>Ga0181612_127318_pt1 | contig 10029 bp, 4 predicted proteins | sample HoacroProtozoa21_FD_119630 | JGI IMG/M metagenome (GOLD analysis project Ga0181612, IMG submission 119630) | Hoatzin crop microbial communities from Cojedes, Venezuel. Combined Assembly of Gp0051906, Gp0051904, Gp0051908
ACCACCATCACAACCGAAAAGATTTTTCCTTCTGTTTAAGTGGAATTTCCTGCATTTCAATGTGTGCTCATTGCCTCTGCCCCTGCCACTGGGACCACTGAGAAGAGCCTCGCTCCATATTCTTTTCTCTCCCCATCAGGTGTATATATACATTGGTAAGATTCCTCTGAGCTTTCTCTCCTCCAGTCCCAACCCTCTCAGCCTCTCCTCACACAACAGATGCTCCAGTCCCTTCACCATCTTCATGGCCCTTCACTGGACTCTCTCCAGTGGCTCCATGTCTCTCGCAGTGGGGAGCTCAGAACTGGACACAGCAGTCCAGCTGTGGCTTCACCCATGCTGAGTAGAGGCAAAGAATCACCTTCCTCCGCTTGCTGGCAGTGGCTTCCTAATGTGCTCAGGATGCCCTTGGACTTTGCTGCAATGGCATGTTGCTGGCTTTTGGTCAGCTTTGTTGTCCACCAGGACCCTCAAGGCCTTTCTTGACAAGACACATTCCAGTTGGTCAGACCCCAGCCTGTGCTGGAGCCTGGAGTTACTCCTCCCTAGGGATAGGGCTTGGCATTTCCCGTTGTTGAACTAACTGATGTTCCTGTCAGCGCATTTCTCCAGCCTGTCAAGGTCCCTCTGAATGGCAGCATGCTCATTTAGTCTGTCAGCCACTCCTCCCACGTTTGTGTCATCCGCAAAGAGAGTAACAAATGGGTCCGTGCAGAAAAACCTTGTTGTCATGCTGGAAATTACTGTATGAAGACAACTTCATTTCCTTTCTCAAAATGCTTCAAAACTTTTCTGTTTACCATGTTGCTAATCTGATTCTGTGAACTGAGTTTGTCAATATCTTCAGCTCTGGTTTTTGGGTGCTGTCACATTCCATGTTGAGCAGGACGACTCCTCCTTCTATTGCCACCTCAGGAGTCTTTGAATATATAATTGAAATGGTCAATTAACATCTGAAATTGTTACTGGTATTTGGAGGATCCAGGAGACTGATCATGTGATCAAGTGTCCCTGATATCAGATCTGCCTGGTAACTGAGCTCTCAGAGCCTATAGTTTACAAGCTAGGAAGGAGGTTTGATCTCTGTGGTCAGTAGCATGCCAGTGCATTGGGATTTACTTGCTTCTTAAACTATATCAGGCTGTATGAAATAGCTAGGCTTTTTTTTGTTGGTTTTTTTTTTGTCCTTGAAACAGGTCTTCATTCATATTTCTGTGTAATGACAACATTTGATATGAATGTGATTTGAATTTTTTTTTTTTCAGGTAAACAGTGGAACAACCTTTAATCATCTGTAAGATGCACAATAAAATAAAAAAAAAGGGAGGGAGCATTTGCTTATGGTATATCTTTAAATGTATTAAAATATGTGGGTTTGGACAAAGGATATTCAGGATTTTTTGTATGGCTTATGCAAAAGGAAACAAGCAAAGCATATCTTGCAGTAATTTACACTAGAAAAGTATGTTGGAATTCAGTTTGAGAGGTTTTTAATGAAATGTTTCTTAGTGGCCTTTATTTCTGTTTCTTCTTAAAAGTCGAAGTCTGCACCTCTTCATTTCGAATAAGAAATTCTAAACCAATTCAACTAACTTGCAGTGAAAAGCCCATTGCAAATGCTTGGGATGTGCTTCTGGAAAGTCTTTAGATTACATCCTTCCTTTCTTTTCAAGATGACAGCCGTTGTATTACGAGTTTTCATTCTTTGAAAGTCACAGATTCTAATACGTGGTGATTCTAATTCCTGATGAGGAAAAGAAAATAATTCACTGGGTTGAATGTCATTAATTTACACAGGTGTATGTGAAATTAGCCTAGCCAATCTTTAAGTAAAACCTGCTATTTAAATTACCTTTTTGTCATGTTGATCTTTGCTTTAGGGTTCTTTCAAAGCTAAATGAAAAAGCCTGAAAACCTGTGGCTACTTTTATAATCAGTGTTTGCCTGCCTGCACTGCATGGCAGTTTGGCTACATACACATTGCAAATTCAATATAAAATGAAGTAGGATTTTACGTGTAACTAGTATTGCAGAACTGATGTTAGCTTGCCAACAAAGCAGGCAAGTCTGGTCTGTGGCCATGCTGCAGCCAGTCTCCAGTGAAGGCTGTTACTGAAGTTCCACTTCCAGTCCAGCTGAAGGCCAGTGTAACTGCTGCTGGGTAGCAGCACTCCCCTGCATCCCAGCCCCCAAGGGAGCACCGCAGCCTCCACTCCCTCCCTGTGTTATTCTTCTCTTTGGACAGCTTTGAGGAAACATCTCGACTCAGTAGGGAGCTTCCCTGTGCAGCTCCTGAGAAATCTGGAGCCTACTTATATTTACGGACAGAGGACTGAGCCCTGGGCATGATTTTGTCACAGTGAGGGACAAACATATCTTTCAGTTACTTCAAGGGCCTGATACGTTCAGCCTTCACACAAACAAGAAATGTAACTTCAAGTTTTTCTCAGATAAAGTATTGAAACCTGCTGACTGGCAGATCTGGAGGACAGACACAGGTGAAAGGAAACTCTGTTCAATCAGGAGCTTCTAACAGCCACCATAAGAGGGTTATAGTGATGGCTAATGAAGAAAGAAAAAAAAAGGCTAAAAAATCAATTTGAAATGTAGAAAACTAGAGAGAAAAGAGTATATGTGATGTTACACCAGAGAGAAATAAAAAAATAAACACTGTGTTAATGAACCCGGGCAAAATGTATTAAACTTCAAGTATTTCTTGAAATTTTCTGTTTATCAGCGGTTATTGGCAACTTGTGACTTCAAATATTTAGCCCTGTGTTTAGGACATATTGAAGTATTGTTGTTTTACTTTGTTGACAGCTGTACACAGGGTAAAAATGGAGAAAGCTTCCAGCTGTGAGTATTGGAATAAAGGAAGGAGGAACACAGCAGTGCAAGCAGGGTGAAGGTCAGAAACTGCAATAGGGAGGGACTTGTAGCCCAGCTGTATCCCCGCACAATAAGGCAGACAGGAGGAGTTGGGAAAAATAAAATTGTGGGTATATGGAGTTGCAGGTAATAACCAGTGAGTGAAGGAACGTTTCTCAAGTTTGGAAATTGCAGTTGCAGGTTTGGGTTTTTTTCATCCTTGTGGTGTGCGAATGTAGTTATTGTTGCAGAGGTTTATTTTAGTGGGAAGATCTGAGATGTGCACAGACTCCATGGCCATGTATGATCCTCACTTGAGGTAAGTTAGAATTGCAAATGCGATTCAAAATGATCTTTGCTGTACCCTTTCTATCTAGCAAAAGGGTCAAGATACTTGCATTATAAACCCCCAAAGGAGTATTATTGTCATGAAATTACATATCTGGCTTTAGAAGCAGTATTCATAATTACAAACAGTTCCTTGGAATTTGTGGGGAAACAGAATAACTTTCAAATCTGTTGCTGTTTAATCCAGTATGTATTTCTTAAAGGTAAAAGCAAATATTTTTCTAGTAGTGCTACAGTTGCATTATAATGTTTAAGATAATTTTTTTATACTCTGGAAGCCAGATACACTTGCTTTTAGGAGGTATCTAGTTTACTCTCCTTTTATAAAGACTTTATTGTAAGACAAAATTACAGTATCAATGAAGATGTTATACATTTTAATGAAATCAGCCTAATGCTGCAGAACATGTAAATCATCACACAGTGGATGTAAATTGGGACAACCATTTGCAGCCTACCAAATTTTCTCTCAGAATTAAGCAAATGGGTCAGTGAAAACAATGGACAAGTTTTGCGTGCATTAGTGAAGTGGAGAAAGTAATAAGTGGCAAATGTGTTCTTCGGTAAGATAATAAGGGTGGCTGGTGCCATCTTCTGGAGGTGGCAGTGATAATTCAGACCGCCTAGTATTCTAGACCTAAAAACGTGGGGTTTTTCAGTGCAGTTCAGGACATTTCAAACAAACAAACAAAAAACATATTGGCTACAAAGCGTGGAGAGAAGACATTGTGCAGCTCAGTAGCACTTGCTCTATCTGGGATATTTAGGTGCTTTTCCAGTCCTGGTTTTCAATTTTTGGTAGTCCTGACTCAAAACAGCTAGAAGTGTTCATCTGTTTTTCACAGAAAATGGTCTAGTGTAAGTTGTGTAATGTTTTACACTAAATGCCTGGGGTTCTTAATTTTTTCTTTGGGGGTGTATCAGTTCTGTGGTGCCAGAGCAGAGGTGTAGGCTAGTTCTCCCAGGAACAGCCTAGCCGTAGAGCTGTTGGTGGGTAGAAGTGGGTGCGTGGAAAGCCGTGTGGGACCAGGATCCTGTCTGCTCTGCGAGATCACTGGCAGGTTTTGTCATTAGTGGCTAGTTCTGTTTTCGCTGCCGTTGGACAGCTGGGCGTTTGCTGAAGTGTATCCTTACTTGTTCAAGTGAAAAGATGCCACATTTTCCTTTACAAAAAAACATGTCCTGATGCATGTTTAAATGCTGCAGTTCATTCCTCTTTCTTCCATTCCCTCATTTCTTTGACAGCTGAGAGGGAGCTGGTTTTCGCCGTACAGTTGTGAACCTTTTGTAACAGGGTCGTGTAACATCTGTAATTCAAGCCTGCTGCTTGCATGAAATGGCTTAGAAAACAAAATAAACCAAACGCCACAGAACAACAAAGAAGACTGTAGAGGATGTGCCTCTGAGTCTTGGGTATTTTACAATCAGAGTGGAAGACTAGTAGTTTTCTAGTCTTATTTCAGGCTTAACTGTTCAATTAAGCCTCATTTTTAAAGTCACTGCTTTCTTGGAATTTAATGATTCTATCTTCACTTCTCACAGTGGTTTTGATGGGGAGGCTGCTGTGCTTGTCTTTTAGAGGGGGTACAGAGTGACTGGGGACAATGCAACTGCAGAACAAGGTAACTGGCAGAAATGTTCATTTTGGTTTATCTGGAAGCGCTGCACAGAAATGCACTGAATAGTTAACACTGGAGCAAAATAAAGATGGACGTGCTTTTTATTCTAGAGACCATAGCTTTCTAGAGGCTTGTGTGGGTTTGTTTGGTTGTTTTTTTTCTATTTGAAATTAATATGTAGCAGAGAAAATCAATTGTCTGCTGGCTGTCTTCCCTTCAGTGTGGCTGTGATAGGATACTGCTGTGCTATGTTGGTTACTAGAAAGCTACTTAAATATGGGCCAGAGTATTTTATGCAGGTTCCAGCAGGAATCCCACAATTAGTCTTTCATTTTTGTAACAACACTAGTATCCGACTGGTAATGTGAAGACAGTTGCTGCGAATCGCCTTTCTAAGCACAGTAGTGTATCTTTTTTTACCCCTAGAATACTGCGTGGGTACCCTGTCCTTAATCTGGTTTTCTCAGCATATTTTAAGGGTTGCATAGAGCAGCATAGCTCAGAGTTCCCATGCTCATTGTTAATAAAAGCTTCAAAGCCCCAGTAACACAGTTCAACTACGCATAGCTTGATGACACTGTATTTCTGTTAGTGTAGGCTGATTCAGCTCTAAGGTGCCAAATGAAAGGTAAATGCACTAAATATTATTTAATTTAAATCCAAGTTCTTATTTATCTGTCACTTTCTCAAAAGGCAGTTTTTTCTTCAGGTGTCAGTGTTATGCCTGAAAGCCTGTGTTATGCAATTATGTAGAAATTAAGTAAGGCTCTGGGTAAAAACACCTCCATTTTAAATACATGGGAAAAAAAATTGCTCTTCTAGTTCAAAACATGGAGAAGTAGAAAATAAAACGTACAAATACAGAGAAGAAAAGTTCAGATGTCATCTATGGTTGAGCAAAATTCAGTGAAACTGGTAATTAAAAAGTCCCCAACCAACCTTCAGTTATAATTTAATATTCTTAAGAGAACACCAGGAGGGTTGAGTTTACTTTTAAAATACAAATTATTTCGCTGTGCAGAAAAAACATACTGTTAGTGCAGAAAAATGACTCAGTCTTGTAAAGTGCTGAGTACCTCCTGATGTTTGCTTAGCATCAGCTTCAGGAAGAGGTGATGTTGTGTATGTGTATATATGTATACATATCTGTCATTTCTGCAGTGTCAAGCCCATATGCAAAGCCATTTATAAGTGACATTAAACACACACAAGCTGAGGAATGTGGAAGGAATACTCTCCTGAGAAGTGCTGAGCATGTTCAACCTCCAGTGGGTAGATTTTGTAAAACTGGGTCAAACTTTAATGCTGTAGATGAATATTGAGGTCGCTGAAAACAGCATATCATCTTGGAAATTTGAAGGGGACGTGAAAAGACAGTTTCCTTCCTTTGTTTTTTGAGGGAGGCATGGGACTCCAAAATGCTCATTGACTGTAATGTCAGTGTGTGCTCAGATAGTGATGACTCTAAATTAATTTGTGTGAGATTGTGGTATAATCAGAAATATAATCATATATGATTAAATGACTATGATATAATTAGAAGCTACTGAAAGCTCAACAGTGTATGAGTAAAATAAGAAAAATTCCTTAATGGTTGCTTTGTAAGCTGCTACGAATGCTCTGTATGCAAGGTACTTTACTTTCACGTGAGATAACAAGTCAAGTTGCTTCATTGTCCATTAAGAAGTATATATGAATGGAGTGTGTCCTCTGTGCAGCCACACCAGGAAATTGTTCTAATTGCTTTCTGAAAATTTTCCATTAAAAGACATCATTAATTATATAGTCAGAATATACTGAAGTATTTTTCTGGTAAATAGTGCTTGTCTAATACAGTGCAATTGTACAAAAATATGCATAGACACAGTGTAAGTTAGTTAAAAGCACACACTTTCCTGAATATTTAAATCGATTAAGGTATTTTTATTCTTTCTATTTGCAGACAGAATTTGCAGATTCTTTCTTTCTTCAGACAAAATATCACATTCTTCTGAAAATGTAGCTTCAGTTTAATTATAAATGCGGTAATTACAGTGTTCACTTCTCAGTGGAATTTGGTATTTTATTGAAGAATGCTTGTAACTGGGTATTGCTCCTACTGCTTATGAGTGAAAACTGTTTGTTCTATTTATTTGCCCCAGTGCAGTCTGTTTAGATAGATTTTAAAATAACAGATTGATTCTTTATTGTGACAGTTTGACAGTCTGAGGAGGCTTCATGCATGATATCATCAGTTTGTTTCTCAGGTCTGTAACATGAGAAGTTTATCTTATTGCATATGCTAATCCTGGTCTTTTCCTCAGAAATATTGCCAAAATATTTTCCTATTTGTTGCTTTTAGCAGTTCATCTTCTGTCTTTTCGTTATCCTCATAGCTTCTGACTCTCTCAGATTGCGTATCATTCCTGTTTTTCATTCAAATGTAGTTTAACTGCTTAGTTTTGTTTGACAATATTTGTCACTACTCCTTTTTAATTAAACGAAGCACCTTCAATGTTGTGCACAAATTTTTCTAACTTACTGCCTCACCTGCTTACTTTTTATCATCTTTGCCCAGGGCTCTTTACATCATTCATGAGGATTTGACAAGCTGTTTCAGTTTACCACACAGAAGTTTCCCTGTCTCTGTCTAAGACCACAGTATGTTAAACGTTCCTCCTAAATTAGTTTAGCGGGATAGTCTACAAGCTTTCAGACTTAATTGTAGTCTTTTATACATCTATATCGTTATAAATACATAGACTGATCAATGCCTACTTTTATTTATTTAATTAATGTGTCTTTTCTATTCTGCATTTCTTGGATTTTTCTCTGAGCATATGTTCTGTGGGGAAGGGCAAATTAGCCCTCTAGTATTTGTGCAATATTTGGTATTCTGAGGTTTTAAAAATAAATATGTGCTTGGCAGTGCCTGCACATAAGAGAGAAATCTGGCGCCAAGCACCTACAGTTTAATCAAATCCATTTTGTATTTTGTACTGAAGTGTACAGGGACATGTGGCACATAAAAACGGAAATAATGCAGTCCGGATATAATACTGACACTCACTAAGTTAGCAGTGCTGCCCTCAAACAAGTGTTGCAACATATGTGTAGTGTGTTTAAAATCATACTTTTACACACCAAGACAGTTTCTTATCACACAATTCTGGCTGAAAATCTTGAGTACATCCATGAAAACCATGACAGTGATTCATTGTTATAGCTGTCTAAGAGAGATCACTGTTGAATCAAAAAAGATGAAATGTATTAATTTTTGTTTTAGCTTTCCTGATTTCATTTTCAAATTGTATTTTGGGTATGTAGGAGTAAATGTTTTAATATGAATGCTGTATATAAGATATTTTTTATCGATTTCTAGGTTAGTGCCTACTTTGGGGAAGGTCTGAGGAAAATAGACAGTACTGAGGATGGGGCTTTTTAATTAATTTCCAGCATCTTTGGAATACTGAAAGAAGCTAAGAACTCCCTTGTAGGAGAGGAAATCCCTGCTCTGTCAGAGACTGTAGCTGATGTTCTTGCATCAAAGCAGCACACCGGGATATGGTTGACAGGATTCAAGACCAAGAGACAATGCAGATGCTGTCTTGGGTTGGCCTGGGTTCATGAAGTGGGTTGTCAACTCCAACAGATGATGGGCCAGCCTCAGAAAAGCTAAGATCCAAGTGGTTTTTATGTACAAAGAAATTTAACTTTTCAGAGACCACACTTTGGAGTGTTTAAAAATTAATTACTTCTCAAAGCTTACACAATATAATTTCAAATTTATCTTTTTCTTTTAACATCCTTTGCTTTTTAGCAGGAACAATATGCCTGAATTCCATAATAAATCTTCTTGTGGGATATGTAATTTCAACTGGAAATATTGACACACCAAATATTCACAACTCAAAAACAGTGGGAGCAAAAATACGTGTTAAATACCAGCAAAGTCGACAGTAGTTTTTGTTCCTATTTAACACAAGTTGACACATCTCACAGAAAGAGAACTTCCTGGTTCTTTTTTATTAGCCTTTAGTCATTTGTGCTTCAATAGCCCCAATAAGTGTATTAATAATTAGAAAAAAGAAACAAAAACTCAGTAGAACAAATGTGGGAGAAAAAAACTGATGCACAGGGAAGAAAAGAGAGAATTTTAAGACAGACATATGTGCATGCCTAAGTGATTAAGACAGTGAAAGGAAGGTACCTATTTTCAGTGATATTTTTGCAAAGATGCGGCACAGTTGAGAATAAGCCATCTAATTACTTGAATGAGACTGAATACTGTTCAGTAGTTCAGCTGAAAACAAGTAGCTTCTTCCAATAAGGGAAAAATAACACTTTTGGATTTCATCTTTTACCCCTACAATATGAACAGATAAGTTGCAATCAAGGAACGCATTGAGTTTTTCTACTGCTTATCAACACCTTTGTTAAAATCAGTGGTGACTTTAATAAATAAATTCAGTTTATGTGCATAGTCTTAGATTCTGTAAGTTATGGGCTTTTTTGAAAACCAAGGTGAAAGCTAATTGTGAGGTGAAGATCAGACTGAAAGATCATTTCTATGAATTTTCTTGTCATGGTAGCTTAGGAAATATGCTATGAAATGCTCCCTTAGACATTGATGGATGTTTAGCCTACTGTTTAAATGTCACTGGTTGGCTGATGCTCTTGTTGCTTCCCCTCCTTAAAGGCAGGAGCTGTGTCTGTTCTTAGCTCTTTAGATGCAATAATTAACATTAACTGGTGAGTAATATAGCATTCTGCAGCAAGAAAGAAAAGACAGACATAACTCTTCTGCCACTGGAATTGCTCACTCTCTGTTTCCAAAGTTTAAAGTAATCTTTCTAAGAGATCAGTGCAAGCATCGCTCCCCTGTTAATGCAGACGTTAGCTAAATTTTGTGAATCTTCAACAGGCCTCTAGTAATGTGAAGAAGCACCTTTCCTGTTCTCACCCCTCTGGTGCCGGAGACGGGAACCTTCACTGAACAACCACTTATGCAGGAGATCAGTTGAGATGATTGTGAGAGTCCACTCTGGTTTACCAATGTATGAATATCATCACTGGGGCTGTTCAGTGTAGAGAAGAGAAGGCTCTGAGGAGACCTTATAGCAGCCTTTCAGTACCTGAAGGGGGCCTGTAGAAAAGATGTGGACAATCTTTTATCAAGGCCTGTTGCAACAGGACAAGAAGTAGTGATTTTAAA
>Ga0181612_132890_pt1 | contig 10029 bp, 4 predicted proteins | sample HoacroProtozoa21_FD_119630 | JGI IMG/M metagenome (GOLD analysis project Ga0181612, IMG submission 119630) | Hoatzin crop microbial communities from Cojedes, Venezuel. Combined Assembly of Gp0051906, Gp0051904, Gp0051908
ACCACCCTCACAGTAAAGAATTTCCTTCTTATATCTAAATCTACCCTCTCTCAACTTGAAGCCATACCCCTTGTCCTACCACTACACGCCCTTGTCAAAAGTCCCTCACCAGCTTTCTCGTAAGCCCCTTTAGGTACTGAAGGGTTGCTCTAAAGTCTCCCAGGGGAATCTCACCCGAGCAGAGCAGGCGCAGAATCCCCTCCCTTGCCCTGCTGGCCACACTGCTGGGTATATAGCCCAGGGTATGGCTGGCCTTCTGGGCTGCGAGTGCAAGTATGTACAAAGGGCCTCTGAAAAAAGTTATATAATTATATTCACCCTAGATATCTGACATCAAGAATTGATGCTTCTTGTTTTGGTGGTGACTGAATCTTAGTAGATACCATACATTATATATTTATTTTAAATGTCTGAATTTACCTTACATGCTGATTGCCCATTTCTTCTTGAATCCTCTCCTCTTTTTTATATTCGCTGTTCTGTAAAAGAGGTCACAATATTCATGGGTCAGAAATGCTGGGAGGAAATATGTATTTGAACCTGTATTAGTAGTAGTGATATTAAACAATGAGACAGGTTTCTAATTAATTATTTCAATGACACATACTATGCTTTTATCAGTCACTGCCTGTAAGAAGTCCTGTGTATGAACTAACTTCAGAATAAACTTCTCCTTACAGACATGGTAAGCAAAGAAAATAAACACCCATAAAAGATACACTATACACATAATATGAGCTTCTGAAATTATAAAATACTTGGGAGTGAAGTTTGGCTACACCCCCTTCCGCAATGCATTTCAGAAACGAAACAAGAAGCGATGTTGAGTCTTCTCCTTTGCTTAACAAAACCTTACAATGTTTTACCAGAGTAAATTCCATCTTTTTTATAGGATACCTTCACATTAGTATATTAGCAACAATGGTTAAAAAATGCTCTGGGCCCAGTGTACACTGCTTAAAATATAAGCCCAGTGCACTTTCCTAAATAACCCCTAGGTGTGGCTGAAGAACTGATCGGGACTAAGGGCTGACCTCAGTAGGCTGTGGCCAGGCTGTTTCAAAGGAGGACATGTTAACAGTACAGCCTGCAACAATTCACACCAGCTGGACTCAGGGACAGAGATCAGTCTCAGGCCCTTTTAATCCCTAGTACAGGGACTTGACTCTTAGATTCTGTATTATGAAGGTTTGCATAAGCCTGGAAATGTATTCAATAGGTTGTTTAAGACAAGGGTGCTTTTCTTTATCCATGAACATCAGAAAAAGAAACATAGCTCTGAGCCAGAAGCATCAGCATGTATATTCTGTAACAGCTACTTGAGTAAATTTCCAAGGAAGTCAAACCTTGGGCAAACTTCTGACAGGCTTTTGAATTCTGCTGCAGAAAGTCAGTTACACGAATCACTTGAGCTCCTACACTGAACATGCCTAGTACTTCCACTATGAAACACACTTCTGAACTTTTCTTTGAGAAGCTCGTACATCTTCACTCTTCAGGCAGCAGAAGAAACTACCATAAAACTTAAACTCAGTTAAGAGTTACAAATTGCTATATATTTCTTCTCTCGCTCTTGTAGAATCAGTACTTGTATTAAAAAGTAAAAAATGTCAGAGTTTTTATTAGGTCTCTAGGATATAACATCATGCTCCATATTAGAAACATAACAGATATTCTATGACTTCAGAAGGAGAGGCAAAAAACATAAATATAAGGGATCTATACTCATGTACCTATTTGTGTGTCCGGTAACCATGCTCCCTTTAGAGGCAACATCGAAAATAGCTTCTATTAAAACAGTATTTTTCTTCTACAAAGGCAGACAATACATTTTAACAGACCTCTAGCCTAATCTCATCTCCACTTCAGAGTGTTAGTAAAACTTTCAAAAGTCATAGCAATAAAGAATTTTATGAACAAAAGACGCTTCTAACACATAGACAAGTTTCTAGCTTAAATTTCATGGAAGGAATCAGCTCTGGGTCAGGACACAAACACAGATGTAGTATTTTAATCTAACACTTTAGCCTCAAATTTCAGAAAATGTTTACTTACAATCCCAGTATTTTTACTATTCACCTTATCAATGATGATATATCAATAAGTATGTTATAAGGTAATATTTTAAGGTCTTAACAAAACTAACCCTTAGATCACGCTTCTTTCTTTCATTTTCTCCACTTTTTACTCTCTCATTAGCTTCTGCTGGCTGCCCTCCTCTGTCTCCATGGGAAGAGCCCTCTTTAGATCTCTTTGATTTATGTTTTTCTTCCCTTTCCTTTTCATAACGTTTATGACTTCTCTCTTTTGAAAGCCTCTCTTTTCCTGGCCTAACAGAATGTTCTTTTTTTTCTCTATGTCTTCTTTCTCTCTCTTTATACAACTCTTGATCTTTCTGTAACTTGTGTATGCGTTCACCTTCTTCAACTTCGTAGGCTAAAAAATTGTCAGTGCTCTTTTTGGTATCATTATCCTGGAAAGAGAAAAAAAAACCAAACAAACATTAAAGAGTTGGAAAGTTCTCCGAGATTGTCTTATCTTCACAAACAGTATCTAATTTCTTTCTGGATCTTCCAGCCATTTTTTTTTTTTTTTTAAATCTCCTATGATTGCAAGTTTCAAATTATCATATCACTCGAGACGCTGGTATTTCTTCTGGGACATTGTGTCCTTTGCTACAGAAAATTCTTTGGATTATGTATTCTTCACACAAAAATTTAATTCTTTGCTTACTAGGGGATCTAACATAAAATAGGATATATATTTACCAATATCCTTGGAATAGACACATGAACAGCAGATGGAAAAATATGATGTAGCTGTACAAAACTAAAGCACTGTTCGCTATGCAAATTTTATTTTACTTCAAAAAAAGAATTAAGTATGTCCTTAAAAGAGAATGGCTGAGATATATTTTGTTGTTGTGTATTTTGTACACTTGTGAGGACCTTACTATCTATGCGTCTCCTGGGCTTCTTGGGAATGGCAGTCTGATCCAGTTCCTTTGTTATTCTGCAATTTCATCTTATTCCATTATGAAACACTTCATTCCTTTCCCTTCCTTTACCTTCTTTTCTGTATGTCTTCTTTCTCGCTCTTTACTTCTTGTTTTTTCCTCCTCTAGAAAATATATGTACAAACTAATCAACATACTTTATTATACTCAAACTCTGTACATATTTAACTCTAGCACACAAAAAACAGTATGTCAGTGACATGGGTTTTCTAAAACATAAGAGCTTTCTCAACTCAATATTCTATTGAAATTCTCACTCCAAAGCTGGTTATTCCTTTTTCTTTCCTAATGAATTCCTCTGTTCTCAATTGTCTTGTGTAACGGTAAGAGTAATAACACATGTTACTAACTTCAGCAGTCGCCCTGCAACTTGGGGATTCAAACTGGTCACTCAGCAGAGAACGTCTAGGCAGGAAGGTACTTACTCTCTTCAGATCAGCTGATCAACAAAACCAGAGATGTTCATCCTCTCTTCAGAGGAATGAAAATGAACATCAAAATTTTTAAAAGCACCAAGGCTACCACAAGGTTTTGTAAAGATGCACATTTCAATAGGTACTCCTGCCTGTCTTTATCCTCTCTGTACAGATGGGGTATGGTTTCCGAGTATTTCTGTCTAAATATCAAATATTTCAAAGTACAACAGCAACACAAAGCAACTTACCCAAATGATGCCTGCTTTCTCTTCTTCTGTGATGCTCTTTATCTCTTCCCTCAAATGATTTCAGATTATTTTGTGATTCCATTTGCTTTATTTCATGTTTTTTATGCTTTTTGTCTCGTTCTCTGTCCCTCTCCTTGTCTTTATCTTTTGGTACACTGTATCTTTCCTTCTCCAAACTTGACTCTTGAAGCTTATCCTTGTACCTCTCTCGGTCTCCCTCTTTTCCCCTTTCTCCCTCTCTCATTTTATCCCTGTCTCTCTCACCAGATTTAAATCTCTCTCTCGTTCTTTCTTTGCTCTTCCCTCTGTCTTTACGTTCATGTTTATGAGCGTCTCTGTCATGAACAAACTGCTCCTTCTGCAGTTTCTTTTCTCTGTGCTTTTGGTCTTCATTTTGACTATCTGGTTGTGATGCCTGAAACAAAAAAAATAAAACCCCCTATTATAATTCAGTGATCTACTTTGACACTACTATATTCAGGTAAAAAAAACTAGTGGATTATTAACTATGAATTTAGTCTCCCAAACTGTATTAGAATGCTGATATATTTCTAGACTTACTTTGTAAAATTACTAACATTATGTCTGCACTTATTGTAAAAAGAAGGAATACATTAAATAAATCAGCTGCATTTTCAATGTATTTGAATAGAATTCGGTAAAAAAAGAAAATTTATTGTGGAACTGTGCATTCTGTTTAGAGCTAGACTGAAAAATTAACTAAGCATCTTAAAACCGTTAGCTCATATATACAGAAGCTGTGCTATCTTGTAAAATACATTACAGATATAAACTATAATGATAGATAACTGGGCATTCTGCAGCTACCTTTAGAATAGAAGATTGGGATTTGCTTGGACAGAAAGCAGCACATAAAAACTGAGAGTTTTTGGCCTAGATCCCTTGAGGATGTGGCTATTCTTGTATTTTTCTAAAATGATAAGAGATTATATTTTAACCTTCCTGAAGCAAGTAGCACAACTCCTACTGATTTCACTACCTCCACGATTTCAGCTATTTATTCAATGCAGAACAAACAAAACTTGATTTGATTATAGTCAATGAGTAAAGTGAATTAAACTTTATCCGTTTCACAGAAATGAAACTCCAACCACACCACTTCTGTTGGAACTAAAGCATTTCAACACAAATTTGTTTGCTTTAGCCCACGTGGAAATAGTGGAAATGTTACTGAATGTCTAAAAAAATACAAAGTATTTATACTGTAGCACTGGCACTAAATAATGGGGAGCCTTGAAATAAAAGCTAGGTAATAGATTAACAAGTCGGACGCTTTAGTTTACCGAAGGACTAATGAGGATCTGCACAAGACACAGAAAATAAGATACATATTGGAAAACAGCTTTTAAAAAACACAGCACAATACTAATACAATTATCAGCGGTGTAACTGACTGGAGCCCGAGTGTCTATTTGACCAGTAGGTAAAGTAATTAACCAGTCTAAAAGCACATGACAGACATGATACATGATGATAATAAATACAATACATAATATACATGTAGGAAATTGACTAAGTATATATAAAGCAGAGCTGTAACTTGGATTTGGGTGGCCAGCAAATCAGACCCCATTGTCTGCTGTGTGATTACCATAACAATGCTATTTTTCCCATTTACCTAATTAAGAAATCTGTTGAGTAATCTTATATGACTTGTGTAGCTAAGAAACAGTTGAGTGGGTCAGCCTCTGGACACCCATGGACTAGACAGATTCCAGAACAGTTGGTTTTGGCAAGGAAGTTAGCAGCTACCCATTAAAGATCTGTACTGTTTGTATTCAATGACGCAGACAGAAAGTGTCTGTGCACCAAAGAAAGCCTTGAAGAGCTATTATAGATCCTGCAAGGCAGAGTGGCCAGTAGAACAAGCAGTCAACCCTTTATGTTTAGACTGCCAATAAATTCCACTGCTCTAAGGTAACTTAACATCAAAACTAGTAGAAATAAAATAAAATTACCCAAAGATGTTTCCTAAGTTCTTCTGATTTCCAAGTATCTTCTTTGGTTCTTCTCTAGAAAAAACAGCAAAAGACTGAGTAATCAATTGGCAGAGAGAAGTAAATCATTTAACAATAGTTTATCCAATGAAAGAATCAAGGTATGTATGGCAAGTACCACTGAATTTTGTTGTGTAAACATTAATTTGATTTAGCCCCATTGCGTATACTTACAGTGCACCTGATCTGACTGGACCTGGAAGAGGCCTGAAGCTCAGACTTCTACCGGGCTATCCAGCTCCGCACACACATGGTAACCAATTTTGAGGTCAGTGCCTATGGTGGGTAACAGTGGGGCCCTTCAAGAAAGATGTAAAATTGGTCTTCCAATGATAGACCAAATGGGTACACACAGTCAGGCCACTTCTGGAAAGTAATCAATGTATCAATGTCACTAGGTTCAACCTCCTGATCTATTAGATCTAACTTCAAAGTCCTGGTCTGGGACTTATCTAGGTGAGGTTTTAATATCTTTGAGGTTGGAGTTTTTCCGGGCAACTTGGTTCTTGGGTTTCACCACTCCAAATTAAAAACGTTTTCCTTACATCGAGTTATAATTTCCTTTGCTGACAGTTAGGGCCACTATTTTCTGTCCCCTCACTGCACATCTCGGAGGAGAATTTGGCTCCATCTTTTCCACAGCTCCTCTTTAGATACTTCAAGACAGAAGTCAGATCCCCTCTGAGTTTTTTCTCTAACCTGTACAGCTCCTTAGCCTCCTTCCCATATACACCAGGGCTCCAGCCCCACAGCCATTTCAGTGCCTCACTCTAGAATCTCTTTAGTACCGGGGGCCTTAAAACCAGAGGTAGTGCTGCAGACAGGGCCTCACAAGTGCTGAGTAGAGGAGCAGAGTCTTCCCTACACCTGCCTAGCTATGGTCTTCATGGTACACAGAACCAGCATCCGGTTAACCATTACCACCTGATGACTTGCATTCAAATTTCTGTCCACCAGGACCCCTGGATCCTTTTTCTGCAGAACCACTCACAGAACCCATTCACACGGCAAATTGTGAATACAGGATTCTTCCCTTAGACATACCATTTGAGCCGCCCCAAACTCAGCTGTAAGAACATTTCAGAAGACAAATAACACAGGCAAGCAGCGAATCTAAAAATACTGTGACAAATGTAATCCTCTTTTTTTCAGCAGTGGGGATCTGACATAGCCACAACACATTTTTGTTAGACTTCTAAAAACTAAAAGTTACAAATAGTTAATTACTGTGCATTTCAAGTGAACCAAGGAAGCTCCTGGTTTAGTAACTGCACGCATGTCAAAAAAAGCTGGCACTATTTTTCAATGAACTGTCACTTAGTATTTTAAAATGGTCAGACTACGTCTGTAAATTGATCACCATATGAAATATTTGTATGCAGCACTGAAGAAAAAGGTAAAAAAAGAAAATAATCAGAGTATACGTGGACATTGTTTCACTAGACTTCTCCCTAGTTAAACAGGTTATATTTCTTCTAATTCGCAGAGTTACTACCCTTAATTGCTTGGCTGCTGCTAAATAAACTAAAAAAATCATATCACTTGAAATCACTACAGCAAATGAGGAATTTTAATCTACTGAATATTTTTAACTAGTTCATTGAAGGATGATGAGCGTATTCAAAGTGACATGACCAGGCTACATTTATTCTCAAATTTAGACTTGGTAAAAGTTACTAAAGATTAATAAAATAATCACTAATAAATATTTGAATGTCGGGGTGCACTAGTGGAAAATAATAAACATATGGGACTCATTTTTTGCTAATTTATTATATGGAAGCAGCATTTTAGTAGTATATTTTAATTTTTTAATTATTCTACATGAAAAAAATTATTGTATTTTCAAACTTCGATTCTAGAGAAGATTGTAGTGAACTGGTAAACTCCATCTAAAGTCAATCAGAAGTACCAAGGCGGCAGCCTCTATAACAAAACAGAAGTGCCCTTTAGGTTGTTTTTTCTTCCGATCCTTGAAAAAGGCAAAAAAGTACAAACATTTACTACCACAGACAGTCAGATGAGAAAGTAAAACCAAAAGTTGATCCTTCTCGAGTGAAGTTTTAACAAAGCCTAAGAAACTCAACAGAACTTGTGTGAGGGTAAGCTGGAAGGAAGGATATGGATGGGCAGAAGAGTGTGCTGTATCCTAGTCTCAAACAGTAACCTATTTAAAATCCCTAATGTATATGATTATACATATATACATGTATATGATTATACATATATATTATATATTGGTTTTAGACAACATTTACGTACATATCAGCAAACAAAGAATGCAAATTATGTTAATAGCCAAAAACCAGTATAACCAATAGACAATGTCAGATAAGGTATTTTGAGTTTTATTTCAAAGCTGAAGCAAAAAGCATGTAGCAAATCTTTAAAGGTGATTCCCTAGTGCCCAGAAAGCTGCATCTGCCACTCTTCTGGGGTCTGCAGTTTTCATCTTCCACCACCCGCAGAATCTGTTGCTTTTATATATGATGATTTTCCGCTTAATTCTCTGCTTTTGCAGGAGACCAACAAACCAGCAAATAGAGAGATCTTTTATAGAGCATAAAAAAAGTTTGAGACCACTGTCCCTCTGTAAGTATAGGAATCATGGTACATACAAAAAGAAATGTTTAAAACAAACTTTAAAAGGATTTATTGACATTTCTCACCTGTCTGCTAATTTAGAAGTCCTTATATACTCACTTAAATCCAGGTTAGAGATTAGTTATTTAAATCACACTGGGTTTTAACTTAATTTATCCACCTGAGAGCACAGGCAGCTCATCAGCTGACAGAAAATGCCACAGATTTACTGAACTCAGAAAGCACTACACAAATTTTTAACATTTAAGAATCTGTCCTTTAAACTAAACAGTAAGTATGTTGCCTTACGAAGTTAGTGGAACACGTGACTATGCTATCTTACATAAACTCTTCCAGAGAGATCAAGAGGGGTTTCTTCACTCACCACCTAGAAAGTTTGAGGGTTTTCAGAACTTAGCATTAAGTTTTTAACAAAGTTAAGAACTCAGTTAATGAAGATTGTAAAGAAAAAAGAAACAGAAAACCAGTAAGAGAAATTTCTGTAGTTTTTAAGCCAAAGTATTTTATTTTTGCATATAAATATTCATCTTATTTCTATTAGCAGTTGTCTATTTGGGAGCCCTCAAACAGGTAAACAGCACAAGTAATAGACTTGATTTGATAGAAGAGAAACAGCAAAAGGAGGCTTTTTCATACAGAGTGGCTGTTAGTACGACTGCCTCTGGGTCTTTGGCACCAACACACCTGAAAAGTTTTAGATCAAAGTTTAACTTTCCATCACCATTCACTAACCTCTTCTCAGTAAACAGGTTATTGATATACTACAAATAATAAAATGATATCAGAATTAAAATATTCAGAGTGGTCCTAACATACTACTTCACATACTCTGCCCAGCCACTCTATTTCCTACTCCATTTCCTATTCAGCATGACCACAAATTCATTAGCTGTAAAATCCAGATACACACTATCATAATAAAAGCAATTTGATACTTCTGCTTTTTCAAGCGAATATGTAACACAGTAATTCATGTTAGCAGGTCCATGTGGTTTTGTTTGCTTTATTTTGAAGGTCTACAAACTCTTCATAATTTAACACACCATCATACAAAAGTTACCTGGGTTCCTAAAGAACTAAACCCCAACAATCAGCAGTTACAGGAGTGTTAATTATTAAATATATTGCATCTATAATCTGAAACAGTAACAGCTCTGGACACTTCCATAAACCACTCCTCTCCTGCAGGAAGGTCTGTGGCTAACACAGCCCGGCCCTTCTGGCGGAGAAGGGAGGACTCCCCCCAGTGCCACTACGCGGGCGAGAGATTCACCGGCCCGCTGCCACAGCACGGAGGCTCGACTCGCCCAGGGAAGGCCGTGGGGTGCTCAGGGGCAGCAGAAGAAACACTGCGGCTGTTTCTGCCTTCGCCCCCTCAGCCTCCCCGGCTTACCCAGCGTCAGGGACAGCAGCGCCGGCAGCCAGACCCGGCCGGGTGAGGGGACGGCACGAAGGGCCGGGCGCGGGGGGAGGCCGCGACCACCGCCTCCTCAGGGCCCTCCTGGAGAGGGAGGAGAGGGGCGAGGCGGGCCGGCCCCCCGCGCGGTGTCCGCAGGAGTCGGGCCTGGGCGGCAGCGGCAGACTCGGCAGGCTCGCCCGGCTCCCCGGAGCCCCGACCGCCTTCCGGAGCCCCTCACCTTGTCACCCTCCATAGCGGGGGCGGGCGGGGCGCCGCCCCCCGCCCCCGCCGCGTCGGCAGGGACACCACCACGGCGCCGCTACTCACC
>Ga0181612_146355_pt1 | contig 10029 bp, 8 predicted proteins | sample HoacroProtozoa21_FD_119630 | JGI IMG/M metagenome (GOLD analysis project Ga0181612, IMG submission 119630) | Hoatzin crop microbial communities from Cojedes, Venezuel. Combined Assembly of Gp0051906, Gp0051904, Gp0051908
AACCAAAACCCAAAAAAAAAAGAAAAAAGTGGTCCCCAATCAGGAGAAGGGAGGATCATATTTTTCTGTGGTTGCAGTGAGTTATAAATTTTGATGAAGTAGTAAAAAAAAAAAAAAAAAAAAAGAAAAAAAAAGTTATCTACAGTGGAATCTTCCCCTAGTAGTCAAGAGCTACTGAAGAGTACAGCCTGTGTCTGAACTGTATACCTACTGAACTTGAAATGAAGTCATTTTAAGATAGCAGAGCATATTGTGTACAGCTTCATTCCAAAAATGTCCACAAATGAAGATGACTCTCGTACCAACACCAAAAGCTGGATTGGGGTGAACTACGAAGCCTGACAAAGCACGCGAGGGCAGAAACAGGGGGCTACAAACAGTAAGTGGACAGGAAACGTACAAAAGTTGCAGTCCTTGCCTGCCACCAACTTTATTTTTAAGCACATGAAGCACTAAAATCTGACCACAGGTTTTAAAAGTGCTCTCTCCTCCCTGTGTGTTTTTATCATTTTAATGCTCTTGGGCCCAAACTGACTTATGACCTGGATGACCAAACTGGTGTTCAAGCCCGTGAAGCACTCTGCTGACCTCGACAGGCTGGGACCTTCAGCTCAACAACTGATGAACAACCCCTCCTTTTGGGGGCTGGGGGGAGGGACACAATTGTAATTTCATCACTATGGCTTTTTAAAAAAGAAAAAAATTATAATTTGGGGTATTTCTTATGTGTAATATCAAGCCAATTAAAAATACCAAATGTTACTACAACTTTTGTCCCTTCTTCCATTAATGATCCAAAAGAGAATGATGGTTAAGAATTTTCTGCCAAAATATCTTTCCCAGATAAAAACGGGAAGAGATGGGGGGGGGGCAGCTATCTTGTTGCATTAGATTTATTTTAAACCAATTTCAACAATATGCAAATCTTCCCTTGCCTAGATTCATACTAAGCATTACCAGTTTTTAATTTGTATTGCATCTTGCACATTTCTATTTTAATACAGGACTGAAAAACAGTAACAGTGATCTCAAAAATATTTAAGACAATTGAACTGCAATTGCAAATTGTTTTTCAGTACTATAAAGCCACTCCTATTACCACCAGGAAACCTCAAGTGGAATTATAAACTGAAACATATTAGAAACTGACACTCTTAGGTTTCGTAAAAATATTTAGCATTACGGTTTCTTTCAAAGTTGGAAAGAAGATTTGCAGAAAGGGACCAGGAGTTTCAGGTGGACACCCGGTTGAACATAAGCCAGCAATGTGTTCTTGAAGCAAAGAGAGCAGGTCAAGGGAGGTGGTCCTTCCCCTCGGCTCAGCACTGCTGAGGGCACACCTCTAGTGCAGTGTCCAGCACAGGGCTCCCCAGTACAAGGGAGACATGGAGCTACTGGAGGGAGTCCAGTGAAGGCTACTGAGATGATTAAGGAACTGGAGCATCTCTCCTACAAGTAAAGGCTGAGAGAACTGAAGCTGTTCATCCTGGAAAAGAGAAGACTCGAGGGAATCTTATCAATGTATATAAATATCTGCAGGGAGGGTGCAAAGAGGACAGAGCCAGGCTCTTCTCAGTGGTGCCGTGACAGGATCAGAGGCAATGAGCACAAACTGAAACATGGGAGGTTTCACTGGAAGATCAGGAACCAATTTTTCACTGTGAGGGTGCCTGAGCCCTGGCACAGGTTGCCCAGAGAAGTTATGGAGTCTCCAACCTTGGAGATATTCAAAAGCTGCCTGGACACAGTCCTGGGCAACCAGCTCTGCTCCTTGAGCAGAGGGGCGTGGACAAGATGACCTCCAGAGGTCCCTTCCAACCACAATTATTCTGTGACTCTTTCATTTATTTAATATTGTATTTCAAAGCACAGCATTTTCAATAAAATACAACTTCATAAATATAACTAATATGGGTTAGTTTATGAGAATTCATTATACATTGAAGAAAGAGCTGTCACTGTGCACAACTGCTATTTAAACACTTCTGACAAAGCTAAGGAAAAAAAGAGGCATTCCGAATTCTGAAAAATCGTGACACACTCTGCTATGAAATTATACTATCTTTGCTGGCACGCAAGCAACAGCTGCAGGCTGATCTCTGAATGTGAACTGGTCATGGATCAAGGCTCTTTACCTTTGACTGGCACTTTACACACGTACTTTAACCCCTCCAACTTCTGGTGCAATATACTTATGTGTTTGTAGCCTCACCCAAAAAGCATACATGAACGACATTTGGCTTTTTATGGTTCTTATTATGCAAACAGCTTAGCAGAAGATTTTACAATTCCCAGCTAGAGAAGTGTTCATGAGTACGTGCATGCCCGGAGTACCAAAAGGTAATACCAAACCACTGAGCTAAAGTTTATGTTACTTAGAGATAACATTTGTTGAGTATTGACTCAGTTTAGAAAAAGATAATTAATTTCACCAGCATCACATGAACATATCGGGATACTGCTAATGATATAAAGCCCTTTGTTACTAAAGGTTTAGAGAATGACTGCCACTGGCACAAAACACTAATGACTTATCTACAACAGAAGATACAAACATAGCACAAGTACTAAAAAACACATAATTTACATCAAGGAAACATATGATAGCACATCCTATTAATTTTTATGAAGAAGAAGCTGCTGCATATACATTTTTTGCCATAACAACAACTACTGTCTGAGGCTCTGCCTGATGTGACTGTTCCCTTTCTTGTCTCAAAATTACACCAGCAAACCAGAGTATACACCAAACTATTATGCTGGTAGAAGAGAAAACTTTGCAGATTTTCTCCTTTACATGAGAGGCAAAAGGCATTCTTCACAGTAAAGACAGGGAGATACAGCAACCATACTTGGCTGTTATGCCCAGGAAATCTCTTTTTGTGAGCTTTGCAAGAAGAGACATGGATTTCCAGGAGGAACTAGAGACAAATGCTGTTACATTTAGGATACTGGTACCCATACTGTTTTACAAATGAAGTGCTTTGGACTTTGCCAGAAAACCTGAATGGGACATTCCTGCTTGAACAAAAAAAATACACTTACAGCAAGATGAATTACCAAGCAAGATGGCTTGAACCCAAAATGGCAGAAGGGAAAAGCTACAAGGGAAAGTATATTACATAAGGAGGCGATAACTGGTATTGTGAAAGAGCCCAAAATACTTGATTACACGATTATTATTTAGCAGGAGAGGTTTTCAAAAAAAGGCGTTTGACAGTGCACCTACAATTCAAAAAGGAAAATGAGACACAAATGAACAAGTGTCCAAAACGGGTAACTGTCAAAACAGTGTATTGTTGTTATGTTCTCTTGGACACAACATCAGGAAAAAAAAAAAAAAAAAGAAAATAGCAGCACTAGAACCACATTCCTGTTTGAATACAGACAACTTAAATTTATGACCATGTAAAGTAATTGATGCTGCAAGGAAGAATGGCTACTACTGCCAGAGCTTTTGCAAAGCACAAGGACACATGAAAAACAGAGAAGCTGTCAAAAAGATTTGGAAACCATGAAAATCACACAAAGTAGATATTTGACATTTCCGTGAATCACATTAGCCCTGTTCCCCAGCACATCCTCTTCTTTAATAATTGTAACTAGTTTCTATTACTTCTGTATGTCATTCATGAGAACATGTTATATGAAGTAATATTTTACCAGATTAAAGGAGATCAGGACACATACTTGGGTTCCACCTTTTAAAGAAACTGCCTCCTGGAGGCCTGGATTTTCATAATAGTATGGATTCTGTAACACTGTATGGTCAAGACGTACTACTTAGTAAATTGCATCTGATAACAAATATGTAAGTAAATAAAAATCCCAAACTTATTTTTCTTTCTACCTTTCCCCATAGAAGTCAGAAAGAACCAAAGCAACATTCAAAGATGGGTCAACAGGTTGCAGAAACATGCAGCAGAACTAGGAGAAGAACAGTATGTAGTTTTCCTTTGTAAGAGTTGGTGAGTTGAGCTGGACATGGAAAACGCTTTTTAATGACTTCCACAGCTGTCTCTAACAACAGAGGACTGCTGGTACCAGGGACTCCTGAAATAAATTCCATCAAATTTTAGGCAGATAGGGTAACAGAATATGAGTGGTCAGATCCCACTACTCATACGCCCCCTAAGCTTAATGAGCTTCCTCCAGAAAACCCTACATTTGCCTCATTTTTACAAGATGACATCCATGAACTCCAGAAATATTCACTCTTCATCCCACCCTGGCTTCTTTCTCTCTATATTCTCGTTGTGTTTTCTTCCTCCTCACCCCAGAATTTCTGAAGATCCAGAGGACTCTCTGCATTCCATTCACAGCATAGAATTGTCTGCACCTCTTCTAATTTAGTGAAATCACTGCTGCTTTCTTATCAAATAGCAATCAAGCTATTTGGTACTGTTGCCATGTATGAATTGTGACTTGCCTACCATGGAAACATGTAGATAAAAAAGCCCACAAATTAACCAAGAGAAAGAGTTAATTTTTTAGATAAGAAAAGTTACCATTTCTTTCCAACCTTGCAAAAACAGACAAACATCTAAAGAAACGATGGAAGACAAGCTTTTAATTTTCTCCAGCACTTCAGCAAACTTAGGATAAGCACAAGTTTGTACCCTAAGGCAGATTCCACTGAAACTAAGACAACTTGACACTTTCAGTAAATGTCATCAGACAACATTGACCCAGTCTAGAAGGAATTTTTTTTTTTTTTTTTTTTTTTTTTTTTTTTAAAAGTGAAGCTTACAGATTCAGTTGGGCCTTTTATTTTCCTTGGAATAGCAATGATTACTACAATTTGTGATACATAATGTAAGGAAAGTTTTTCAAGTAATAGTTACATCTGAATAAATCAGAGTTCTCTTTTCTCTCAGGGCCATTTTCATCCACTCTTACACACTCGCAAAATCCCTGAGCTTCACTCAAGTATGTAAGTACAATTAGATCACCCTCATAGTCAAAGATACTAGTCATCTAGCCATCAAGATTAAGGACGGCAGGACTCTGGAGACCCTGTTAAGAGCAGATGTGAGTGCATTAATCAACAAGTCATTTTGTAATAAAGTTCTTGGTCACTAAAATAAGATGAAGGTAACTAATACATTCAAACACCACACTGAGATTCCTTATAAACAATTTTACCTACTCTAAGAAGGTATGACAGGCTGTAGTAAATATGTTGTTTTCAAACAAGCACCTGTGTAGTTTTTATTCCCCTGCTCCTTGCATTTAAGACTAGTGCTCCACAAGTGTCCAAAAAGTTATTATTCTCCTAACACACCTAAGAACTTATTTAGCAAAAATAAAGGACAAACCAAGTAGATCCTGCTTTCTCTAACACACCAAAAAACACTGTCTCAGATTTTATGTTTACTATGTCTGGATTTCTTTCAGCTTGTCCTGAACTATACACTCTTTGGGACAGGGACCATCTGTAATGAGCGTAATTCAGTAAAGACCCAAGTGCATGGTGGTATACAGGATACAGAGCTTAGCTGGTGAGTTACTACATACTCTTCATCTTTTGGCAATACATTTATGGAAGAAAAAAGCATCAGTCCCCTAAGTTTACTCACCTCAAGCAACACTTGATATTAGGTAGGCAACCACAACATTTAAATTTTAATCTTGTCCCAATAAAACAAATTTATAAAAGGTTCAGATCATTCCTGGCATGCATTTCCCACTCAGACTGCACAGAAAAGGAACAGAACTTGAAACCAAGTAAAGCATATCCACACTTACAAAAATAGTCTTCCTTTACCTGTCTTGCTGAGCAGCGAGATTGCTAATGAATGTTGTATAAGAAAGTGTTTTAAAACTATGTGAATTAAAACTGTAATATCATTTGTTGATATTGCTAAATCTAAAGCTTGTCTCAACATTTACATTGACGTGGCTTTTCAAGGACTTTAACCTGTCCATATGAAAGTGATCTTGCAAAGTAAACTATATTCCAGGAAAATCCCTAATGATAAATTGCTCCTTTTAACATAGTAAGAAAACAACAAACATCCAAAAGGATGTTTCAAACACACACAAATGGACAAATCATAAGTGTCCACACTAACAAAACAGACTACAAGCCAAACTGCAAAATGCTTAACAAATAGCACCAAAATCAGAGTAAACAAGCAAATCTGAACTATCCTCAAGGAGACTAGCTTGTGAACTTACAGATCTATTTTAAAGGTCTATGTTCAGTAACCGAAAGGAAGCTACCATTCCATTGCTATGCAGCACCACATCTCGTGGTTTGAATCAGTCTTTTTGTAGTTTAACAAACCATGAATATTTGTGATATGGGAAATAAACCGAGATAGGCATGTGAAAGACAAATGCAAAGACTTCCCATTACAATAATCCATGAAACGAGAGGAAACAAAAGATTAACAAGATCATACAAAATGTTTTAATGCTATGCCCTTCATATTTGCAATACGTCAGCATGAACAATGTGACTTATATAGCCAATATATAACTGTATGATCCATGTCTGATAATCTCAGTTATAACCAGCTCCCTAGCCAGCAGTCTCAAGCAAAGAAATAAGTGATTCACAAGTCCTAAGGTCAGAGAACACAGGAAGGTTAACAGCGCATCAAAAAAGTGTAACTAAGCCTTGTGTAACTACATTCCCTGCTTGAACTACTGCTAAAGTAATACCTTTCACAAGTTTCTACAAAAAGCTGTATGCAATGAATACATGCGTCATGCATGAACGTAGAGCAAAACAGCACACTGAAAGGCCTCTCAGTTCAAAAAACAAAGATTATTTAAGTTGTATTATTTGCTGCTATCCCAGAAGAAAAGCTTGGAAACTTGTAACCAACTGCACAGAAAAAAGACTAAAAAGTATACATGCATTCCTCCTCTCAAAATATGTAACAGCTAGTCATGAGAACTCCTACAATAATCACTGAATCTCTCAGTCTACTCAGCAACTGAAAAAGGCTCCACAAGCTAGGTTTTCCTTGTCTTGGCAACAACAAAGTCCTAAACAAAGGGTTACAACACTGAGATCATGAGATGATTTAGTGTTATTATTATATCTTGTTGCTTCCTCTTTGGACTTTTCAAAACCATTAATACCATTAGAAGTTATGGTCTGGGGTGGGACTTCACCATGAGGAGGAAGTTCTGAAAAGGGTGCTGCAGATAGCCGAGTCAAATGGCACAAAATATATGATTAGAGTATCAAGAAAGCAAGCGTTAGATCACACAATGCAAGCTTAAAACAGTTTTTAGACAGCAGAATCCAAGCAAGAAGTAAAATAAAGGTCTTTCTGCTCCAGTCAATCTACGAGACAAAAATGTCATGTGGTAACAACTAGGCAATTTTTTTTGTGCATGTGCAGCTCTGACATCTATCTTGCACGGTTTTAATAGACAAAACAGATTGCTATCCAACCTAAAAATGTTTTAAGTGGCTATTTGCCACTTCTATTACACAAAATATGGTATAATACAATAGTTTATAAAATATAGTATAAAGTACAAGATTGAAAAATCCTACTAAGTCAATGAGATATACATTAAGCTGAAGAAATACAAACAGAAAATTAAATATATCTTGTTAGAGCGACAGAAGATGAAATTATATATTCTATAAACATAAGGAGAAATTAAACAGGTCGAATGGACAAACAGGTGTAGATGGTGAAGATAAAACTCAGGAAACAGGAATCTAAATGTGGCAAATTTGCACAAATTTGTACAATTTGTACAAATTTCATCTGTACACATTTTGTTACGGACTTTCGCTCTTATTTCAGCAACAGCAACCTTCTCTATTCATATCCCAAGCACAGAGTCTACTATTAAAACAAGAATTACAAATAATTGTCAATTATAAATAACAATGAATTTTGAGTACTTTTATCTGCAATGAGACTGTCCAAATAACCCAAATAAACCAGAAGTCATTAACTACTTTACTAGCTAAAGAAAAGCATTCAACATTTTATTATGCATCCTGAAAAGTGACGTCAAAAGACCAATAACATCTTACAAATAACTTCTTCAGTGATGTTAACAAATCATCTCTAATTTTGAGCCAAAATTTTCACTATTTAGGAATTGAAGCCTAAAGTACTAGTTGTATCGTAAAAACTCATCTGACAGAATTCTGTAAACTTTTTTCACAACCCAGCACTGGAAATGCATTCATCATGTATGAGCCTCACATACAGCATGTACAATAGTGTTTTTGAGGGCTCTGCTTCTTGAATTTGGTTGCCCAAATATCAGAAAGTCATTGTGTTTGAAGGGAAGAAAGAATATTCCCTAGTCATTCAGTAATTCCTAGACAGAATTAATTTGCCTGTAACTTTTATCTATGCCTACCAGTGTTATTAAAGACTTATTATTATTCTGAAAACCTTATTGCCTGAAAGAAAAATCAAGAGAGAAGTGATTGTTTGAATCAAAGGATTCTAGAACTGTCACTCCTGCAGTTGTAACTACCTGATGACTAAAGTAGCTCATCCTTGTTTTCTTCATCCATACGCTGACGGGCAAGTGTTGTGTGACCAGTACTCATCACAACCATCTATTTGAGGCATTTTCCCAAAAGACCGAGTAAAAAACCGATATTGACTATTCCACATAAAAAGCTGATGTTTAAAGAAAAACAGCTGAGACAGTTGTTTCTTTAGGAAGCACAAAAAAGAAAAGATTGCCCAAGAGTTATTTAAGGGGAAGAAAGGGGAGCTAAAAATGCCAGAACTCAAGTAACAAAAATGAAGTAACAGATGTTTCAAAAGTCAGAGACATGAAAAGATCAGGGGAGAAGAATACTGCTTGCATATAAACTCTTCCCTACCAAGTAAATAAAATTCAAAAAACATGAAAAAAAAAAAAAAGGAGGGAGCAAGGAACAGGAGACAGAGGAAGCAGCATCTCCTTTGCCCAAACAAGATGCAGACACATGAGGAAAAACCCGCTGCCCTTTTTCAACGCGTGCAACACAGTTTGGTTTTAACTGTATGAGAGAAGCATAATCACAAAGCATATCACTGTTCAGCATGCAACACTTATGCTATGGCTTTCTACAACACACTGATATTTTCTGCATTGAAAGGGAAGTATAAACTCTTGTAGTTAAAACTAAACTAGTAAAAATTGGGTTAGCTTGGTTCCAGTAAAAAAACCCACAGAAAAATACTGAAATTTTTCATTTATAACTGTACAGGGATTAGGTAATTTCCAGACAATACAAGCTATTGTGTTACAATCTATATCATATTAATAGTTTTAATTAACACAGGTGGACAACGGCTAGGGATCACGAAGGAGTGGAGAGAAAGGTTCTAAGGAGCATTTGCACAGCAAGTAAACAGAGACAGATGAAAATACACAGCAATCAGACAACTTCTTGCCTTTCCTATAACCACTTTCTGCAGGCTGATTTCAGGACATCCTGCAACAGAGATTGGCAAGAGAATACAAAACTACTGACAGTTCTACACCAACTTCTACTAACAAGTCCAAGGCAACTTTCATACCTTCACTACCACTGTTGTTATAACCATTTTAAAGTAATCTGATTTGGCATTGTTGCCAGAAGCACTCTCTGTCCTCCTCTTGCCCTGATTCCTGCCATGCATTTTCTCCACTGCTTCTGCGACTTCACAGTGAATGAATGGCAGAACTCAGAGAGTTCTCATCAGCGGCGCTGAGTCTAGTTGGAGGCTGGTAACAAGTGGTGTCCCCCAGGGGTCAGTACTGGGCCCAGTCTTGTTTATAATCTTCTTCATCAGCGACCTGGATGAAGAGTTAGAATATACCCTCAGCAAGTTAGCTGATGACACCAAACTGGAAGGTGTGGTAGATACACCGGAAGGCTGTGCTGCCATTCAGCGTGACCTGGATAGATTGGAAGTTTGGGCAGAGAGGAACCTGATGAGGTTCAACAAAGGCAAATGCAGGGTCCTGCACCTGGGGAGGAACAACCTCATGCACCAGTACAGACTCGGGGCAGACCTGCTGGAGTGCAGCTCTGCGGAGAGGGACCTGGGTGTCCTG
>Ga0181612_149664_pt1 | contig 10029 bp, 7 predicted proteins | sample HoacroProtozoa21_FD_119630 | JGI IMG/M metagenome (GOLD analysis project Ga0181612, IMG submission 119630) | Hoatzin crop microbial communities from Cojedes, Venezuel. Combined Assembly of Gp0051906, Gp0051904, Gp0051908
TGCCCTTGTCTCCTTCAGAGGAGCTGCTGCACTGGGCATGCTACCAGCTGAGAGGCACCCCATGCCTGAAGCTCTGTTTAATCAAACCAATTAGCAATTTAATCTTGTTAACAAACCAAGATAATTGCAGCATTATCAAATTAGCCAGCTGTATGGAAATGCCTGCTTAATAGCTGATAATAGCTGGTCCTGATGGAGGAGAGAGGGCTGTGATCTGTGACTAATGACAGTCGGGATGCGTAATCAGGCTTCTCTACCCTCATCGCCGCATCGGTGCGGGGACGTCTGGGGGAGCGCTGGGGCTCTGCCCCTGCCAGCCCGTGACTTGTGCGGCACAGTGCTCCCCACTCAGAGCAGTGGGTCTGTGTAAGGTGGGTGGAGATGTTTTCCACCCAGTAGGACACTGTACTGGTCAGAAGCAATGTCTGATATTACACTGAACTACACTGAGCTCCCAGCCCTGGTTTCGCCTGTCCCTGTGGGACCACCTGGCATTTCCAGCCTCCCCTGGCACTGTGGATAGATGGGATCATAAGAAATGTGAAACTATAACAAAGTAGCTTTAATGATATTGTCTAGTTGTTAGTAGTTTTTATTATTACAGTTTGTATTCTTGCATACATAGTGATCTAATACTGTAACCATTGTATTAACCCCTGTTTCTACTTGGGAATGTAGTAGATACGTGTAGATATAAATTAGAGATAAGCTCTCCACTTATCTCTGCCTTCCCTTGGCTGAGCTAAGCAGAGAGGTGGCCTTTCGCTATAGGGCTTCTTCTGTCACTGAATAATTTCTGAGTCTTTGCCTCCCTCCCTGCAGATCCTCGATGGGGGTGACCATGGAAGGACTCTCCCCAGCCATGGCCAGGGAGCTTCTGGTGTCTGCCTCGGGCCATGTGCGATGTCGATCCCACAGCCGGAGGTTTCCTCCTGCCGTATTTGTGGGTGGTTTAAATATCTGGCTGGTTCATGCTGCTTTCCTGATTGCTGTGGGGGATTGCAGCACCTGCACCAGGCACCTGTCAGGCAGTGCCTGCAGGATGCTCCTCCCGGGCAGGAAGGTGCAAGGGGCTGGGAGCTGGGCTGTTTGCGGGGTCTGCCTGCAGGTTGAAGGAGATGGAGGTGAAGTGCCTCCTCCCAGCCAGCCACCCAAATATTCCTTTCCCCCTGTCACCCAAGCACCCACTCATTTTCTTCTCTGTACCCTGTAGTTTATGCAGACAGACCAGGCTCCTCTCCCAGCCTGGACTGGGTCTGCCTGAGAATACCATGATGCAACACACAAGCCTGGCATCAGCGGTGGGGTCAGGCAGGAGCTGGTGGGCACTGTTTGCTGGGCATCAGGGCTGGCTGGGAAATGCTCTGCCCCTGCTCAAGGGGCAACGGGCACAAACTGAAGCAGAGGAAGTTCCAGCTGAACATGAGGAAGAACCTCTTCCCTCTGAGGGTGATGGAGCCCTGGCACAGGCTGCCCAGGGAGGTTGTGGAGTCTCCTTCTCTGGAGATATTCAAGACCTACCTGGACAAGGTCCTGTGCTGTCTGCTGTAGGTGACCCTGCTTCGGCAGGGGGGGTGGACTAGATGACCCACAGAGGTCCCTTCCAACCCCTAGCATTCTGTGATTTCACCAGTACGGTTATTTTCCCTATATATTTATGTCCCCAAACCCAACGAGTGTTATGAGCTGGGATACATAGAAAGCCTTTTCCCTGGACCCAAGGGGCATGTTTTGTCCAAGAAGAATGTGATGACATTGCTGAAATGATGTAGAAAGGGAAATCTTGCCCTGACTTGCTGTAGGTGTTGTCTCGGCTGTGAGGGACATGAAGCAGTTCTTCTAGTCTGGACTAATCCATGAGAAGAAAGTCATGCTCTGCATCTCTTTAATGTACTTTTTTTGCCCTGGTTGGAGGTGGCATCAAGGAGACACCTGGTTAATGAACAAGGAGGGCTTTTTGATGGCAACCCAGAAGGCGACTGCTGCCTTTTGTCATCTTTTGTGTTTTGGTTATTAAACCCACAAGCGGCAGTTGGGCAGATTGTGAGGAGAGTGAACATCTGGGATGAGAGTTTCCATCAGATGTTGCACTAGCTGCTCTTGAACGCACACTGCGGAATTTGGGAAATAAGAACTGGGAAAGGGAACTGAAATTCCTAAGTGTGGATGCTGACCCCACAGCATGAGCATTTCTACACAGCACTTTGAGATTTCTCCATTGACTATTAGCACAGCCCTGGACCTTGTTATAACTCTGAGCTATTCTGTGTGAAGTACCTTGATTTGTGGATAAAAACCACTATTTAAGAGCTAGGAATCAGTATGATCTGGGGTTTTTTTAATATGCTCTAATCTTCTAGTCCTGAAGCGGAAGATTTGAAGTGTGACATGAGAAGTGGTACTGCAGAAATTACTCTCAGCATGTCTGGATTTGCAGAAGAGAGCATATCTGGACAGCTAAGCCCTGCAGGTTTCTCCAAGGGGGACTTTTAGGCTGTCTGAGTTTTTCCCACCACTCCCTTGTTGGACTCTCTCGTTCACTGCATGGTTAATGCAGTGAAGGTGAGTCTTTTCTCGCAGTTTTGATCATTGTGCTTCCCTGTGAGGTTAAGGGCAGGAGGTGGGGAGGACAAGACTCCAAAAACCTGTGGTAAACGAGTGTGACAGGAGACAGGCTCTGTGCTGAGAAAGCAGAGCTGGCTCTCAGGCAGGCATAAGGAATCACAGATGCTTGATCCTTGGGCGCTGCTCCTGGGGGTTAGATGGGTTTTGCAGCCTGGCAGGGAGCAATGGTTGTTTACTCCCTGCCTCAGCTGATCCTACCACTGACACTGTTGCAGGAGTTGTCCTGGTGTTTTGTTGAAGGGGCTGGCTGGTCTCTGTAATTGGCACGGGAGGGAAATGGCGCAGCCCACAGCTGCTGAAAGAAAAGGTCTCGGCTCAGACAGCCCAGTTGCATGGCCTGGGAAATGGAGCTCTTTGGCTTTATCCCTGCCGGTTGGTGTCTTTTCCGCTGCTCCTTTTCTCTTCAGTGCCTCAAATCCACAAAGCACACCAGCCTGTCATTGTCCCATAGCCTCTAATGACTGGCAAGCATGCTCAAAGCAGTGCACGTAGCCTGGGGTGAAGCCACATGTGTGCTGAAGAGCCTTCATCACGCTGTGACCCCCAAATATCAAATTCTTGTCTGCTGCTTGGCAGCTTTCTAGGTTGGCTGTAGCATTCAAGGAGGGGTTGGTGAGAAGAGAAATAAGCCTGATGTTTATTCCAGAATTGTACAGAAAAGAGCTGGAAGGGGCCTTGAGGGTCATCTAACTGTTCTTGTGCAGGATCCGTTTGACCTAAAGCATCAGCTATATCTGAACTTAAACCAAGTCACGTTTGCATATAAAGAAGCCTGCGGAGAGCCAGAATTTCATTGTCTGAAAGTAGACAGAGACCCAGATCTACTTCGCTGAAAAAGGCAAACTGTACTTAAAAAGATGTTCTTGAAAATCTGGGTGATTTTCTCAATGCTGTGAAATGTCTTAGTGTAACTTCAAAAATCAATTACTTTCTTTTACACTAAACAATGATTAAGCTGTTCAGATGACTTGGGAACCAAACAGCTGCATCATCCAGAGAATGAGAACTTCAGGAAAGGACCATAGTGATTGCTTAGATGCTTGCCTTTGATTAAATTAGAAATACAGGTTTTCCTCCCCACCTCCCCTTTTCCTCCAGCTCTGAGATGGGCTATGCAGTAGGCTTTGAACTTGTCTTTTACATTCTTGTACCTGCCTCTGAACCCATCTTGTAATAAATATTTGAAAGTTTGACTTTAGCTGCTCCAAATGGTTTCTAGATTCCCAGATGAAATGCTAAATTGCCTAAAAGAGGAGCCTGAAGATGAAACAAACTCTGCAGTAGCAAAGCAGACCTGAAGATTACATATTTCAGTAATTGATAAAAGTGCCACCTTTTCAGAGCCTTAATAAAAGAAAGAATCTGTGTATTAAAGCCCCAGATTACCTGGGCAGACTCTGTAGCCATAGAAATCAAAGCCAAACTGTCAGTACTCCCTCTGTTATCCTCTGCTTTCCAGGTGGTGAACTTCTCTTCAGAAGGAAATTTTTTTCTGTGAGAACCTAGAAGGAAATCCTGGAAAACAGATAGAGGTTAATAACCTTGATTTGCAACAGAAAAAATGGGGGCAGAAAGTAAGATATTTAACTCATGCAAAGCTGAGTAGTCTGCAGGCAGCAGGGTGATGGTTTGCCCAGGCATCGGGAAAGTAACTTTTAATTCCTCACCATTTGACTTGCTGTTATGGGAAGGGACACGTGTCTCTTTTCCTTGTGCAAGAAGCTTGCTTCCCTGCTTACATCAAATCCATCCCTCTTTGTAATGGATCATTTTTGCGAGCACCATCATTGTGTTCATTTTGGTTCATACTGGGCTACAAGCTTGGGTTGAAGGTTTAGGTAATGCAGCTGCATGTATAGAAGACCCAACAGTGTGTAAGGGTGCTGCCGCCGAGGGGCTGGGGCAAAGCCTGGGCTCCGCGGGGGATTTATCTGGAATAACCAAGAGGGGATGTGTAAGCTGGCATTTGTGTCACAGGACCTGTCATTTTTAACATGCAACATGGTCTCACCCACAGGCTTAATTCTTGCTAAGACGCAGCATTAGCTTTAGTCAGGGCATTTTGAAAGCCCTGTTGCTGCATGCAGTCAGCCTATAGAAGTGTTTGGGAGTGATTTTCTGTTATTTTTATGATATTTCTGATGTCTATACGCATGGGATGTCCTGGTTGTGTGCAGCAGGGGTTGAATGTAGTGGGTAACGAAACACTCTGCATCCAGACGGGCCAGCAGCCTTGTGGGACAGCCAGATACTTGTGCTCTGCAGCTGACAACCCACCCAGGCCCCATGCCCAGACTGTTCGTGGTTCCAGGACACCTCTGTGCCTTCTCTGCCCGGCAGTTGGCTAGAGGGCTGTCTGTGCTTCTGTGCAATTCAGAGCAACCTTGATAGCCATGGTAGGAAACTGGGCTGCTGTAGGAGACCCAGAGCCTGTACCGCAGCTCAGCAGAGTGGTGCCTCATACCTGCGAAAGGCCAACATGGTCTGGTTGTGTATCCTGTGATGATGTATAGCACCTGAAAGCTTATTCTTTTCGTCAGTTCTTTTCCCCTGTGGGTTTTAACTTTCTGCTGCTACTTAACTTTGTAAAATAGTAAATGGCAAAAAATATATTCTTAGAAATTCATGCCTGAGGCTGGGGCTTTTTCTAAGTAGTTTCGACTCTGCAGAGGGAAGATACTACTAAGCAAAAATTACCATAATTAACTCTAGTAAACTGCCTGCCATTTGATGTCTGAGACTTAAAATCTTCTGTTGGGATCCAGACAGTTTTTGAAAACAAGGCCTCAATGGCCTAATTAAAAAAGAAAGGAGAAAGAGAGACAGGAGCAGGAAGACTAGTGATAAATCTAAACAAATCACGATGAACTGACAAGAGGAAAGGTAAACGCAGCCTCCCTTCTTGGTCCAAAATTATAGCCTGGGAAGACTGGATCTCATCTTGCTCCAACATGCTTTGTGAAGTGAATCCTCTGAAGTGAATGATCCCTGTTGCTCTGAATTTCATGTGGGACTCCAGTGAAAGGGAATTTTGGATCAGAGTGCTGTATTTCTCCGATTGTGCAAAACGGACAGATCCCCTTTAAGATATCCAGTCTTGGGAAAACACATCAGATTTTGAGTGAGTTCACCCAGAGGCAGCAGCAGCCTGGTGATGAATGTGGGCAGCACAAATATTTGTACAGCAATTAACTGTGCATGGCAATGATAATAGCACAAATATGCTTTTAGTAAGATAGTGCTCGTAACAGTTTAAATTGGTGCTGTAAATACATGGATTTCGTGGGAAGCAGGAAGATTTACACAAGCAGAAGTGCTCTCTCTGAGCTTGTAAGCTGTTATACTGCTAGTACCTTGGTGGGGGCAAGCAGATTTCAAAGGCGCAGAGCTTATCACGCAGGCGCGTGTGCAGCATGGCAGAGGTCAGGCATATTGCACCAGGGGAGGGTCTTCCCTTGCTCTTCTGCATGCTCAGACTGCTTAGCTGGCCAATGAAATGTGAGGGGATGAGGCTGTTTTTCTTCATCTTGTGCTGTAAGAAGCCTGGAAAAGGAGCCCACGTGAAGAGCAACCCCTAGAAGTGTGTGGTGGATTGCTGTTGCTTTCTAGATGCTTTCCAAGGGCTCTGACTGATGAAATTGGTTTGTGTTCTGCTGGAGGGGTTTTCCATCCCAAAGATGGTAGAGAAGCTTGCAGAGCACTTCCTGAACTTGGCTTACAGCCCCACAAGGCAAGATCATCCACATCTGTTGATCCACCCAGGTGTGTGGACAACCTGTCTGTGCCTGGTGGGAAGCATCCCTTGAAGCCCTGAATCGTGTTTTGCACTGCCCACAAGAATGTGGCCAGCTTTCCAGCAATGAGACCACTGGAAAAGCTTTGCTGCTGGGATATTTGGTGCTGAGAAGCTTTGGTGGTGCTGTACAGCTGGAGTATGGGTGAACATCTGACTGCTCTGCAGGCAAAGTGCATCACAGTGGGAGCTACCACCAAAAATAAGGGTGTTTGTTAGCTGGGGACCTCGTGGTTGTACCCACTCTTACTGCTGTGAGTGGAGGGAGCACATCTACAGACTCCAGCCCCAGGGAAATAGCCTGTATCTAGCTCTAGAGGTATACCAGTCTGGGCTGATGGTGGTGACCTTGCATGGACAAACAGAGCCATTTGTCCATGCAAGGACATCATTCCCTCTCAGCAGCTGGCTTCTGTTGAGAGGGAATCACTACCCAAAGGGGCAGCCAGGACATGCAGTGTTGTGCTGTGACTGTGTGAGGTCACACTCACGAGTTGAATGCTGACACAGGTGACCTGTGTCTTCCAGGCTGAGCTCTACCCTGAGCTCCTCTTGCAGCCTCCTGCACAGAAAGATGCCAGGAGACACGTGGGGCCTTTACAACCTCACAACTTTTGACTGAAGCAAAATAAGGAGCAAAGAAAACTGCTTGGAGGAGTTTGCACTTCTAAGAGAATAATCAGACTTTACCCTCAAGGAGGAGGTTCACTGGATTGTATTTTCCTGCTGGCTCTGATGATGGCTAGATATTTTCCTAAGCCTTTTAACGAGAGTAATTGTGTTCACCTTTCTCAAAGCCCTGATGCAATGCTGGGTTTCCCATCTGTCGCTTTTGGCATTAAGTGTCGTGGGAGAAGCAATTTCTTTTCCTTCTGATGTTGACTCATCTCCAGTTGTGGCTCTCTGATGTACAAGTGAGCTTTTGATTTTGGCTCCATGGATCCTGCTGTTCTCCCCAAGTCCACAAATGAGGCTGTAACCATGGCAATTCTCCTCCATTGCTGCTCAAACATCAATGTGGAAGACTCTCTATCTGACATTCTTAAAGGGAAAAGCAAAGCTTTCTTTGCTCTAAGATCTCAGAGCAGAAAAGAAGGAAGGAGTCAAGAAAGGCTTCTGGCCACTCTTTGGCTGTGGCTGCAGAGTGTCAAGGCTAGACATGAAGGCAGCCCTGGTGGGTCAGAGCAGAGACCTGTGATGATGCTACACTGTCACCAGCAGTGACCAGCAGCAAACAAGAACAGGGCAAGCAGAGAGTGATCTGCTCTCCGTACCTCTGTGCTGTGCTTGTCGGGACCTCAGAGGCTTCCAGGACCAGACATGGTGTCTCTGTGTGCAATAGTCCTACAGTATGGGCTAAGTCCCATTCCAGCTACAGACAGTTTGCAAAAGCTTTGACAAATGCTTCAAGCCTCTGTTTATCGATATGCTAAAATCCTAGGATAGGTTATGGTTTCTTTAAGGCTGCGTAAGTCCAGTGTGATTCCACTTACTAAACCAGGATCACCTTGTCAGTCCTTTCCCATGCTGCTACCATTACAGATGTCATCGCTGCATCCTGCCAAACTTCCTCAGGGCAAACTCCAAGAACAAATGAGAAAAAAGCTACTTTTTCGGCCAGTAGCACCAAGCTATCCAGCAACTAGAATAAACTAGACCAGTGAAAATATAATTTCTTATATCCTGTGGGCTGTAGGAGAGAAATTACTTATCTGTCTAATATAAGGAAGTCTAAAATGAGATGCTCCATGTTTAATGGAGGGTGCAGTTCAATAGTGCAGCAGAGCTGATCCAATGTCTTCCTGATCCTGAGCGTTTTTACTTTTCGTTTATATGTCTTTGGTGGTACAGCTATTGTCAGCTTTGATTTTGGTTTTGCTAGTCAGCTCCTGCTAGGATGATTAAACTCACAAAGTTGGCAGAAAAATAAACCTGGCCAAAAGTTTTCCCCCAGAACAGAGTCTAAGAAAGCACTTTCTGTCAGATTAGTGAGCTGAACTGGCTTCTATGAAGGGTCTGACACAAGGACGAAGGAGGGAGTGGGACCATGTGGCTGATAATCAGGTTGCGGAAAGGGAGGAGGAGGGGTAAGAAAACTTGTACTGACTTTTCTGGTGGCAGAAAACTTTGAAATAATTTTGTGTGTGGCAGAAACATGCCATTAGCTGTGAAACATAGCATTAGAGATTAATCCTGTCCCCAGATTTCCAGCCACAGTGATTGGGTCAGACTGTCTGTGTTAAATGCAGTGCAAAAGCCCTGCGTGAGGACAACATCTCTGTTTTCTGGGGAATGGATGCGCTTGGAGTTATGAATGATTTTGTCTGAAATTTCTCCCAGAAAGCCTCCAGAAGATTGTTTACATGCTTATGCCTTTTTCAACCTAATTATTCAGCAGAAGCCCCATGTGGATCTGCAGCGTATGGTAGCAGAAGCAGGGACACTGCTGGTAGACCTATTTTACCTCCCCAAACAACATTAGATGTGGCAAAGAAAGCAGCTGTCTATGCTACAGTTGTTACAAGCTGTTATTCCCACCTCCTACCTACCCTTTGAGATGATAATGTTGCCTGCAAAACACTGCAGTATATATACAGTATTTATGTGCTATAAATTGTAGTGCTTACTGTGAAGTGCACCGTGGTGATGGAACTCCCTTTTCTCTTTCCCTGTCTATCTGGGAGATGTATTTCATAGCTTGGTGGAAAGGCCCAGCAGCAGCTTACACCTGCAGCAGAAATTTCTCCCAGGAAGCCAGACACAGTTCTAGCTTCAGTTATAGGTGACTCAGTAGCTTGAGAAAGTACTTGGGGGTGATGGTGGCGGTGGGAACCACTGGAGCCTTGTGATGGTCCTGGATCCTGGAGAGCACTCACCTTTTTATTGGGATGGGTCAATCCACTGGACCTGCCCCTGGAGCACTGCATGAAAAACAACGTGATCTCCTTGTTGCATTCATGCTCCCTTGTGGTCCTGACAAGCTGTCTGGTCAAGAAGGCCCCTCCATGAATAGTAAAGTTGGCGCTTCCCATTCTGATCCGCCTTGATGGCTGCAGAAATGAAGCGATAAGTGGACCTTGCAGTGTGACACTATTGCCTGAAGATGAATGAAGCGAGGGATATATGCTAGTAAAACAGTGGGCCTGGGAGCTGTACAGGCAGAAGAGGTTCAGTGTAGTTGCAGGTAATTCTGATTGCCTACAACCTACCTACCAAAATGATTCGGACATTTTTCCGTAGTGAGCTCTTTACTGTTGGAAGGAAGTGGATATGGGAGCCAGCATGGTTCTTGCTTTGGGGGCTGAATAAATTTCAGGGGCTTTTAGTCTTGCATGCTAACAGTCTCAGGCTGACCAGCATGTGATCTATCTGGATCTATCACGTCACGTCATCTATCTGGATTTTTGTAAAGCCTTTGACACGGTCCCCCACAACATCCTTCTCTCCAAATTGGAAAGCCATGGATTTGATGGGTGGACTGTTCGGTGGATAAGGAATTGGTTGGATGGTCGCAGCCAAAGGGTAGGGGGCAACAGCGCAATGTCCAGATGGAGACCAGTTACAAGTGGACAGCCACACGGTGTCATCGTGTGGCGAGGTCTGCGCGCGCA
>Ga0181612_160045_pt1 | contig 10029 bp, 10 predicted proteins | sample HoacroProtozoa21_FD_119630 | JGI IMG/M metagenome (GOLD analysis project Ga0181612, IMG submission 119630) | Hoatzin crop microbial communities from Cojedes, Venezuel. Combined Assembly of Gp0051906, Gp0051904, Gp0051908
CTGGTGAGGGCAAGTCAGCATGAGTGATGCGGGGGCATTTCCATCCGCCTCCCCACAAAGACAGCACCCTGCCTGGTCTCAGGCATGAACAGCAGCCTGGGGCTCCTGGTCAATGATGACAAAGGTGGCTGCATCCCCTCCGCATGCCCTCTGCCTGCCCAACCCCCTTCCCATTCCCATGCCCCTCTGGGCAGGCACAGCCTGCTCCCCACGCCAGTCCCAAACTGGGGCTTTTCCACCACTACGAGGGATACAAACATCCCTAACAGCGATACAAGCATCTCTCCTTGCTCTAGCTGGCGTTTGGGTCCCAGACTGTCTGTCTCCTGTGCTCAGGAGGTCCCTGGTAAGAAGTGATCCCCACCATAGCAAAGGAAGGTGCCAGTGGTGATACTGGGATTGGGATGCTGTCAGCATGGCTGGGCAGCTGGGACGTTTCTCGGCAGCCCTGGGGAGACATCCCAGAGGGCTTTTGGAAGGAGAGCCAGTGCTTCCTCCTGGGATGAGGATGGAGAGGGGATCACATCTGTCTGACCCAAGCAGAGTTTCAAGAGCGGTGCTGTGCCGTTACTCTGTTGCCAGGATGAGGCCTGAGCATCGCCGAGATGTGGGTGTAGGGGCATTCCCACTTGGGCTGCGTGGGAAGATGCGGGATGTTTGCCGGGTGCAGTGCTTGAGGCACACATTCATGAGGTGGCCACTGTCTTGCCATGATCCTAGGCGTACCACTCCATTGCAGCATGCCTGTCCCTTTCCCACAGTCCCCACGGCCACCCAGCCGGGCTCTGTGACATTTGGGTAGCGCGCAGCTGGCACTCTGCAGCTTCTGCTTGATGCTGCCGGTTCCCAAATCCATTCTTGCTTTCTTGTCCAAAGTGCGGCGGCCGCACGGTCTGTGATATTTGAGAAGCATATGTGAGCAGAGAATGAGAAGGGATGTGTGGGAGGCTGCTCCTCTCCTAAAATATGTGCATTTAAATTGTGTGTGGGAATTACTGACATTACGCCGCTTTGGTTTTGGGTTTTAATAGTGTCATTCAGTAAACCTCCCCCTGCAACCTGGGTAGTGGATGCCCAGCTGTGCCCATCGGAGATGCCCCTTGGCGTTCCGCCTGCCACAGCGACTGCCTGAGGACAGTAACTCCATTCACCCTCTCGCTTGCAGGCACTGGAGCTGTGCTTGCTTGTGCAGAGGCAGCTCCTGCGCCTGTCCGAGGCTGGGTCACAGCTCCCATGACTTACAGGACTTGCGTGCCTTGGAGCAGCTGCAAACTGTCCTGTCCTGCAGGATCCTCCCCAGTGATGTGGGCCCTCCCCTCCCCAGTAAACACCAGTGGCTCATGTGGACTGGGAACTTGTCCTTCCCTTTCCCCTTACCTTTCTGCATCACCAGTTTTATGAAAAACCACAGGATAGACCGTACAGCCTGGCACACACAACTTACCAAGAGCTGACTGGGTATTGCAGATATACACAGCTTCTATAAATATTTATGGAGGTACAGTCAGCGGCAGTGTGGGCAAACACGAACGTAGATAGTGCCGTACACTCCTAGTGTGCTATGGACGGTGCTGTGAGCAAGAATAGCGGTTCCTCGTGAAATCAATTTAATGAATCAGCTATAGTAGGAGGAAATCATCCCAGCAGCATTATTATGCCCAACAGCAGGAGCATTGCGATGATGGCTGGGTTATCCAGCCAGCCTCTGTCTGGGAGCATGGGAGGAGAGGGAGGAGAAGGAGCCCTCCGCAAGCTTCCCAGCAGAGGAAGATGAAGATGAGGGAGATGAAGAGCCACCAGAGGAGAAATGTTGGTGCAGGTGACAGAAATGAGGCAGAGTCAGATTTTCCTGGCTGCTACTCAGAAGGATGCTGTGGTGTTAACTGGGATGGTGTCTGCCGGGGTGGGGACAGGCACCCTGGGCAGAAACACTTGCTTGGTGAGCAAGAAATGAATGAGCTGAAATAGGTGGGCTTGGGTGGTGACCACTTACGCTGCAAGCCCTGGGCCCCTCTGATATCAAATACCCCTGCACAGAAAGCTTGTTTTCCAGTGATTTTGGCCCCTAAATATCTGTGTGCCCTCAGCTAACGCTACAAACCAATGCTGCCAAACACTCCCAGGACAACTTTTCTGGGGAAGGGAATAGATTCTGGAATGAAATCTCCATTTCACTTCAGGCTTCCTCGTGTCTTCGGGTGAGTCACTTCACCTTTCTTTTTCCATTTCCTGCAGCAGAGTGCTCTCTTCTGACCCGGCATCTCATCCAGGCTCCATCTCTGGAAACCTGCTGAGTGACCCCCTGAGTCCCTCAACAGAGAGCAGCTTTTGGTTTACAGTTTCTACAGCTGATGCTGAAAGGTCTTGTAAATACGGACGAAGTAGATCCATACGTGTTGGTTTTGTCTGAGTAATACTGACGGTGGTGCAAAAGCCCAGCGCAGAGGCCAAGCAGCTCCTATGTCCTTGAGAAAGCGTATGGACTTTTCAGGTGCCTCTAGGGTGAAGGATGCTGTGTGTAGCTCACAGACATAAGGCGTAGAGGACGGGTGGAATTTCCTAAATATTCCTAAAATCATTCTCAGCCCATCGGTAATTCATAAGCAGCTCACTAGCAGCGTGCAATGTTTCACAGCGCTGACCCATCTGCTGGACACATGGGTCATGTTAGCACTGATTGGCCCTCAGGAGGTGGATGGTACTATCAGAACCAGGTCAAACTTCTGGAGATCTTTTCTAGCTTATGTTTTTCTTTTCGAAGCCACATTCCAGCCAGGTGATTAATCTGTTCAGCCACCTAAGGAAAGACAAGAAAGAAGAGGCAATAGCACAGCCACAGCAAATTGGATTTTTTATTTAAGTAAGTATTTTTGGATATTTTTTGAGCTGTCCATCAGCTTAAACAGTGAGGACACCACTGGATCATCTTCTTTAGCTTCATACGGCCTTTGCAGAACTTCGTGCACTGATTCTGTGTTTATAAACTCAGGGGTATTTTGACCCGACAGCTCCGATGCTGTTGGTAGAGCAGGAGGGCCAGAAGAAGAGGTTGATCTTGTTGTCTAAAGAGTTGAGGGACCCACCTTTCATCTAACTACTCTCTGAATAACTGGACTTGAGAGGCGAGAGCTGGACTTAAACTCTGGGTGCTCCACAAGGGCATGAAATCTGGGTACAGCAGTGCAGTGTTGTAAAAGCCCAACATATTTAACATCTTTTAAAGCATATTCCTAGCAGTCTGATCCTTGATGTCGCAGCTATTTTTTGTTAACTAGAGTATCAGAAACCATTTCTATCCTTGCTTTCCCTGCTTCTCGCAGGTTCACACAGCCATAGATGCGGCGCTGTGCTCCCACACAGAGCAGTATTGTTTTCACAAGCTTTTGAGCAGACTACCTTAACCATGCTGTATTACATTAACGTGGCACTTTACAGCGTCCGTTAATATGAGGCACTTATGCATCATCAGATTTTTTGGGGGCATCTTCTCCTCTTCTAAAGAATGGACTGGATGTGTGGGAAAGGAAACCAGCAAAGTGCAAGGGCCAGGCATGCGACCTGCCACCTCCCTATTGAAATGAATGATCGTGTCTTGGGGCTGGCTACTGCTCCTGCTTCTCTTTACATAGCCCCACATCTGAAGTAGCTCCACAGGGCTGAACCCCTTGGAGATCTGTGGTAGCTGAGGGCAGGCGGTGGGTGATTAACTGCGCTGGGGCTGAGCTGAGTTGAGCTGGGTCTAGCTGGCAGCAGAGTTGAGCAAAAACATGAGGCTGAAAATAAAAGCAGGAATTCTATGGACTCTGGAGCGAGGGAGCAGAGAGCAAGGGCCGGTATAGCAGCTCGAGACCGGACACTAGCTCAAAGCACCCAGCTGGAGACTGCAGTGTGTTTTGGAGCACCCCTGAAGAGCAATGTAGGTTTGTTTCTTGTTTAAGTTAGCGACAGTCCAAATCACTGCCGTTAAAGCCCCTTGCTCTGGCTGCTGTCACTGACAAGAAGCAGGAAAGGGTTTGAGGCGAAAGGCAGCTGGAGCCTTCACAAAAGCAGCTGCAGAATATCGAATTGGAGAGAAATTAGGACAACCATTTCTGGGAGCTTTGAAGGCAAAGGCTGTTTGTTTATCCTTAAAGGAGGCAGGCTGCTCCCGTTGCTGCTTCGCTTGCCTCAGCCTGGGAGACATCCTTCACGCTTTCTAGAGGCGAAAGCCCTGCCAGAAGAGGAGGAGAGGCCGGGTTTTGTTTGCTGTGGGGTGTGGCGAGGGCAGTGCGATGCCGCCGCGGGGTCCCTCGCTGCCAGCACGCCCGGGCAGAGGCCAGCGGGTCCCCGGGGTTTGATCTGCCCTGATCCCCCTTCACAGGGGAAATGAAGCGACAGGGACTTTGCTTCAGCACAGTGGCCACTTTGAAAAAATGTTTCAGGCAGATAATTTATCAGGTTTAATTGCTCTTTAATCCCCCTGATCTGCCTGGCGTGGAGAAATCCCCTCTGAATGGGGGAGCCTGTTTGAAAAGGCTCAGGAAGGCTGGGAGGGGTGGAGGGAGGATGGAGGGATGGAGGAGGAATGGAGGTATGGAAGAAGGATAGAAAGATGAAGGGAGGAAAGAAGGGAGGAAGGGAGGGGTGAGGGATGGAGGGACAGAGAGAAGGAGGGAGAGATGGACGGATTGAGGGAAGGATGGAGGGAGAGAGGGAGAGAAGGAAGGACAGAAGGACAGAGGGAGGGAAAGAGGCAGACTGGGAGACAGGGCAGAAGAGAGGGAGGGATTGAAGAAAGGATGGAGGGAAGGGTGGAGGGATGGAGGGAAGGAGGGAGAGCGGCTTGCTGTGCCTGCACAGCCCATCCCCTCTCTGCAGCCTGGTGCCCCGGCACTGCTGCCCACAGACTGCATCCCTTTTAGTGATTTTATCAACAAATTGCAAAGCCCTAGATCACTTCTCCTGCCTCCTGTATCCTCCTGCACAGAGCAGGCTGGACCAAACTGCATCACTGCAGCAAGTGTGAAGATGGGGGCTGTCTTGGCCACCCCCACACAGGGACTCTGGCAGCGATGAGTCAGGTTGGGACCCACCAGTGGCCCCAGCACCCCAGTGCTGATCCCCTGCATCCCCCAAGCAGCAGGGACTGATGTCCTCCTTCCCCCCCCATTCATCAAGGTCCCTCTCCTCTATGTGCTTCTTGCTGTTTCCATGTTATATCCTGGGCTTTGTAAGGATTTCAGAGGAGGATATGTTTTGCACTCTCCTTAGGAGCTGTACCTCTGATGTAGTCACACATGGAGGAAGGAAGGCTTTCCCAAGAGGGGCAGCAGATGCACAGGTCTCACTGGGTAAGGCAAATGACCATTCCCAGCCTGGGGCAAATCCTCCTTTAACACTCCTCTCTATTTCTGTCCACTGCTCTTGGCCAAGGTCCGAGTCTAGAGGCAGGAATGAGGGGCAGCACGGGCTCAGAGCATCTCCGGCACAGCTCTTTTCCTTGGGTCTTTATCTCCCACTGGAATGGCAAGGGGCTTTCTAGCAGGATATTTCCAGCTGCTTCCATGGGATGCATTTAGCCTAAAATACAGCATAGCACACTGTCCATAAACCAACACAAAACCATGAAATTGTCTGGTCTGTGCCATGACACAGAGTGCTCAGAGGATTATAAAACTCCAATAAAGTTTTAAAAAAACCCACAGGCTAAACTGAAAAATATATCCGCACGTCTTGCCACTGGCCGTTCCCCTTTGGCTCTTCATGGCCAAGCTCTGCTCTCTTGCACACTGGTGTAAATCAAGAGTGCTCCAGGGGAGAGCTAAATTTGACAGACATCAGAGTAAAACCAAATCTCCATTCAAAGGCAGGTAATATTCGCTGTGTGTAACCAGCAGAATAATCCATGTGGCTTCATCCTGGAAATAAGCTTTCTATTTTCGTGGTACAGAAACCTTCCCAGTGAAGGGCTCTTCCTACCTCTGTTTCCATAATCCAACACCAGAAAAACATTTGTTTTTTCTGTTTGATGCATATGAGTCATTTTCTTTCAATCAAAGCGCTTACAGATAATTTCACCATGCTGGTTCAAGGTATGTGTTGCCTTTTATCCCGTAGGTACCATTCTGGTTTTATTACACATTGAGACCAGACTTTTGCTTGCTTGGGTACAAGAAAAAGCACTCCAGTTAATTCCCAGCATTGTAATATGCTACTGGGAACTTGAGTAGAGAGTCTACAGGCTCCCAAGAAAATTAACCCAGGCTTTCCACTCGAGACTTCTTTGGTTTTAAATCAAGATCACAAAACCAACTGTAGGCAGGTTAATGACAAGCAGAGGAAAAAAAACCCTGCACTGATGAGCCCAAAAAGCCCCAAGGTGTGGTTAACACCACAACACTGGTAATTTTTTTCACAACCTTCAGCAATCCAAACTCTCAAGGAAAACCTTCGCAGTGCCTAAAACATGCAACACAAACAAGATTGTTTTTATTCTTACCCGTGGCATAAAAAATTACCCTGACTTCTTCTTCAAGCCAGAAAAGCCTCAAATCTGTTCTGGAAATTGCTGTAGCTGGAGGGGTGTAGATGTAATCCCACCATCCAAAGCTGCTGGGAACCTCAAGGATGGGATGCTATGTTTCACCGAAGGAAACAAGCCTGCTGTAATGATGCTGCTAAAGAGCTTTGCACTGGATCGTGTGAAGGAAGGGGGTATTTCCATCTGAGAGTGTCAGTCGTGTTTCAGCACAGCAGAATACAGGGACTCTGGCTGAGCAATTTGTTCAGGAATGGGAATAGCTGTTCCCTCTTACTTGAAGGCAACCTGCAACCGTGAGATCCTGTTCAGTCCAACACGATGGTGCCTTATTGGAAACTGCATTTCTGGGCTCAGTGACCATCAGATCTAGGAGCTATAAAAATATGCAGGACCAGAAATCCTCTTTTTTTCCTTTTCCAGTGGTTGCTCTGCCTGCTCAGGCAGCTGTGGAAGCAGTGGGCACCTGTCTGAAGAGGTGAACATCCTCTCTCCTGCTAGCTCGTCTCCAGTGCTGAGGCAGGGTTTGTCCCACCACATCCACCGCATGAGCTCCCAGCAATGAGCTAGATGCTGAAAATTGGCTTTTCTTCTGAGTGAGAAGGTTTGATCTCGGAATTTCTTGCTGGTGAAGTGACACAATCCTGCTCATCTGTGGCAATGGGTTGGTCTGTAATCAAACAGCCTAATGTTTCCATGTCCATTTTCCCAGCAAGAAACAGGGGAGGTGATAGATGAATTGAAAGAGAGATCAGGAAAAGAATAAATTAAACTCAGTTTCCTTAACACACCACCGCTCCCTGGTGTAGCCAACAAGAGAGCAATGCTGTAATTAATTCCCTTGGAGCATCCCCACAGCAAGGAGCCCACCCAGGGAGCCCACACCTCCCAAAAATAAAACCCCAAACCATGAAGTCACTGACGCAAGGCCAGGCTGAAGTCTGGATGGGCTTTTTTACCCCAGAATTATTCTACAGAGGAGCATACATGGAAAAAAACCCATGGGGTTTTCTGAGTAATTCAGTTAGGAACAGATTTTCCCTCTTGATTCAACCTCATCATTTCGTTAAATCCAGATAGATAACTCCTGATGATGGTGATGTAGGAGACTGGAGTCAGAATCTCTAAACTCTCATATTTTTAGCACAAGATGCCAGATTGTTGACCCAACATATTGCAATTCTTTCCCTCTACGCCTTTTTGTGGTCGCTTCCTAATGGAGATGTTTCCTCTTTGTATCAGGAGCTGCGAGGAGGGACATTTTGTCCTTGTGACAGACATGGCCCCTCTAAAGGCGGCTGGCCTTTTTTTCTTCTTCTTTTCTTTTTTTGGCAATTTCTCCTTTGGCTGATGAAACCCTCCCTGAGGCAGGAGAGTTTTGCTTTCCCAGGCAGCGGGCTTGCCAGGCGTGCTCCCCCAGCCTCTCGCTGCTCTAATTATTAGCATGCAGACAAACAGATGAGAAGCCATGAACGGGGTCAGCTCCACCTGAAAAAAAATTTAACTTATAATCTCTGAAAACCCCAGGCCAAAGTATGAAAGCACAGCTTGATGGGTAGCAATGGAAGGGCCCGACTGGCCAAATGCCGGCAGACGGACGGTGCTTCTGACACGGAGCAATGTCGGAGCTCTTTCCACATAAACACTAATCTACCAGAGGAAGAGAAAAGTGGGGATCAAAGGCATCCATAGCATCACCACATCCTTCAGCAAAGAGGAATTAGCCAGGTGAAATTCCCAGGTGATGGTAGGAAACAGGAAACACCTTGTGCACTTTGGGATGAAAAACCAGCGCATCCCTTCTGCTGCTTCTGTCTTCTCCCCAAACGAGTGCTAAACTGTCCTGCCTGCAGATTCAGGCTATCCGTAGAGGGTACCAATATATGATGGAAATGGAGACCCTGTCCCGTGATTTCTACCCAATCAGAGGAGAAAAAAATAAAGCGGATGAAGACATAGCTGGAATCATAGCGTCAAATATCCGACTGGGCCACTGCTGTTCATTCAGGTCTGTGGAGACTGATGCCTTTGTGCTTTCCTTCCAGGTTTTCTACTAAGGAGAAACTCTTTATTGCATTTTTTTTGGAGGAAGTGAAGACTTTCAATGGGAAAGGTCAGAGCAGGACACAGAAATCAGAGATTACATGAGGTCATTTCATCTTGACAGGCTGCTGCCAGTTCCTGAGCTCAATCTTCATCCAAAGACCTAGAAATGGTGTCACTCTCACCATAATGTTTAACCCCCTGTGGAAAACACTTGTTTCCTCTGCTGTTCGCTTAACTAGGACCAAACTAGGTTTTAGTCATAGTTAGCTTTAGCTCCAGCATGACAAAGGCACAAAATTAGACTGCTGCAGGCATTTTTCCTGGAGGAAAGCAGACATCCCCTTGCCACGGCAAACGATGTTGATGAAAGCTTGGCTGAAAGTGTCTGTAGGTGGGAGCACACTGCTCCAAAAAACTATGTAATAATAACACAGACACCTTCATGATGACAGGTTTGATTATTTTAAGGAGCCTGCATTGTCAGAGCGAAGCGGTTGCATATGAATTGTTTTTGGTGACGAGATCGAAGTCACAGTGAGTCTGGGGCTTTTCCAGCCTTTGCCATTTGAGCAACCTGCATTGGATCCACCAAGCTGGCAAGTGAGCTGTGAACAAGTGTTTGGGAAAACTGGATCATTTACAAAGTCTTTACAAATACTTCCCGCTGGCCTCTTGCCAATTTTGACATCCTCCCTACTTTGAGAAAATATGCGGATACGTCCCCAGCCCTTGTCTTCTGGGTCCTTTCTGATGGGACTGACACTGAAGACGTGGGGAGATTTGCAGGAACTTCCCTCCTCCCCATTGACCCACCCACAAGAAGAAACGTCACCTGTGCAGCCCAGCTGCGGGAGAGGAGGTGGCCACTGGCACTTCTGGGTGCAAGACAGCCCTGATTTGGAGGCATATTGAATTAATGATACAGTAATTGGCTTGTTTTAAATATGCAGCCCAGCAGTAACTGGAGGTATTTCTCCTTTGCTGATATACTTTGCAGCTACATGCAGAAAATTCGGATGTCCCGACCCAGGGGATCCCTATTCTAAGGTGAGTGGTGCAAATCACTCTGGGGCCGCCAGCATAAGAAAGACATGGACCTGCTTGAGCAGGTCCAAGGGAGGGCCACGAAGATGATCAGGGGCTGGAGCAATGCCACTATGAGGAAAGCCTGAGAGAGCTGGGTTTTTCAGCCTCGAGAAGAGAAGGCTCGGGGACACCATACTGCAGCCTTCCAGAAATTAAAGGGGACCTACAGGATAGATGGGGAGGGACTCTCTATCAGGGAGTGTAGCGATAGGATGACAGGTAATGGTTTCAAGCAGAAAGAGGGAAGATTAAGTTTAGATATTGCAAAGAAATTCTTCACTGTGAGCGTGGTGTGAGGCACTGGAAGAAGTTGCCCAGAGAAGTTGTGGATGCCCCCTCCCAGGAGTTGTAGAATCATAAAGTCATTAAAGTTGGAAAAG
>Ga0181612_166127_pt1 | contig 10029 bp, 11 predicted proteins | sample HoacroProtozoa21_FD_119630 | JGI IMG/M metagenome (GOLD analysis project Ga0181612, IMG submission 119630) | Hoatzin crop microbial communities from Cojedes, Venezuel. Combined Assembly of Gp0051906, Gp0051904, Gp0051908
CATGGGGGAGGCGGAGAGGGGATTTTAGCCTTGGAAATGAAAGTGGCAACAAGAGATGCTCGGTCCTAAACACCGAGTAGATCTGGCTGCTGTGAGGTGCCACCAGAAAGCCCCACCACTATCTCCATCCCCATCCCCCACCTCGGTACCCCAGCACGGGCCATCACCACCCACCCATCCCCGCGTACCTTGGTGATCTTGGGGTCGGTGCAGCGGCTGTTGCCGCTGCTGGCGTGCATCCAGCTGCTCTCGTAGGCCAGGCAGTGCTGCCGCAGCGAGCAGCGCCGCTCCAGCACGCACCAGCCGCACTCGAAGCGTGGGTCAGCCTTGAGGCACAGACCACAGCTCTCCCGCAGGGCCGAGCACTTGTACAGGTGGGCTGCAATGGCAGGAGGAGCGCGGGGGTCAGTACGGCCCCCCAAGCCCGCGAGCACAGGGTTTTGGGGAGAAGGGCACCCACTCTCGCCCTCCCCGCTGCATGCGTGCCTCCAGCTCCCAAGGGAGCAACGCCCCGTGGGCAGGAGGCACCAGCACCCTTGACTCAACGCCAAGGCAGAGATTTGGTCTCTCCCAAAGCTTCTTGGAGAAAAGCCTTTTGTTCAGAAACCCAGCTGATCCCTGCAGCCGGAGCATTGCTCCCCGCCCCAAGGTACCACGCAAACTGCGGCCAGGGTGGGGAGAATGGTGGGCTGCAGGCTGGGGAGGGCACCGGGTTGCTTTCCCACCCCTGTCCCATCCCTCACTCACCCTGGATGTTCTGGGGGTTGTCGATGACAAAGTTCCCATTCCAGACCACGGACAAGTTGACCGGCAGGTCACTGATGTCGTTGCCTTCATAGAAATACTGCAGGAGGGGGCAGAAGGAGGCAGAGCCCGTTAATTGGTGAGGCAAAACGGCCCGGTGAGGGGCACGGAGAAGTGTACAACCCCGTCACGTGGATGTCTCCCATCAACCCAGGGGAGAGGGATGGGGGCTTGGTTCACTGCCTAGGAACAGACAGGTCTAGCAGCCACTGGTCAAAGCATTGGACACAGCATGTGAAACCAGTACGCTGAACCGGCAAAAAAAGATAAATAAGCAAAATAAAGGGTTTCTAAATAGACCCAAGACCCATTAACCCAAAGGTCTGAAGCTGCTGCTGCTGGGAGAGGAGGAAACAGATGGTGTCTCTGCGGCACACACACACCTCTCCCCATCAGGCACCCGAGCCCTCCCCATGTCCTCTCCACTCCAGGGACACTCAGTCAGATGTTTGGGATCACGTCTAGGATCACGCTTGTCGCTAGTGAAGCTCAGGGAGGACAGGCTGGGCACATGGCAGGAGCAGATTCGGCAGAATCGGCCCTGACACCCAATGGGAGGATGTCACCCCGGTCCCCTCCAGCCCCATGTTCCATCAGCCAATGACATAAAGCTGCAGCCACACGGCCATGGGTGGGACAGAGCCAGGCACCAGCCTGGTGCCACACCAACCCTCAGAAAGGTCTTGGGAGAGCATCCCTCCCCTCCACACGCCACGTCTACATCGTACCCTGGGCGCCTCGCTCCCAGCCCCAGGCTGTGCTTGGCTGTACCCCGCTCCAGGACTGGCATCACCACCCCGGTCCCCCGAGCTCCCATGCAGGGATGTGACACCTGCCCCCAGCTTCAGGCGACCCACAGCATGCCCAGACTCAGGCCCTCGCTGCTGTCCAGACGTACCCACGTCCGCTGCTCCTTCCACCCCCACCCCACCCAAACCCCTCTCCCCTGCCTCGAAACTCAAGCCCGAGCCCCGGCAGCTCCATCAATATTCCCTGCACAGCCCCTGCACGCAGACGGAGAGGTTTAATCGATACAGAGGCAGGAAGGCAGTCGGAACCGTCCCTGACAGCTAATGACCTCCTTCGGCAAGAGATTCCCCGCTCCTCGGCCGAGAAAATGACAGGCGTGTCAGGAGAGATTAAATGAATGATTCATGGGTTGCTGGAGTTTGTTAGAGAGCAGCGGACGCACCGGCAGCGACTCACTCGGCCACAGCCCTGCCACCACCTCCAGCCAGCCCGAGCATCACCTTTCGCTGCCCTGGTGCCACACCTGGAGGAGGTGGCCTCTGCATCTCCTCCAGCGCTGCCCCAGCTGCTGCCCCACAGAGCACATTTGTCGCTACCAGCGCCAAGGACTGCTCTGGTGGGTCTGTTCTGCTTGACCCTCTCCACAGGAGGCAGGGACATGGCCCACGAGAGTAGCCAGCATGCCCAGGTGGCTGCAGGAAGCAAGAGATGTTGGGTCCTTCTCACCTCACCGTCAGTGCTGGTCCCTCCCGTGCTGAGTCTCTCCCAACCAGGCAGCATCACCAGCCACAGTCCAGCATCAGACACAGCACCAAAATGGGGCACACACCCGATGTGCGGCACGGCTACAGCAGCACACCCTTCCCTACACCCTGCAAGGTGCAAATGAGAGGCCAAGCCTGGTCCTCAGTTACACTTCCACAGCTTTTGGCTAGTGGTCCTACGCCCAGGGGCCACCCCACCCAAACGCAGGCTGGAGGACCCCAAAACGCAGCCCTTCCTGGGGAGGAAGGCTGCTAATGATCAACCGTATGCAGCAGTTGTAAGGCATGAGACGTCCAGCTGCAAACTCCACCCTTTCTTGAGCACCCAGCAGCTCCACCACCACCTCCCCTCTGCAGGAAGAGCCCATCACTCCCCACCACGTAGCCTCTCAGACACAGCACCGCTCGCAGTGTTTGCTCAGAGGCCCTTCAGCCACATCTCCATCATGCACCATTTACAACCAGGGCTTCTCAGCAACATCCCCATCACCAGGCCTGGGAAGATGCAGCTAGAAACAGGCTGGGAGTCCAGATCTGTTCACCCTCCCCTGTCCTACACCCACACGAGGACATCCCCGCTAGGACCATGATGAGGAGCTGGCCAGACCCAAGGCATTGAGCAGAGACCACCCCCTGGCAGCAGGAGGGAGCGTGTGCCAGGGAGGGCGGCGGCAGCGCCGGAGCAGAATTTAGCTGTGACGAGCCACGTGGCTGCGTAAGTGAAATTGGCATTTTCAATTTGTACTCTGACATGTCTCATTTGGGGCCCTGGCATCTCGGGAAGGCATCCAGCCTGCAGCTGTCCAAAACACTTATTTGCATCTCTCTGCCCCGGCTGCTTTTGGAAATTAGTTCTTCTGGGAGGTGGGTTGGAGGAAGAAGAATAGGGGGAGAAGGAGGGAGAGCGTTAACTCTTCATGCACCAGCCTCGAGACAGCAACAGGGCAACTGCACAAGAGACAGTGTCCCTCTGGGAAAGGACACTGTGCTGAGGATGCTGAATTTGCCGCGGCGTGGAGCTGGAGCGGCGGGCGGGGAGCAGCCGGCAGCACAGGACTGCGCGGAAGGAAGCAGCACGCAGGAGCAGGAGTTGTCGCCCTGGCTGGCGTTCGCGGTGTGGGATCACCAAGGGAACGCAGGTATCAATGAAAACCGTGTCCTCGGCGTCTGCGTGTCTGTCAGCAGCCTCTCACCTGCCCTGCAGAGATGGCAGCGGGCCCGCAGCTTGGATGCTGTCACTGGTCCCCATAGGATGCTGGACCTGGAGCCATGGCTCCGCTGCGTGTGGGCAGGAGCTGCGGCCGCAGGGGCAGGAAGGGTGCTCACCAATCTGCCCATCCTGCGGGATCCAGACAAGAGCCCATGGACAGCCAGCAGGTCCCATCATGCTGGCTCCTCCCTGCTTCTAGCTGACACAGTGCTACACATCCATTAAACACTTAACTGCTATTAACTTCCCGGTTAATCAATCGCTGTGGCTGGCAGCAATCTGGGATGAGCAGTGGGAGGGGAGAGGAGGCGAGGGCGGGTGCGAGCAGGGGGATGCACCTACCCAGGCAGCCCTGCTCTCAGGCCACCTTTCGCTGTATGAAGGCACCCGGGACCCCCCGGCTGTGCCGCAGGATGATGCAGCACAGCAGCTGCTGCGAGGACAAGTTATGGGAAAGGGACGTTTGCCCTGAGAGCAAAAAATGACAGGCACGGCCCCCAGAGCAAACCAACGGCGCCCAGAGGAGAATCGTGCTCGTGCAGCATGGCCTGCAGAAGTGGATGGGGAAAAAAGATGTCATCGAGTGAGTCAGCAACAGAGACATGAGCTTCTTGGCTCCTCACCTAACCCAGCCAGCCTTTCCGTCTGTCTCTGGAAGAGCCTACAACGTGAGCATGGAGGGGCCAAGGGAGGACACGCCAGCCCCACCAACCTGGATACAGCTATTCCCAGCAAGGTCTCCTTCTGCAGGGACGCAGCTCAGGCAAGAGGGCTCCTCCCCAAGCCTTTCTCAAAGCTCTTCACCCAAAACTGATCTCGGGCATCTTCCCAAGTAACAGCCAACAACCTCAAGTGCTTCTCATGGCTCCAATTCTCACACCCACCCCATCCCTCTGTGGGGGATGCCCACTGGCCCCCAGCATGCTGCAAGGGCTGTGGGTGCCACCTCCCCTGAAGGTCTCACGTTTGGTTCTAGCAAGCCCACTGCTCACCTGCCCACTGGCACCGAGAGCCGCCCAGCTCCCCGTGGGGTGAGGGATTCCACACTCCGAGGACGCGTCTCCAGGCAGCCATGCTCCCAGGGGACAGAGCCGCAGCCAGCGAGGGGACACCCCAAACCTGGGGGGGGATGCACTTTGGGATGCTCCTGCAAGCGCCGTGCCAACTAACCAAAGGCTCTAGCCCTTCCCAGCCCAGACGAGGCCGGGTAGCCCCACAGCCATCAAATCCCTTGCCGCGGGGCTTCCACCCCACCCCAGCCCCAACCCGTACAACCCAGCAGCTGAAGGGAGGGAGAGACCCCGCTCCTCGAGGAAGGCAGCGGAGGGGCTGCTCCTCTGCCCGCTGTGAGTAAACCCACACATCCAAATTTCCCTTGCAACCCCCCTTCCTCTCACATGCACCATCCCCCTGGGCTGCATTTCTGGACAAGTGCTTGGGCTGCAGCTGTGTCCTATTTTTCTGTAGTTGATGACCTCAACTCCTTCCCCGCACTATGGGGACGGCAGTAATGTACATCGCGTCTCGCCAGGGCTCAACTGCAATTCATCATTATTTTATCTGCTGGAATTTAATTGGATCCTATCAAACTCTCCTGATACTCCCTTTTCACTTTAAACACTGCTGCAGGAAAGATAAATGTAGGCACCGCTAGGACGGAGAGCACGGCTTTGTTGGCAAACGGTGCTGGGGTTGTGGGCTCCAATCCTGTTTCCCTCTCCGTGGCTGGTTAATTAGAGATATGTATACTGGAGGTGTGCGGTGCTCAGAACAGGGCATGTGTGTATGATTTATGTTCTTCTATAAATACACCCTAGGCCTAGTAAAATACCATCATCCACACAACAGCACAACTTGACAGTAACATTTGGCCTCTGATTCTGGATCTCCTTTTGCTCTTTTCACATAAATCTCCTCATTTCCTCCCCCATCGCATGCAAGCTTCTTTGCCTGGACTCTTCCTGCCCGAAATTTGGCAGGGTGTAAGTGAGAACTAAAGAACCTGGGAACACATGAGAGAAACACCCAGGCTCCACCATGGTACAAAAACACTCAGAAAGAGCAAATCTACCAGGTCTTGCTTGCCTTCCCAGCATCCACGCCTGGGGCTGGGCACCCCAGCCTGAGCATCCGCAGCTCGGCGGCACTGGGTACCACTCACGCGTTGACCCCGCCAGCCCAGCTCGCTCTGCATCCGTATCATTTTGCCACAGGGATAAGCTGCTCCATGCAGCTCCTAGGCAAGCATCCTGACCCGAGCCCGGCCGGAGGGGAGTGACCTCCAGAGCCACAGCCGAAACAGGAGGGTAAGGTGGGCTGCCCGTGCTGGGGGGATCAGTGAGGAAGGAGCCGAAAGGGAGCTAGGGAGGTGACACAGCTGCTCCTCACCACATGGGGCTTTGGTTAAAAGGAAAGGGAAATAATTGAGGCGTGAGGCTTAATTTAAAGTGCTGAGACGACAAACTCAAATGCTCGTGGAAAGGAGATCAGGAGTTCTTCCTATTTTTACATTTAAAGGGAAAGAGCAGATCTGGGGCTATTTCAGCCTTAAGAGGAATGTCCTGGAGAGAAAATGCCAAATCCTTGGCAGGAAGAAACACCTGTAGTCATTTTGCCAAGGCCAGGACTATATGGGATGAAGTCCAGTGTTAAAGCAGTAGTGCAGATTCAGGACTGTGGCACTTTCCAGCAGCAGAACTTTTGCAGCAATCAGAAGGATGAGCCCCGTTGAGGGATGGCAGATGGAAAGCATGGGCAAAGGCAGGGGTGCTTGGAAAATGAAACTCAGGCGTCACCTGCACACATTCAGACCAGTGACCACTTCTCCATCCTCTGCTGCAAGAAACAAGCCTGGAAATGTCTGCCTCCAGAAGATTTAAAGTAACCAATTAACAAAAAAAATAGTTTACTGGCAAAGAATTTGTTTTCTTAATTAGGGTTTTCTTTTCTTTTTTGCTTCTTTACAAAGCATGTGGAAAACCTCTAGGGTTGTTTTCTTTCAAACAGCAGAAAGAGACCAAAGTGAGGAGGTAGAAAAAGGTTTTCTCTGCGTCTTCTTTGCCCTGGGGTGTGTAGGGAACACCAGGCCTGGCCTCCCTTGAGTTTGCTGAAGATCTATTGGGTGTCTCAAATGATGTTTATAGTCGACACTCAAACCTTAATGAATGGACTGCTGAATATTTAACCAAGATGTCCTTTCTTCAAAGTGCTAACAAGTCATTGGAGTTTGACAAGCACTAAAACTAAACAAAAGACAAAGAGTTTGAAGCTTGAAGCGGGCTTGACTTATTATCCCTTCCATTCACCCTCCATTCAGGAAAGCATCCCTAATTCCACAGAGTAATTAACCTCTTGTTTAGATCCCATTGAACTCCTGGAAACAAAGTGTACTTAAATGCCTTCCCGAGGGGAGGACATCCATCCCTCACTTGCTGGCTGGGAGGATGTCATCCTCCCCCTGTTTCTCCAGTCACCAGAGCGTCCGTCCACACCAGGCAAGACCCGAAATCCTAACCCAGAAAAGGAATCGCGATGGAAGAACCGGGTGGGTGACCGGTGGGTGACTGCGCACCAGCCTGAAGTGCGATCAGCCAGCCAGATGGACTGCAAAAAAAGACGGGGGGGAGCCAAGCATCGCAGAAGTGTGAATCTGAATCCCCCACACCATAAAGCAGCCTGGCTAAATGCCCTCAAACGTTAAAGCAGGCGAGCAGACCCTGAAAGGAAGAGAGCTTCTTTCAAGCCAAAACTCTTTTCTTCCGTCTGTGAAGCCACCCTGCGCCCGAAAGCCAAGTCTCCTGCCTGGCACCGCAGCCCCACGGAGCTGCTGCCGCCCGCTCCCGTGCCCACGCAGCCCGCAACGCCTCCCACGCGCTCTCCGGCCGATTTGCTTTGCTTTCCGGGCGTCCCTGGCAGTTCTCAGGTCAGACGTCCAGCACTGTCAGCCCGGGAGGAGGTGTCGGTCACCTCAGCTCTGCACGGGGACTGCATGGCAGGCTGGTATGCCTGAAGCCATCCCATCCCTCTGAACAAGAGCTGCAGAGGCTGCGCAGCTCGTGACACCGGTGCTGGCAGCCACAGCACCCCTCAGAACACACAGGCAGTGTTTTTTGCTTCTGTCTCTCCCTCCTGCCTTGCAGATTGAAACTCACTGGGGAGAAATGAGTCCAGACGATTCAGACCCCCTCTCTGAGCCTCACCTCTGCAAGGTAAAGGGTCCTTCCTCTCTGGCGTGGGCACCTCTCCCCCGAGACCCCGCAGGAGCCATCAGGCTGCCGCTGCCGGCACCACACAGCCGTGCTGCTCCGCGGTAAGGGGCATCCTGCAGCACACACCGGCCCAAACTGCTTTTGAACGAACTAAGCCAAACCGCACGCTGAAGGACTGGGCAAGAGGGAGCTGCCAGCTCTGCCAGCTGCAGGCAGAGACCTGGCAGGAGGCTGGGTTGACCAAGGTGCTCTGGCCAGGCAGGGGCTCCCAAGATGTCCCCGCAAAGCTGGGGACCAGCAAATCACCTCGAGGGACGAAGGTCTGCAAGCCAACATCTGCTTCCCCCACAGATTTCCCATGTCCCAGAGAGACACAGATTCAGCTCCCAGGTGCTGATGCAGCTCAGTGCCCGGCCAGGGTCCCCACAGGCTGGGCTCGCTCTCTGGGACAGAGAGGCCATGCTTCTTCCATGCCTTCCAACAGGGCAATGGTTCCTCCAGCCTGTTTCCAGCCACAGTGCTCCGGCAGTGGGGCCAGGCACAGGCACGTTGCAGAACAGCCCTCGGACAACCAAGCACTCTTGCCAGACAAGAGTGGCTCAGCTGACCCCCAAGAAACCTCTCACATGGGTGCGATGGAGACAGAGCAGCCAAGCTTAGCTACCAGCAGCAACAAGACCTGAGCAAAGAGACCCCCACCACAGTGATGTCTCTTCGCACAAACGTCCATCGTGTTCCTCTCGAAGAACCAACACCAAGCCATGCAGGCAATGGGCAAGGCTGGGTCCGGGGGCAGATCCACATGGTCAAGCCCTGGTGAGGTTCACAACCAACACTGGGGACCAGCAGCCAAGCCAACTCCCTGCGCCTCCCTGGAGCTCGCACTGTGTGCTGCCGCCTGCATTCACCTCCAGGCCAAGCACAGACCCACCGACACCACTTCCAGCCGGAGCTCAGGACAGGGAGCTTTCTGCTCCTTGCAAACTGCGTGTCACCGAGCAAGAGCCCCGGCAGCACGGCATCTCCTCGGCACAGCGACTCGGGATGCTCCTCCTGTCCCAAGGCCCCGCAGCCCCAGGAGCGCAGGAGGAGGGAGGGAGCTGGGGCTCATCTTCAGTGGTCTCTAAATGTCACTCATGCCACCCAAGGACAAGGGAGTAGGGATCGGCGCCAGTATAAGGCTGCAAATGAGCTTTCACAGTGTGAGTGATGGAAAACAAATTTTAAAAGGATTAAATGGGAGGAAGAAGGGAGGGGTCAGGTCCAGGCGGGTGAGGGCAGGTGGGCGCAGAGCCCAGCGGGGCAGCCAAGGCAGTGAGCAACGCCAGCTCCCGGGGGGCTACCGACACCCTGGGTGGGTTTGCTTCGGGCTTGGTGCTCCCAGCACAGGATTGCCACACAGCATGGGGTGCACACAGCTCACCGAGAGGCCTTACTTAGGGACAAGGCAACCGGAGAGGGCAGAGCAGGCAGAGCTGCCTGCAGGAGAGAGCTTAAGTGACAGAGCTGCAGTGAGCAAGGACAGAGGGGCAGAGAGCGATGCACCAGCAAAGCCAGGATGGAGGGCAGGCAGGCAATAAGGCAGCTGCCGGTTGGAGCTGGGGACGGACAGGGGCTGCCAGGGACAGACAGGGGCTGCAGGGGAGGAGGGGAAGCACTCATGGGGCTGGCAGGCACGGCCACATGCAGGGAGTGTGCACAGCGGGACACAGAGAAGGTGTTAGCTAGATCCCACTTGTGAAGTTGGATGGCTTGGTGTCAGGGGGAAATGAGAGCCGGCAGAGGGGAGGGGGAGGCAAGACTCCGGCACGTCCGGGCCAGCTGGCTCTGGCCCAGGCAACTTTCTTCAGCTTTCCAAAGCCAATTTCCTTGGAAATTCTCCTAAAGCCTGGCGGCTCCCTCGGGGTGGCTCTGGAGTTGATCCTATCCGGAACGACCCTGAGCAGCAGCCTCCCCATGCACGTGGGGGGAGCAGAGGGGAGTCCACCTCGCACCCCACGAGTGCCAGAAACCCCCGTTACCTGCCCATGGGAGAGCAAACCTGTGCAACGTGCCGGGAAGGTCCCGAGGCAGGGCAGGAACGAGCAGCCCCCAAACACAGCCCGCGCCGAGGCGAGCCAAGCACTCACCGAGGTGTTCTGGCACTGGATGCTGGTGCTGTTGAAGCGCAGGGCGGTGACGCGGGTGGTGCTGCCGGGGATGTGGAAGATGCACTCGTAGTTGCGCTGGCCGGACTGCGGCTGAGGCAGGTTCTTGGCCGTCAGGGTGATGGGTTTCACCACGCCCACGGGGA
>Ga0181612_100442_pt1 | contig 10028 bp, 4 predicted proteins | sample HoacroProtozoa21_FD_119630 | JGI IMG/M metagenome (GOLD analysis project Ga0181612, IMG submission 119630) | Hoatzin crop microbial communities from Cojedes, Venezuel. Combined Assembly of Gp0051906, Gp0051904, Gp0051908
GGTTGTGTGCCTGTTTATCGCCCTGCTCACCCCATGTCGGACCCTGACATCCACCGTTTCATGGTCCCTGAAGACGAGTCTAATTTTAAGAAAGAATAGCCACATTTCTCGTATATTAAAGTGCTAATAGATTAAAAAAAAATTCCTATGCACACAAAGCCCTGTGGAATTCATTAATTGTGAGCCCTGGGGTTCACAATTAAACCTAGTAAATAGGAATACATTTGGAACCTCCCACCTATTCATTTTTAACTAGCCTTTACCAAAATTAAACCACAGATTTGCTTCTGGCCTTTCAGAGTCATTGCTCAAGTGCTGTGCAGCAGCAAGCCATTCTCAGAAGTAAACTTAAGAAATTAATTACAGAGTAAATTATTAGTGCTCAATAGTTAGCTTTGCTAAACTGATAACACAGTTGAGACTGGCTGAAACAATTTTAGATAAGGCTACACAAATACAATTTATAAGTTGTATACCGAAATCAAAAATAAATGATGCAGGCATTGGGTTGAGTTCTATATATACAAATGAAACTTGTTTTTCTTTTTGCCTTACGTTATGTGTGTATATATATAAATATATATATATATACACGTTTGTTTTTTAAACGCCAACTTAGCTAACTCGGTAACTAAGCCCAGTTCTTGACACTTGTCTGTAAAAGTTCCATTTTCTGCAGAGGAAAGCAGTACTCTTTGTAGAATAGAGAAGTATGATAGTATTTTCTTTCTCTTCTGTATCTGGCTGTTGCTACTACTGAGAATGTCCAATGCAAAACATTCATGAAGACTCTGTAAGAAACTCCCATTTGACAAGGGAAGATCTAAAGACTGGCTTAGCCCAGCCAACCAAACCCATCAAATCTGAGCACTCTCCTGAATTATGTGTTTCAATTTAACCCTGTCCTCATTTGTATGACAATATGTTTTTTATCTAAATAACCTTAAGCAAGCAAACATTTGTTTTGATAATAGTAGTTGCCAGCTAAGGACTTAGTTGACTCATTCTTGGGAAGTCATAGAGATACTGAATTCAAAATACAAAATAAATTCAAAAGTGACTGGAAAAAATGGAATTCTGAAGATGATGCTGGTGTGCAGGAAGAATGTGTTTGCCTTTCCTTTCTTCCATGGCTAAAAATGTTGAAGTAGACTTGGACATGTTCTATATTTTTCCCATGATACACAAATAAAAAACACATTTCAAAAGAAAACATACTTAATAAAATGACCACTTTTTCAAAGTCCTTCCCTGGTAGGTTGGAAGTTAAACAATGTGAAAGGAAACCTTGTCGCATAAACATGATAAATTCCATAGACAAAATCAGCCCTAGCATGAAAGAGAAATGTAAATATGAACAACTTTCCTCTGCATATGTTGTATTTAGGGATTTTTATTAGACTCTGGCTTTATGAAACTCTTGTCTGGAGCACATGTCTTAGAAGGAGGACCATGAGAAAAATGCCATTGAGTTTGCTATAAGTTCTTGCCTCACGTATTAGAGACTTTTATTACTGTGTTAGCTTACAGGTTTTACTGATGCTTTTTTAAAGAATCAAATCTCCATGGCATATCATCTAGCTGCACAACAGATAGGCCATATATTACACTTGTTGTAGCTGAAAGAATTTGCTCTTACTGGCAATTTACTTTTATTTTTTTTTTAATATATTTTATTCTGACACTCCCATACAGAGTATGTGGAATAGAACTTTGTCCTGATATAACATGCTTTTTGAATAGCAAGGTAGCAGACTGTAAGAATGTGAAGCATAGAGAACAGTCTATCATAGGACAGAAGTAGGTCAGGCTTTATTTAACAATTTGTCACCAGTCATTAACTAAAAAACATCCTCACAATTTACCAGCATTTAATGTACATCAGAGAAAATACTTATGAAATTCGCTTAAGTGCACTGATGATATCCTGTTTGTGTACCTAACATGGGTCTTATGCCTAAACTGTGATAAAAGATTCTGTATTTATATGGATCAGACATACATACTATAAAGAAATATAAAAATAATCACACAGAAGTAAATTGCAAAACTCCTAATTGGCTAGAAAACCATCCCAGAGTAATTTCACCTGGGTATTCAGAGTAGAAAGCTTGAGAAAACAGATCTCTGTCAGTTCTTGCATTTTTACAGTTTGTAGTTTCAAAAACATATCAAAAGCTCTTAGACCACTATGGTTAAATGCCACTCCACTCCTCCTCTGTGACAAGTTTAGAATCTGTGAAGGGTGAAGTATGTAGCAGTCCAGTGTGATTAACCCTGAGGATTGACGGTCGTGTTCTGGGACCAGCACTGATGCTACAGTGGTTACAGTATTTCTGCCTGTGAAAATACAAAATAAACCCAGTTAATTTTTGAGGCAGAGTGCTGAGAGGTAAGAGCTGGAATCTGAAGATTATTGTACTTGAATAAAAGCACTTCAGTCCAGCTGAGAACATAACAATTTAAATCCTGATCTTATACTGTTGTTACAAGGATTTGGACACGTTTTCTCTCAAGTAGTAGATGAAAAATTTACCTAAAAATCATGAAAAGTTTATACCATGAAATAAGGGGAAAAATCCAAGTGATCCAATGAAAAATAATAATCAAAATAAAGTTTCTCTAATACATTTTTTTAATAGGCAAGTTTAAAAATGAGGCATAGTTAGGCTTTCTTAATTTAAGAACACCTTCTCTGTTCATATTTTTAAGATCTCCTAGTTACATAATTCATGTATGTTGTGTTACAGTGTGTAGAAATGCAGATATCAAAATCTTGATCCAGAAGTGGAAAGTAAGCTTTTCTTTTTGTAAAGGGTAGGTGAACATTATTCCTGGTTTGTTATGGAGATCTGTCTTTCTTGTGTCTTCTTCCATCCTTGTTTGTTTTCATATACTTTTAAAATGTAGCCAATAGTGAATGTCTCAGAGTAGGACTGATTTCCTATGGTAAATAACTATCCATTATGTAATTCCTCTTAACAACCACTTACCATCATTTGCGTTAATTTATAGCAGTATCTATTTAAAAAGAAACAGTTCGAAACAGAAACTCCAACACAGTTGGAATTAATTTATTCAAGATTATTAAAATATTGTATTCAATCTAACGGTTATCACAAATATGTATGTTGTCACACTGGCTCATAGCCAGGGTTGTCTAGCTTTGTATTCTGTCTGAGAGGTTGGGGTGCATCAGTAGAGGATAAACAAACTGAACAGATAAGAAAATACACAATCTGCATTCCACTTCTGCTCATTTTAGGCATATATACTTGGTTTCATCCACATTTCTAGAAGAAAAGATCTTTTTTATTAAAATGCAGACACTGGTCAGTATAATTTTACCTCTTTTTTTACCATTACTTCTAAAGATTTGTACTGTGTGTAGCATACTACTCCTATGTGAGTTTTATAAGAAGTTACAAGAAGAGCATCAGAGACTGGGAGAAATGGACTGGGATGAGGTGGTAGGAGACGTTCGCGTTGTCATTCCAGTATGCTCCTCTCTACCCTTTTCTTTTCCTGGTGGCCGTGAAAAAACTTCCCCTTTGAGTCAAACAGAAGTTAGTCCATGCATATACAACATATGGACTTCTGTCTACTAATAGTACAACCTGCTTTTGTTACACAAGCTAACTGCCCATTCTGAAGAGCAAATACTTGTTATTGCTTAGCCTCATATATCGCATGCTGACGTACATGTTCATGCACCTTTGTCTGTTGTAGGCTGGGGGGGGATTATTACCATTCAGTATGGCTAATCCTTCTTCAAGTTCAAGTCCTGGTAAAGAAAAGAGTCAATCTTAACTGTTTATTGGGAGGCAGAGAGGAGGCAATGCAAAAGGTTTACATTTTCACTAATCAGTTTCTGGACTATGATAATGTTTTCCACTCGAAATAGTTGTCTTAGACATAGTAGCCAATTACTGGATTGTAATTGCCATGAGCCATCTTACATAGAAGCATTTGGAGGAAATTCTGATGACTGAAGCTGGCGTGAGTTTGAGTTTTCCTACTAGATTCATTCTTAACAAACGAATATTTCATGATTATTTGAAGCATATTACATGTTCCATAGTTTTAAAAGTTTGGCTGCACCTATAAAGAATGTAAAGAAAGATTTAGAGTACCCAGCACCCTCTAGCAATTTTATAAAGGTATTTTTTTGCGTATGGTATTCAAGTCTTCACTTTTGAATAGTTTGGATAGATACTTTATTTATCTGTCACTGTTTTTTACTAAATTATATATAAATAGAAGATACATCATGGCAGAGAGTGTAATTGCACTGGTGACAAGCAGTAATAGCATAGTTGCCATATGAGTTATCACAGTCAATTTCACAATAACTCCTGATAACATTTTGTCTGTTCCATAAAATGCAGATAGAGGTAGAAAATTTGTGTTAGGGAGACAAACAGAAGATTGTTGCTGGTGTTTCTTCCATACTTCATTCCTGCTGCATCCTACTTTTCAGTAAACAGGAACAATTACATTATTATCAGAAAATCTGTCAGGAAAAATTATGTAGCTTTTATGTACAAATTTATAGTCATTTTATGGTAATTTATACAGGATCGAGAAAATGTGCACCCCTGTATGCTATCTTTAATTTTTAGTTTGGTTAGATTAAAAAGGCTGCAACCACCTCTGTTTTTCGTGGAGCCTTCGCTGGGGGAGAGACACTAGCACACAGAAAGTAAGCCATATTGTCCACTTGGTAAGAAGTCCATTAAGAGGGTGGTATTTAAGTTTATCAGACAATGCTAGCTGAATGCTCTGAAGACAAAAAAAAAAGAGTTTAGCTGTATTTCTCCAAATACTGGGATACAGAAAAGGAAGTGGGAAGCCACTACCATACATATTTTTTCCCCTCTGGCTGCGTGTGGTGATTTTATTCCTACACAAAGCAGACAGAAAAGTCATTCCCACCAGAACGATAAATAGCATGGCAAAATAGTCTTCCTAATGAGACTTATACAAGAGAAACCAGGAGCTTATCTTTACGCTATCTGGGGATCATTGCACCTCTGTGGTATTGCTACTCTGGAGAGTGAATGCATCTGCTGTTGAAAAGAACAGTAATAATCTCAGCTGTATACTGTGCTAGCAATTAGGAAACATCCCTGTGCCCATCTACTTTCCTCTCCTGCTTGGTCAGACACACTGCTTTAGTGCAGAATTTTATCTCCAGTGCAGGTCAACTGTTAACCTACAGCAGCAAAGAGCTTTTAAATATTTGTTACTAAATCTAATGAAATGCTGTCTCCCAGACAGAGTTTAGTACCAGATACAGTCTCTCTCAGGCCTTACGCAACTTCAAGTACTGCAGCGAGAGAGATCTTCAGAGTTGGTGCTGCTTCAGAACTTCCAAAAGCATTTGTAAGGCTGCTAGTACAGACGCCTTAGCCTCCACCAGCCTCTAGAATATCTGCCAACAGCTCAATTAGCACTGATGCAACTGAACTGGTGATAAGACCAATGGGAATTTCTGTGCTAAATGTCTAACATGTAGACAAAGTTTAGGCTGTCTCAGAGATGTAAATGAGTGCAGAGTTAGCAACAGTGGCATGGGAGTCAGGGACATGTGTCCTTTTTTTTATGCTGAGGCAACGTAACTATGCTAAGAAGAATGGGATTAGTGTATTCCTTCGGGAAACTTCAGACCTCAGTGAAGAAAGGCTCATAGGCTGAACTTCTGTCTGACGGCGAAAGCAAAGGCACAGCACCCATCTGTAGAACTGAGACCTGCAACAAGTAATAAAATGGGCTTAAAGTCACTGTGAATTTGGTATTTACTATTGATCCATGTCCAGAGAAAATATGCTGAAAGTTATATCAGTATTGATATTAGGATATTTTCTAATACTGAGTTTTAATTATGCCTAACGCTGGGCTATAATCAGAAAACTTTTTAATGAGTTATGTAAGCCCCATGTTTTTTACTTTGTTAGCATCTCTCCTTTTTCTATCATGCTTATTAGAGAAGGATTATACAGCTCAGATAAAGTATGCTGTTATAGGCACAGCAGGTATACACAGCTGGTACAGGATTGTTTTTTTTAATTCAATAACTATACTGGCCAGTAGGATAGGCAAGCAATCGCAGGCTGACATTGTTATCCACACTAAGTTCTACACAGAATAGAAAAGAAAGAACTAGAATAGCCTCAGGTACAAGAGATGGGTATTTCACAACTCAATATTTTAGTAGAGAGTAGTAAGTAAGAAGGAGAGTGATGGTGAAAGCCTGGAGAAAAATTTGGAAAAATACAGAGTAAAATATATTTCTAGAGGAAAAATATCCTTCAGCTTAAAATAAAAATAAACATTATATTGTTAGTACTTCAGAATAGCAGGTTTTTTTTGTTTACTTTCTGTTATGGGGTCTGAAAAGTGTATCAGGTTTATCTGTACCAATATTTTGTATTCTTGGCCCAGAAGTTCTGGGATAACATATGCTACATTCTTGCCCTGGGTAGTATAGTGACTAAACTGATTTGCTCTCTTTGAAGCATTGAACTGATTTGGTTCAGAATATATCCTGAAGCAATTTGTGTGAATGGTACAACTTCATGTTATCCCTTACTATAGGTTTGCAGCTTCATTGAATATAATTTTTCATTTTTGCATTACACTTACCAGGAAACAGGAGAAGTATAGATAATTATCAGCAGCTACATTTTTTTCAGTGTTCCTATCTACTGTGCCATCTTCAACCACTAACGCAAACAGCTCATACAAAGCATGCCTTTATTTTCACGAAGTTGTATACTCTTCTGAGCACTGGTAACCTTTTTTTTAAAGCCACCAGAGCAAGTCAGCAACAGAATGGTGGCTAAATTAAAACTAAGCGGACAAAATTGCGAATGTAACCTACAGTTGAACCTCAGAGTGGACCTTCAAGAGAGGGCTTATTTTTAATTCCTACAAGCAAAACTGTGGGATTGTCTTTGCAAATGAAATTTTAGAGCATTTGCGTAGCCCTTGCATCCATGACTTTTAGTACACAGCCAAAATCCTGGAGCAGGTAATCCTTGCAATTAGTCTGCTTAGGAAGAAAAAGGTTGATGGTAGTGGAATACTTTGCATCAGATACTAAAGAAAGATTTTTTGTCAAATGATGGAATTTAAAAAAGGCAGAGGGAAGACAAGCATTTTTTAGCACACAGTTCATCAATGTGATTATAGCAATATTGTTTCAGTCCGTAGAGGTGGTGCAGAATAAATCTCTATAATCAATACACAGATGAAAGATACACGTACAGTGACAGTAAATTTCGGGCTCTGCATCAGTATTTTAGGAAGAAGGCCAAACGAACTCTAGAAAATTAATGGTTGCAAGCAATGGGACAGGTTTCACACTCTACTGCTTTTAGTCTATTTGGTTGATATGTTAACTGGTTGGTTAGGAAGGTTTTTTTTAGCAGGGAAGAACAACCTGTATCTACCAAACTGAGTGAATCAGATTCAATCTTTGTCCCACTTTTTTCGCATTTCCAATAAACATATGCTTTCTTCAGTAGTTGAAATTTTGCAGTCGAGTATGTGTTGTGTATACATACACATAGTTGTGTGCAGGTTGGTACTTACATATCAGTTAGAGAATCAGAGATCATTCATAACAGACGTGTTTAGAAGACTAATCTGTCCACCTTCAGACTTTAAAAAAAAGCTTTCTTAGACTAACCTTCTTTAAGAACATACTTCGTGCTAATGGTTCATTCCTACACAGCACCACTAGCTCTCACTATATACACAGAACTCTTAGTCCTAAACTGTTATGCCCTAAATTACCAAGCGTACACCACCACAAAACTCGCACTCACAAAGAACTGGCGCACGGATTGTGACCTGGGGTCCTGCTCCAGCCACTGGTGCTGAGCTCCTCACTCACCTAACACAACATGGTCCCTCCCAGTGGCTATTTTTGGGACACACACCGTTCCCACCCCCATGGCTGGGATTGAGGTCTTGCTTGCTCCAGTACCTGACACCACAGACCAGGTGCAAGTACATCCCTGCTCCCACTCCAGTTGCTGACAGCAAATTCACTCATGCTGGTCCCCAAGCAACAGTTACTTGGTCCTGGCTGCACAGAGAGAGAGGACAGAGAATGACATTACACAGAGACATAGCTGATAAAGGTTTTAGTAAGAAAATAGGATGGACTGAAGTGATGGTGCAGGTCTCAGTCAGACGAGCATGCTGATGAATCCATTTAACATTTTCCCAGCCCCTTTTATACCTGTTTCTGCCTATTTCCCCTTTGTTCCTCCCCAGTTCCCTGCTCCTGCACAGTCCTTCATTAGTTTGCACAGTCCCACTGGCCCCCCCAATATCCTGGCCATTCAGGTTTGCATTCCTGTGAGCTGCAAAGACCCATTGTGCCTGCAGTGCCTTGATAGCCCATCAGTTATTGTGACTGACCAGGTTTACTTGTCATCTTTGTCTCCATAATGTTTTCCTTTCAGCCTTGTGCCTCTGTATATTTTGCTCATGGCTTTTTCCTTTCCCTTGCAATCCCATTTGACAAGGTCCTCGATTAGGTAATCCTCCTGAAATTTACATTTTCCATGTTCCAGTACACTTACCAATGAGCATGAATGACCAGGTACGGTTATTGTTACTGCCGCCCCTATCATTTGTTGGTCAGGTTTGTGTTTCTGTATGCTCTTTGTTATGGCTTCCTCATTTACTTATTTTCCCTTTTACACTGAAAAGGTCCTTGACCAGATAACACTAAGGAAGCAGACCTCTGTTCCCACTTATGCTTACAGCATTTAAAAGTCAACCAATTCACCATACACAGCCTATAGAAGAGTAGAGAATGAAATGGAAGTTGTCTTTACCGTATGGTGTTTTCAGGAGTTGTAAAAGACCTGGTTTCCATTCCAGTGGTAATTATTTTACTTAAAACCACTCTGACAGCAGAAAAGGCTTTGAAGGATAGTTGAGGTCTAATGTTTAGGAAAGCTTTTACATGTGAGAAGGCAAGGTTTACACTGATGGTGTGGTTTAGGAATAATTTTAATTTCAAATGTTCTAAACAAGTTCAATGGTGGTTGGTTATTATTTATTTTATATTTTTGTGTAGTTTTCTCTTTGCTTTTAAAATGAGAAACTTTAAGCCAAATATTTGCTTTCTCCTAGTAAAACTGGAAAAATTTCTTAAATCTGTAGAATTTTTACAAGAAGGGAATGCTATTTTCTGTTCAACTCTAATCATCCCAGCTCAAATACGTATTGCTGTAACAGCTGGTGACCAGAACTGTATGGATCTGGGGTTTTAAATACAAATGAAAAAATTATTAGAAACCTAGCAATAGAAGCTGAATATTTGAAGTCATATAAAGACTGAACATGAAGTTCACAAAGTCAGCCATTTTACTATGTGGTTTTTGGTTATTTCGTATGTGCTCTGAAGACGCTTTTCTTCCAATTTGGTAGTGTTGCTGGCATTCTGATCACCTTACAGGGGGAGGGTAAGTAGAAACAGTGAGGAGGTGTTTTTGGAAAAGTTTTAGTAAGGAGAAGTCTTGATAGTATTAACACATGTAAGTAAGCCTCTTAATGTTAATTAGAAAAGCCAAATTACATCATGGAAGATGGAGGTACTAGCTACTTTTGCTAAGCTTCCAGAGGTCTTTGGGCAAAAAGACTTCTTTTTAGTAAGGGTTCCTGCTTCTAACTTCCTCTCAGATTAACCAATTTACCTCTTCTCTTCAGAAGACAGTGTAGAGCCTGACATGTAAAGGTAATAGTTTTTCTATAAATTTTTTAACCTTCTCTGGTTTTCTGAATATCAGGGAATGATTTGTTCATAACAGTTGAACTGAAAAACATCCTAAGTCAAGTAAAATGGCTGGAAAGCCCATTGCTGATCATTTGACACCTTGAGCTTCAGAGTAAATTGCAGATATAATGGCAATATTTTAAGTATGTGTTTTCTTTTTCTGGAAAAAAGTCACCTATGTTCTTTGTATGCTTAGCACTTGGTAAGTGACGAGCGTCTCTGGGTCTGA
>Ga0181612_100763_pt1 | contig 10028 bp, 7 predicted proteins | sample HoacroProtozoa21_FD_119630 | JGI IMG/M metagenome (GOLD analysis project Ga0181612, IMG submission 119630) | Hoatzin crop microbial communities from Cojedes, Venezuel. Combined Assembly of Gp0051906, Gp0051904, Gp0051908
CCGAGGCCTCTTCGACACCGCGCTTAACATCATCTGCCTCAATCTTTGTAGCGGCCCTTCTCGCCGCCGACCGCCATGTGTAATAGCCCACAAGTTGCACGAGGTAGGGGTATCCATACGATTCCACAGCCATCATATCTGCAACAGAAATAGAAACGTCCATGCCGCTTGAGAGCATGGTATCCATATACGCATTACGGACCTCTACGCTTGACAAGGGTTTAAGCTCGCGGCGAAGGCTTCTCCGCAAGAACGTGAGGACCTTCTCGTTCAGGACCTCATCGACAAGCCATGGCAATGCGGCAAAGGCAAAGGCAACGCCGCGCTTCTCGTCGTCTGGAGCATCGCTCATGTCTTGGTCACGAATCACATGCTGCAAGGTCGTAGCCAAACAGACCATGTCATCCATCGATGCCGCCTGCGCCTCATCTATGGCAAAAAGGATTCCTTTGCCCTTTGGCATCTTTGCAAGGCGCGCATTGATAACGTCGCGCAGGCTAAGCTCTCCGTGCTGCTGAGGAGTTGAAAACTGCAACTCTCCCACACTAAGACTTGCGATGCCAGGAATACTGATTGACGGGTCAAGCGCAGCCCGCTCAATCTTTGGGCTGCTCGAAGTGAGGGCTGAGACCATACGTCCAACCATACCGCGCGACGCCGTCTCTGATATAACATCCCAGCCTCGTTCTTGCGCAATCTTGCAAAGCTCGGTAAGCATGACCGTCTTGCCAAATCCGCGTTGCCCAGTAATGAGCATGAGACGCCCTGGAGCGCCCGCGCCGTTGTCAAGCCCCTCGGCGAAGTCATCCAATATGCCTTGGCGCCCAATGAGAATAGGTGGCATCTTACCTGCTGTGGGCTTAAAGGGATTGGCCTGCATGTAAACCTCCCCAACTATATGGTTCAGGCCATCACTAATTTACACCAGTTTACACTAGTTGTTACTATTTGTTACTCATTTACACCATTTGTTACTCTTGTTTACTCTTCAATCCAACTGCATACGGCGTGTCGCTAGGCGAGAAGGTCGGTGGCGATACGGACGGTCTCTTGGGCGTCCTTGGCGTAGTAGTCGGCGCCCACCATTTGCGCGTACTCGGGAGTGAGGACGGCGCCGCCCACCACCACCTTGCACCACGGGGCCTGGGCGCGCAAAAGCTCGATGGTCTGCGCCATGGCAGGAACGGTGGTGGTCATGAGCGCCGAGAGGCCGGCGAGCCGCACGTGGCCGTTGACCACCGCGTCCACCACCGCCTGCGGCTCAACGTCGCGGCCGAGGTCAATGACGTCAAAGCCGTAGTTCTCGAGGAGCATGACCACGATGTTCTTGCCGATGTCGTGGATGTCGCCCTTGACGGTTGCCATGACCACCGTGCCCTTTGACGCGGGCGCCGTGCCCTCGGTGGCGCCGGCGGCGGCGATGGCGTCAAAGCCCGCCTTGGCCGCCTCGGCAGAGGCCATGAGCTGGGGCAGGAAGAAGGTGCCACGCTCAAAGCGCTCCCCCACCACGTCGAGCGCGGGGATGAGCACCTGGTTGATTACGTAAAAGGTGTCGTGGCCTGCATCCCCGTCCGCGAGCAGCTGCTCCACGGCTGGAGCGACGGCCTCGCGCCGGCCGGCGAGCACGTAGGCGTGAATCTGCTCCTCAAGGGTTTGAGGCGCGTCGGGAGATGGCGCTTGGGGCTGGTTGGTGCCCGCGGGTAGCTGGGTTTGGGGCGCCGTGGCCGCAGCGGTCTTTGCGGCCGTCTCGGTGCGTCCGGCGTACGTCGCGATGTAGCCCTGGGCGCTTCGGTCCTCGCCTGAGAGCACGCGCCAGCTCGCCACCACGTCCATGAGCCGCTCGGAGAGCGGGTTGATGATGGCTAGGTCAAGCCCGGCGGCAAAGGCGGCCGCCAAGAACGTGGCGTTGACCAACGGGCGCAGCGGCAGGCCAAAGGAGATGTTCGAGACGCCCAGCACGCAGCGCACGCCAGGCAACTCGCGCTTAACGGCAGCAATGGCATCAAGGATGGCACGTGGCGCGCGCTGGTCGGTGGAAGCAGCCATGGTCAGGCAGTCGATGGCCAAGTCCTGACGCGGGATGCCCCACTCGTCCGCGCGGGCAACGATCTTGCGTGCCACGGCAAGGCGCCCCTCGGCTGTCTCCGGAATGCCCGCCTCGTCGAGCGTGAGACACACGAGCGCGCACCCGTAGTGGCTCGCGATGGGCAGCACCGCGCTCAGTGTCTCCTCCTTGCCGTTCACGGAGTTGATGATGGGCTTGCCGGCGTACGGCCGCACCACCGCCTCGATGGCGGCGGGGTCAGTCGAGTCTATCTGCAAGGGAAGCGTGGTCACGGCCCCGACCTCGTCCACCAACTGGCAGAGCACGGCCTTCTCGCCTATCTCGGGCAGGCCGGCATTGACGTCCAAAATCTGCGCGCCCGCCTCGGTCTGGCTGATGGCCTCGCTCAGCACGTAGTCATGCTTGCCGCTGCGCAGGGCCTCCTTCATGCGGCGCTTGCCTGTGGGGTTGATGCGCTCGCCAATGACGCCGACCTCGCCCGGCGCCAGCGCGCAGACCTCCGAGGCGCTGCACACGCAAAAGTCGGTGCGCACATTTCGCGGGGCCGGTGTGCGCGTGGCGAGAAGGGCGTGCTCAGCGGCGGTGAACTCGGGCGTGGTGCCGCAGCAGCCGCCTATGATGGTGACGCCCGCGTCGAGCATGCCCGCCACGGCCTCGCAGTACTCTGCGGGCTGGATGTCATACACGTCAACGCCGTCAACCACACGCGGCAGGCCGGCGTTTGCCTGCACCATCACGGGGCAGCTAGCCCACGGCAGCATGCGCGCCACGAGCGGCGCCACCTCAGCTGGCCCAAGCGAGCAGTTGATGCCCACCGCGTCCGCGCCAAGCGCCGAGAGCGTAATGGCCGCCACCTCGGGTGAGGTGCCCAAGAACGTGCGACCGTCCTCCCCAAAGGTCATGGTCACCACGGCAGGAAGGTCGCTGTTCTCGCGGACGGCGAGAAGCGCCGCCTTTGCCTCGGCGAGGTCGGCCATGGTCTCTATCACAAAGAGGTCAGCGCCGGCGTTTGCCGCATCTATGACCTGCTCGGCAAAGAGGTCGTAGGCGTCGGCGAAGGCGAGCGTCCCCATGGGTTGCAGCAGCTGGCCCGTGGGCCCGATGTCGGCCGCAACGTAGCGCGCACCCGCTGCACGCGCGCAAGCGACGGCCGCGTCAAAGACCTCTTGGACCGTTGCCTCCGTGCCGAGCTTTGCGCGGTTGGCGCCAAAGGTGTTGGTGGTGATGGCCTCCGCGCCTGCGGAAACGTAGGCCGCATGGATGGCCGTAATCTGCTCGGGGTCCGTGAGGTTGAGCAGCTCCGGCAGCTCCCCGGCGGCAAGACCGCGCGCCTGGAGCTGCGTGCCCATGGCCCCGTCAAAGAGCAAGAACTCCTCGCCCGCCAAGACACGAGCGAGGTGGTTGTCAACAACATGAAGCGCGCGAGGCGCGAGGCGGTCAGATCCCATGGCACGTCCTTCCCAAAGCGCAGCAGGCCAGCGCACTGCCTCCCATGATACCCGTTTGCCTCTCCCGCGCAGCCCATGCGTCACTCAACCAAATACCTCTCAGCACTGGATAGTGCCTCCCTCAAATGATACGTATCCCCCTCAGGTGAATGTTCTTCAATGAGTCTCCGGAAGCTCTGAATGAGCTCTCGACTTTGGCTTTTCTCGACAAGCTCATCGAATCCGTCTGAAATCCAGACAAGATCATCGAGAGAGCACTCGTATTGCAAGAATTCTTCCGTCGATTGGAGATCGATCGCAAGGGTGTCCACCAGTTCTCTCAGCGCATCCTCGCAGCCATCTTCCCACTCTCCAGCCGTGATTTTTACTACTTCTTTGTAAGCGTTAAGCGCCTCTCGTATGGCCATTGACTCCATCTCTTATCGCCTCCTTCGTCTTGGCTGTTGTTCCGACGGAAACACTGTTGCGATCTGACCGTGACGATATCTCTCGTTGTCCAATTTTTAGGAAACCACGTCTGGTGCATACCGAATCGCTTCCAGCTCAGCTTGTGGAGGGGTACGTTTCCCACTCTTACACCATTAGGGAAGGTTTTCAGTACCTTGAACTCAATCCCATATTTCTGCATAAGGGTTAGTGCAGCTTGCCCATGACCACCAGATTTTAGACGTGATGGCTTACCCGTCTTAGGGTCATGCGTATACGAACCTTCGATGCTATGAATAATTGCACGATGGTGCACCCTCTTGCTACCGTGAGACGTGTACCAAAGCTCTGATTCCCCCATGCCCATTACACATCACCACCACGATACGCTTTTTCACATTGGCTAGGATAGCGGGTGAATTGCGTGTAGGCAGAATAGCGTCCAAAGATGCCGTCTGGCATATCCCCATAAGACTAGTATTCGAGTCGGTGTCAAAACCTCAAGCATCTTCGCAAGGCCCAGAGAAAAATAGTAGCGCGTCTTACGCGATGCAAGACATCCGACAGTCCCGATAGCAACAGTGGCATTAACTGGCAGCCCCTCAAAGCAAAACAGAAACGACCTCTGGTCAGACCACCTCACATTCGGACAAACAAGCAATCCAGCTCGCTGGAGGTAAAAACTTACTGCCCTATCCATGTATGTCTCAGCAATTTGCACAGGTAACGGCATACTCAGATCAAGAGAGCAATCTGGTCCAATAACGCCCGCAAACTTTGCATATACGTCTTGGTGCTTTCTAACGTTGTCAAGCAAATCTTGAAAACAAATATCGTGCTTGTAGTGATGAATCCAACAGCTCTTGTTTGAGTTTTCTCGTATGTCAGTGCAAGCTATTAACCCAGGCGGCAAAGGGACGGCCCCTGGCATAGCCTGAATCTCTGGCATTTCGTTTGGCCGAGAAAACGTTGCGCCTTCCACAAGATCGGAATTAAACGCCTTGCGATAGCGCTCGTTTATTACTCTGGTACTTGTGTGCCAATTTGCCGGATCGTCAAGCAGACCCGCAGCATGGACTACGATGGATTCGCCCTCGAACATAGGCGCCCCCAATCAATTTGAAATTTTCACTATCAATGATTGGCGAGCGTGTCATACTACAGTTGGATGTGCGTGTACAGCACGCCGCCATAGCCGCTGAGACCACCATCTTAGCGGCTATTTTTCTGGATGCATTACCCTATGGACATCACCTCCTTCGGCGTGAGGTTGCATTGTGCCAACAATTGGATTTCATGAGACATTGGCCTGCGGCCGCATCTCCGCCGGTTGCACGCATGCCGCTGTACAACTTTGGCGCATTCATGGCTTACGCCAAACTTCGCCTCAATGTCGTGCGTCTCAAGTGAGGAGTATTCTATGACTATGGGGTCAGGAGCGAGCAAGTAGCCAGCAGCAAAATTTGCTTCGCACTCAGACAACTCACCGTCATCCTCATGCTCTAGGATGAGATGAGCAAGCTCATGGGCAAGCGTGAATCGGATCCGCGAAAGGCTGTAATCAAAATCATTGTAAAAAATTTTTGACAGCAAAGGTGTTGGTGGTAATTGCCTCCCCACCTGCAAAAACATATGTCGTATAGATGGCCATAATCCGCTCGGATCCATAAAGTTAAGCAGCTCCAGCAGCTCTTCGGCAGCAGGTCCGCACGCTACAGTCCATCCGCACGGTTATTCTTCGTAGCTTTCCCTTATGGCTGTCATGTTGTTGTGGGCGAGAAACAAGCGTAATACGAGTATGATTGACGGCAGGAGAGCATACGACAGAGGATGGTACATGGACCGACTGGATGAGCTTGCCGCCACCATCACCAAGCTCGGTATTGACCAGCAGGTGGACTTCGAGCGGCTTCACGTTTACAACATCATCACGCATTCAACGGCCATCGAGGGCTCCACGCTCACGTATGAGGAAAACCTCGTCATGTTCGAGAACGGCATCGTACCGGCCAGCAAGGGTCTCACGGAACAGCTCATGAACCTCGACCTGAAGCAGGCATACGAGGTTATGCAGCAGCTAGCCCGAGCGAGGACGCCCATAACAGTGCCGCTGCTCAAGGCACTCTCCGCCCTCGTCATGAAGAACACCGGCAGCGCATACTCGACCATGGCGGGAGACTGTGACGAGGCCAAGGGAGACCTCAGGCTCCAGAACGTCTCGGCGGGCGTCGGGGGGCGCTCCTACCCCGACTGGCGCAAGGTGCCTGACCTTCTCGAAAACTTTTGTAACTGGATGGCTGAGCGCCTGCAGTCCATTGACTCCCTGACCCCCGCAGAAACATACCGGCTGTCCTTTGAGACCCATTGGCAGCTCGTATCCATCCACCCGTGGAGCGACGGAAACGGGAGGATGTCCCGCCTTCTGATGAACATGGTCCAAATGGAAGGTGGCCTCGTCCCTACGTACATTAGGAACGAGCACAGAAGTGCCTACATAACGGCGCTGTCAACCTCGCAAGTTGCCAAGGACCCCGAAGCGTTTCTCTCCTTCATGGAGGGCGAGGCCGCAGACATCTTACAGGAGCAGGTTGACGGCTACCTCAGCTCCATTGGCGGCAACACGCCCTCGTAACGCAATTACGAGCTCCCAGCATCAGGAGAGGCCGATTACAGCGGTGACTGACTTGGTGGGCACCATGAGCAGGGAGTCCGTGAGCGTGATGCCGAGGGCGCGCTGTACGTTGAGCGTGGTGAGAAGGGCGGGCTGGCAGGCAAGCGGCATGTCTCCGTAGCCGGGCGAGAAGCGCCGCGTGGTGCGCATCCCGCGCTCCTCCGCCTCTGCTGCGACCAGCGCGTCCGCGGCGTCGGTAGCATGCTCCACGAGCGCCGTGGAGGCCGCGTCAAAGACCATCTGCCGCGCCACGCTGGTAAGCGAGAGACGCCGCAGCTCGCGCTCGTTTGCCATGCCCAGCGTCACAGCGAGAAGGGCCACCTCGCTCGAGTCCTCAAGGCGCCTGCCAACGCTCTTGCCAGCGAGCGTAGGCGTCGTGCCCTCAAGCGGGACGGACGGTATGCCACCCTCGAGCGGCTCGCGGCCGGCAATGGCAAACGTGCGGATGGAGCAGGTGGGGGCGGACACCTCAAGCGCGTGGGCCATGCCCCACTCGAGCAGCGCTCGCACCTCGGGGTCCGTTGCCGCGCCCCGGTAGCCCAGGTAACGGAGCACCTCCGCCTCGTCGATGAATGCCACATGCAGGCGCTCAACCATGGTCTTCCACCCCTCCGCCCACGTTGACGAGTGCGCTGGTGGGAAAGCGCACACACATGGTGGTGCCGCGCCCCAGCTCGCTGGTTGCCTCGATGGTCGCCCCGTGGAGCGTGGCCACGTGTTTGGCAATGGCAAGCCCCAGGCCCGTGCCACCGCGCTCGCGGGAGCGACTCACGTCGGCACGGTAGAAGCGCTCGAATACCTTGGGGAGATCCTCCTCCGCGATGCCAATGCCCGTGTCAGTCACGCGCACCGTGGGACTTCCCTCCTCAACGCCCACCCACATCCGCACGTTCCCGCCGGGCTTGTTATAGCGGATGGCATTGTTGCAGAGGTTACCGACCAGCTCGCCGAGCAGCCGTGCGCGCCCCTCGATGACTGTCGAGGTACCCTCAACCGCAATCGTAACCTCCGCGTCCTCGGCGATGGTTGCCAAGCGGCTCGCCGCGTCCGCCGCAATGGTGTGGAGGTCACACGGTTCAACGTTGTCAAGCAGCCCCTCGTTGCCCGCGCGCTCCGACTCGTCCAGCCGCGAGAGCGTCAGGATGTCGTTGACCAGCGTGGTGAGCTGGTGCGCGGAGTCATAGATGCGCCCCGCAAAGGCGCCCGTGTCCTCGAGCGGCACAAAGCCGTCGCGCATGAGCTCGGCCGCGCCACTGATGGAGGCAAGCGGCGTCTTGAGCTCGTGGGTCACGTTGGCGGTAAAGGTCTGACGCATGATCGCGGTGTTCTCCAGCTGACGCATCTGCTCCTTGAGGGCCGTCTGCTGCTCGTCCAAGCGCTCGACGAGCGGCTCAAGCTCTCGGTATGGCGCACTCGCCCCGGGCGTCCCCGGGTCGATGGACAAGATCGGCTTGACCAGGCGCTTCGAAACCAGACGCGCAACGCCCCAGCTCATGAGCACAATGGCCGCCACAATGAGGCCGAGCACCCACGTCCTGCTCCACAGCATGGAGTTTGCGAGGCTCCGCTCCTCGGCCAAGCGCACCACGTTTCCCGAGTCCAAGCGCAGGGCGTGGTAGTAACTTATGGTGCCCACGGTCTCGCTCGCGCGCTCCGAGCTGCCCTCACCCGTCTCCATGGCCTGCGCCACTTCCTCGCGCGTGGCGTGGTTGGCGAGCGCCTCGGCGGGCTCCATGCTGTCATAGAGCACCGTGCCGTCGGGGGCAATGAGCGTGAGGCGAACCGCCCCCATGTCCAAGTCCTCAAGCTGCGCTACCGGGCCATCGTCCCCGTCAAGCAGCGAGGCAACAATCGCGCACTCCTCGGCAAGCTTGCCCTGCGCGTCCTCCGCCAGAGAGCTCTTGAAAATCGCTGCAGAGACGGCCGCAACGATCACGGCCACGACGGTCGCCAGCGCCAGCGTGTAGCCAAACACGCGCGTGGCCAAAGATGGCGTGTACTCGCGCTCCATGGGCTAGCTCCGAACCCGGTAGCCCACGCCACGCACGGTCTCTATGAGGTCAGCGTGCTCGCCCAGCTTTGAGCGAAGCGTCTGCACGTGCACGTCAACCGTCCGGCTGCCGCCGTCAAAGTCCCAGCCCCACACGCGCTGCAGCAGTGCCTCGCGCGAGAACACCACACCCGGGTTCTGAGCGAGAAACGCGAGCAACGCAAACTCGCGCGAGGTGAGCTTGAGCGGCTCGCCGTCGAGCGTGACCTCATGGCGCAGCACCGACATCTCAAGCGAACCCACGCGCAGCACGTCGTCCGTCTGCCCGCCCGCCCGGGCGGAGCGCCGCAGCAGCGCGCGCACGCGGCTCACCATCTCCATCATCCCAAACGGCTTGGAGAGGTAGTCGTCCGCGCCGCCATCCAGGGCGCGTACCGTGTCAAGCTCCGTGTCCTTGGCGGTAAGCATCATCACCGGCACGTTCGAGAGCCCTGGGGTCCGCCTGATCCGGGCGAGAATTGCCAAGCCATCGGTATCGGGCAACATGATGTCCAAAAGCACGGCGTCAGGGACCCGCTCGGCGCAGGCCCGCCTGAACTGCGTGTCGTTCGCAAACCCCTTTGCCTCTATCCCCTGCTGGTTGAGGGCGTAGAGCGTGAGGTCGCGGATGTTCTTGTCGTCTTCAACGTAATAGACCACGGGGACCCCCTGCCCAACGGCTCGCGCGCTAATTCTTTCATTGTACGCGCCCAGCCCAAAACGCGTCCAACGGCGCCGCGATTCTTACCCCACCATGACATGACCTTACAAAACCCTTACGAACGTCTTACGTTTACCAGACGCACGGGGGGCATGCTGTACAGAACCGTGGGCGCTTCATGCGCCTCGCTCAGGCTTCCGTTATGAGGAGGACCAATGATCAGCTTCTCTGAGTTCTTGGCCGTACTCGGCGAGAACCCCTTCCTCGTGCTCGTGATGGTCTTGGTGCTGGGAACCATCTTCGTGAACGGCGCCACCGACGCCGCCAACGCCATCGCCGAGGCGGTGGGCACCCGTTCCATTGGCATAGACGCCGCCATCATCATGAGCGTCATCTGCAACTTTGTGGGCCTCGTGCTCATGACCATGGTCTCCACGGCCGTTGCCGACACCATCAGCGGCATGGTCAACTTCAACGGCGACACGCATGCCGCGCTGGTCGCGCTTGCCGCCGCCACGGTGGGCATCGTGGCTTGGGGCGTGGGCGCCTGGGTCTTTGGCATCCCCACGTCCGAGAGCCACGCCCTTATCGCCGGGCTCACGGGGGCGGCCATTGCCGTGCAGGGCGGCCTCGACGGCGTCAACATGCATGAGTGGCTCAAGGTCATCTACGGCCTGCTCCTCTCCACCGTCCTGGGGTTTGTCGCCGGATGGGCCATCACCAAGGTC
>Ga0181612_118876_pt1 | contig 10028 bp, 4 predicted proteins | sample HoacroProtozoa21_FD_119630 | JGI IMG/M metagenome (GOLD analysis project Ga0181612, IMG submission 119630) | Hoatzin crop microbial communities from Cojedes, Venezuel. Combined Assembly of Gp0051906, Gp0051904, Gp0051908
CAGGATAATGAGAAATAAAACTAAATCTTAAAAACCCCTTCCCCCCAGGCCTCCCTTCTTCCTCGGCGTCCTGGTTTCAGACGGGATAGAGCTGATTTTCTTCCTAGTACTTGGTATAGTGCTGTGGTTTGGATTTAGTATGAGAATAATGTTGATAGCATATTGATGTTTTCAGTTGTTGCTAAGTAGTACTCATACTCAAGGACTTTTTCAGCTTCCCATGCTCTACCGACTGAGCAGGTGCACAAGAAGTTGGGAGGGAGCTGACCCAAACTGGCCAAAAAAATATTCCATACCATATGACATCATGCTCAGTATATAAACTGGAGGAGCTGGCTGGAGGGGGCCGTGGCTTGGGAACTAACTAGGCATCGGTCAGTGGTTGGTGAGCAATTGTGCTGTCCATCACTTCTTTTGTATATTCTTTTAGCATTATTATTATTCTCTTCCTTTTCTGTCTTATGAAACTGTCTTTATCTCAACCCATGAGTTTTCTTACTTTTACCCTTCCAATTCTCTACCGCTTCCTACCGGGGGGCAGGGGGAGTGAGTGAGTGACAGTGTAGTGTTTAGTTGCTGGCTGGGGTTAAATCATGACACTAAATCCTGGCTGGAGGATGTTGGCATCAGTCAGATGGTGGAGGGACTGAAAAATTATAGTGACAGCAGAGAGGTAGCTCCAGTATTTTTATTCTACATGAATAACCCTGTTTTAACCTCTGGAATCATCTGATGGCAACAGAACATGACAGAAAGTCAAGAGTTTTTACCATACGAGGCTTATCTGTCTTCAACATGCTTTTTTTGAGTGCATACTTTATGTTTTGTCATTTTCTGGGAGGAAAAGCCTCCCTACAGAATTGGTCACATATTCACATGTGTCTGTGTATGTGATGTGGGTCATCTGGTGGTCTCTGATGGTTAAGTGGTCAGATTCTCTGTGTAGGCATTTCAGCATTGAGACTCTTGTGCATTCTGATCACTAGCAACATGAAAAATCTTAACTTTTGTAAAGGTTAATGAATAGGTAAGTTTGTAATCACTTGTCTGCTGCTGAGGCTTATGTGTCCAAAACTAGATTAACTCCATAACTTTCATATGTCATATGTTTAGAGGTGCTTAGCTAAACTGGCTTCTTTAGATACATTGATTGTTGCTTTCTCATTGTCCTTTAAGAACGACCTGTTAGACTTCAAGCAGCCGGGGTCCAGACTGGAAAGAAGATGCCTACAGCAACTGAGTATGTCATTTAACATCATAACCTTCACAGAAGGTGTTAAAGGAAGCTGGCATGCAAGCTATGTAAGGGACACGGGGATTCAATCACACACTATGCAATTTCAGAAAACTCAACTGGAAAGAAAGAATGAAGTGAAATTTGTGCTATTATCTAGGAATGGTCCAAAACACTTTGAAGTCAATGGAAAGACTTTCACTGACTTCCAGAGCTCTGGATCAGGTCCTGGATAGTCTTATACAGAATGACAGGGAACTTTCGTCTTCAGGAATTACTTTCAAGGGACATTGCTTTAAATGGCCTTTACTGGCTGTTAGGGTCACTGTATCTTTACATAACGAAACAGAAAATGTTTAGATCCTCATGGCAACTTCAGCTGCTGTCCACTAAGCAATTAAAATCTAGACACCTGCACTGAGATGTACATCTATATTTATCATATATATAACCAAGGTCAGACACTCAAAGAGGATGAGCTCTTAGCACTTGCCATTGAAGTTCATGACAACTGTGGGTGATTATCAGATCTAAAAAACTAGTCTCTTGCAGGGGTGCCTAAACACATATTAATCAGAGAGATGCATCCAGGAAGAGACCCTGTATTTAACAATGGATACCCATGTTTGTCCACAAACACACCTTTGTTCTTATGCAAATGTCTGCAATCAAAGATGAACCACTCCACAAACGTCCTTAGGGACTATATACTAAAGGGCATTGTAGCTGCAGTCAGACAAGCCAGCTATTTGAAATTTGAGTAAATGGCATTTTCCCAGCGTTTGATCATTTCTCATGTAGAGTTTACTTAAGCATTTCTATATATATACACACGCTTGTCTGTGTCAGCCTCACCAGGTCAATCATAATTTTTGTTCCTTTCCACTGGATTCTTCTAATTTGTCAATAACTGTCCAGTAACGTCACAGCTATAACCAAACAGAAGAGGCAGGCGCTCAGCTGGTGTTAATTGGCACAGCTCCACTGACTTCAAAGTCCCTGAAACTTTCAGGTGTGGTCACACTAGACATGTAGAAAGAGGGTTTATTATCGTGTTCTCTGATGTGGTGCCTTTGTGTATGCATCCCAAACTGCATTACTGACACATTGCAAACTCATGTCTAATTTACTGTCTGCTCTCAAACTTAGGTCTCTTTCAGCCTATCTATTTCCATGGCTCCGTTGGTGAATAATGTGTTTCACATAATTTTCCCCATATGTATTAGATTATTTTTTCCCAAGTAGGATTTCATTTTGTCACCCAGTGATCTACTTTCTGTTTCTCTGGCTTCTCCAGTTTTGCTCTATTCACATTACCCTGAGTAGTACCCTCCTGCCTGCAGACATGAGGAACTTCAGGCTTACCCTCTTTTCCATTATGAAAAAGCTAGAAAACATCAATATTATTACTCAGTGTGCCATGTGTTCTGCAAACTTCTGGAGAGCTATTGATTGTAAGCTGCTTTTCAGGCAGTTTTGAGCTTGCTTGCTATTGGCAAAGCATTTTAAACTGTGCTACTAAGACCAAAGGCCCAAGTATAGAGTGACATGATTGACACAGCCCTAAAAAAAGGCAGGGCAAAGCAGCTTAACACTGGGTACCTTAGCAGCAAAGCACTCTCAGCACTTCCCAATCTGGCTGCCAGGCCACTGCCTCCTAAAAGCTAAAACTGCTTGAGGGCTACTCTGATTCATCTCACTGATCTCAGGCAGGTGGAAGGCAGGCATGGTGGGGACGGCAAGAAAGTGAAGGTGACATGCCTGCCTTGGAGACCTGGAGAAAGGATAAAACAGGAGGCAGTATGGCTGGCTTGCTGCAGTGCAGGAGAGGAAGGGGGGTGCTCAGGTGACATTTGAAGCTGGCTCTGTCCCAACAATTTCGTGTGGGACCTGCTCCACCTACTGCTCTCCCTCTTCCCATTCACCTCACAGTCTACTAAAATATATTTTTAAAACTTCTGTCTGACAAAGTCTGCTTTCTCTTCATGCTTCCAGGAGGTAGATTCTGCTGCTTACTTATCCCTTGGCAGGTCAGATCAGACACAAAGGATCAGGGCTCAAAGACAGCACTGGATTTAGGCAGCCAAGTGATGCACACACTGTGGGATCGTGGCGAAGCAGCTGCAGCAGAAGGCAAGAGCTGAAACACATAAAGTATTCCAGGAGCTCTTCGTAAGGTGGCATGGGTAATAAGGTGGCACATCTGAAATTGCAAAGCACGGCCACAGCTTCTCTCCCAGTCTGAACCCATATTCCTGGTGTGTCTGGACCACAAAATTGCAGAGATTGTGGTGCTGCATCACAAATGACTGGCATACAGGACTCATGAGTAAATATTTTTAAACAGAATAGAAATTAGACATGTGGGACACTTTCTTTGTTTTTATTAACATCATAATTGCTCTCATTAGGTTTTCCAGTATCACCTCTGCTGTTACCAATCATGCATACACAATAAAAACTACATTTGGAAATGGAATGGGAACTTGCCTGCCAAGAAAGTCATAGCCTACATCTACTCTAGTATCTACCCGGATTTCTTTTCAAAGAAGGGACTACACAGTGTATGAGAAGGTTGTGATCTTCCCGGGTGGGGGGAAGCATTGTGAGGGAATGGTGTGGAAGGCAGGGGCAAGATGAAGGTTCCTAAGTACAGCAGAAAGGGCAGAAGAGTTGGCAAAGCATGGGGGAGCAATTTGAGAAGGTCAAGCAGATCAGATTGAGACAGGGCAGAACTCTGTGGCACCTTTATATTGCATAAGGGACCAGATAACAAGCTGTGACCAAACTGCACTTGGTAGGTCAATGCTCCTTGTCTCTTGCTTTCATACCCATCGCAGAGCTAGGCCCTGGGTCAATCTGTCTTGCAATCAAATGCCCTTGTACTAATGCACAGTACATTGCCTTGTATTGAACTGTATTTCCTGGCGAGCACATTTGAAATATCCATGAACAAAAGTCACTAATTCACAGCAACAGGATCCATGTTTCCCTACAGTCTCATTCAGTTTCTGATGTTGTCTTGATATGTGGTTTCTTCTACAACGAGAGTGACTGCTTTCACAATTTTAACTCTAGTTCATGCTCAAGAACCTTTTTGTTCGAATGCTTAGCTGAACGGTCTTTTTAAAGTACCACCAGCAGCAATCTACTCTTTCCATCTACTGCCTTGGAAGTGTAGTGTCCTCCCAAATGCTTTGGGGTGCCCAGCTATCCAATCCATGAGTTTTTCAGGCCATTTTTCCTTTCCTGTGGTTTTACCAGATGTTAGTGGTTGTTTCTGCTTTTATCGTACCCAGAAGCACGTCGCTGCTTTCCTTGGCGGGACCGTCACTCACCATGAGTGGACCTGTGACCTGCCAATGCTGCAAAGTGGGCTGGGTTCGCAGCTTCCCGCATCCCACCTTGCCCCACACCTGCTGGAGAGCAGGGGGACGGCCCTGGGACATCTTGGCAGCCCCGCCAAGGCAGCCAGGACAGACTGGTGGCCAATCAGATCACACATGACCTCTGACTGACCAATCAGGACACTCACAACTTCTGGCCAGCCAATGAGAATATGCATGCCCTTGACTGGCCAATCAGAACACAGTGTGTCCTGGACAGCTGCGCCCCATTGGTCGATGGCCCACCAAACTGGCCCAGGGTGGCTCTTGGCCCCCAGGTTTTGCCCCAAGGACAGAGCAGGGTGGGAAAACAACCCCAAATTTTAATTCAAGATAACTGAAATACCTTCTTTAGGTGCTCTTTCTAGGTCATGGTTTGCTTTCAAGCTCAAATATTTAATTTTGTTAATGCAAACTCATTGCTGTGTATTTTATTAAAGGATAAAGCTTCTTATTATATTTTTATTAAAATATTGTGTTAAATAGAACAGTCTAATAATAGAAATTTCCATGTGAACTAATCAAAACATCATGGCAAGTTATACCAATGAAACTAATGAGGCCATTCACACTTTTATGTAATGGAAATGTAATTAAAAAAAAAACAGCCTAGGAAATAATTTTGGCTAGCTCCAATCACATAAGTAAGCAGTAAATGCAAAAATGATACTAAAAGATTCTCTATAGAGTGTAGAATACTAGGAAAAAACAGATTGTGAATATATGTTTCTGACCATTGAGTTACATAGGAAAGGTAGCATTCACATGAAAAAAAGAAAAAAAATGTCGAGCATATAATCAAATGGTGTATGAAACACAAGCAACAGGCTGCGGATGAGTAACTTCATCTGTGGTATTCTGTGTTCTGTGTCTAAATCCCTGACAGCAAGCTTCTGCTATTTGTAATCTCTGCTTCCGCCCTGCTCTGCCTTCTGTGGGTGCCCCCATGCTTGCTCGCACTCTTTCTCTTCTTCTCTCCTCATCTGTCCTATCTCTTTTTCCCATACAGCACTCTGTGAATCTCCTCCACATACACACACAATTTTCTGTTGCCTCCTTCTGTTCCTGATCACTTGTTCCTATTTCACTGTCCCAGCCCATGATTCCCATTCAGGTTATTCATACCCTGCATCATCTTCGGACCCGTCCTAGTAACCCACCTTACTACAGCTCCCTTTCTTCTCCCCCACCCTTTATTTTCTCAGGAATTCCTGCTGTCTCTCTAGGAACCTCGTATTTTGAAGTTGCCTGAGCACTGCAGTCTCTCACAACAGTCTGCGTTTGCACTCACACTTAACTCTGTGAGCCCACCAACAAAGGCTACGGTCTTCCATATCTGGCTACTCCTGGAACTATGTCCATCCATCTCCTCGCTTTTCCTCACCCTTATCTTTTGTTTCCTGCAGTCAGGTACAGCTAGCACTCAGTCTGAGCTTAGGCTGTATACAGATTGCCACCCAACTTTGCAACCACAGTGTCTGAATCTTTGTAAGACGACCTTCAGGGCCTCTTCCCCAGGTATGCTTCACTTGCCTAACAGCAGCACCAGCAGTTGAACAGGAAGCTGCACGGAATGCCAGAAGCTCAGCAGGTAGCCATGGGATGCAAGGCCCTTCAAACACTAGTGCCACCTGGGGTCCCTCCCTTCCCCACACAAAAATTGTGTCAGAACTAGCCAAACAAATGCTCAGCAAGCAAGTGACTTTAGTAGCTATTTCCACATCTAGGAAGCCCTAGATGCGGGGGCATCTCGGGGATGCATGGCAAACCAGGGCAGAAGTAGCAATTCTGCTGACCAATCTGACACAGAGAAAAATTCCTTTATGATCCTAAATCTGAAGAGTCATTTAACCTGGAGTGTGCAAGTGAGCTGTGCCATGCCTGGAACCTAAGAGATCCATCAGTAACCTCAGGACTGCTAGCAAACTCTGGGGAGTACGTACATTTCTCCTGCGCAGGCTTTGAGCCTGAGTATGAATGTCAGCAACATTTTTGGCTGAATCCAGAAAATTCTGCCATGTGGATTCACAATGTGGCTTTATTGTGGATGGACGGCTGAGTTACCTATGGTGGCAGGAATTTACCCTTTAAATAAACACAATTCACCTGAACAGACTGACACTGCTGTATCTCCACTGCAACACTAGTTGCATCACCCTACAACTGTTCATTGCTGTTCTGTACAAGGACACGAAAATCTTCTGTGAAAACACATGCAAAACATCACTGGATAAACAACTTGTAGCTCAACGTAACTTTTGTCCCTGTGTTCCCAGATCTCAGTGTGCTGGATATTCTGCAACTGCAATACCACAGGCAAAAGACAATTGTTTTAATTGGTGCTTATGGCCAGAATCCCCATCTGCAGATTGATATTCCTGCATAAATGGTAAAACAGATCTCTTGGCAAAGGACAGAGCTATTGATTTAGCAATTGGGAGCTAAGAAAGAGGGGAAGAAACTTCCTCTTGAGGGAAGAAAACTGGGAAACAAATTTAAAACTACATTAGAAAACTGTTCTCCACAGGTAGCAAAACAAAAATCAGTCGGATGCCCCACCTGCCTCCTTCCTCTCCCCTCTCCCCTGCTAAGGACCAAGAGGCAGGTATACTCACAGCAATTAGACTTAAGCAAACAAAACAAATTGGAAAGGTCATGAGTGTGTTACCCATGTGTAAAGAACAGGCCTCTTGCATCAGCATTTAGTGGGCCAGCATGTGAGAATGATGGATGAAGAGTCTGGGGGAAGGAAGATAAGGAAGTGTCCTCGCTGTTGAAGCCCCCATTGAGTTTGATTGGAAAATGCGAGCGGGAGACTTGCAAGGAATATGGAGCCGATAATCAAAAACATGACAGGGAAACAGATGTTGCCTGCTTTGGAGACTCTCCTTGCACATTCAACACAATGGAAAGGGCTCAGATAATAAAACAGAGAGGATCCCAGCAAGAAATATAGCGTGCTGACACTTTTATGACCTGAGATGCTTACAAAATACAGAAATGGCGTTTTGTTTTCTTTCCATGCGCAGCTTGATATCACATGCTCAGCTCTCTCTGCTGCCACTTGGAGTCAGGAAGGACGATATATTTTCCTTTCCAGATAAACCTAGTGATTCTAGTCAGGTGCAGAAAGCAAATAAATTACATAAGAAGACTTTCTGTATCTATTAATCAAGAGGCTTGTCATTTTCCAGGCCTTGATCCACATGAAAGAAAGTGAGGAGGGGGATGGGGACCTAGGAATAAAGGAGGATGTGGAAAGCAGCAGAAAGAAGATTCTTGCCGGAGCTGCTTGAGAGGTTTCTCATGACACGAAGGACCACAGCTTAGACAAACACATCGAAAAACAACTCCTTACCCTCTCCTTTTGGAGCTTTTCTCTGCAAGCCAAGGGGATGCAGTCCCAAAGGAGGCATGCACAAACCAGAAATATTCCATTATGCTTTTGGGGCAGTTATTCTTACATTTCCTTCTTCTTTTGAATGCTGAGAGGAAAACACCCCGCTGCTGAAATAAGGAGCCACATTCAACACCTTGTCTTCAAGTATATCCCGACAGGCTATGTCACATACCTAGAGGTTCCTTTCCAGCACATAGGCAGGTATTTGTGGAGTACAGCAAGGGAGTCATGAAGCAACAGAGTTGGCTACTTACACAGATAAAGGGGGAGATAATATTCAGTGCAGACTGCAATAATTCTAATATCAAGTAGAGAGATAGGATGGACTCAGTATTTTGCGTGAGAAACTGGCTATATTTCACTCTGCAGCTGGCTTCATATGTAGCATTAAAACAAGACTCAGAATAATCGTATTATGGCCATCATATTTACTTTCTTCCTTGTATTGCTGTGGATGTAAATCAATGAATATTTATGGCATTTTTGAGATCTTCCAAGAAAACAAACTAGAAAAGCATAAAATTACTGTATGGAAGGATTGAATTATTGCTGCAGCCCAAACATGAATCAGAATAATATCCAACATAGAAAACTGTCAGGAAAGTTCTTGAACCAGGAACCTGGTTCATGGCCAAAGACAAATCTGGTTCTCTCTGAATCAATGCCTGAGAAAATCTGTCTACACACTGCTAGATAGGCATGTAGCGACAATATGGGCAAAGCAATACTCTAATAACTCTCTGAAGCTTCTTACTAAGGCTAACCTTGGCTTAGGGCAGCTGGTCTCTCTAAGTTCCCTCTACCATCTGTGACAAGGATGGCTTTTCCCAGAGGCACCTTGGAGGACTGGAGCTGCCCACACAACCATGACTCTCATATTTCTAATTTCTGCACAGAAATAGGCAGTGAAACAGTTAATGCTCACAGCTGAAGTATTATTGTGATTGGAGCGATGGTTCTAGTTCTGGTGTCCACACCCATGAGAGGATGGTAGAAATTGGAAGAGGTTCAGAAAATAATTTAATGACTAATATGAGGTCAGGAAAATCTGCTGTATAGTGAGGAAGGAAGAAAGACAAACCTAGCTTATCCAATAGACCCTTGAGAAAGGGTTTGAACCTTACCTACAAATACCTATGTGGGGAAGAGATATCTGATAAGAACGAGCTCTTTCATTTAGCAAGAAAAGACTATGAGTGTTGCAAATTTGTAATAGAAAGAAATTCTAACTAAGCATGGAAATCACCTATTGAGAGACATGAGGGATTTTCCATTACAAAATCACTTTACATCAAACCTCTTAGCTTGTTGGAAGTCTCTGTGCTAGGTAATATTATCAACATATTCAAGATCAACCAAAGATGATTCTGTAATTTTTACTCCTACTTCAACATCTGTTGTCAGTCAATGGAAACACTGAAAATACTGGCTAACAAATATTTCTCTGGCATACCCCTGTTGAAAGCAAGTCCAGAAGACAGCCCTTAAGTCTTTCTGAATTACACGGCAATGCAGCAAAGTTTCTCAACTGGATACCTTAACTCTTCAGACAGAGGATTCAACTGTAGATTTACACTGTGACTTGCTACATTTATATGTTCTGCAGATCCTGGTAAGTTATAACAGAATACCAACAACAAAACTCTCTCCTCAACTGGGTTTCTTGTAGAGATATTTTGTTTGTTTAATTTTAATTTAGCAGTGGTGCACTCACTTTCATTATATTTCCTGCTCCAGAGGAATCCAGTTACTTAGTTAATAAACCTCTCCTTTAACATTTTCTTCTGCTTTAGGAAGGCCTCCCTGAAGTACTCACTTTAATATAATATCAAGGTATTTGAAGCATTAAACTATATCCTCCCAATTCCTTTTCGGTTGGTGTTCATGTAATTTTATCAAGAGTGGAACAGAGGAGCAGTTAATCACTGTGCCCACCCAGGTGTTAATAACCCTTCACAAAGAGCTGAGAGGGCAGCTATGGAGGTGTTTGAGGACAGCCAGCAGCCGG
>Ga0181612_120331_pt1 | contig 10028 bp, 3 predicted proteins | sample HoacroProtozoa21_FD_119630 | JGI IMG/M metagenome (GOLD analysis project Ga0181612, IMG submission 119630) | Hoatzin crop microbial communities from Cojedes, Venezuel. Combined Assembly of Gp0051906, Gp0051904, Gp0051908
AACCTTACTAAAGTCCAGGTAGACAACATCCATAGTCTTTCCCTAATCCCCTAGGTGGGTCACCTGGTCATAGGAGGAGATCACGTTCGTCAAGCAGGATCTGCCTTTCGTGAACCCATGCTGGCTGGGCCTGATCCCCTGGTTGTCCTTCACGTGCCTGATGAGCGCACTCAAGGTGAACCGCTCCATAATCTTACCCAGTTACCAAACTATATCTACCTACAAACATATTACTTAAGAATTAGCTTTTGGGGCTGTGTAAACTGATAATGCATGGCTGCTGTTCTGAGACATGCACTGTGATCCATGCAAAAGTGAGCATAAAGATAGACACAGATCATCCCTAGGTGGGATTTCTGGTTTAAGTTCAGAAATTTTTGTTTCAAAATAAACACATTCCTTCCAAAAGGTTCACATAGTACACAGACATTATCTTCTTTGAGGTAGAGAATTGAACTGCAGTAAGAAGTGATATTGCACACCTACACAGAGCTTTCCAAGGGCTCCCAGGTGGAGAATAGATCCAGGTTGTTTATTATTCCTAGCATAACTCTATAACATCTATCAAAATAAAAGACAAATGATACTCAATCTTCCTTACAAAGTTGATTCTAGGGGGATAAAGACGGTATGTGTGTCTTTAGAAAGATACCCACAAGAAATGTTATTCTAGAAAACTACCCCCAGGAGTCTATGAATGAGTCAAAACCTACCTTATGTGTGCCACTGAAAATTACTTCTAGCTTTCCAATCAATTTTGAACAAATTGTTAAAAGAGTAATGTTCTTTTGGCTGGCTCCCTCGGTGCAGATGAGATGCTAAGCTGTTTGGCCAGCCCCTCCTTCAGCCCAATCTTGCAATATCCCAGCAGATGCTATAAAGAAATAACATTGCACAGCCAGAACTTTCTTTAATAAATTTGATCTCTACAAATAATTAAAGCTATTTCCCCCCTACCTGACCCTCAGGACCAAATTTTGGGCTGTAACTCAGGGGATTTAAACTCTTTGCAACCTCATGTTGGTCAACAGTGCACACAGCTGCGCACAAATAGCAGGCTGAGCATTGTTGATACAAACCTGAAGAAACTCTGTCAAGGTTATACGTCAGATTTGGCAGGCTTAGGCTAGATCTGAACTGGTGAACAGACATAGAGGATCAGGCTCTATAAATTAAGGATCAGGTTCCATATAATTAAGTCCTAGCCACACTGAGTTGTTAGTATTAATTTCCATACGCTGTAGTCTGGAAGGATCACAATCGATAACTATGAAGTGTGTGCTAGTAGTCATGGCTCTCAGAGCTATGGTATACAATCACCTATGGGCACTTCCTTGGCAACATTCATTTCATCCAGTACAAAAACATGCAAAGAGAATCGCTGGTACCCTCAGAAAGAACCATTATCATGTCAGGATTTCAGAAAAGGGTAAACTCTCTCTTACATTAAAATCCCAGCTCAAGCAGTGTCTTTCCACTCTCACCGAGTTTCGTGCAGTCTGATGACTCTGTCATCGTGTTGTTTCCATGCTAAAGCGACTGTGTCATCTCATATTTACCTGCCAGAACACAACCCAGCCTTTTTCACAGGCAGTGCAGACCGTGCCAGAATCTGACGAATTAAGCATAGAATCTACTCACCCACTACAGACAACTGACATCTACAAGCCCTAGCATGTTCGTCCCTGGAGCAAGCCCAGTTTCTGTGCTTCATTTTTTGAAAGTGCTTCCTTTACTCCAGCTAAACAAGTAATACCAGATGTGCTGTTGGTTAATCTTTCCATGCTCTTACTTCTCCTACAAACAGTGGTTAGTAGAGGTTTACTCTATTACTGTTTTTACTGATGCCACACAGACTCCTGTTCTATGTCCACCCTGTAACTCTATTTGTCAGAATGAGGTATCACCTGAGCAATCCCTGCCTCATTCCCAGCATGGGAGCAGAACTGCTGATCAAACAGCTTTCAGGCATTGTTATTATATACCTGCTGATAGCCAGACAAAAGACCAAAGTATAGATCATGAATACTGCTTCTTCAGCAACTTACTTTCTCCTCAATCAGTTAACTTTTTCCTAGTATTCATCATGACCTCTGATCCTCACAATATCTTCCCTGTTTTACGTGTTCTTCAGGTTACCTTTATAATAAGATCTCTTCCAGAAGTTCAAGCACGACCTATTTGAAAGCTTCCAGAGGTGCTAAGGCACATCTGTAAGTTAGTCATTGACATGAAATAGTACCAAAAGTAAAATTAAATCAAACTTATCAAAAGAAAGCAGTGGGTTTCCTGTATGTTTTTCTAATTTATTTTCTAGTCTTAAACACCCCTTCAGAAGTTAATTTTCCCCTCATCTCGCTCATTGTCAGTACTAAATCCCAGAGAAATCTCCCACTACCAGATGCGTTTTTCTGCCAATCCTCTGCTCATCAAAAACATCACTTTACTCACATATTGTGAGTGTTCAGGACCATGACCCACTAATGCCTTACCTTTCCCATTAAATTTTGTAACCTTTCAGGCAGTGAAATGTTCTGTATCTTTCCCAAACTGGAAAGTACTGTTAGAAAAATCAACACTATAAATACCATAAAACAGTCTATTGTATAGAATAAATACAGACAGCTGAGTTAAAAAATGAGTTATCTAGCTACAGCTAAAGTTAAGGGAGTGGAAGGCTAAGTAATTCCAGCTAGCTTTAGATGATCTTTGGTCACAGTAGGCATTGAATCATGTTATGTCATTTAAAGTACATTAAATACGTGTTTTCTAAGAGTGCACTTTGCCTAGTATAGATAATGTCACTAACATTATCAGAAAAGGTAGGACATACAAAGCATCACATATTCAAAGCCAAGCCTTTTATGAAGGCCCCTGTTATTTTCTTAGTTTATAAGCTCCCCACTGGCACCATCGTCTGCCCAAGTGTTTGTAAAACACATAGTATGACTGGAGTAGAATATAATTCACTGATTTTCAAAGACTCTGCACAGACTGTGTTCTGTCAGTGGTAAGTTCTCTGAGTGAAGGAGGGGTTATTTATAGAGATACATGCGTAAGAGCAATATCTGGATTTGTGGATTTTATATTCATAGATACACACTTTGCTGATACGTGCAGGCAGCTAGAGAGAGGTGCTATTATCTATTCTGCCCAATATTTTGTCTTGTGCTGTATATACACCATACAATAATCTGTCACTACTGACTACCACTTACCAAGGCAGAAGGAATTCAATAGCAATTAGAAGCTCAATTATTGACAAGTCACATTTTTCCTTTCAAAATCCAATAAACAGCCACTTTGAAAAGAAGAGAACTTGTGGTCACTCCTTGCACAAATAGATGCTTGCTGCACACAGAAACAGACTGCCTGCACTGCTGACAGGACAGTTTCTACAGCTCCTCTCTGTTCAGAGCTCACTGTCCTGCGCCTTCAGAAAACTGCCTGTAAGTGTCACAAGAGCCGACTAAGCCCTCTTGAGCACCTGCCCCAGTGTGCTGAGCCTGTCACACAAGCAACGCATTTGTAAAGAGCAGTTGTGCCTGCTGCAGCATACATCCTTGCCATAAAGATTCAGCTGAGGCAATGATACCACTGCAATGTAACAGAGATGGTGCTTCTGCCAAGTGGAAGAAGTATTATTCCTCCCAAGTAGTTCATCTGCATGCCATCAGGCTGACCCCTAAGGAAACCATGAATGCAAGGAGATACAGGATTTACCAGAAGCCCTGCCTACTGGTTGCATTTTCTGCTGCATATCACAACAGCCAAGGACTTCTGCACAAGCTGTGACTGGGGGGAAATTCAAAGTCAGCCCCTGGCTCAGCCTCCAGCCTCCCAGGGTGAAAAATGCCACTTGTCGTGACCAAACCAAGTGCTGTCATCTGCTAATGCATAGCATCAGTCTGGTTGCTGATTCAGAAAGGGCACTAAGATGAGCTCTGAACTATAGCCCTCTGTGAAGAAAGTCAGCCTGCTATAGTCAAACAGTCTCAGAATGCAAAGAATTGAGAAGTCAGCCAAACCACACAGAGGCACTTTTTTGAGAGGTACTAAATCACAGGACCTTCCCTTGGCAAACTGACAGGCACAGGTTGCTTTTAGTAAGTACAGCTACTCCTGAAAAAGGACGGTGATAACATAAAATGATTAGCATAGGAGACTGTTCAAGGGCAAATCACATTTGCTAATGATGACTATAGTATCTTAGCCTACTGCTGGGTCTGCGCCATCCAAAATAATTTGTTGAAAGGTAAAGTTTTGGAGACTAGTAAGTCACAGCAGCCTATTGCAACAGAAATAAAATAGAACAGAGAAACCCTTTGAAACATAGGCAGCTCATACTTCACTCTGAGCACTTGCTTATGACTTCCAGGGTCTTCAAGAGGAATCATGCAGCTGTTTCAGTTCTCTTCTGGGCTGGCCTGCATTTTGGGAGCACAATTTTGGCAATATTCCATTATTGCTATGGTTGGTTTCAATTGTTATTTTTGCATGGACATCAGTAAGTCAAAAAGGCTGTTTAAAGTGGGTTTTTAAAAATATTTATTTTACCAAATGACCAGCCATCATTTTGGCTAGATTCTGAATTCAGATCTCATCTAAACGGCTGTGCAAGGAGTAGTCCATGTTCAGTAATGGCACTCCTTCCTCAAGGGGTAGGAAAGTACTATTCTCCCATCTGTCACATGGGAAGAAGTAGATACACAGTGGAGCAGTGTCAACTTGCCCGATTTACACAAACTCATTTACACTTCATCTACGCTCATAATAAAACTGTGAGGAGACACAGTCCTTATACTTACATTTTCATTACTCAGAACACCAAACAACCAGCAAATCCAGTCCCCATTTGAAAAATCACTGGCTCTGGATTACAAAAGACAGCTTAAAATGTACAAAATTCCAAAAGGAAGGTTGCAAGCAAGTGGATTCAGCAACTGTTACAACAAACATGTTCTGTAAATGAGTTCTGTAACTGGTACGGCAGGACCGTATATGCTATTATGATCCTGACAGCTAGGTGCCAAAAACACCACCTACCTCTGACAAATAGCAAATTCTGATGGGTTAGATTTTTGTTTAATTTCTTCTGCTAATGTGAAAAGTCAGAATAAAATTCAGTAAATGTGAATAAGAAATCTTTTTAAGTCGTCCTATAAGCAGTGTTTTCAACTATTCAGCAAGACATTTGTTTCTAAATAACTTGAATAATTTTACTTGCTTTCATTCATCTAATACTAATTACCAAAAACGTGGTAGATTAAGAGTTCAATATAAGTATATTGGTTAGGTATAAATCTTAAATAAATTTAGTTTAAGCGAAGAGTCTTACTCCCATCTGCACTCTTACTTGTGCCTGTGAATGACTAGGAAACTTAATCTTCAGAGGAAAACACGGAATGTTTCATTAAAACTAGAAAGTGCTGTCTGAGATTGTAAGGAAAGTTTAGGTGTTCTCACAACCTGAAAACAGCTCCAGAGAAACTGTGGAAGAGTAAAAAGTGTTTCTGATGGCTGGGGTGGCAAAATGGCTGGGGACAAAGGAATACCAGACCCATGTCAGGGATTTTTGATAGTCTTATTTTAGTAAATGCCCAAAACAGTACTAACAACTTTGGCTGACCCGTGATGAAGCCATTTTTATACCATCTAATTTGTCACTTTCCTGAGCATGCTGAGAAATTTGTCAGGTTTTGTCATCGGTTTCATCATTTTGCTTTTGCCACTCCCCCAGCATTCTTGTCCATTGATTGCAAAGCCAAAGGAATTTGATTTTTTTAAGGCTGCAGTAATGGAGACTGCACGCAGAACTTTTTGCGTGAAATGCTTAATATCCCTGTTAAAAATCTCTACTAACATGCAGAAATTTCAACTTTCAACACCCAGTCACTGAATTTTGTCAGCACTTTGCTAGAGTCCCTTTCTTGTGAAATTTCTGTTTCTTATGAAGTGTTCCTGCAGAATCACTTAACTTTCTATCTAGTAAGTTAAGATCCTGTTGCAGAATATAGTTTCTATTAAATCTTTCTGTCATTCTTCTCATAACATTCCAGCCAGATTTTAGCATCCCTCTTGAAATGCCAGCAAAATTAGACAATCTATTCCCCACAACAGTTGCCCTCATTCCCAAATACAGAGGACATTTAAATCTCTTTAGAACATTAGCCATTTTATCTACAGGCTTGCTATCAGAGTTAATATTAATCTGATTATCCAGCATGACTCCCAAGATCTCCTCAGCATCATGAGGTTTCAGGGAAGTGCTTTAATCTGAGGAATTTCTTAATTCCTAAACATATGACCCTGCTTTTCACAGTATTGAAATGAATGTTGGTTATGAGCACACAGTCTGCTAGTGTTCCACATCACCCCATGACAGTGAACTGTCATCTTTACATTTTAGCTCTCACAATCTTTGTGTTCTTGAGTTGGCTGTACCTAAATTTGGTTCCTAATAAAGGTATCAATGAAAATAACATACCTACTCTATTACCTTTCTCAGAAGTAATATCAAATTAGAGCGACAGAATTTCTTTCCCTCACAATATCACTTACCTTTAACGCATTATTAGGTCTCATATCAACCTACCCAACACTTTGCCTCGAACTGGAGATGTTAGACTGACAAGCCAGAAATTATCTGGGTCATAGGATCTACCTTTTTTAATAGCAATGCACATTTCTCTCAGGAATATTAAACTGCAGTGTATGCTACAGATTAAATCAATAACTTGTGTTGAAGACTACACTTCTACCTATTGTACTAAAGAAAGGTTAAGAAAAAATATTCCTCTCCATTCAAGAGAAAAGAACATCTGCAAAGGAGAGGAACCACAGCCAAGGCTTTAAGGTTTTGTGAAAGCAGTTATTACTGTCTTCAGATATCACAGCAGTTCAGATGGGAAGTAACATATTTTGTTACAAGACACTAGAAACTCTGTTAAACTGTAATGTGGTGTGGTAGATGTATAAACTGTTGCTTGACTGTGTAGCATTACTCATTTTTTATTTAATGCAGGCCCATGAACACTAATTCTGATCCCTCATGCTGCTGAGGGAGGAGAAAAAACACCAAAAATACTTAATTTTGGTGTTCATTCAACTCTTCAAACTGTTTGTCAATTTATTTTCTATTTCTACATCACAAGTTTCTCTTGCAAAGAGTTTTGATATGGCAATGAAGATAAGTTGTAGGTTGCTAGTATTTTTTTATTCTTTTTTAAAGGAATAAAGAAGAATTTGCAATGATTGCATTATTTTCCAATATATTAATCTTCAAGCAAGAATTGTCTGATCAAGATACCCAACAGTGAGCCATTTCCAGTTGAATCACACAGTTTTAGATTCAGTTGCTTCCAATCAGGTTCTGTTTTTTGAAAAGATGCCAGAGGTCAAAACACTGAAGAGTAGAAAAGGCTACTTCCAGTTTGATTTAACAAGCATAGTCTTCCTACTGCATGATGGCACATCAAAATCTCGACTACTGTGAATACTGTACTGTTGTTTTAGCTCTAAGCAGTATTGGCTTCAAATTATAATAATTGTAAACTAGTACTGTCATTTACGTTATGTCTCTCATACATGCGAGCTTTAAGAAAAAAATAGTAACCACATATGGAGCAGTTTGTCATTTCTGAATTGCAGAGGGCCACTGCAAATGTCTATTTGCCACTTGTAGGCATTTTTGTCAGAGAAAAAAATATCTCACAATATGCAGAAGTCCAAAGGAGAACAGGGACCTGCAGCTATTCCTTCATAATGCTTTGTTATGGATATGAGCCTTGCAAACCGGAGTTGGAAAGGAAAAAAATCAAAAGCCTTATTAGGCAAATCTAACTGTTTTGTAATTAAGGAGATTGGAGGCAAATGCTATCAGAGACTCTCTGTAAACTTCTAAAGTGATGAGATTAACCCAGGGAGACTACTAATTTAGCCTACAGATAAACGAGAATGCATGACAGATCTCAAATTGTTTATTAATCATCCCACATCTACATGGAATGAGATGGCATCTTGTTCATGAATTGTTGTAAATCTTTTCATTACTCAGGGGGATCCAATTATTTAGAACGATTAAATGACAAAATAATTGAATAATCAACGATACTCAAACAAAAAAATTAAAATAATTCTTATCCCACTTTCATGTCTGAAACAGAGGGTATCTAGACACTAGAGGTAACTGTAAATTAGAGAGATTAGTCATTGTCTCACCAGCTAGGAGCGTTCTTGTAAATCAGACCAAAGTTTGTTGCCTAATCACTCAAAAGGCCAAGTAGGTAAATTAAAGGCAAAACTAGACTAAAAATTACAACTAAGATTTTAATCTAGGATAATAGATTGTAGGGTGTAATAATTGTAGGATTCATCCACAGCACGCAGATAGAAGTATATGGAAGAAAAAAACAGAATGGAAAGTGGATCTGAAAGCATTGATTTAGCACAGGAGGATTTGTGGCAGTCCCTAGTATATTTGCCTTTCGTACCAAATCTTTTTGACAAGCTGTACTACAGATAGCTTTTACCTACAGGAATTAGAAAAAACTCCAGTGAATCAGTACTTCACTGGAAAGGTTAATTAGAGAATTTAAAGTCATTTTCCAGAAGAACAAGAGTCAAGATGTTTTGCTGATTCACATTTCTCTCTAATATTTGTGTAACGACAATAAAATCCTGATTGCTTCAGTCATGCTTTCAAAGTCTGTCCTATGTATCTATTCTTGCATTATTTGTGTTGTTTTCAAAACTAGTATTTGATTTCACTCACTCAAAGACAGTCCTACACCACAAGTATTTTACACAATGCAATCTAAGGGACCAGTATGTAAGGAAGATTTTCAGAATGTTCTACGAGCACTTAAAGCTGCTCTGAGTGTTTCATAGTTGCTTAAGTTAGGGACAATTAAACCAGGGGATTCAAACTGTGGTCGGTTTTGACTGCAGCCTGTCAGTGCAGACTGTGCACACTGAGAGCTGTCACCCTGGAGAACAGGGCCTTCCTCACCAAACACTGACAAAGGCAGACAGGTTTGCTCTGGGCTTATAGGATTAATATAGGGTAGGAGAAAGACCGAGGATTAGGATAATGTCTAGCAGAAGTGGGAGGAAGAGGTGGAAGAGGCAGAGGCTCACACAAGGATTTTTGGAAAGCAGACACTATCAGTATGGAGGAAGTACCAGCTGTCAGCTCAGGTGTTGCTGTCAGTTTTGCTGAAGCTGTCAATGATAAGGCAACTAAGACAAAAGGCTGCAAAGGAATGAGGGCTTAAGAGAGTTGTTCTTAACCCTCTAGCAGGAGCCACTGAACAAACCTATTCCAGTACCTGCATTGTCAGTTCTAATTGCTAATTTGCATATGGTAGCACACAACTGGCAGTGGTAGCTCAGCTCTGGACAGCCCAGTTAGTGCAAGCAAGGGACACTCACACAGCTCTGAAAATCCCCGACACACACCTTCGCCTATGATTTAGGACAGGTCCCAATGTCACTGTCTGAACATCGACAAACTAAGCTAAATATAGCTGAGTCGTGGTTGTAAATGTGTAGAAATTGCTGGTTTTCTGATCTATACTGTATTTCTTGAGAATTCATGCACACATCTTAAAAAATTATTTTCACCTAGCTCCAGAAAGCCAGCAATCATCTCTCCCAATAAACAGAACTTGTTTCTAAAGTTCTGTGGAACCAAAGGATTACTACAAAAGCTATATTCTGCCTCTGTTAAGAGCGGGTAACCCTCAAGACATCTCTTAATTGCAGAAGTTGTTCAATTTGTGGTGGTGGCATGGTACTCCTAAAAACCAGCAAATTCATTTTTATTTTATCTAATCTAGAAAGACATTGAATTGCTGGAGCATGCCCAGAGAAGGGCAACAAGGCTGGTCAGGGGTCTAGAGAACAAGCCTTATGAGGAGCAGCTGAGGGAGCTGGGGCCGTTTAGTGTGGATAAGAGGAGGCTGAGGGGGGACCTTATTGCTCTCTACAACTGCCTGAAAGGAGGTTGTAGTGAGTTGGGTGTCAGT
>Ga0181612_121559_pt1 | contig 10028 bp, 10 predicted proteins | sample HoacroProtozoa21_FD_119630 | JGI IMG/M metagenome (GOLD analysis project Ga0181612, IMG submission 119630) | Hoatzin crop microbial communities from Cojedes, Venezuel. Combined Assembly of Gp0051906, Gp0051904, Gp0051908
GTGGTGGGGGCCCGGGCGGGAGCGGCGGTGGTGCGGCATCACGACTGGTTCTCCGTGCCGGAGACGGCCCACGCCACGTCGGCACCCTGGTACACGGCGCTGATCCCGGCTGCGCTGGCGGCAGCGGGGATCCTCCTGGTGCTGCTAATCACAAAAGCGCTGCTGAAAAGAAAGGAACGAGAAGAAAAATGAGAAAGATAGCACTGGTCATGGCGGTTCTGCTTCTGTGCATGGGGCTTTGTTCCTGCGGCTCTTCGGAGCTCAAGCCCGTGACCTCCTACACCTGGGTCCTGGAGACCGCGACCCATAAGGACGGCTCAACGGTGTTTTCGGGCCCGGCGCTGGAGGACAGCGATCTTATAAAGCTGGATCTGTTCCTGTACTTCGAGGAGGAGACGTTCCGCCTGGAGGACCGCGCTAACGAAAAGGAATGGACGGGGACCTATTCCGCCGAGATGATCGACAATACATATAAGATGGAACTGGTCATGGACGATCCGGCACAGACGATAACCGGCGTATGCGGAATGAGAACGGAGACAAACGGGAAAAGCACGGCGACCATGACGCTGACCACGACCAATTTCACGCTGTTGTTTGACGGCATAAAGAAAATCATATAGCCGGCTTATTCTTGCAGTTTCAGTTAAAAAATCATTATGAAATACGCATTCTGAAGTGCTCAAGGCGCGGAAATAAAGATGAAACCGGAGCTGAGCGCCATAGACAGGGACAATTATATCGTGCCGATCTGGATGATCTAGCGGACGGCCGCAAAAAAGAAATCTGAAACTTTTGAGAAAAAACAGCTCATCGGCGGCTTAAAAGTGAGGGGGATCTTTGCCTCTCGCTGGACGTTGACAAAGCGATGAGCTGGCCGGGCAGATACTGAAAGAGGAAAATGCTCTCTGCATTTATGCCTTTCAGACCATACGCTGCGAAAAAAACGGAGCAGGAACGTCCCCGGACAAACAGTCTTTCGGGGGGTTTGCCGCCGATGCCGTACATATTTAACGAAAAAGGAGATGTGGAGAAGACCGTGCATCCCGTCAAGCATTTCAAGACCATCACAAAACACCGCAATCTCGTCTGTCAGTACTGTTTCCGACTCGGACTGTACCGGCAGGGGCTGACTCATGACCTGAGCAAATACTCGCCCGCGGAATTCTGGCGCGGCGCCAAATACTATACCGGCACCCGCAGCCCCAACGACCTGGAGCGTATCGAGACCGGCCGGTCCCTGGCCTGGCTTCATCACAAGGGTAGAAACAAGCACCATCTGGAATACTGGGTGGATTACCGGATCCGGGAGGGCGGCGAGGTCGTCTTCGAGGGAAATCCCATGCCCATCCGCTATGTGGCGGAGATGTTCTGCGACCGCATTGCCGCCAGCCGCACCTATCTAGGGGACAAATACACCGACGGGGCGGCCTATCATTACTTTTTCGATAATAAGACAGATCTGCCCATCGACAAGCAGACCGCGGATGAACTGGGAAAGATGCTCACCATCCTAAAGGAAGAAGGGGAGGACGCGGCCTTTGCCTATGTGCGCAGAAGGCTGAAGGAAGGAGACCGGTAGGGACCGGATCCGCACAAAAACCGACAGATACCGTTAAACACCGCTGAAGCGTATGCTCCAGCGGTGTTTTTGACTCTGGTGAGTCCCCGAATGGCAGACAGGGGATTCGGAGAGAATCCAACTACATTCAATTTTAAAGAAAGAGGTGCATACGATGCAGGATGAATCCAGCCAGCAGACACTGGCACTGATGATCCGGGGCACCCGGGTCACGGCGGAGATGCTGAGAAATGCGATACAGCGTCTTTTAAGCGACAAGGACCGCCTGGAAAGAAAACTGGACAGCGCATCCTCCGTCGGCAGCGTAAAGAGGAAGGGAAAACAGACCCTCCGGCAGCTGACCGACCAGGGAGAGCAGCTGGAATCGGTGGAGATCTCCCGGGAGAACATCGGCGCGTTTGGCCGGGTGGCCCGCAAATACGGGATCGACTATTCGCTGAAAAAGGACAAGACGGCGGACCCTCCGGTCTTCTACGTGTTCTTCCGTGCCCGGGACCTGGGGGTCATGGAAGCGGCCTTCCGGGAATTTTCCCGGAGCACCCTGGAGAAAAAACAGCGGGCGCAGCAGAAAAAGCGCTCGGTGGTGGAACGGCTGCGGGAGAAGACCGAGATCGTCAAGGAGCGGGAGCGGAACCATCCGGTGCGCCAGCGCACGAGACAGAACCGGGGTGCGCGATGACAGCGAGAAAGAAAGTCCGTTTCGACCGGAAGATGATCCTGAAAGCCGTCCCGTATCTTCTGGCCGCGTATTTTGTGAACCGGGAGGCGTGGCTGCTGCGCCACTGCGTCGGCGGAACGCTTCTCGACCGGCTGGGGCTGTGGTTTCAAAACTTTGCCCTGGCCTTCCGTTCTCCGCTGCCGAGCCTTCACCCCGCGGACCTGCTGGCGGGCCTGGTCGCGGCGGCGCTGCTGGGGATCTTGCTGGAGGCGAAAAAGAGCCGGCGGAAGAAGTACCGCACGGGCAGGGAGTACGGGTCGGCCCGCTGGGGAAGCGCCGAGGACATCCGGCCCTTTATCGACCCGGAACCGGACAACAACGTCCTTCTGACGAAAACGGAGAGGCTCACCATGAACAGCCGCCCGTCCGATCCCCGGACCGCCCGGAACAAGAACGTGGTGGTCATCGGCGGCTCCGGCTCCGGCAAGACAAGATTTTACTGCAAGCCGAACCTGATGCAGATGACCCCGGGCGTAAGCTACGTGGTGGTGGACCCGAAGGGAGGACTTCTCCGGGAGTGCGGCACCATGCTCCACAACCACGGCTACGGCATCGAAGTGCTGAACCTGATCCATTTCGACAAGTCCATGCACTACAATCCCTTCCGGTACATCCGCAGCGAAAAGGACATCCTGAAGCTGGTCAACACGCTGATCCTGAACACCAGCGACAGCTCTTCGAAAGCCTCGGAGGATTTCTGGGTGAAATCCGAGAGGCTTTTATACTGCGCGCTGATCGGCTACATCTGGTACGAGGCCCCGCCGGAGGAGCAGAACTTCTCCACGCTGCTGGAGCTTCTCAATGCCAGCGACGCCAGCGAGGAAAACGAAAACTACGAAAACGCCGTGGACCTGCTGTTTAAAGATCTGGAGGCGGAGGACCCGGGGCACTTCGCCGTGCGCCAATATAAGAAATACAAAATGGCGGCGGGAAAGACCGCCAAGTCCATCCTCATTTCCTGCGGCGCGAGACTCGCTCCCTTCGATATCCGGGAGCTGCGGGAGCTGATGCAGGAAGACGACATGGAGCTCGAGAAGATCGGGGAGGAGAAGACGGCGCTGTTCGTCATCGTCTCCGATACCGACGATACCTTCAACTTCGTGGCGGCGATCCTGTACAGCCAGCTGTTCAACCTCCTGTGCGACCTTGCCGACGAAAAGCACGGGGGAAGGCTGCCGTATCATGTCCGGTTTATCCTGGACGAGTTTGCCAACATCGGGCAGATCCCCCGCTTCGACAAGCTCATCGCCACCATCCGGAGCCGGGAGATCTCGGCGTCCATCATCCTGCAGTCCCAGTCCCAGCTGAAGACGCTCTACAAGGATTCCGCGGAGACCATCCTGGGAAACTGCGACTCGCTGCTGTTTCTGGGCGGCAAGGAGACCACCACCCTCAAGGAGATCTCGGAGCTTCTGGGCAAGGAGACCATAGACATCCTGAACACCAGCGAGAACCGGGGACAGTCCGCGTCCTACGGCACTTCCAACCAGAAGACCGGCAAGGAGCTGATGACCCGGGACGAGCTGGCCGTCATGGACGGCGGCAAGTGCATCCTGATGCTGCGGGGCGTGCGGCCCTTCTGCTCGGACAAGTACGACATCACCCTGCACCCCCGGTACAAGGAGCTGGCGGATTTCAAAAAGGAAAATACCTTTGATATAAGGGAATATATGGACCGGTCGCTGGAGATGAAGCCGACGGACCGGTTCGATCTGATCGAGGTGCCGGCGGAAAAAGAGAAGGGAGCCTGACAGTTTCCCTTATTTTTTAAAGAGTATTGCTTTTTGTTGGGGAACAAATCTGCATGCCGATATATGATTTTGTTCCCCAATTATCAATATGTTTTGGGAGTGCCTGAAAAAATGGCCGATACCGGCGAAAATTTCAGATAGGGAGCAAAGAGAAAAACAAACAGACAGTGATGGTTATGGCCACCACTGTCTGTCTATTTCACATCGTCTTCCAACAGCGTTCCTTCAGAAAAGCTGCAATAACAGAAACATCCTCACCTTCATAATATTCTACCAGCAGTTTTTTGAATTCCGGTACTTCCTTTTCGGGAATCACCAGAAAACCGCCTGCGTGAGCGATCAGAAAATGATTGGCGAAAATAACGGAAGCCCGCTTGTTGCCGTCCAGGAAAATCTGCGTCTTCATGCAGTACAAGCAAAGTTTGACGGCGATATCGATCGCTTCGCCGGAGCCTTCCGCGATCTCGCGGATCCGATCTTTGACATCTGCTTCTATAGGCAGAGGCGGAACATAAGAGCAGCCGCCTATCGTCACAGGAACACCCCGGATACGGCCACCGTCGTCAAAGAATCCTTCGTTGACGAGCCGCGCGATATGACTGAGCATGTAATAGTCCGAGCGGCTGGCGATCACGTCGCGGTCCAGGATGAATTCCCAGGCGTGCTTCAGGTTCAGAATCTTTTGAACATCGGTTGCCGTCATGCCGGAAACTTTTCCGTTTTCAATGATCTCTTCCGTCTGCGGAAAAGAAGTCGCAACGCCCTCCAGAACAGCCTGATCATAGATGTTTATTTTCATGTTGGCGCGTGCAAAGGCAATATTTTCGATGATTTTGGCAGGAAGCTCGTCCTCCGTATATCCAGCTGCGGTAAGCTGCTTTTCGATGGAACGGAGTTCTTTATTGATTTCCCGTGCTTCTCTTGCGTTGCGGAGAAGCAGATTATACAGTTCTTCCGTATATGCGCCCACATAAGTCGAAGTCTGCTTGCCTGCCACTCGCTTCCGGACATAGAGATATTTCCCGTTTCCGCGCTCCTTGATCTCGGGCGTGCCGTCATAGGGCATCAGATTCAGCCTTGCGCGAAGGTCGGCCTGCCTTCTGAGCAGTTCCTGTATTTCCTGATACTGTGCTGGCATGGTATTTCCTCCATTGGGGAACAAATTTGTATATAATTATACAGCTTTGCTCCCCAATTATCAATATGTTTTGGGAGCATCTGAAAAAGTGGCCGATACCGGCGAAAATTTCAGATGGAGAAGGAAAAACAGGACGATAAGTTAACATAACAACAATTTACAGTCGTTTCACTGCAAAAAACCGCCTTTTCACTGCACTTTGCAACATTTTTTCTTTCAGCCTGTCATAATGGCGGTGAAAGAAGGCCTTCGGAAAGGAGAGGTGAGTTGAATCTTGTGATCGCTTGCACCGGAAGCCCTCCGGGTCCGCCTCTGAAGGACCGGATCGGCGGCTATTTCCGAAAAAAGAAGATCCCAGTTGAGATCCGCGAAGCGCAGACGGCTGACGAGCTGGTGCGGCAGGACCTTTCAGGGGCGGATGTCCTTTTTCTGGATCCCGATCTGCCGGGAGCGGACGGGTTCCGCGGGGCAGAGGAGATCCGGAGAAGATTCCCTGATCTGAGGATGGTCCTGGTCACGGATGATGTAGAGTACGTACTGAAAGGATATGAGATCGAAGTGCTGCGTGCTCTTCACAGAACGATCTCGGAACAAGAACTCGGCGGATGTCTGGATGCTGTCTTCAGCGGCATGGGACAAAAGCGGAGATGTAGCGAAACAACACGGAAGGAAAAGGAGAAAAAAGAATGAAAAAATGGATCTGTCTGATCATGACTCTGGCGATGGTGCTTATGCTCAGCGCCTGCGCGCAGAGCGGGAAAGAAGAGAATGTCTCGGGGGCGGAAGAGACACAGGTCGCGGGCTATCAGATCGTGGACGCCAAGACCGCTGTCGTACTCAGCGACGCTAAGCTGACGGACATCTACACTCTAATCTACGAAGTGGATGAGCAGGGGCAGTATCAGTCCCAGAATCCGGTCTATGATCCGGAGACGGAAAAGACACTGGCGGCCGGAGACATCGTACGCATCCTGCAGCAGGTGGATGAGAAGTGCGTGGTGGAAGTGCTCAAAGACTACAGCATTCCCTTTGTTCGGGGAACCGTGGATGCTGCGGTGCTCAGTACGGATCCCGCCCAGATCGCTCTGGGAAACATGGGGATCCTCCGTGCCGAAACTTCCTACTATGATTCCGTGAACGGAACGGTCCTCGGCCAGACGGGCCCTTCCGACTCCGTAGTCGAGATCCTGGAACGGTCCGAACAGTGGTGCCGCTTCCGGGCAAGTACCGGCGGGGAAGACCTGGAAGGGTGGATCCCGGAAGACTCCGTTTCCTATGATTTCGACACGGAGACCATCATACCGGAAAGCTGATATATTAAGTATTTATATCCTTTAATGCGACAAGTCCCGGAGGGATGCCGAAGAAGGCATTCTTCCGGGACATTTTTGCGTCAAAAAAATTTTTTGAAAAAATTTAGATGTAACTGTTGACATTACAACCGAGTGGTGTTATTATGCGATTGTAACCAAGAGAGTTACATCAAAAAACAGCAAGAAATTAAGCAGTGCTTAGTTCCAATTAAATCTGAAAAATCTAAATCTAAAAAGGAGAAATCATCATGACAAAATCTGAATTCCTTACCTACCTTACTCCCAAGGCCTACGGCCTGTTTACCACTGTCTGCGAGGACGGCACTCCCGAGACCAGGGGCTGGGAATTCCAGTTCGAAGAGGATGACAAATATTATTTCGGAACCGCCAACACCAAGGATTCCTGGAAGCAGCTCACCGCAAACCCGCTGTGCGGCTTCACCTACATGGAGCCTTCCGGAAAGTTCACCGTCCGCATGACCGGCGAAGTGAAGGTCGTCACCGATCCCGAGGAAAAGAAAGCACTCTTCGAGAAGATCGATCCGCTGGTTGCCGGCATGTACAAATCCTGGGATAACCCCGTGTTCGAGATCATTTATTTTGAGAAGCCCAACTGCAAGGTCGCCAAGGGCTTTGCTCCCACCGAAGCGGTCGATTGACATCATCCCACCACTAAAGTAGTGGGATTCCTAAGGTCGTGGAAATTGCTTCTCTCGAACCGTTACACGGCTTCTCGTACCTTAGAGGCCGAGTCAATGAGGCCCCTATCCCTACTCGGACTTACGCCGAATCGGGAATACATGTATTGATTCGTTTATGACCTATTACTTTCGGATTCACCAGATATTGCAGATCAATATCGTCGCAGGAAACGCCTGACTTCCTTAAGCAGTGGGCTTTCTCCCTATAATATTGTAATAGCGCTCACAAATAAGTTGATACTACAAGTGAATAGTCCGGGACCCCGGAGGCCCTGCCGAAACAGGCGGGCTTCCGGGGCTTTTTGCTGCCTTCCTGAGAAAATTTTCGGTTTCCGTTGAGAAAAAGAGCCGTCCAAGCGGCTTAAAGGTGAGGGGAACTATATCCTCATGCGAACCTTGAAAGCCGAATGAGCTGGCCGGGCAGATACTTTGAGACGAAAAATGTTTTCTGCGTTTGCGCTCTCAAAGGAAATACGCTCTAGGAAAGGAGCAGGAACGCACCCGGGTAAACAGCCGGACCGAAAACCATGAATTTCTATCAGAAAAAACAGGGGGGTGAGAGCACTGACCAGGATCCGGGACAGACCAATGATCCGGAAAGAAAATACGATCAATACTATTCAAATATAACAACGAAAGGAACGATGAGAATGGGTACAGAATTTTTTCCTCAGGCCGTGGAGGTCCTGAAAACACTGGTTATCGCCATCGGCGCCGGCCTCGCCATCTGGGGCGCCATCAATTTAATGGAAGGTTACGGCGCGGACAACCCCGGCGCCCGCAGCCAGGGTATAAAACAATTTATATCTAATTGCGAGGGGGAATTTTAAGAAAGGATAAGCTGAGTACAGACAACAAAATTTGTTGGAATATCAATGAAAATCTAAGAAACATGACAACCGGACAGAAGGGAGGAAAATTCATGTAAGACCACTATGATCAGACAAAGAAAATTATGGGGGTGGAGAGTAAAAAGAACAAAAAAACGAAAGGAGGTGGCCCGATGGCAAAGAAAATGTCCGCACAGGAGCACATGGCTCTGGCCGACAAGTTTACTCAAAAAGCAAAGGAGGAAAGAGCCAAAGCAGAGAATATCAGGAAGAAAGAAGAGGCTGCTTTGAATGTCAAAATCCTGAAAGCTGTTGAGGAATGGAGACTCAGTTTTGATGAACCCTTTGAAAAAGAGGAGCTTCCGGAGATATTCCGGGAACTTGCAAAAGACCATTCCGAAAAAGCACATGAGGATGTTTTTTGGAAGGGGGAACGTATCTGACATAAGGATCACAGGATGTGCAGCACTTCTCGTTTCATTGTGAGGAGAAGTGCTCATGGCGAAAAAAGGTGGTGTTGATTTTCGTTTGCGCGGCAAATGAAAAGAGACATCACCCTTTTTATGAGGATCGCTTAACGCGGTCCTCATTTCGCCATGAACGAGGGTGCAGGGAAACGGTTTCCCTGCCGCACGGACCTTTGCAAAAGGTCTAGTGCGTTAGACCCTGCTGAGACTTTCGCATACGCTTCAAGTCAACGCAGGGAGCATAAACGCAAATACAACGATTGGAGGTGAAGCAACTGCCAATGTACGGAATCATGCGGGTGGAGAAACGAAACCGCCCAGCAATACGAGGTCTTGAACTCGAAAACAACCGATCAAGAAAGGATCACGAGGACACAGGAAGAGATTTCGACAGCTCGGATATCGACTGGGAAAAGACCGATGACAATGTGTTCCTCCGTAAGTGTACCGCCTGGAATCAGGAGATCACACGACAGATCAAGGAGGCCGGCTGCCGAGAGAGAAAAGACAGCGTCGTAATGCTGGATGGACTGTACACTGCATCCGCAGATTGGTTCAAAGGAAAGACAAGACAGGAGATCATGAAATACTTCTGGGAGTGCCTGAAGTTTCATGATCGGGAGTACGGAACGGCATTTAATGCCGTTGTCCATCTTGATGAGACTACTCCGCACATGCACGTGGCTTCGGTCCCCATCTACGAAGACGAGAAAGGATCTCATCTTTCCGCCAAGGTGATCATGGGGAATAAGGCCGAATACCGACTGCATCAGGATCGGTTCTTTGAGCAGGTATCGGAAAAGGAAGGACTTGAAAGGGGGGAACTGAAAAGCCCAGCGAATAACCGAGCTCATTTGGAAATGGATCGATACCGGAGCGAGATGCAAAAGGAGGAGCTCCGGAACCAAAAAGAACATCTCCAAAATCAAGAAGAACAAATCCAGAAACAGGAGGTGAAGCTGCAGAACCAGAAAGTGAAGCTTCAGGATCAGAAAGAGCAACTCCAGAATCAGGAAGAGCAAATTCAAGATCGGGAAAAGCAAATCCAAAATCGGGAAAAGCAAATCCAAGAGCGTGAAAAGCAAATCCAGACGCAGGAGAGCATCCGGAAAAATCAGGAGCTTCAAACGGAGTACAGCCAAAAGATCAAGGAAAAAAACGAGGAGATCATTGCGGATCAGACTGACCTGATTCATTCAATGTTCGAAAAGATTGAAGATCAGGAAGAGTTTCTGGATGAGGTCACGCAGATCGCCTATCGGGAGGCCTGCATGGAGGTGGCTGAGACAGCCTCCCAGGAAACACTCCAGAAGGCAATCAATGTGATCACTAATTGTCAGAAGTCTGTGAACAATCCAAAAAACACGCAGTACATGCTCGTGAGAAGACCCTACAACAACTGTATCGAGTTTATCCTGAAACACCTAAGAAATCTGGCAAGAAGGATAGAACTGGAGGTAATGGATATGTTTGCGGAAAAGAAAATCTCCACCAGAATCCTTGATAACGTCCGGAGCAAAACCCAAAA
>Ga0181612_131179_pt1 | contig 10028 bp, 5 predicted proteins | sample HoacroProtozoa21_FD_119630 | JGI IMG/M metagenome (GOLD analysis project Ga0181612, IMG submission 119630) | Hoatzin crop microbial communities from Cojedes, Venezuel. Combined Assembly of Gp0051906, Gp0051904, Gp0051908
AGCTAAAAAATTGCTCCATAAAGACACCATATAGAAGACATACTGCATGTGGCTTCACAGGCGTGGTGGTAACTGCACACTGCAAAATAGCCTGGGGGGAGAAGTTTTCCCCTCCAAGACAACATGGTACAGTGAAACAGCCTAAAAATTATCCCTAATTCTCCGTTCTAATATCAGGACCCAGCCTTCTCTTCATTACGTATGCCGAGGCCATTGCAAACATGCCTGCTTCCACTTTCTTTGCCATCATCTTTTTCCTGATGTTACTCACGCTGGGACTGGACAGCACGGTGAGTAGACAGTATGCGAGACAGAGGATATCATCTCAGATACTGGGTGTACGGCCTCACCCCTGCAACCATCAGGAGAAACAGAATTACAAATACTGCACGGTCACTAAAGGCTTTAAAGCAGGGCTGCCATCTACATGTGCCTTCTGTAAGACAGCAACTATTACTCCCATTTTGAACTAAATAGGCCTAAATAAAATCAACTGATTTGTCAGTGTCACACTGTGACAATTAGTAACAGACCTGGAAACACAGCCAAAGCACTTCCTTCATAAACTCTTGGTTGAATGCAGCCTTCCAGGCTCCTTCTCTTGCACTTGTAAACTTACAAAGCTGTTATTAAATTCTGGATTTTTTTTACGCTAATTGGATTTAAAAGGTGGGAACCGGAGGTGGCCTTCGCAACAGCACTGCGAAAAGGAGATGTTCTAAGAACTGCCCATGTAAGCCTGTTTTTGCAGATTGAGAATCAGCTCCTTCCAGGAAGGCGAAACTCAACTGATTTCACAATCTTGGTTCTACTGAGCCACCTACCACTTACCAGCATCCTACTACTTGTAATATAGTACTTCCTCTGGATGACAGGCACTTCCCACAGATACGGGAAGACTAAATCCCCTCAAAAATTTAAAAGTTCTGCAGAAAGACTGTCTAAACACAGTCACACCAACACTACAAGCAGAATAAAGCACCAGTGTTTCATAGTTTTATAGCTCCTTTAGTGGTTTTCCCATGCTTTCCAGTTTGCAGGACTAGAGGGAGTGATCACTGGAGTACTGGATGAATTCCCGCACGTCTGGAGCAAACGCAGGGAATTGTTTGTCCTTGGTCTGACCATCGTTTGCTTTTTGGGGTCATTAGCAACTCTGACATTTGTAAGTATTTTACCCATTTCTTAGCTTTCCTTACTCGCAGGTTCCTGCAAATGACATCTGGGAGAGGGTAGTATTTTTTGAAGTGAGTTTCAAGAACTGAGATTAAATCTTCAGCCTGGTTTCTTTATGCATTAGAAATCTATATTTGGAATGAATGTGAACAGTATCTCTCACTAGGAAATGTGTTGCAAAATGATCCTATTGCAATTCAGCAAAACTCTAATGTGCTACACATCACAAATGACACAGCTGCTGATCCAACTGCTGAATCAGTGCGTGGACAACCTTCCACATTTTGTATGTGGTTTACTTCTTGTTCTCCAAAGCTCCACGTTTAAAAATAATACAAATTGTTATTTTAATTTTTGCAATATTTGAAATGTATTTTGAATTAAAAAAAGAATGATCAAAAAATTATCTTCCGGAAAATGCTGTAATTGACTGTTCTGTTCGCCAAAAACTTCTAGCAATTAATTTCCTGGAGCTTCCTCATCAAATCAGGCCAGAAATCATCATCAGTCACACCAAATAGTCCCTGTGCAGCTTGTGGGATTTCATTTTCACAACAGGCAACATTCTGAATAAGGAGTGTAATGATCATAAGGGACAAGGAAATAATACTTGGCTTTCCTGTCACATTTCACTCCACTTGCTCATTTGTGTGCACCTTCCTTCTCCTTTAAAGCATTTGCTGTAAAAGGAGACGTAGTCCCTCTCCGGGAGACTTAGTTCCTCTCCAAGACACAATGCTCTCCTCCTCCATCTGATTCCAGATCCCAAACGGAAAGAAAGCAGAGTAACACCCTATCTGTTTCCTGTTCAGTAACTATGACTCAGGTTGGAGAAAGACGATGCCATCACAGAAGGCATGCAAAAAGCCATCCCACCAAACCCCGCCAAATCTCATCTGTTCATTAACATCCAGCTAGAACTGCCCCTAGATTCAGTTTTAGCTTTTCTGCATGGCAGCTCCACTGGTGAAACATGATCACAGAGAGCGAGCAGATCAGCAGCACGCTCAAGGATGTCACTGGCAGAACAGCCACAAAGCAACAGAACTGACCGAATTGCCCATCTGTGAACGCTCTGGCCCAGATGAAGGCAATAATAAACAGCAGCATTACAAGCTTTCCATCCCTGATCTTTGGTTCACTGATAATGTGATCTCCTTTCTAGGGAGGCGCGTATGTGGTAAAGCTGTTTGAAGAATACGCCACTGGTCCAGCTGTCCTAACAGTCGTGTTTCTGGAAGCAGTTGCTGTAGCCTGGTTCTACGGTAGGTCTCCTGCCACGTTGACAAACAATGCTAACCCAAACTCCCGAGCTTCTGCAGGAGTACAGTGACATCTAAATGTAACAGGAGCTATAACTCAGAACAATTAAGGATTTAATTCTATTAAGAATTATAGGAACAACAGGCCTTCATGATGGATTCTGAATTTATTTGTGGTGCATACAAAATGTTGTGCATCTACTTACGAAAAACTTATATGTGCTGTCACCACTCTCCTCCTACTTGTCTCCACAGGCATCACCCAGTTCTGCAATGATGTGAAAGAAATGCTGGGCTTTACCCCAGGCTGGTACTGGCGAGTTTGCTGGGTAGCAATTAGTCCCATCTTCCTTCTGGTGAGTTTTCTTTAGAGCTTTTTCTTTCCAGCACAAGAAAATTACCATTGAACAGTGCAGCTGCTTAGACTTCTAAAAGCTTAATTACAGAATTTTCTGGTGAAGTTCTTCAGTAACAATTCTTGTTGAACCAAAAAGGCTCCGTTAATGAAAAATCCAACACAATTCTGCAAGGGCTTGTTACTAAATCGCTATTTTAAGCACCTTTGTAGACGAGCTAGATAAATTAAGACTGAGTTCTGAGTAACTCCCCTCCTTCCCTCTGCTGAACAAATTTACTTTGTTTCGTTGCTTTATATTTACTTCAGCAAAACTAAGCAATAAAAGATGATGATGAAACATACTGTCTGGGGAGGAAAACCAAGGTCAATATACTGTCCTAACAACCGCTGACTGACAACTTTAGAATATTCCACTTAAAATTTACAGCAGTTAATTGCAACATTTATGAATCTATAATTCAGAACTGGAAACACTGTGCCAGTGGTTGACTTGGCAGTATCACTGATAACCTTTTAGCATAAAGTGTTCATTTCCTGATCCAAAATGAGTTCACGCTACCTTTTATTGTTAGTGGGAGCAGAGCAGGTCAAGATGGAGTTCATTAAGCATAGAATGTAGATTTAAGACCTACAGAGTGAATTCAAAACACTTGTAATAATGCGCAATTAACAGATTTTCATTTTATTACTCCTAGAAAAAGGGAAAAAAAGCTATAAATAAGTGTGCCACTGCAAATAGTTTTTATACTACTGTCCTTTTTGTGATCCTAAAGCAGTAAAATAAACAGAGGACTACAACTCTGGTGATGGGGTTACTAGGCAGAGCTACCTGTATTCAAGAAAGCCCAGAAGGTAGTATGTTATTTCTGTATGGACATTTTGCTGGTAATCCTGATCTTCTGATGATACTCTGGAAAAAATAGAGGCAGAGATCCTTCCAATGATAGTCACAAATATTATTCCTGTAGTATTCAACTTAAACTATTCGTTGTTTTTCAGTTATGAAGGATATGCACAGGGAAATGATCTAACAGCATTAATCCAGCTGATGACAGAATACTATATCCAAAACAGTATTAACATTTGCAAAAGCTACTGTAGATCCAAAATGCTATGGAAAAATATCACAGAAAAGATAAAACGTATAGAATATAAGTATCAGTGAAAAAATAGAATCTGTATAGCTTATCACAAAGAAAGCTGAAAGCTGATGTGATTACCATAGGTAATTTACTTTAACAGTACTTGAAAGAGTATTAAAAGGGTCTACAGCCAATAACGAACAGCATAAACCACCACCACAGTGGCTGCAAGTTAAATTCAGACAAACCAGAACTGACACCAATAATGATTAAAAATATGGGACAACTAGCGAAGGGAAATGGCACACTCCCCATTTCTGGTGGCTTAAAATTAAGACGCTGCCTTTCTGGAAGGGATGCTTTACCTGGAATCAAGTTACAGGGCTCAATACAAAGGTAACTGGATGAAATTCTGCACACTGGTATCAATCAATCTGATTTTGTCCATCTAACATCTTTTTTTTCCTTTAAATATACAAGTCTGGTCTGGAATTTTCTCTCTAATGTTTCTTCAGCAGGAAACACCACAATGTGTATCTATGGAATAAGCAATCCATATGAGAATTTTTACTTAGTTCCTTTCAGCTACTGGTTGGGCTATACCCTAAAGCACCTGAGCTCTTTTAACCTTCCTGAAGTAAAGTCTGGATATTCAGAAGTGGTTTTGAGGGTTCTTTGGTTTTGTTTTTTTTGTTTGTTGTGTTTTGTTTTTTTTTAAATCCATACTAATACAATTTAGGATTTTTTCAGTGCCAATGTATGTTTAACCCTTCTTGAGTCCTATTCATTTTTTTTAGTTCAATGCTGCACTGGGACACAAAGTTCTCTCAAGTAAGTGTGTGCCATTAAAATACATGTATTCAGACGTTCTCGTTTTCTTTTTCAGTTCATCACTTGCAGCTTTCTGTCCAACCCTCCTGAGTTACGGCTTTTTGATTATAATTATCCCTACTGGACCACAGTAGTGGGTTATTGCATAGGAACCTCTTCTATCATCTTCATTCCAATCTACATGGTTTATCGGTTGGTCACCACTCCAGGAACACTTAAGGAGGTATCCATGGCACTCTGTTGCTTCTATCGGACTGTTAGAAAGGAGGTGATGCCCATAAATATGACATGTAGATTTTTCTAGGGTCTGGTGACCTGAGACTTGGAGGATTATTGCCATTCTGTTCCTAGCCAGCTAATTGTCTTCTGCTCATTCACTAATTCACTAATCTCCCCAGGTCTTACTGAGGCCATTGACATATTCACATAAAATATTAAATCAAGTAATTTTTTTAAGCTCTGGTGAACTGGAGGCTTTTCCTAGAAATCACACAACACAGTATCACGTGACTGAGCCAGTGGAAGATTGGTTCCCTTGGGTATATCTGTAAGAATAAATTTCTTTTTCTCTCCCACACTTAAGATTTCCCTGCCATAAATCTGTGGCAGCCTGTGATGACATTTTTCAGATTTCTTGTTAGGTTCACGTAACTACCAGTTGAAAAAGAGTATGTTCAGTTGGCTCAGGCTATCCAAGTAAACTGCAAAGTAAGTCCTAAGCCATTAATATGACATCTGTCAAACTTTGATTCAAATTCTATGTTACAAATAATTAAAAAATAATGCTGTGCAGTTCTATAGCCCCTTCCATCTTCATAGTGCTAACAGAAGCCTGAAACTTCCTTGTGCCACAGTTCAAGAGGTGTAGCTCAAACTAAAGTCATATTTTTGTTATAAATCTGTTTTCAAATGACTGTGATGTTATGTATTACCTCTAAAATTAATCAATTTCTAATACTGATATCTTCCTAACAGCGTGTTCTGAAAAGCATTACTCCAGAAACAGCCACAGAAATTCCTTTTGGAGACATCCGCATGAATGCAGTATAAGCTAACCTGTTTTCTGGGGGGAGAGAAGGGGAGCATAAAATGTAACTTTCCCCATACTCTCTCCCCCAAAGAATCACGTTTCCAGCTGAGACAACAAATGGAGGATTTTTCTGTGGAGGCTGCATCACTGACAACGGGCATTTGGAAACATGATGCCTCCGGCACATTTATCCAAGCAATTCCATGAAATGTACTGTGCACTTCTAACCAGACTGAACTGACCAAGAACTAATTCATCCTGGAAACACGAGGGCGTCCGTGTGCATGGGAACACGACTCCATGCGTGGGCACGGGGGCCATTTGTGTGTGATTGCATAAGCCGCCATAGGGCGCGTGTCAGCGGCCAGGATTAGGTGTAGAATCCCCAGTCTGTGGCAGTACTCCTGTTATCTTCCTCAGTGTGATCATTCGTACTGGGCAATGTTGTATTCGCTTCTGGAGTTCTAATTGCTTAAACTACATTGAAAAATACAAAAATATTTCTGATAGCCATACATTACTCAAGTAACACAAGAGTTTTATAAATGAGAAAAAAAACCCAGTAATTCCCTTGGTTTGTAGTGGAATAGACAGAAGAAGAGGACTGAGCAGCACTATATACAGCTCTGCATACATCAGCACGCACATTCGGTAGCATTATCCTCCTTTTCATTTCCTGCACTTTGTAGATGGTAACAGTTTCTATTGTTTCTTGTGTAACAAATACTACAAAAGCATTTTTTGTAATGTTGTAGGCTTCACTTTCCTTTAGACCCAATCAAGCCACAAAAACTCATCATGGGTTACTTGATAAGTACCTAAGTTCCTAGGACTTACTAAATTGTTTTCAAAACTAAGCAAGATATTCACAAAATCATTGTCCTGACAGACCTACCACTTACACGCCAAGAAACTACAGACCAACAATGAACTTTTTCGAGTTCGGATGCCAAGAAGTGGAATCTGAAAGACCTGCTTCTCCGCTTCAGCTTTTTAAAAAATTTAATTTCACACCTAAAATTAGCTGGAGCCTGTGGCTTTTTCTATTCCTTCCCAGTACAGAACTGAAGTTCAGCATAATCCTTTTGGCTGGCTGACAAAAGTACATTTAACAAACTACACAAACCTACTTTGAAGATTTATTAGCTCATATTCTAAAGTGAACACATTTGGTTTTCACCCTGAAGAAGAAAAGGAAGGGAAATTGGTTTTTAACGAGAAGTTGAGTAGAGTTCAGCAGGATTGATTCTCATCAGAACTATTTATATTAGATTTCAAGGCACTGATATACAAATTAACTTCCATGCACATACTAACCTCTTTATATTATATGCATAAGCATGCTCTCCAAATGTAACTGCCCTTCAGACCGACTGCAATTGCCAAGTCAGTTGGAGGACAACAGTCTTCTGCAGTTACGTGGAAGTTTATGTAAACCTAAGGAGGCATCATTTATGTAAAAACTTGCATTGTATTTTTACTCTACCACATAGATCATAACAAAAGTAAAATAGAGGGTTAAAGTCTCTTTTGTATCTCATGGTCTACCTGGGTAACATACTGCTAAAATTAACAAGGTTATGTATGCATTCATAGCAGCAGGCAGTAAGAAACCTGTTGAAGAGTTTACATCGGTACGAAGAACCGACTTGCCACATCAGAGGGACACAGTGATGGTGTGTTTGCCGTTTGAGAACATTTTCATTGCTTCTGGCATGGTTTTTCTCCTTAGGTATGCAGACACCTCCTGGAGGAAGGGTCTCTTACACTTCAGCAACTCACTTGAGCACACTTTAGGTCTCAAGCTCAACTTCCAATAAGGAAATAACGGGACAAGGACTGTTCTTTTGGAACTACAAACACAAGACTCCTGAGCTATTTTTAAAAAGGGAGAATGTTCTTTCACTGCCACCAGAAAAACATAATAAATCTGTCTTACTGGACAGTTACTCCTAAGAAACAGGTTTTTATCTTAGCCCTTACGTATATTTGAAAACTGCTTCCAAAACTGGCATTATTATGAGGAAAAGAGGAAAATCTAGGAATTCTTTTAATATTGGAAAGCCATGTAGTTATTAAGTTACCAATCAGAAAATTACTGATTTTCTTTTAGAAAATAAAATTTTCTGTTACAAGTTCATTAATTGCAAAAATACACATGAAATGTCAATGTAAGATGAATGAGGTACTCATATGAGGTATCCAATATCAAAGTGTGGGAAATAAAGGTGAAAACCCTACCCAGCTTCTTCATTCTTCAGACTGGTATTCAGGTAACGCTAGACAAATTTCCTCCTAAATGGATAAGTATTTAAATAGATAAATCTTACAAATGGATTTTTTTTGCCAGACTTGATACTGTTTCATGCTAGGCTCATCAAACAAACTAACCCAAAACAAACCACTCCCCCAAAACCAACCCAAGACTTACAGTTCAAATTTTTGGTTATTTAAGTATGCCCACTTGAAAAAGCCTCTTTAAACAAACATTCTGCTCCCTTTGATTAGGCAGGGTGAATGTGGGGACAGAAACGGTTGATTAAATATGAGCATTGTCTGTACCAAAGCCAAAGTTTCTCTTTCAGCCCCTGCAGACAAACTGAAATTGGGAACATCAGTTCTAATAGAACAACTTGCAGAGTAGTCATTGCAGAAGTCACTGCTCTTTAGTGTGCAACGCTCCTGATGTTATTCTTTTAAAACAGCATTTGAAACAGCAAAAGATACATCTTTACTCTGTATTTTTTAAGGCACTAATACATAACAGACATTGTCTCTCCGGGTGGTTTTAGCACAGAATGCTCAGCAAATTCCCAAGAAATGCCACTGTTTTCTAGTGGATTAAAAGTCAGCCAAGAAGCCCTGATATTAACACAGTCCCTGCACCAGTCACAGTGTAAATTAGGGCAAGGTCTCTCAGCTTGAATTTCTCAGTTGAAAAATTAGAATTACGCACTCTGAGTACAGATGTACTGAGAGAGGGTGAAAGCTTTTAAAATCATCTGAAGATACAAAAAGCAATGTAGACATGCAAAGTCACCGGAAAAATATCTTTAGAAATAGACAGTCCAGAAGATCATTTGTGATGCTAAATCTCTGCACTCTTCTCACTGGAATAATCCAGTCTGAGGTCTTTGCGGGAACAAGGGGCAAGGAAACCCTCCAGAAGTGGATTAAAAAGGCTTTTATTTTCCTGAATAATACAAAGATAGAATACATCCACGTTTTCATTCTATAAAAGCTGAACTTGCAAGGCAGTTTAGTCATTATTTTTTCATTACATGGCATATTGGTTTGAAGTCTTCTACGTCTTCTTATGGTAAGTTCATTTTTTAGTATCTCTATTTAGCTGAGTGGTTGAAATATTGAGAAATTGTTATTTTTATCATTGATTGTTTTTTCTTCCTTTTACATATCCATCTGAAAGCATTTAGAGTAACCAGTATTTATTAGGTAGCTCAACACATAGCCATACATTAAATATTGGTTTTGTATAAAAATTAGTTATATTGATACCGAATCGGCTGCACTGCAAGTAAAACTGTTTTGAGGCAAACACCTTCCGCTTATCTATCACACGAGTACATCCTACCCTCCACTCTCAACAGTGAAAAGGAAGTTATGAAACTGGTAAGTTAGGACCATGTTTGCCTTTTAAGCAGAGAATTATACTGGAGTTTTAGCTGTACAGAACTAAGTAGTCCCTCCAACTTGTACATGACGCACCTGTATTAATTTATGCAGCTGTTTAGTTACAAGCATTGCAAGCTGATTGTAAGTCATCAGTATGTGCCTTGTACTGTAAACTGTTATTGTAATAAATTTAATATTCATAATCTATCTGTAGATGTCTCTTCTGCCTCTCTCTTATGGGAAGAACAAAGACAAAACTCAATTCCAAGAAAAAGCAGAATATCTAGTCCAGTTTACTATATCAACAAGGCCTCTGACAAAAAGCAGAGGATCTCCTTTAGCATTTGAACCACTGCTAAACATTCTTCCATTCTATTCCAACAGAAGAGCCAATGCACATTGCATTTGTTTAGACAGAACAGCTGAAACAAACTGATCCGCACTTGGAGTAAGTGCTCAGCTACTCAATTAGCTTACATATAAAACTCTTTCCATCTGAAGTCTTTGTAAACTGGTGGGCTTGACGTTTAATTGTACTCACATTTTGTCTCCTTACTAAGTCTGCTGAACAAAATATTAGAGAAGCACCTATCTCAAAATATTTTTTTTATATTAGTTCACCTTTACTGTAGCATAAAAGTGATAAATTTACTACG
>Ga0181612_166356_pt1 | contig 10028 bp, 7 predicted proteins | sample HoacroProtozoa21_FD_119630 | JGI IMG/M metagenome (GOLD analysis project Ga0181612, IMG submission 119630) | Hoatzin crop microbial communities from Cojedes, Venezuel. Combined Assembly of Gp0051906, Gp0051904, Gp0051908
CCTGTTTCTCTGTGTTTACTTTGCGATTTTACTGAGAAAAGTTCAATTTCAGACCTAACAGATTTAGTCCAAGTTCAAATCTTGCCACTGGTTAGTGTCAGGATATTATTTAGCAGCCTCGAGCTGTTTCTCTATTTTGTTTTCATCCAAATGGCATTTTGCCAACACAGACATTGAGATGGTGTAAAGTGGTGGCACTTGTCGATGTAAAGTGTGGACTGGGACTCTGGCTGGAATTTGCTCCCGGGTAGATGAGAAAAAAAAGAAAAAAGTCAATAGTGGGGAGCTGCTTGTTTTTATCTGTGTGCATCACCTCTAATTAGAGCTGCGTCTGTCCCCAGGGAGTAGCATAGCACTGGCACTCACTGATTTTCACAAAGATTTTAGGGACGTAGAGGACAGATCTGAATTGGGGCTGGCCTGCAACCTTTGCAAAATTTGTTGGAATATTCACAACACTCAGAAGTTTTATGTGAGCTACTATGTGCAAACATCTTTAGGTGCTTATCTGGACTTTTGAGATCTTTCCTTTTCCCCTCCTTTCCTGCAAGTTTCTTATTATTCCTTTATTTCCCACTTTTCTGCCTTTTCCCTCACTGGCCATGAGCATTTGATTCATTTCAATCCTCCAGCAAAAGACTGATGAAAAACCCTCCAAACTCCATTACTGAAAATAAGTTATTGGAAATAAATAAAGCACATCTTGTATCCAGGGATAAAAAGGACCAAAAGTGGTGGAGTGATACTGGTCAGGTTTCTGTACCAGAGCACTCTGCAGCAGCACTGGTGTAGCATTTTTTGTATGGTTGCAAAACAGGAAGACCAGAAAGAAACAGTTCATTTAGGTCAGTCCTTTTTTTAGCCTAGTTATTCAATCTGGGTCAATTTTGAAATGAAAACTTAAAACATTTTATTCTGAAACTGCGAGAGTGAAGCGTTCAGGTGTTGTTTTAAAATGTTTCCGTGCTCTCCTCAGCTGTGTTGACTGACAGCCTCAATTCACAGGCAGATCCAGTTCCTCTGACATGACATCTTTTGGTGAATTTTCTTCTTCACCTTTGTTTTAATTATTATTTTCATATCTCTTACACCTCATTCACAAGGTTATGAGAGGCCATCACAAACCAGAGCTCCCTGCTGATGGCAGACAAGTGCCAGCGGCTCCAGCTTACTACAATACCAGTTTGCTGCTCTGTAACTCATGCTCTGCTGTTCTGCAGTGATTTTGCAGGACTGCCTGGCCCATGACATTCCCAGTCTCCCAGCGCTAACTCAACAAGTGGTTCAGACTCCAGGTTTCTAATGCTGCAATTCAACAGCAGTCACCTTTGACATACAGCAAGGGTTTAGGTTGGCAGGTGGCAGTTTTTTCTTCTCGAAAGGCTGAAAACCTGAGATGTCTTTCTGACACTGCTGGATAGAGGGAGACTCATGCAAGTACTGGAAGCCTGAAGCCTTCATTTTGGCTTCCAGAAAAGTAGGAGGCAAGGGAGAGTGTTGAGGGAAAATATAAATTATGTACTGAGCAAAATACACAGGCAGCTTCTAACCTCCTCTCAGTTTCCTCTCTGCAAGATCTGTGCCAAAAGCCTCAGCACACAAACTTGTGGCAGGGAGAACCTGGGTCGTGTTTCTTTTGGGTACGCTGAGGGCTGGTGAGAGGGTAGCGTGAAGAGCAGCGTGGTATGCCTCAGCTGACGAGAGCCTTTACCTGAACTGGAGTGTGCAAGATTTGGAGTTTGCCCTTGCCCGCTAGCCTTGAGATTTTTGGTCCTCTCACTACAAGCATTTGTTTTGCTTTCATCTTGCTCTGTCCTGTGGATGGGACAAGTGGATGTAAAGGAATGGCATTCTCCTGGTATTCTCCTGCTCCAGCTTACCTCGGTCCATTTAGTACTTGTCCATCCCTGCTTGTGTTTGAGTCCAACCAGCTTTGCCTGCAGCTGGCAAGGCACATCATGCCTTTCACTCTGTGAAGTCCAGGCTTTGCTCATGATGGAGCAGAGCAGCAGAATGCATCTAACACGCAGATTATGCCCCAGGGTCAAACACATCCTACTGCATTGAGACGTACGGTGTCTGTCTGGAAGATCTCAAGGGATTAAAGCCAGTTTAAATTGAAAGGAGGATGAAAACTGAGAGGCTGCTGTCAGTGGAGGGAAGGAAGCCATTGTTTATGTACAGCCGGTCACTTGTAGGGCAGATGGAGAGACTACGCGCCTCCCTACATTGTTATGTCAAACCTCAAACTGTAAGCCTGACCTCCCAACACCTCCTGAGAGTGGCCAAAATAATCCCTAAATCATTCTGGTTTGGGCCTCTCAGTAGCTTGTGGGATTTTGCAGCCTGCAGGATAGCTGGCCTCTGGGGCATACCTTGGTGGGGTCGGGTGATTACTGTGCTCTGCAAGGGGAAAAAGACAGTTTAGATGTAGAGACTGATAAATTTAGCACTCAGAGCTTTCCCTGTGCTAATTTATCATTTCTACCAGTGAGAACTCAAGTATTTGCTCTTGAAAACTGGATGTCTGTTGAGGGTTTCAGAGTGGAAGTGGCGGGGAGGGTTTTCCAAATTTTGGCAACTTTATGAGATTCCAGATCGGATCTGTTGACCGAGACTTTGGAGTATGTACATGCTTGGTGTCGGGGCTTGTTTACTGGAAGTCATGTTCCAGCCAACAACCCCAGCCAACAGGGCCATGCTCTGAAGTACTAATGTAGGAAATATATTCCTCAGTATGCCTAAATCTTTCAGTCCTACCCCATACACCAAATTAGACAAATGACTACTGGCACGATAATTTGATCTTTCCATTGTCATGTGGTCCCTTCTTAATTTGTTTCATCATGTGTCAGCTTCTAGATCTAAGACTGATACTACTCCCTGAAGGTTAACCATTATCTTACATCTTATTCATTAAAAAATAAATGATGTCTAAGTACCAGTGACAGTAGTTTTCTAAGGGCCTCTGTTTACAGTAAGTTCAGGACAGCTTTAAAAAAAAAAAAGACTGGTGCAGATCACATAATGGTGCAGATCACATAACAACATTTGGATGCCCTCCTTGGGCATGAATTGTGAAGTGATCCAGTTTATTCCTCTCCTCTGAGCAATGCCAGCTACGCTAATGCTACATTTTGACATAGATTTATTGCAAGGCTGTAGGAACAGCTGATGTGCACCCAGTATAAAATGGCACCGTGGTGCATGGATCCTTGCCAGCAACCCTTGCCCACTTTTTGAGGATTTGCAGCCTCTCTGGTGGGTGTAGCAGTGGCCTGGGAGAAGAGTCATGAATCCTTCCGTTTGAGTGTAGCACTGACCCACACAGCACAGTTCTTCTCTTGAAAATTCAACATGGTTAGACCTTAATAAAGCCTATTCCTGTGTACTATTTGCAGCTGACTGTTGCCAGAGCAAGCGACCAGAGTAGCAGGCTACATGTTGAAACACTCACGCTTTTCCCTTGCATCATCTGCCCTAGCTATGAGATGACAAAACCAGCCCAACTGTTGCTTGTCGCATAGCATAGCTATGCCACGACCTTTGTGGCAGATGACTGAGGTGAAGGTACTTGCATAGCTGACATTCGCCTTGCTGTGCTGGCACGCCGTGTTGCCGGGTGCTGCCCCGAGCACTGCGGGGGTCCTGGCACGTGCTCTGGCTGTCTGGGGGTCCCTCCCAGCCCTGACAGCTCTCCTGCCTCAGCCTGTCCAAGTACCAGAAACAGAGGCATAAAATGCAGCACAAACAGTGATTTTTAGGCTGTGGTCGCTGCCGCCTTCTGAAGCAGCTGGGGACTAGGGCTCCTGTAGGCAAGGTCTCTTTCCTCGACACCAAGGCAGAGGGTCAGAAACAAGGGGGTATGATTTTTCGTTGCCACAGCAGTAAGCTTGCTCAAGCACCCCCCTGCAGCAGCCCAGTTCCCCGGGCTCGATGAAGCACATTCCTGTTGGCCTCATCTCAAACCTCTGCTGTCATTTAAAATCTTTGTAACACATCCTGCCTTCTGGGGCAGAGCAGTCACAGGTACCTCGGCACATTGTCCATCTCTTCCGTGCCTCTGATTCAAAAACCTGTTTTGTATATGGTGACAGATCTAGCTGAAATCTCGGGGCTTGGCTTGTGCTCAGGTGAGCGTGCCGTAAGGTCCTGGTTCTGCTCTCTGCCCAGCTGAGCTAAGCTTGTGTAATTAGATTTCTGGGGCAGTTACCCCGAGAAAACGAAGCCGAAATGAGCTGACGTGCTGGCTGAGCATACGGCTGGCCCCTTGACTTCCAGCCACGCTGTACCGCCATGCCACAACCCAACTGCACAGGCTTCGGGCTCGAAGCGCCCAGCGGGCCTGCCGCTCCCCAGGCCTCGGGCCTGCCGCTCCCGGGCCTCGGGCCTGCTGTTCCCCGGGCCGCGGGCCTCTCCCGCCGGCCAGAGCTCCCTCTGCCGGTCCCGGCCCCGCAGCACCCGCCTGCGGGCACGCTTCGGGCCCCGGGGCCGGGCTGCGGGGTGTGTGCCCTCCCCAGGAGCATCCCGCTGCCCGGGCCGGCACCCTGAGGGAGACGGCGTCCCTGTCAGGTTTCGCCCACGGCAGACGCTTGTGGAATGGTCTAGGTGGGAGTGGAAGGAGCCCAGCTCTGGGAGCAGGGAGAGGTTTATCCCCGACCGGCCGAAAGGCTGGTCTGGTTGCGGTAGGCTCTGGAAGAGCCAGTAAGTGAAAAAGCCAGGCTTTGGGTTACTGGGCTGACTCAAGTGCAGCGGGGATTTAAGCTGGGCTCATCACATGGTAGCACCACGTCCTAACCCTCCTGCTCTTGCTGCTCAGAATGGCTCTCGTTTCTTCTGGAAATCCGTTTGCGATAAAATCCCAATCTCCTAGCTAATACGTGTGTCTGGAACTGCCACATCCTTCTGCATCACAAGAAGCTTCTGTTTCAGCAGATTGCATTTTTCTGAGGAAAAACTGCGGCACACGCAGCTCCCCACTAGCCCCACAAGGAAGTGGGGATGCCCAGGTAGATTGCTTTCACACAAGAAATGCAGGCAGCGTCAGGAAAAGCCCTGCTACTTCCATCGTGGCAAGAAGCAGAAGCGATCCAAACGTACCAAGCACCTAATTCTGCCCGGGGGTCCCTGCTCCGCGGTGCGGGAGGTGTGTCTGCGGAGCCCCGTGGAATCCTGGCATCAGCCCACGCAGGCGGTATCTGTGTGCCAGGGGGTTTGACCGCGAGCTCCTCGCGGGAGCAACTGCGGGTTGTTACGCGTTTGCGCTCCACCTACCAGTACTTTTCATAACATCTCAAAGGCTTCTTGCTCTCCTTCCAAGGGGAGCTCTTGGGCTGTGGTAGTCACTCAGAGGGTGCGGGGAAGGTCTCGTTCTGCTGCAGCCCCGCTGTGGGTGCAGTCGTTTTGGTTGCCACAGGTTTCTGGGCAGGGTTTTTGTGGGTTTTAGCGTGCTGAACCCCAGGTTGTGCAGGTGTGAGGCGTCCTCTGGTTTGCAGCGAGGCAGGGAAGGGCTGCTACCCACCCTTCAGGAGAGAGGAAAAGGAGACAAAAGGTGGCACAACAGCCACTTCTCTGTGCCGTAGTAAGAGACTTTTCTCCCCTCTTTCTGCACTGTCGCAGCCAGAGCCAGAACTGCCAATTGATTATTAAGTTTCAGACCTTTTTTTTTCTTTTTTTTTTTTTTCTTTTGAGGAGGGAGAAGCAAAGGGAAGAATTTCAGACAGGACAGACCTGTTACCACCTCAAGAGACAGACCTGTTATCATCTCAAGAGATACTTAGCTAAATTCTGAGGATTTTGCTCAGTTTTTTTCTTGGGTAGTGATCCTTCTGGTGGGAACACGAACTGTGCTAAACAAGGACTACTGGATTCATCGCTATGGAAGTAATTTACCAACCTTTCCTGCGGGCTCAGAGACTAGTGACCTTCAAGCACTCCTCAGAGGGTGCCATCATACAGGTTCAAAACAATGTTAGTGCTTTTTTTGTCTCCCTTGGCAGTTTCCCTTTTTTTTTTTAAACTTCTTTTTCAGAACCTCTGCACAGTGTTCTTTCCCCAGCCAGTGGTCTTTCCTACAGCTGATTCCTAATGTTTTACAGGATGACTTACACATCCTGCCTTAGCAGCAGACTAATACCCGGGTTTGAATTACTATTGAATAAGCAGCAATGAAATCTCTATCAAAATAATCAGTAGTTCCAAAAACCACAAACAACAAAACAAGCGGAGTTGAACTAACTCAGCAAGACCATTTGTAGCATCAGGGATGGTGAGTCATTTTTCTTTTCCCTCCCTCAGCAGACTCCATCGCTGCCTCGCGCAGCCCCGGGGAGGGCAGGTGGAGTGGGTAGGGCATGACTTCAGAAAGTTAAAAAAAAAAAAAAAGAAGAAAGTCGACATCACTCTGGTCATGTGATGCAGAGGGACCAATGGAGGCAGGTTCTGGAAAGGGGAACAGTTAAATTTGTAATTTTGGTTGTGTGAAACACTTCTTTGGGCCTCATAAACAACCACAGAACCACAAGTTGGGTACAGAGGCAGTCACACAAGAGCGGGTCCGGGATATTGGTCAGCAGGCAGGGCGAATCGTTTTGACTGCAAACCACAGAGTTTCATAGAGTGGTAAGCATCATCAACCACAACTGATCCGCTATTTTTTTTTTCTTTTTAAGAAACAATTTCGGAGTTCTTTTCGCAAAAGAACCTTATAATCCGCTTTGTGCTGCTCCTGAGGCACCGGGATAAAACAGAGCGTGATGGCTGGGAGGAGGGTGGTAGCAATGACCATTCTTCATTTTTCACTCCCCAAGGTAGAAGAAATCATATATTCCTTCACTGTAAAGAGAGAGTGAGTTTTAAAGAGGAAACAATGGCTTCAAACAGCATATTTGAGTCACTTCCTTCTTACCAGCACTTCTTGAGAGGTAAGTGCCATTCAGACTTTCTAAATATACTTTTTACTTTCCTGTACTTAAGAAAATGCATGTTTGGAGAATATCTAGGGACATTCTTGTAGTACATGCTTTTTCCCACTTCACTTTTCTTTGAGGCAGTCTCATCGAACCTAATATCTGAGCGTGCAGGAATACCATCTCATTACTTATCAGTCCATTAAAGAGATTATAACAAGGACTCATTTAAGCTGTTCAAACAGCCATTGCATGCTTGTGAATTTTCTCTTCATAAATCAAAGTGTGCTAGAATAACTCACATGAATTACTGCAGATACAATAGCAGTAGCACAAGCCCCTTTTGACTCTTTTTGGCAGAATTACAACTTTTTTAGCCACTGCCATGAAAAATGACAGCCAACGGCATATGACACACATTACAGGCTGAAGCACGGGGAGTGAGCAGCAAACCGGTGTGTACAGCCAGCAGAGCGTGATGCTGTCTCACTTGTGCTAGACCATCAGCCTGGGTAAAGGCATGCTGGCTGGGGAGAAGTCAGAAAAAGCTTAGAAACCTGCTTAAAGTTAACTTCAACTCACGTGGCTCAGGAAAAGAAGCAGTGTGGATAAACTCAGAGTTTCTGTTGATGCCACGCAGGTCTCTGATGACTGCGAGTTATCCGCTGCAGCCACCCTTAGAGAAATGAAGCAGTTCTGTGAAGACTGGGGCGGGGGGGATGGACGGATGACTGAAGGGCTTTGCCTGGCAATTGGTCTTTTTTCACCAGTGACCAAGCACCCTCACAGGCTCCTTCTGATGTTCTCACAACCCCCCGTGGAGCTAATGGTTTAGTCATGGGTTATTCATACGAGCAAGCCAGAGAAACTTCTCCGTTTCCTCGTAACAACCTTCCTAAATAGCTCATGCTACAGCTGAACTTTTCCCCTTTCCATGCAAGCCCTTTGACTGCCCAAGCCCATTTTTGCAGCAGGGCTGCGCCCGTTCGGATGACAAGGCACACAAAGCCCGTCGCAGACCGTTCGTCGAGCTCGGCCGGGGTGCTGCCAGAGCGCAGCGCTTTGTAACTCTTTATAGTTACAGACTACAGTCTCTCGGCCTCGCTGGCGGTGCCAGTGTGAGTCATGAGTTATTCGTATTAATAAGCAGGCTGGGGAATGCGGAAGGCTCGTCGCAGCTGCTGTGTCACAGCAAGCAGCAGCTCGGCCGGCACCGGGCCACTCCTGCGGATCAGTGCTCCCTCGAGTGGGACGCGGGCGGAGGGCAACCTGCCCCAACGCCAGCCCACTCTGCCGCCTTGCCTCAGCTCTCTTCCCCTCACCCCGTGTCAAAAGATTTTCTATGTCTGTCTTCCCTGGCGCCGGCAGAGAGCTGAATAGCGGCAAGCTGCGTGGGTCGGTGGGGCTTGCAGCACCTTCTAGCCTGAGCAGAGGAGATGCTGAAAGCTGACTGCTCTGCAGCGCTCGCAGTGCTGACATTTCCTCAGCACCCTTGCCAAGCTAAGGAAGCAATACTGCTAGAACAACAAGAAGGATCTTCCTGCATTTCGTCAGCCTTTTTTTTTTTTTTCGCTCACCCGACTGTTTTCTGTTTAATCAGTAGCACAGGAAGACTTACTGAGGAAATTTTGTACTTCTGATAAAATAACAAACAGAGTGAACCTCATGGGGCAGTGCTTGCAGCGAGTGCCAGAGCACAGCCAGCCCGCGGGACGGGCTGGGGACGGCAGAGGCCGTGTTGCAGGCAGGAGCTCAGACAGCCTGAGAGCAGCTGGTTGGAGACCGAGGATCCATTTGTCCAGAAAAGGAGGGGTTTCATTAAAGCTGGTTAATCCAGCAAGTGATTTAGTTCAACACTCCAGAATGGGTTTTATTATTCTCCTTACTGCTGCTCTCATTATTGCCGCTGATGTTACTACAGCACCAGTTTATTGTGTTTCTTTGTGGACCAGGCTAGAAGTCTTGCGCTATACACCTTAAGATATTCATGCAGTTTTGGCAGTCCAGGTACAGGTCCTGGTACATACCCAGCACAAACAAGATCAAACTCCCACTGTGCAGTGCTAGAAAAGCTTGGGCAACAGCACTTCGGTTGAGTTGTAAAGCAAATGTTTCATCGTTGCGAAAGAACATCGTGTTTGAATGTGGAAGGCTGTGACGGTTTTCCAGCAGTCCCCTTTTTGTTCCTTTCTTTACTCAAATGAACTTCGCACAGTTTCAAAATCCTCAGTGCAGCAAAAGTAACAGTTGGGCCTCGGAGCAAGAAAAATAATCATCCCTAGGGTCGGTTGTTCTCACCCGTATTTCTCAATAGTGTTTACATAGACCCGTCATTCAAATGTCCAAAGCTGTGTCTTCTTTTTTTCCCGCCAAAATTTATTGCACTTTCTCTCTTAACTGAAATCGTGAGGTAAAGGGAAAAATACCAAGCTGTTTTCTGCTATGGATTTCACTTTATCAGCCCACGCAGTTCTCTGAGAAGGAAATCCATAACTCTTTTTTAGCCTGATACTATGTGAAAATTGGGAAAAAAGAGGGGAGTGGGGAAACAGAACCATTGTTCCAGCCTCTGCAAGCAGTAACAGACATAGAAAGCCTGACATATTAATTGAATGTGGTACACCACAAAGGATATGGCCCTTTTTCTATCACACCACACCAGGTCCTCGCTTCTGCCACTAGGTAAAGAAATGAGGATTATACTGAAACCTCCAGTGGCGTGCTCTGCATGCTGAACACATTCAAATGTTTACTGGCTCTGCTCTTAATGATGGCCTCATTTTCCTAATGGCCTCTTCCAGTTTACAGTCTGGGTTTGGTGTTAGGAGTACAGGGTAGGAGCATTTCTAAGTGTCTTGCTGCAGTGCAACCCACAGAAAAACATCACTCCATCTCTTTCCCAACTCTAGGACTGCATCAGCAAGGCTGACGTTTAAACTTCTATTCTAGCAAGGTTCATAGTACCTTTTGCTGCAAGGTCTAACTGTTTCAATATGCAAAGAAGCTTACTACTGATTTTGCCTTTGTTGTATTTTTTGTTAATTAATCGAGGCAATGAAGACTTGTGGTGCAACATTTTGTTGGTTTCTTATCAAATGGAAAGGAACTCCATCAGAGCAC
>Ga0181612_169818_pt1 | contig 10028 bp, 9 predicted proteins | sample HoacroProtozoa21_FD_119630 | JGI IMG/M metagenome (GOLD analysis project Ga0181612, IMG submission 119630) | Hoatzin crop microbial communities from Cojedes, Venezuel. Combined Assembly of Gp0051906, Gp0051904, Gp0051908
GGCCAGGAGAGGTTCCTTACCTACACAAAGGTGATCTGTGATGGCAGTGTGGAGTAACAGAATTTCTGTTCTGCTTTCCTTATTTCCTGAGGTCTTCACCTGGGCTCTTAACGCTTGCTCTGGGGTCGCTCTTCCCTAGGAGGGAGCTGAGGGAATAAAGCAAATCTGTGAATGGTCACGGAGCAGTTGAGGAGGGGGCAAGTGGGAGCAGTGTTGGACACAGAGATAAACCAAAGATCAAGTTTTGCTTAACATGCCTTGTATTTAAAAGCTTTATTTCAGCTTGAGAACGTATTGAAAGAGTGGCTCAGCTTTTCCTAGGACAGGTTCTGCAGCACGTAGCAGCCGTGGTGCAGAGGTTTCCAGATCCTGTGGCACACCGGCGAGCTGCAGGAGCGGAAACAGCCTTGCTGGGAAAGCTGCAGCCAGGCTCTCGTAGGGAGCCTGCATCCTGGCATGGCGAGCTGCTGTCCCCATGTCCACGTCCCTGGCCCTGCGCAGGCCTGCCGTGTCTCTTGAGATCGGTCCTGGCCAGGGAGCTGTGTGGACACGTGCGGAGCTGGGAGCTGCTGGCACGGGTTGTCCTTCAGCTTCTGACGCTGGCAGGGGGACGCGAGCCCATCGTGAGGCATGGGTGGCCACGGGACAGGTCCACCGTGCCTTCAGGCCTGGCAGGGTGGAAGAGCTGGGCTGGAGGGACAGCTGCCGGGTGACTGTGTCCCCTGCTTTTCTTCTCCACGTCGCTCATTGCAGTCCATGAGTCAAGCACAATTAGGATGTGTGCGTTCGTAATTGAATAATGCTAACGAGAACAGCGCGTTTCATTACGAGATGCATGGGTGGATGCTGGGCTGTAGATCTGAGCTAGAGGACTAGCTCTGTTCAATTAGTCCAAACACAGAAATATTTACTAGAAATAGATTTATCTTCCAGTGACTCTGTTTGCAAATTTTGGTTAACAGCAACAGTTTGCTCATAATGTAATTGTGTCAAGCAGCAAGTAGGACTTACTGTCGTTCTTGGCCTCTCCCACAAAGTGTTTGGAGCAGAATGCACAGAGTGAGTCTAAGGAAGCACCGGCTGATGGATGAACAGATTGCGGCACAGTCATCTATTCTACTGCGCACTTTCAGGGAAACCCCTGCAAATTAGACGTGTGGTTTTTAAATGTACAGAAAAAACTAAAGAAATTACATTACCAATGAAAAATTAGATGGAAGTGTCTATTCCAGTCTCATAAACAGTTCAGGAAGAGCTTCCTCTAAAATATTCTGCTTTAAGCACGCATTTAATTTGTCCTCTGGGAGCAAAATAAAGTTCCTAAGATAAAACATTCTAATAATGATTTATGTAAATTTATTTGAGCGGAGCAATGATGCAATTGCCTATAGCAAATTGTTTGGAATATGAAATGGTATTTACGAGCTGCTTCTCTCTATATGAATACAATAGTGATAGGAGATGCTACATAAAGAAAACATAATTGTACATTCAAAATGGAGTCTGATGCCATGTTTAGTAAGCAGGAAAGCCAGTTGAACAGATTGCTGAGTGCCTGATAAAATAATCTCCAGCTTAATTCTTCATAGGCTATTTGTAGCATGCGTTTAATTTAAAATTTAGATACATGCCACACATGACCATAACAATCATACCAGGGCCATGTATGATAATACTAATTGTTTGCTTCACATTACACATATGCAACATCTCAAGTTGCTTTGCGAGCAGAAAATCAGACTCCGTATCCTCAAAATACGGATGAAAAGAGGAAAACAACTGTAGTCCCCAGCTGCTACAGGCATACGGGGCCAAATTTATCCTGTCTGTTGAAGGTTATGGAGTTCCGCCAGGGATGACTTTGATCCCGTATGTCTAGCAAAGTGGAACCAATATGTCAATATAAGACATCCTGCTACTTCTGATGTTCTCCCAATAAAACAACATCATTCAAAGTGGCTTGAATTTCCCAAGTGCCCGAGTCACAGATGTGATCAAGGGGCATATTTCAAAAATGTTCTGATTCTTGCTATGTTTGTGTTAAAGCAGTGAACAACAAATTGGCTTTTTCATCAATGAGGGCTTAAGCCTAGGAGCTAGGAGTTGCTGGTATAAGCGAGCGTGCATCAGCCCTAGGCACAGAAGACCGAGGGCCATTTGAAGCATTTTAACAAAACGCTGCAGACAGAGAGCTGTTTCTGCTTTCAGATAATGCAACACGTGTTTCACTTGAAAAGCTTTATTTTCAAATCAGGAATGAGAGTGGTGCGTAGAAATAATAGGGTTCTTTACTGTGTGTGCTTTGGCATGCTAAGGCATCTCTGGATACCTGGTGATGGGCTAAGCCACAAAGTTTGCATTCAGCTCCAGCAATTTACAACTTTAAGAGATATTTGAATCCCTTGTTTTAAACAGGGCTGATTCCCTGCTCCCCAGTGGCTAGTCTCCTGGGGACAGGAGGCACTTGTGAAGTGAATTCAGGTGAGCACCATGTGAAGATACACACATCTGGCTATTGTACGAGAGCTGAGAAGTCGGTGTCTGTAAAATTGTGCCTGTGGGAATCCTAGAGGGATTCTAGTAAAATAGTGCTCTGTCATCTGCTTAGGGTTCGGGCGACATTCTTGCATTGTTAAGTTCCTCCCAGTTTATTCTGGACTAGCACTAAGTGCCCAGTGTAGGAAAGCTACAGCTGCTGCTCAGGACTTCACTGGTGGCGACCCAACGGTCTGACCAGCACCAGACTGGCGTATTAAAGGCGACAGTGAACAGAAAGTAACCCTCTTTGGTCTCACACTTACAGGCTGTTCTTCTGGGCCCTTCATGTGTATCTGAGCAAGGTTAGGAAAATCATATCACTGTCGGCGTGACGAACCTGCAGGTGAGAACCTCTGACCGAGGTGGTGTTTATTTCTAGCGGTGCTACATTGGACTGCATGAAAGGCAGATCTTGGTAAACACTGTTCCTTCATGTAGCTGACAACATTTTACATAAAAATGGTCCTGGGAGGTGATTGTAGAGTTTAAAATTAGACTAATTTATAATCAAATTAGTCTGCGGCCATTCAGTATATGGTGCTTTATGAAGAGCATTTTGAATGGCTGTGGACAGAGCCACTCCAGTCTCTGCTTATAAAGTGCATGGGCACTGTTAGCTCAGGGGGAAGAGGTAGAAAGGTACATCAGGCTCGCCACACAAGCAGCAACTGGAAGATCATCTGTTTTGCTCTATTTATTCCTTTGTGACCACTCTCTTCTGCCTGGAGCTTTCTCATCTGCACACTCTGCATTACTTATGAATGCCAGGCCGAATCTCCGAAGACATCTAAGAAAGCATGACAGCATCACTTTCAAATGTTGATCAATGCTGGTTTGCCCTCCGAAACAGGCAGTAGCCCCTGGAAATTGGGGTGCAGCCATACGTGCCTTTGGCTTTGCTCTTTGGGAAGCCATTTCTTTCCCACAGCAGGTCAAACCCAGGGGATCACCAGGTCATTTACTGAGACGGCACATCTTCCTTCAGAAATGTGGAGTTCATTTTAATAGCTCACCTGTTTAATGTGCTGGGGTATAGCTAACACTGTCTATTACATGTAAGGAACTAAACTGGGACACGTGTGTCACTTGAGGGTGCTACAACTGCAAGGAGGGTTTCAGAAGCAGCTCTTGATCTGTCAGTGGCTACCGTAGGTCAGATGTCTTCAGCCAAGATAAAAGCTTTGTTTGCTTAACAGGATCGAATTTTCCTCAAAGAAGTAATTGGAACAATAGGAGAATCACCCAAACCTGTGCTGAGCATTAGCAGATGAGCTGTTTCGAAATCGATCCATTTGGAAAGGAAATAATGTGCAGATTGGTCAAGGTAATGATGGTATTGGATGATAAAGTAGAAGCAGGGGTGGAGAAAGCTTGTGCGGGATATAGTGTCACCTAAAAGCTTTGCAGAAGTGCTTTTATTACCCTGAATCAGCTTGGCTTTGCACTGACACTTAGCTGTTTGCAAAAGAATTATACCTGCTTCTGAGATAAATACATCTGACAGTGAACTCTTAACCCCTCTTTCGCAGGCCCCTTCTAGGTAGTAGCTGTGGAGAACGAGATGCCTTCAATTTTTCTGAATGCAGGGTTAGACAAAATGGGGTGCAAAACTACGGTACATAATTTTCTAGTGAGCAGAACGCTTCAGGAAAATTACAGTCATTATTGAATGTAATGAAACCTGACAAATTAGAGTCTCATAGGCCCTCCTTGAGATTAGCGTGATCCATTAAACATGCTCTCTGACTGCTAAATGGCATTGTCCCATTTCACCATAAGAACTTGAGAAATCCTGAGGTAACTCTGGCTAACAGCTGATTGAAAGCACCCAATCAAGAGCCCTTTAAAGTAAGAGGAGAAATTATCCTGATTAACATTATTTCCAAGAAGGTACTCTCTGAGTAGGCTGTAAATTGTGTTAGAAGCATTTGGGTATTTCAGGGAAGACCAAATTTGACACTAAAGTGGCCACAAAGTAATGTACGAAGTGGAGTGATCAAGGCAAGAACATTTTGTTGATTGTGGTGGGAAAATTGAATTACTCTCATTTTCATAGCTATTCAGAATATGTACAATAAAGTGAATGATACTTAGTTTAAAAGAAGAGCAAGCAAATATGAAGAGTACAAAAAGCCCCCTTCCCAAAGCCTTCTTGCCTCATGATTTACATCGTAAGAATGTTTTCACAGGGAATAGCATAGCACGCTGATCGTGAATACCTCATCCATTATGCTAAGACATCCCAGTGATGCAAACTAAATCAATACAATAGTATTTCTTAAAATGATTGCTTTTACCTTGACTGATTGTGCATTAAAAGCAACCTTTAAATGATGGCCATTAGCACCTGAGACCTGGTCGCTGGTCCTGACTGAGCTGACATGAGATGAATTGCGAAGGATCTGTGTGAGAGACACGGTTGGTGCAATCCTTCTGAATTGCACGACGGAGTCCATGAGAGCACGTGTAATTCACCAGTATGATATAGAGGGTCTTTAGCCCGTGGAAGAGGTAGGACATGGATTTACTCTAGTGACTGGTCCTTCAGGGCACTGAAGACCACTTTAGACAGTTTTTGTAGGCATAGGCATAGGCGAAGAAGAGAGTGCTGTGGCTGTAGGTGAGCGTAGTAGCATTCCAGCAGCAGATGAGCCTTTCCATTAGTAAACTGTCTAAAAATTCAAATCCCACATCTAAAAACAGTAAATAGTATGCGTGCATAGGAGTGGTATAACTGCAATTTAGTTTTGCTTGTTCTGTCTCTTGGTGTCACCCATTGCCTGTCCCACGTCCCAGTTTGGGAGGTGCTGCACACTGCTGGGCACAGTCTGCTATGTCTCGCTGAAGCTTCTAGTGCAATGATGCGTGACACTGAAGTGCAGTAAAAATTAAAATCTGGAATAATGGCAGGCATTAATAGATATTTCTGTAGTTCCGAGGCAAAGATTTAAATGAAATTCTAAATGTCAAATTAAAAGAGCCACGTGACTACAATTTAATGTTAGGAGCTGTCTAGTCTGGTAATGTCATCTCGTTTCATGAGATCCTCAATGACTAAAGCTGATCCAGAGGACTGATTTGTGGTATTTTTCCGAAGATCACTCATTATAAATGACTCAGTTAGTGGTGCTTTGGGTGTGGTCTTTCAGCCAGAGCAACGGGCACTGGTACAGTGGGAGAGTGCCATCATGGCATATAAAGAAGAGTTTAAGCAAGAAGCATTGAAAGGTTGGAAAGGAAAACAAGCACTTGACATACAAATAAGGTTCCCATAATCTTACCTCTGCTTAGAAGGAGGAGTCTGTCAGCATGGCTGACCGGGGGCAGAGCAGAACATGATGAACATGAACGCAATCCCAGAGAAGTTAAGTTTATTTCCCCCTAATCTAACTGCCTATAAGCGTTTACGGCGCCCATCGCTGTAACATCTGAGCTGTATTTGATGTTGTTGTTCAGGGCTGGCAGCTCACGTCTGCTATCAAGAGCAGATCTTTAAGGAATATCTCTGTTGGCTATGATGCAGCTTGTACATAAAAATATTTACAGTAGCTGCTTACATCTGTCCTCTTCCGAAAGATAAAGCACTTGAGTGCAACACTGAATGACTGCTACCTTCTCATCTCCCTGACATTCATTATAAACTGAGAACCCAAGTTTTTTAAAAGCTATTTAGATGTTTCGTGCTGTAACTTTCTCTAATAGATATATTCCTATTGATTGCAATGAAACACACAGAGTAGAACAGAACAGATCAATTGAAAAGTAAAGTTAAGGCAGCAAGTACACTTCTTTTCCACTTACCTTAATGGAAACAGTTACGGCTGGATCTATCCCAGGTGTAATGCTGCTGAAGTCAATGGAGTTGTACCAGCGATGAATTTGGCTCCTAGTGTTTTGTTTTGACCTTTTCAGAAGGTTGCTCTGCAGGAGCGAGACTATTAAACACAGCCAGCGATACCTTAAGTCGAAATACAGAAAAGGCAAAGCTAGAGTGCATAGCACCTTTTTCATTAAGGGAGAGGCCTGACTCCTATAGAGCGAGGGCAAAAGAATTGATTCCAGATAAGTGCTAAACTTGGTTTCAGGTTTCCCCAGTGAATAACAATCCCAAGTTGGCCTGAGACTCGGGCACCTCTGCATTCGCGCACGGCTGTCTGGAAGGGGCCGCGTGGTCCTTCCGTTTGTCTGGGCATCAGGAAGGTTTTGGGTTGGATCACAATTCCTGTTTGTCCACTCACCAAAAATCCATGTAGAACAACAGAACATACTGATGGTGCCGGTGTCCCAAAACGGCCTGGCAATGCTCCGTGTGATGGTCTTTATTAGCAGGTGGTCCGGGGTTTCAGTAGGCAACGCAGGTTCTGCATGTGCTGCAGTTGTCTCAGGAAGGCAGGGAACAGCACCGTGACTTTGGCGTGTTTTCAGCCTCAGACCGTGATGTTTTACGCCGCTGGGTGCACTCATCCAGGCCAAGAGACAGCAGTGTGCTTTATGGCGACGGACAGGCGGCTGTGCGGCGGCAAAGTGGCGCTCAGGACTGGCACCGTCTCGCTCCTGCTGCGATGGCCTTTGGTTCTCCGCTGAGATTCCCGGTGATCTCCGAAAGCAGAAACAATGAGCCACGCGCAACGTGGCTCTTCATGTGAATGGAGAGCTTTATTTACAATATTGCTCATTGTTTTCTTTGCTAAATGTTGGGGTTTCTTTCAAAAAGTCAAACACAACCTCAGATTCTTCGATTGCCCTAAGCATCGCGCCCCGTGATTCCTTTGCTGAGTGAGGCTGGAGTCCCTGTCCCAGTAGAGCTCTCGGAGCAGGAGCCCGGGGAGCAGCCTTCCGCAGCAAGGGCTTGCTTACTTTCCTAGCGTCTACTGCACTGTGTTTACTAGTTTCTTCTGAAGTGTTATCATAAATAATTAAAGCTAAACTGTGCTTGTTAAATAAATGAGGAATGCACATGTTCAGATGCATTATCTATGCTTTAATTGCACTCATTTGTTGAGGCCCTCCTCCTGTAAGGAGCGGGGAGCCTTCTGCCTGGATGGAGGCTGCAGGAGCAGCAGGGTTCAGGCTGAAGGACAGGGCCCTTGCTCATTTGCCCAGGAATTTTTAAAACACGTTTTTGGCATAGTGGTGTACGTCATGCGTTGCGATGCGATGATGTTCCTGGAGTCAGGTGCTGTCCTTTCACTACGGGATTTAAAAATGTGGAGAAACTGTTTCTCGGGGTGCAGCCTTTACAGAGGGAGTTTCTGAATTGCTGCACAGAGCCTCACGGCCATCCTGCGTAGTGATTTAAAACTTCTGGACTCAGTAACTCGATCTTCGTTAGGAAGATCTGTTTTTATAATAATTGTCTCTGAAGAGGACCTGGGGGATTATTAAGAAATGGCATTCATTATCAGTAAAAATGCCGTGCAGAAATTTCCTAGATGAATGTTGGTGTCCTGGATAATGTTAATTTTTTTCCACAAGGAAACAGAATTTTATTTAAAAAGCATAATTATCTTAATAATTATCTTGAAAGCTAAATTGGATTTTAAGGCTTAGCCTGTGATTTAAGGCTCGGTCAGTGATTTCTAGGTGGTTGACACCTGCAGAGCTGAGCAGCTGGGAAAAGCTAAGGCTGGTTGTTTGGGAAAAAAACCCAGACAAAAACCAACAGAAAGAAGGGTGAGGAGGAAGAGAAGTAGTAGGGTCATTGGTACGGAGAGGCTTTGGTAGGACCTGACATTTAGGAAGCAGGCTAAGTTGGAGAGAAGTGAACTCAGGCAGCAGAAACCAACTTTGGAGCTTGAGGGCTGGATTCTGGGAGAATATGGGAGGTGGGAAACAAAGAATTTTTGGTTTGGAGGCTTTTTTGGTTTTTGAATTAGGAGGCTTACAAGAGAGGCTAGTAGCTGGAAGATCTGCTAGAAGACCGTGTGATGGCTCAGTAACCAGCAAGAGGACTCGCTGGCGGCAGGCGTGAGGATGGAGGTGGAGGGGTGGTGAGGCTGCCCAGGCTGAGGAAGACATGGGCAGAGCAAGATGATGAGCAAAAGGAACTGGTGGTTGCTGAATATCTGGAGGTTTTCTAACTTGGCAGAAACCAGATTTGGTGCAAAGCGAAAGCAAGAACAATACACTGATACAAGGGAGCTGTAAGATCAGAGCCAGAAGTCTGTGTCTGCCATCACCAAAAGAACAGAGGTGTCCCTAGGTACTGCTCACAGCATCTAAAATGTTTTTTACGGAAGACTTTTGTCTTTATAGAGGACATGGTTGTAGAGCAAGAAGGAATGAATAGATTTGCTCTTTTTTTCCTGTACTTCGGCTTTGCCTTCTTGATGTTTATTTTGGTTAGTGTGGCTTCTGAGGCTGTTTTAATTAGTTGTTTAAACAGACTGCCTGTGAATGGTCCAGAATCTCATGTCCGAGGCTGCAGAAAATAATATTTCAGTGAAAAGGAGTGGGAAAGTGAATTTTCTCTGAGGAGATAAGTTTTTGAATGATTGTTTGTCTCTGCATCTAGAAGAAAGGAAATGAATATTTCTTATGGCAGCTGAGAGATGGTCATGAGGAAAAGGAAGCCATTATTAATTAATCATCAATTATTATTTTAATATGTATGTGGCACTGTGTGACTCGTGCCCCACGGGGAAAGAGGATCATCTCTCTGCTTGAGGAGCCTACATTCTAAATTTAACCATGGTGAGGGCTGCTCGTGGCAGATGATGTGTTTTCATCATTCCCTACTCTGCCTCAGCTTTTCAGTCGAATCCCATTTTAATTCCCAATCCCCAACAGAGGGGAGTCTGCACTAAGCAGGAATGGCGAGATCAGAGTCTAAAAGAGCACAATCAATGCAGTAAACAGAGAGGCAGGATTAGAGGTCTGATCTCAGAGTTTTATCTTGCAATCCTTACCCAGAATTGCAGTAATGTAAATAAAACCTTTCCAAGAATAAGGAGTGCAGGATTTGGTGCCAATTTGGAAAGACCTGCCCTTCCAGGGCTCTCAGACTGGCGTCCAAGTAAAGCTTGGTTTTGTTTTTTTCTCCCCAAAGTGTTTAAACTGACACACTTAACGGTGAGACCTGGCCTGCACGGGACTGGTGGCAGCAACGCTGGGATGTTTCTCTGATGGATGTTTGCCCTGACCTTACCTCTTGCTGAAGTCCCTTTCCTATTTCTGTGCTTGGAAACAGTTGTTTCGAGGTGCCCTGGCTGTACCTGATACTGTGCTCAGCTGGCAGCAGTCAGCGGGGTGACGAACTCTGATGGATGTATTCCGATCAACCCCATATATGTAGTTCCTAGTAATTAGCTGATACATCACAAGGGTTGTATCGTAAGGAGGTGGTTCCGCAAACTGTCAAACTGAACTCTTTGATTTGAAGAATATGTGCACATGGCAGCCCACTTGAAGTGGAGTGCATTTGAAAGGGCAACTGAAAATACATAATACCAAGAGAAACCAACGCTTGTGTAAAGGACCGATCATTGTCA
>Ga0181612_181598_pt1 | contig 10028 bp, 7 predicted proteins | sample HoacroProtozoa21_FD_119630 | JGI IMG/M metagenome (GOLD analysis project Ga0181612, IMG submission 119630) | Hoatzin crop microbial communities from Cojedes, Venezuel. Combined Assembly of Gp0051906, Gp0051904, Gp0051908
ACTTTGTGACATATTGGAGCTAGTGCACTGGAGTTCCAGTGTGGACTTTAACTGCAGGACTGGGTATGATTTCACTGGTAAACATCTCCCCCACCTATTTCCTGTCTGAATGCAGAAACTGATCTGAGTCTGGGCTTGAGTTTAAGTATATAACAATATATTATAATATTGTATATCTCAGATTCTCTTTCACTTGTTTTAGTACTGGTTTCCTAATGTAATTTCACACAGGCCAGCTTACAGCAGTGATAATTTTTTGGACAGTACTAAAGTAGAATAAGTTCAGTCTGGTGACATGGAAATGAAAAACAATTTATCTGTATCTTAACCCTCCATCAGCAGAGTTTATCCAGGATTAATGTTTTTTTACCAAACGCATTCGAATCACTTCAATAATTCTGATGTAAACTAAGTTTGGATCATTCTTATGCTAACACCTCATCAGCCAGAGTAATGTGATGAAAAATGTTACTAGTCACTTTGGCTGGGAAGATTAAGACAGCACTTGTTAAAGTGATTGGAAAACCTCTGATGTGTGTGAGAAAAAGAAAACTTAGTCCATTTTTACTGAAACATGCAGAGAATGTTTAAACTGCTCAAGCAAGGCTATGTTCCAAAATGGTGTGTTATTAATTTTGAGCAAATATGTTCAAAAAGTCACACAGAAGGTAAGTAATATAGAGCAGATGCAAAATATTTCTCTAGTAATATTACTTGAATATTTCCTGTTACCTGACCTTATTTGTATTTGCTTTGCAAGCAAACCATTTTGTTTTGAAAAAAATCATGACTCATACTTGACATAATTTCTGTTACAGTAAGATCAAAATGTATTTAAAATGCTACAGGGAAATAATTTCTCTACAGCACCCCACAAGCTGGACTTAGACAGTTGGAAAAACTGAAGAAGAAAAATTAAATGCAAAACTGCATCACTGAGCCTAAAGTTCTCTGCATTTGGGTACTTAGTCTTTGCTTCTGATACTACAAGCATGTTGACTCAACCCACAGACTAGTAACTAGGATGTAGAAATGAACCATCTCTGAGGTATGTAACGTTTATGCCATAAACATAGATGCCAGAGATAATTAGCAAAATTGGTGCAAAAAAAAATTTACATCTGTGAAAGCTGAATTTAATATTTTTATGATGTAATGATGTATACTAAAGTTCCTGTGAGTTTGAAAGTCCCTATGGAAATACCTGTTGACGAGTTCTTTTATGTACTCGGTGCACTACCTGCTCAGAAGCACACTGTCATTTTAGAGCAATTGCCCAGCAAACTTTTAAAATGCTGTCACAAAAAATTGCTAAAACAGAGGTAGCTCTTTAATTTGTCTGCCAGTTTTTCTGTCACTCCTACTGCACTTTCTGTTGAGTGCAAGGTTTAGCTGTCACATCTGAAGTCCTTCTACATATTTCTAGAGGTTGGGTTGAGGCCACGTTGCCAATTTGTGCTACAATGTTAAGGGAATTTTTAAATAAAAATATTTTATTCACACTTCTTTTACGTGTACACTTTAATATAGAGGATTGGAAATTATTCCTCCTATAGTTGGGGAAACTATCTGGAATTAGTAAAATAGAATGAGTTTCACTAGAGGTGGTGATTTGTCCAAATCTAGCTGTTTCATAGGAATCTCTGTATGTGTGTATATATAAAAACATATATGTAGTTTCCCTGTTTGTGTATATATAAAAAAATATACATATATAAAATACAGCTGCTTAAGACTGGCCAGTAGTTAATGTTCTGTCCAGGTACAGGTTCATCCTATGAAAATTTTCTGTTTATACAAGACAAAAAGGCTTCAGTGGGAAGTTTGAGAACAAGTTACCTCAGCCTTCCAAGTCGCCAGGATGCTCAGCTGGGATGTGAGTGAACACTAAAGGAAGAACTCATACATGCTTGGGGGTGCTGTATTTTTGTAGTAGTCACGGGTTTATCCAGATATGAAACAGTAAAGCATTTGAAAGCTTTGAATTTTCAAGAGATGGGAAAACTTATCTCCACAGTCTCTCACAGTCCAGGAGTTTTCTTGCACATTAGCTACTCTTGTGTGATGCTGGAGACTGGAAGGCAAAACCTAATTCATTTTGTTGTACCTCTCTTCTAAAAGGCTTTATCTGCTTGCTTGTTTTTGTGGGCCCTTCCGAGCAATAAAATTCCTTGTTACTGTTCTCCCAGGGCAGAGAGGAGGTATAAGGCAGCTATTGTCAGACAGCAACTTCTGTGCCAAGAAATGGGGAAGAGTTTCTTTAAGGCCGCAAGATAGTTATGCAGGCATCAGACTTCCATATAGTTAGTACTGGTCTTCATTGGATATTCTGAGATTATGCACAAGGAGTAGGAGGAAATGTCTGGGTCTGTTATCCTTCCTGTGAAGGGAACTTAACTATGGCACGTATTGCTGACTCTACAATTGAAATTGAGTGTAAGATTCTGAATTACAGCAACTTGATCAGCTAAATGCTCTTACTGCTAGAAAATGGTTTCTGCTGTCTGAATCCCATCACAGTAGGAAACTGCATTAGGAGGGGACAGCTGAAGACCATTATCACATGGATCATTTTTTGTTTTCTCATTCCTTAAACATAATTTTCATATTTAGCTTTCAGACTTTTTGAGGGTAAAATGGGAAAGAGAAAAATACTGTTTATAGGATTACTTTTTTATTACAGTGAAACAAAAATTGCATTTTGATTTTCACCATCATTTAATTCTCTCAAGAGAATAGTTACAAAAGTAAAAATATGAAGAGCCAAGTATGATATATACGTATAAATGATGGAAGAAAAGCTTCTTTTAACATGCAGAGTTACTAACAGTTTACATGTTTGACTGTAGGGGGAGTGAATATTCATAATAGGAGAAATTTCACAATATGAATGACATTAGCAGTTACTGACAATCTGTAGATATCAAAGAATGAGCACTGGCACATTAATAAGGAACTTAAAAGCAGTTCCACAGTCTAACATCTTAGTAACTATAAAACTACAACTTCTACATGAGTCATATTTTTGAACTCAAAACCATCTTATAAAATTTAGCTAGAACACATTTTTCTTGATACAAATGAGTATATTAATTTCCATAAGATACTATCTCTTACCATATATTTAATTCAGATTCTCTTTCTACTCCCACTAAAATAATTGCTTACAATATACTGACTTGATTTTATATGGCTAATTAGAGCAGTGCATGGAAAAAAATAGGTTTGCAGGTAATACTGAAATTAAATATGTTAATCTGTACCTCAGTGCACACATTTTGTATGAGCTCTAATTTGCTATATAAATTATAGTTCTGTGTTTATAAAATGCCCTTGAAAGAATGTCCTTTTTGAATACTAATACCATAGGGAAACAAATATATAAAGCTTTTAGCTATAGGCTTTATTTGCATAAATTAAGGCACATAGTCAGTCTGAATATCCAACTGAAGATATACTTTTAAAAGATATTCCATGTATAGTTGATAAGACTTTGTGTGTTTAGGAATTACATTTAGTTACAGTATAGCAGCCTTTCATGATAGGCAAGTAAATTTTGAACAATGAAGCATAAATAGTATAATAAATAGGCTGTGCTTTATCAGCTAGAGCATTGAACAAATAATTCAAAGGGTCTGAACTCATTTCTATATGAGCTAGTAGCAAATATCGCCAGCACTGGTCTGCTTTACAGGTTTATTCCAGAAAAAGCTGGTGTGGTGTTCTCAGTGTAGTAGCCCAGTGCAGTGTATGTATTTTGTGACATGACTGCAGTGATATGTACAATTTCCCACATAGATTCTGGTAACCTCAGCCAAAAGCCTGGTAGCTCAGCTTTTTCTAAAAGTCCTCACTATTTAGAAAACTCTCCTTCCACGTGAATTCAGTTCAGATTCACTAATTATGTGGAGGAAGCAATTAGAAAATCTGTCATGCAGAGTATTTCCCAAATTCTGCTTAGGTTTGTTATTAAGAAGGGCAAAGGGATACGTGTGACCAGTACATTTTTATGCATTTTTTCATAGTCAGGGTGGCCAAAATCTTCTCTTCTGTTTAGGCAATGTCAGTAAATCCAGTATTGAGATAAAACCCTAAAATGTGTACCAGCACCTAAATCCTTTCTGTTTCTGACTCAGGAACAGTATCTCTACTGGAGGTACGTAGCCACATGTTGTGGAATGCATAGGAAACATCGCATGGCATTCAAAATGCATCACTGAAAATGTTTATTTTGAAAGAGCATCTTGAATCATTTTTATTTCCAGTAGCTCTGTATCAGTAATCAAGATCTTGTACGCTCTTGACAGAACAAAGTATCACTGGTCAGAAAGTTTTTGATGAGTTTGTGACTTAGACATTTAATAGTGTTAAAGTATTAGTATTTGGGCCAGATGTTATAGCTTCCTTTACCATCTTACGAGGCAGTGGTGTGCTCTGAGTCTTCCTACTAGCTTCACAGTGGATGAACAGAAAACTCAGAGTTAATTTAACCTTCAAACTGTCAAAGTAAAATAAACAGTTTTTAAAATGAAAATAGCTAGTCTGGAATAGTTCACAGTGAAGAACTTCATTTTTTATTCATTCTCTTCTTACAAGGTGAGGATCATACAAGTGAATGTCTAATATTGTCCCTCTGAGGGAGTGTCATTGAAAGCACCACCTAGAATTAATAGTTTGATGATGCTGAACAAGCTAGAGAAAATTGCTCCAGAATCTAATGTTTTGTAGTGACAGCACTATTTTTGGCTAAAGATTCCACCCCCCCCCCCCCAATTTTCTTCATTCTATATAAAGCTATTAGTACAATTAGATAGGGAGTTTAACTTTTTGGCAAAATAACCCTTCAGCAACAGCTTTCCAATAAGATTATTTTAATTGCCCATTGCTACTTGCAGTTATATGGAAATTGGTATAGCGTGACAATAAATCTCCTCCTTTACTAGAAGAAAAAAGTACGTTGCCTAAGCAAATGTCACCCACTATGACTAAATACATGACAGCATTAGCCAAAGCTTTAGTTATGAGAATTGGTAGAAGGAATACAATCTCCAGTGATAATTTTATCAATCTGTAAGCCATGATCAGAAGTTTATGTGACACCTTTTTACCAGTCTTCTCCATTACTAACCTAGTAAAAGCTACAGAGTAGCAAATAAAAAAGAAAAAGGAACATTTAAAATACGAAAACCATCAAAACTCAACTTAGACAATGTAATGGTATAAGGTTTGAAGGGAAATCTCCCACAGGAAGAAATCTGTCCCAAAAGTATGATAGAAATCCTGTCGGCCAGTCAATTTTTAATTTTTCTTTTTTAGAAATATGGCAGAACACTTAGCTGAAGTTTGTGGTCTTCAGGGCTAGTTAGCATGGAAGACCATGATATACAGTTTCAAGATGCAATGAAAACCAACATTTAGAATTGTCAAAGAAGGCCTGTTTCCTAGGAATTACACTGACAAGTTAACAATGACTATAGAGGGAAACATGGCAGCCGAATGATAGAGTACAAAAAGGTCTAACACAACTTCCTAGACTGACTTAGCCTACGAAGACACTGGCCAGGTTTACTGAGTGGCTCTGCAGATAAAACCCACAAGCTCCACTTAGGGACTGTAGAAATCAGGGGAGAAGGAAGAATGAGCCTTAGTCCTTTCCTCCCGTTGCAATGAGAGTTCATCCAATCTGTCAGTTCATTTGTACTAAGAGCAAAGTAATTCACTTCTGCCTGAAAACTATCAGCTAAGATCAAGTGAAACTTAAAATGGAAAAATTTCCTGCAAGAGTTGCTAAATTCTGTCAGGCTTTCTTTGGAACACTGTGGAACAAAACAGGGAGGTGCTGAAGATCCGTATTTCAGGATGCTCTCTGGATGGAGTCTATGTAGATGCAATACCAGAATGTTTGGTTGAACAGAACATGGAATACATAGGCATCCTAAGAATCAGAAGCAGGAGGAGAGAGAGAAACGAAGGAAAGAAAAAATAGACATTATTAAAAGCTGTTCCTGCCTTTTTAGATCATAGGTTTATCCAGATACTGCACCGGTCTCAGCATCTCTGAATTGGTGTTTCATTGAGGTGAGAGCTCACCTAATTCATTTCTAAACAATATTTTGGATGGAAAGGGAAATAATTAAAAACACACTTGTTCATGTTTAAAGATGAAAAATGCCTGTACTAAACTACGCTGAGAATAGAATACTAGAATCTTTTTTTTCTAAGATTGCTGTAGGGCATTAAAACCAATCACAACACTTGCATCTGATTAGTCAACAAAGGTCAGGTCTTGAGTCAATGCACCAGAGTCACTGGACTGGACTGGACTAAATCTAATTATTCCCAGTCCTACTATCAGAAAAAGATATTTTTGATAATGACTTATAACAGAGTAACAATGATAGAGCTCAAAAAGAGGGGGAAATGAGAGATGATTCTTCAAAATGAAATCAGTTTTATATCAACATATATTATGATCTGAAAACTGTAAATACCATTTCTTAAATCAATCAAACATCTGCTTTTTGATTTTTAAAATCTGTGACTACTGTTCCACTGAACTTTTCTATTTGCTCTAATTGTAAAGGGTGAAGCCTGTTGACATGGTTTCCAAACTTTCCACATTACAAGGAACATCACTAGATTTAGCCTCTAATACCTCATTTCACTTACTTTGAAACTCACTCACTTCTACTGTTGAACTTATTTTACACAAAAAAATGGATCATGATACTGAGGCTATAGAGATAATTCTGAATCTGTCACACATTGCATCCCACCGTTGGGCCTTGGCTGGAAGAGAGGTCTGTCTGGCAGTGAGGAAAGACAGAATGGAGAGAATCTTGTCTTTAATTCACTAATTCATTTGACCTTTTTTTCATGCGAATTGGCATGGCTATCTGCCTTTCCTCTGGAAGCCCACACTAGTGCTCTTCCAGCTTGAAGATTACATAAAATCAATTATTTTTGTGTCACCTGTTTTTGAAAAATACGCTAAACCCCTAGTTTTAGGGTTTTAAAAATTTGGGGAAATGCATTAGTTAAAAACTTTGGAAATGTTTTAAAAAAAACCCAAACCAACAAAACAAACCCCAAACTAATTATGCAGAGTACTGTCAATATGATGAGATACATGCAAATTCTTCAGCTGTGGCTGTGCTACAGAAATTTTGGAGTGGGTGACGTTTGACTCACCATCATGTAGTACTATGGTTTAACTGGTAGCAAATGTATATTTTTAATATAAAAGTTTAGCCGTATAAGCAGAAGAAAATTTTGCAAGCCATCGAACTTCATTTTTTATTGCAATTGTTTAAGTTAAAAATGACTGAACTGAATTTTTCCCAAAACTGATCTAAAAAAATAATAATTACATTCCTGGTTGAGTCCTTACATGCCAAGTTATAGCCTGGTATCAAAGTGTAAATAGTTATTGAGAATTCCAGTAAATCCTCCTTATGACTCTTGGATCAAACCGTGAAATGTTTAAAAACTGTTCCTTTCGATTTTGGTTCTCCCATCTTTCCATGATTATGACAAATGATACACCTATATGTCTGCATTCTGTGCAAAGCAGAATTGTACTAGCTTTGTTCAGTGGAATTACTATTGTTTCCCAGATATTGTATTGTGAAGCAACAATTATTTCCCATTTAATACATGTTGCAACCTAACTCTGCAGTAGAGCTACTTGAGAATATATTTTATTGGAATCTGTTGATCAGTGATTAGAAAGTATTGAATATGCCAGTTTTGAATACTTTCTGTAGGACAAATAATTTCTAGGCTGGACTGTGGTGCAAAGGATGGAGACTTGTGCCAGCCACAGAGAAATGCAGGTTTCTGTCCTGGGAAATGAAGGTTCAAGTATCAGCTCTGATGACTGTAGTGCAAAGAATTCTCAACAAATTTCCCTTTCGGAATTGCCACTGATCTTTGGGATATGCTTTTGGCATAAGAATGACTTTTGATGTTAAGAGCTGACTGTAGGTTAGAACAGGGATGGCGATACATTTTTGCTTGGCATCTAGGACACACGCTGAAGTCCTCCTTTGTCATTATCCCATATCCTGTGAGAATGCTCTGACCACTTGGTATTGACTCTAGGTGCCTGTGGCCTCCTTCCTTCTTTTCATAAAAATCACTCAGAGCAATCATCTCATAATCAGTTCTGCTACTAATCCTCAGCTGTAACATCATTCAGAGTGCAACACTTGTTCTGTTCTTTCCTTGATCTCCATTTTGAATTTAACAATGCATATTCTGCAAATGACAACACCCATCTTTGTCTTGTCATTGTGGCCCTTTCATTATTTCATGTCTCACTCAGCAGCCATCATATCCTTTTGTTGACTCGGAATATCATCAAGCTGAGAATAGAAATAGGCTCAACTCTTCCATCTGCTGCTTTGACTCAAATGTGAATGTAATTCAAGTTGTGAGTGACCATAAGGTCTGCTTTAAACTCACATATAACCCAACTCATTCTAATAGCTAGCTTTCACCCCAAACTATCACTTCCATCAGAAATCAAATCCAAATTTCCATTTATACTTTTTTTTTTTTTTTTAAACACAGTCTCCCTTATTAATGGCATCTTTGACTCCTAAGTTTACAAACCCATTGGGCTGAGGATCGCTAGTCCTGTTCCGTGGTCTTTGTACTGTTTAGCCGGAGGAATCTTGGCCGACATAAAACTGGTGTATGTGTCTCAGTACTCTCCTTGGCTCTTGGCTGTTTTGTGTTTATGACCAGAGGATGCTTCAGCGACCCACAGCCAAAAGGAGGGTCCTTAGACTCAATGACAAAGTTGCTGAATTTGTAGCAGTTCAAAGGCTGCCCTGTCTTATGCTGTGAACTGAATTATTCCTCAGGTATCAGGAAAAAAAGAGATATGATTAAAAGCTATTCTCCTAGCTGCACAATATGGATTTGTATTCTATATAGTGGGATCTGTTCCTATTTCACGAATAAAAGAATTCCCTACATGCCTAATAAAACAATTAAACCACCTTCTTTCTTGACATCCAGGTGTGCCAGTATTGTAAGCTTGTTATGGCCCTTGTTGTCAAGCTCATGAAAAAACTGCTCATTCTGGGTTGAATGGCTTAACTGCTTTTGTATGTGCTGAATGCAGTTTGCCCATGATATGTTTGTATGAATTATGATGTATCAGACTGTACTGCATGTTTATATAGTGCTGTACATAGATTTAATAACTAGATTTAAACACTTGTTTAGTATTAGTGCAGAAGGAAAGGTGAAGGGGATATATTTGCCACAAAAGGCAGACTAATTTTCTCCTTTATGTTTAAAGGAGTGAGATGGTGGTTTATGAGTTAAAGTTCACCAAATTAAATAGGTGGAGCTACAGCCTGCAAATGACCAGAAACAGGAGAAAATAATGTGGTTTTTTTTTTGTTTGCACTAGTCTGATATAGAAGGCTTCTCTTTGGTGTGTCTAGTATTGAAGCTTCCATTCTGTAATAAAATACATGCCCTTTACTTCAAACAAATTGGAGTTGTTGAGGTGGATCCGGAATTTGAGCAAAATAACACAATTAAAGTAGAGGGTATCTTCTACTTTGGCTATCAAACACTTAAATACTACATATGATGAAAAGTTCTTATTCACTGCAATCGTTCAACAGTCTGAGAGATCACTTGTTCAAGGCAACAGAATAAATATTACATTATCTAGAGGTTAACAGTTTGGAACTTGATCCTATGAATATTCCTATGAGTCATCCCACTGAAGTAATTTTTTCCCCAATGATCATTTCTAAATGCTTTAGAAGATTGTAGTGGCTGTAGTATAAACAGAGACTACTTTCTGGAACACTTTCCCGTTTCCAGTGTGTGGTGTCCACTGCCAGCCTACGCAGCAGCTTCAGGAAGGAGCGTAACTGGTTTCTCGTGTCTTTTTTTCCAATCTGTGAAAAATGCCAGTCCTGTGAAATGCACTAATTAATGCCAGTGAGGTCTGCAGAGCTGGACCGTTGTGGGAGTTGCTGAATGGGGGTAAACCAAGC
>Ga0181612_100195_pt1 | contig 10027 bp, 4 predicted proteins | sample HoacroProtozoa21_FD_119630 | JGI IMG/M metagenome (GOLD analysis project Ga0181612, IMG submission 119630) | Hoatzin crop microbial communities from Cojedes, Venezuel. Combined Assembly of Gp0051906, Gp0051904, Gp0051908
AGAGAAGATTTCACTATCTCAGATAAGCTATTATTTTTTTATGTATTTGCATAACATGTAATGGATCCTGAAAAGTTTATCCAAAAGCATCGCATTTTGAGGGTTTACACTGATCATTATTATTGGCGTACTGTTTTCCTCTGAAACCACCAATATTTCTACTGAAACATGATGGCTCTACTATGATTTTTTTTAAGTTTGCTATGACTCAACCAGTTGTTAACAATAGTTTAATAAAGTGGTTACTACTATTATTATATATTTTGCACCTTACCAAAAATGTTTCTGGTGCATGTGTATATGTGCAAAGCAAAACCAGCATAAACATGTAGCAAGTGCGAGCATGACAGGAGGGAAGTAGACTGTCATCTGATAGTGCCCATTCTATCACACAAAGCAAAGCTGTCATGAGAACGATTTAGTATGTGCTTCTTTTCCAGACATGATCATGTCTCCTCTGCTTGACATGCCCTCAATTTTTCCTGCTTATTTTTTCTTTTCTGACAGCAGTATAACACAATGTCCTTGTGTAAGCATACACTTCTCCACTCTGTATATATTTTTCATGTGGAATCCATTTGGAACTCTCAGTATTTTTGTTATTACCAGGGCAGGAATTTACTCTGAGAAATGTGTTTGCATGCACAGAACTGCAAAATAGTGCCCCAAAACTTGAACAACCAGACAATAATTACGTGTCTCCACTTATTCTCGCATACATGTTTTATTGTTACCAATTTTTTTTAATTCATAGAGGTGGAGAATCTAGAAATATGTTATTTGGCTTTGAATAAAACTTTCATCTTAAACTGCATACCAGATTTCTGCTTTAGAAAACTTCATATACAGTGCAGTCACACTTCATTTAATGTCACAATAACTTTCATGGATCACCTTCCATGCAAGATTTTTGATTAGTAAAGGATAATTTAAGTAATTTAAAACAGAAAAATACTCATACAAATTATTTAATATACAGGTAGTATGTTTACATACCTCAGGAGTCAACTTTGCTATAGATGTGAAAAGCATGGACACAATCTTAAAAACAAAACAAACAAAACTCACTTAGACTCGTGCTTATTCAGTTAAAACAATAAAAATCACCCCATTACACTTATTAGATAAGATTTCCAACAAATAGCTATAGTTTCTGAAACTTACATGTTCTGCGAGTCGATTATTGTACCGACACAAACTGAAAATGAGATTGCAAGTTTGCCTGATGTTGATACTATCACGGATATGTTGAAACAAAAAAGGAAAACCCTGCAACAAATAATAAGATACTAGTACACTGTCTACAATTACTTATGTACACACACATATGTGTATTTTTAAATGAATTACCTTTCCTCCTGTTAATGCTGCCATGTCGTTTTGTGACAAAGTCAAATGCCTAAAATACAAAAAAACCTTTATCATTTTATTTCAGAGATTATTAAGTAAAGTTAAGGAGAAATACAGGACTGAGTGTTAGTTTATATTCTTCAGTATCACAATATACAAGAGAAAATAAAGGTATTGACATAAAACTGAACAAAAACAGTAAGTATTTTGTACTTAGACCAAATAAAAAAAAGAAATCCAAATGTGGGCAGCTCAGTGTGTTCAAGAATTTAGCCTGAGTATTTTCTTTGGTCAACAGTGATACAACACTTATCTTTCAAATGGTTAAAAATGTAACAGGCCCATATATAAGCTCAATTATGCTGTTAAAAAAGCCCACAAAAAACCCTCAAACCCATAAAATCTCTAATTCCTTTCTGAACTAGCTTAGATTAGAATTTAGCTGGGTTTTCAGAAGCTCTCGCCTTTCTGAGCGAGACTGTTCAACTAGAAGAGCAATGAGGGCAATCATCTTTTCAAGTGCAGCGGGTCTATATTTTTCTTCTGCTAAAGAAAGTATATCTTCCTCTTCCTCCTCTTCCTCCCCTTCTTCCTCAGAAAGTACTTCAACCTGTGGCTGAGGGAAAAAACAGGTAGCTTCAATGTGGACATTTTGAGCCTTAATTTCAAAGAGCCCCCACGTGGTTTTGCATATATTCTGTCCTTTTATTCAAACAACTTAATAAACTTGCACGAATCAAACCAGGTAAATACCTAATCACTTCATTTTCATGTTGAAGCATTCGTTTTGCATAAGCTGAATTGTATTTACAAATGCAAAAGCTAGGTTGGTTGAAGTCACTACACAGCCTGATATGGTGGACTATTTGACAACAAAAGCAAGTACATTTAAAAGCTTAAGTTGTACAATAGGAATAAGCAATCAATTCTTACCATTGACAGCATGATAAGGGCAACTTTAATTGCTTCTACTTTATATCTATTTCTATACTAAATAGAAATAGCCAATTCATCACCTTTTAAAAATATTATATCCATTTAAACATTGAAAAAAATTACATACGTGAAGCAATTTTAATTTAATAGCTGAAAGATGGTTCAAGAGACACAGCACTAATGATCGCGTATGTAAAATATGAAAGACTAGTTCTCATTATACAAGATATTCAAACTTACATTTTCAGGTCCTTTAGTTCCCATGTAGAAATGGACCATTGTAGATATGGCTTGCAGTGAAAGCAAGAACTGGCTCTGAAATATGCAGATATTGAATTACTTGAAAATACATACATGCATATACATACCTAATTCCCAAAACTGCAATGCTATACTCACTTCCTCTTCTCCCATTTTGGCAAATTCATAAAGAAAGGCAAAGTATTCTGTGAGATGTTTACTGTGAGGCTTAACACCATGCTCCATAATTGACAAGAGTGTCTTCACAAAGCGTGTTACACAAGAGCGACTACCAATGTCTTCAACAGGACCATCCATGTCATCCGAACTGAAAACAAAATCCAAATTAGGTATTTCACACAATACATGAAACATGAAATCATCTTGAAGCAGTAAAAAAAAAAATTGAGAAAAACTTAAGAGTTTTCTGCTTTGTCCTACTATCATACTCAGATCTCTAACAACTTTCTCTTATGCCAAGTATAACCTAGATAACAACATGGCTTAAAGTAAGGTAGCACCTGTCACTCAAAATGTTGAAAGGTTAATAAAATCAGCATTCTCAGTCAGGAAAAGAATTCTGAAAAAAAAAGTATTGGGGACCTTCTATGTAAAATCATCATCTTGATTTGCACATCAACTTTCCTGAGTTTCAAGAAAGAATGCTATTATAGCTGATTTTAATTTGGAACTAAGGAAAGGCAGTCTTCTAAACACATATACAGGATCCTGACAAAGAAGAAAAGATACACTTTCAACCTTATTCATCTACTGAAAGTTGGATCTTATCACTGAACACAACAAGTGATAGAGTCTTATAAACTGAGGCTTCCAGAGAAAATTAAATTCTATTTTTTGCCATGAAAACTGTATCTTCATGTCCTGAATTTTGTTATGGCAGTATAGTTACTACAAACACTGCCACTTTTGCTCTGGAAAAAAGTTATTATCAGGATCACAAGCTTAACCCCAGAGATGAAAGAAAAACCACTTTCTTCTTTTTCTCATTGTGTATCAAAAAGAACAAATATTTCATAATTAGAGACAAAGTGACAGTTTTCTTGATAATGAGCAGAACAAAATAGAATCCAATAGGGCTTTTTGTACTTTTTGACAAAAATTGTGATATAGCTATATGACACAGGACTAGACTTTCATCTCCAACCTCTTTTATTTGATGTACAAATTAAAATTTGCACCTATATGCCTCTGGATCCAATTTACAATCGGATTCTCATGTATAAGTAGTGAGATTTACACTTGCAGCACATTACTGGCAGTGAAAAGAAAGACTATGATCAAAATCTAGTCTAAGGAAATAAATGTTTCAAACAATGTATCTTTAGACACTGGCTTTTCCAACCAAAGTAATATTTTTAAATAAATCAGAGCATTTTGGGTAGAATAATAAAGAACAATGAAAACAGTACTATTTTAGGTTTACAAGACCATTTTGAATAATTCATTAAACAAAAGTGGTTGTCGTAACGCATGTAATAAACAGAAGTTTTCACGTGTTGTTATTTTACCAGTCTTCCATTCCTGGCTGGAGATAAAGATGTGCATGCACTGGCCTCAGTCTCTGTATCACATGAATACACAAACGCTGGAACATCTGCAAATGCATGAGTAAATGAACTACACATGTTCATTCTTTTGCATGTATGTCAATACATATTTTCTAAGCAAAAAAATATTCTGTCTCCAAGTAATACTTCCAGTTCTATGTGATTCAAAGTTACAGCTGAGGCTGACACCCATATTCCATTTATTAGTGTAATGACACATCATATTTTAACAAAATAGTCAAACCTGTTTTTTTTCAAACACATCTTATGGAGGGACCCTAAAAACAGTTTTTAATATTGGTGTGCACCGTACGCTACTGAACCATGACTTAAGACTGCTGCTCACAAATGTTATTTTTTCTTCTATCTCTGTTTTTGGAAACATGTTTATATGTTTTTTGGAAAACTTCTTTTTATTTTGCCTCTGGCTATAAGAATTTATATGAAAATTTTCAGGAAATTGCTTCCAGTCATTTTAATTTATAAAATATTCATCAAGGATTAGAGCTTTGCTTAAGATCTTGCATAGAGTTCTCCCACGAAATATATTCCTTTACTAATGGGTTGCATACAGAAACTATGTATGGCTCTATATGGAAATATTACTTTAATAATCAGAAAATTTAAACCAATTGAAGGGTTTAGGTGAAATAAAGTAATTGCTAAAGTTTTTACCTCCAAAACCCAATGGCAGAAGTTTAGAAGTGAACCTTTGCATTAGGAGTACTGAATGCATATAATTTATTATTTTTTATTTTCTGAATGTGTATCTTGATGCATTATTGTTGAACCAATTCAGAAGAAAAACATTTTTAGTGTAAAGCGTTCAAATTTGTAGAGATCATGTGGGAGTTGTAGAAACCTTAATTTGTATCTATTGTGACACTATTGTGACATCACATTTTGTGATCCTAACTGTACAACTATGGCACTATAGTAATATTGATTTTGTTTCAAACAACAGTAATGCTCCCATGGCCAAATATTTTCACTAAATTGTATGTAAGAATGGAAAAGAATACGATAATTACAGGTATTAACAAAAACTTTCAGAATCATTGTGTGTCATAATAATTGTCCATTTCTGTTCATGGGTCAAGTAGTCACCTGACTTAAAAAGGAACATTGTTTTCTTACCTGTCTCACAATCTGATTGGGACACTTTATTAGAATCTGCATTGGCCACCAATCATCGTCAGCCATACGATCCAAAAACCACTGCAGAAGATACATACTTTGTTAGTTTTGTTCCAAACTTGTTCTATTCCAGTCTTGTTAAAGTCTGAAGAGAAATTGATGTTACTATTCTTAAGGAATAAGCAAGTATTAATCTAAGGGAAATTTAAACATCTATCCAGTATCTTCTTATCCCTGGATTCTGTATGCCATTATTCAGTTCTCTGGAAGGACACACTTATCCTGAAAAGTGATGTCAACAGAATAAAACATGATGCTTACAATGAAGCATAAGCTGAAGAATCTTGTAGAACAAGGATAGGCTTAAACAAGAATGCGTTCCTGAATTAGATCCCCTCTGCATTTCAAAATGTGGAAAAGCCTTACTACCTCCTGAGATAAAAAATGTATAAAAACAGAGGACGATTCACTCAAAGTTAGACTCCACAAATAATACAGCTGAGTATTCTGACTCCATAGTTTTTATCTTATTCACAAGGCAAGACAGTCTGAAGAATCAAAGTTGTTGTTCGTTTTATTTTAATTGTACCTGTGTATATTTTACTATATTAAACGTCTTCACTCATTTTAACCACACCAGGACTACACCATACTAATGAAACTGTATCACCTAAATATAGTTACATACCAAATTTAACAACCTAGAAACAATTTATAAAAGAACAATTAATTTAATTCATTTGTACTGAGTAAGGTCTAACGCATGATACAGCATGTATTGGGGTTCTTGTAAATTCCAACTATCACAGAAAGTTTATCACAAACTTTCCTTCAGTATCTCAAAATTGCTTTCACCAACAGCACAGTGAATTCTTTGTCTACGTTTTCTGAGTCCCTCTCTGTTTTGTCCCAGACTCCCTTCAGGCAGCATTCTGAAAAATTTTATATAAAAAACATTCCTCCATTTTTTTCCTCCTTCTGCTAGGAGTTTTCAGTCTCTTTAAACATTGGGTTCAAGATCCTCAGCTTCACAAGCAAGGCACTATATGAATTTTTTTTCAACTAAGTCTGACAGCAGCTGTTCTTATTCCCTTTCTAAGCTTCTTCATTGCACTACAGCCTATTATCTCACTGCCCTCGTCTCTGGGATTTAACTCCAGTCCCTGCCATTCTAGTCTTTAAAACGTTAGCTGGTCTTTCCATTTCTCTTGTGCAATTTCATTTAGACACCTCTTAATTACACAAATCTGCATGTAATAATCAAATAAAAAGGTTGTGACGCTGTGTGACTTCTGTTCTAGTGACGGAGTGATTTTGGTCTGTGGTCTCACCATAGGCTTCCGAAAATAAAAGTCAAGTCACTCCCCAGAATCTGCAGTATTCAGAGAGGATGAATTTCATCTCACAGTGCACAAATATGCCAAATATAGTAGTTCATAGTCCAAAATATTCCAGGGATACAAACCTCCAGGAAAGTTAAACAATATATATTACGTTGGTTTCTACCCTAAGTTCCTAAGCCACTTACTTCACAAGCTGCCTGACTGTTATTGAATTGTTTTGTTAACAATTCAATCCACTGAAGCATTGTAGGCTGTAAAAAGAAATACAGAAAAAAACAGAACTTAGAATAATAAATTGCAACTTAATCTTTAAACATTTCTAAATGGTCAGTTAGAACACTGAATCTTAAGAATATAGAGTTATAAACACTAAACACTTTATAAACTAGTAATATGTTGCACCTACACAAAAATAACTACAAAAATAACAGTACATATGTTGAAAGTAGTGCAAGTAGTACCTACATTTGGACTAATTTTCCAATTTCACATTATTACATATTCTTACTAATCCCAGACAATCTAGAATCAGTAGCATTACATCTCCGCAGATGAGAAAGAAGTAAAATCTGACTGAAGAATAGATTTTTCAGATAGAACTTTCTTGTTGTTCACGCTAGTATTTATAAATTAAAAATTAATGAGCACAACTGTTGTTCAATGGTAAACAATCCCCCTCTACATCAGACTTTAACCAGTGCTTGTTAAGATCCAAATTATCCAGGAATTTTCAAATGGAAAGAACACAAGATCTGTTGTTCCTGATGCATTGCTGAGGCAAAGGAGGCTAAAACCAGAACCCACTTTTTTTTTCATTGTGCAGTGTTTATTACAAATGTGTTAAATTACACTCTTTAAACATTAACTTCGTATCATCTAAGGTACTTAAATTATCTCAAAATCACACTTTTAAAATTAAAAAGCACAGACATACTTTTCACAATATTCATGCAGTTACTTAGTGAGGATTTACAAGTAAATAGAATACCTTTTCCTTTGAATGAATAAACGTCTCCAGTACAAAGGAAGTACTTAACTGGGAGGGGGGGGAAAAAAAGCACCATTAATTGTAGAATACCTGAATTAAAATATAAACAAGGTAAAATTTCAAATAAGCATGATATATTTTTTAAATATTTACCTTCGCTGTCATCAGGGAAACCGCTTTTGGATCTGGTAGTGTGCTTGGGATGCTACTACACAACTGCCACATAAACCTAGAGTCAGTAATTTTATTTGTTAATTAAAATAAATACTGAAAATCTGCAAGAAGAAAAGAAGCATTAATCTTATATTTTTTAAGAAAAACTTACCCAAAATATGTATGTTCAAAAATGTTCTTGTCTTGAAGAAACTGCATGTTATCATGCCATATCCACTGAAGAAAAAATGCTAACATCAGATACAAGAAAGCAGTTTATTTCACTACACAGGCATAATTTTAAGACTATTTAAACGCTTGCCATAGCTAAAAGAACAATTTTTTTTTAAAATTAAAAATTATTTCTGGAAATATTTCCTTTATTTTACAAGATTGGCTCAATATTCAAACTATAGCTAATATTAGTTTTGCAGGCCATACGACTGCAGAACAGAGCTCAGAACCTTCTCCTCCTTCTGTGATTTCATTTTTATAACTTAATTACATTTTTATGCTAAAATTTTGAGAACTGTTCTAAAATGTTAAAAAAGAACCACAGTTTAAGACAATATTTTGATATCTGCAATAGTGTAATAACTTAAAAAAACCAAAAAAACTCTCTAAACACATAGTTTTACTAATTGAGATCAGTTAGCCTTTCCATCAACCTATCTAGTTATGCCTAAAAGTTGCAGTTCTGACCCAAAGCCTGATGAGCTCTGTGAACTTTTGATAAATTCTTAAAGAGCAGCATTTGGCTTGGTAAGACTGAGAAGGACAAAAAGTATGATCTGATTCACTGGCTAGGCACAAAGATGCTTTTTAAGTCAAGAACCTAACGTGACAGATAATAAAGCAGTACTTCAGTCCAGAGAGAACACGGAAACTGGCTTTTCAGGTGATAAAAAGGGAGACAAAGGTCTTACAAATCCCATGTTGGGGATATATCTAGCGAAATACTCTGCTCCTGTGTGCTGCCTTTTCCAGCTCCCTCAGACCATACAGGCCTTACATACTATCTTCATATAAAGGTATCCTAAGAGCAGCCCTCATCACTGAGAACAGGGAGATGTAGCTGTTACTGTTTTTTGTTTCCCCTACCCCTTTTACTAACACCCGGGCTACTCTATGACTATGGGGAGGAAGGGATCCTTTTCAGACTGATGCTCCCCATTAAAAGCACAAATAGCCACGATCTTATATTGCTTTCACTTAGAATTTCACAACCTGCTAGCAAAAGTGCAAACAAACAGCTGGAACTATTCTCTTATTCTGTCCTCCCTCAAAGCAGTAAGTTGCTGGGGAACTGAAGGATGAAAAGGATGGTGATTAATGGGAATACTTGCTGCAACATTGCAATTTTCAGAAAATGTTGATAAGCACTCACAAAAAACCAAACGAACAGTGCTCTACCATTTTTTACAAACATGAAGCAGAGTGATTCAGATATCCGAATTAAAAAAATACAGGACAAAATGAGAAAATGTCTAAAATTTACATACAGTGGAAATCTTAATTTACTTCCTATCAAACAACATTCTTCTAAGGAAGACAGCTAAATGAAAGGATTGTCACCTTACTGATGTAAATTTTATTTGCTTTCCTATGTTTGTTCTTATTCCTGATTTGTTTAGGATTTCCTGTAGTGTTTTAAAATTGGTGTTAAAACAAATCAATTTGTACCTCCAGCAATTCTGATGAAACATCAAACTTGTAGTCTTTGCCATTTTCCTCCTCCGGTTCCATCCGTTTATAAAATAGCATGTAAGCACTGTGCGTCTTTAAGGAAAAACAAACTGTATCATTTTTGCTTTGAGAGATAGATCATGAAAGTAGAAATTTAATCATATAACAAGTGTTTGGAAGAGAAATACCTTTTCAAAGGAGAAGTCCATAAATTTATCAGTAACAGAATCATAAGTTTTTGTCTGTCAAGAAGAAAGTAAAATCATTAATTACAAGCTTTTTTAATAGCCCGTTTATTGACAGTTTGAGATAAATGTGCAAGCAAACTATTTCAGGAACATTTATAGAGAAGCTGCTGACAATTTATTGCTTGCTCAAAGTAGCTGTCTGTCTTTTTTTTATTCTACAGTGGCGTATTCTGATTTTTCAGAGTTGCTATGCAATATTGTGACCTGTATCTCACTCAATTTCCTGTCTCATTCATCTTATTGACACCTCTTCTTTTTAGGCACCTAAAACTACTTTATCCATTTGCCAAACACAATTTTTTTTTTGTTTTATTTCTGCATATTCTCTTTATCAGATGAAAGGATTTTTCTTATTCACAGGACTGTTTCAGTAAGATA
>Ga0181612_139491_pt1 | contig 10027 bp, 5 predicted proteins | sample HoacroProtozoa21_FD_119630 | JGI IMG/M metagenome (GOLD analysis project Ga0181612, IMG submission 119630) | Hoatzin crop microbial communities from Cojedes, Venezuel. Combined Assembly of Gp0051906, Gp0051904, Gp0051908
GAGGGGAGAAGCTGATTGCCATCAGCTTCTGGGTGATCAGTGCACAGCCTGGGGAGGGAAAGAGCCCTCACAGTGGAGCCGCTGAGGGCAGTAGGCCAATGAGACCTCTTCCTCATGTCCAAGGAGTGTAGTAGCTAGGCTGCATCTCTCCTGTTTCCCTACAATAATCAATGCAAAAAAATACCTGCAACACAGGATGGATGTTGTCTAGATAAAATCTCTTTGTCACAACTGCTGAGGAGTTTTTTTTTCTTGCGAGCCCCCAGAAAGAACCATACAAGTAGCCTCACAGAGCAGATAAGCAAGGTACCGAGTGATTCAGCTTTTCAGCACAGCAACAGCAGGTCAATGTGCTTCAGTCCTCACAGGCTGGCATCAGCCTGTCTTCTCCCCCTCCAGTCCTGAGGACTTGTCTTTCACAGGACTCCTCCAGCAACCCCAGTATTACAGCCCATCGTGCCACAGGCATGCAGCCGCACAGATCGGGTGCGTGCACTCTGTGCGCTTTCTGGACTGTTTGCGGCAGCAGCGACATGCAGCCTCTCTCACATGTGCATACCTTACCTGACGTAAACAGAGTTGATAATAATGATAATTCAAGCTTCATATTTCTTCTTGCTCTCCACTTGGTCCTCTTCTTTGGTACATCCTGGAGGTCTCTGCATAGGAAAAAGCAAGTGTAGAAGTAGCTAACAAAATATTCATTATGATGAGATTTTGATAGAGAGCAGCCAAATTATCCCCAAACTTCTGTTTCTCAGCATCCAGCTTCAAGGATTGCTACATTTATAGCTAGAAGAATTACCTGAAGTTGCATTGTTGGGGAACTAAAGCCTACAGTAACTTTTAGCTTCCATTTCGGTTATTCTATTTTGAATATTCCCCTTTGAAATCCAGAGGGCAGGTGCATTGTCTGTTACATGTGCTAGATAAAGACAATCAGAATGAGGTATTTGGGCACTGACCTGCTTGCTTTTATTTTTCAGCATTCTCTCCTTTCAACCCCCAACATGCAGTTGTGAAGCATGAAACGCATTCACCCTTCCTGACTCGGTTCTATTATTTTTCAGTCCTGACAGAACACTTGAGGTTGGTAAGTGAACTGTGCTAGGCTGTGTGTTGTTTTCAAATGAAGAAAAAAAAAAACCCTACAACCCTGCAGTAGGTTGATGTAATTATGGTTTCATAGCTGATAATCATTTTTCATCATTGTTTCAAGCACGAAAGATTTAGCAATGGCTGCATAAAACTTCAGTGGCAGAAACCTTTGCTGTTCTGTCAAGCAGCTTTGCTTTTCTCCCTGTCATACACACTGCAGCCACAAATTACTCTGGCAATGCTAGGTGAGGATTATGAAGATTTTTAGAAAAAGCCGAGGTTTAAAGAGTTATTAAAAGTACTTTTACATTTCAGCAACATGCAAACAAGTAATTGTGTTCTTCACAAAAAGCCTAGTTTTCATATTTTAATGTGCTGCTGATTTTTCTCTCTATCAACTTGATCTCTTTGGATGGGCATTTTTACCTCAAATTCCAAGTAAGCGAACTGTCATGAGCATTGCCTACTAAGCGAAAGCCCTGAAACAAATAGAAAAAGAACATTAGCAATCTGCTTATGAGCTGCAAACACATGCATAGAAGCTGACCAGAGCACATGTTTTTCTGAAATGCCAGTTGTACTACTTGGAGTGTGAACTCTGCAGGAGAAAGCCACCCGGCAATATAGACTTAGAATATAGAATTCTATTTTATTTAAATTTACACATTAATGAATGGACGTACCATTTATTTCACTATTGATAAAACAAAGCAAAGCTAAGTACTCTGAATTCAGGACAATTTTTTGCCCTGGCTTGAGTTCCATGGGGCCATTCAGAGATTTCTTGCGGATGCCAATGTAAATTAAACAGGTAAAATGCCACTGCCTGTCATGACAAAAGTTGGTGCTTAAAAATACACACTTTGTCCACTAAATTCTTTCACTTAAACAATGTGTATTCTTCTTTTTTTTTTTAATTGCGGTTTTAGTTCATCAACAGCATCTGCACGTCACTGTGTTCTGTATTTTGGTATGGCACTGGTTCTGTGGATAGAGGTACTGCAGACCTTTGGAGAATGCATTCACCTAACTACTACTGGAGTTTTTGGGATGCAGGTCTCATATTTTTGCTTCATGATCACAAGTGATTTTTATCATCCAAACAGGTTTTAGCTGTAAAACTGGAATAACAAAACTTCTCTACGCAATTCATTTGCCCAAGGTTACACAAGGAGGGGAGGTTAAAGAACATCAGCATCTTCCCTAGAGCCTTGGAAATCATTACTGAAGATAGTTATTAAGATCTTTGAGATGTTTGAGAATGAATGAATGAGAATGAAATTTGAGAATGATGCTTAGGCTCCATTGCAAATATTTTACAGCAAACTGCTCTGTTTGAATAAGCTCTAATGCAATCTAGGAGGAGCACAGCAGTTTAATGAAGCAGTGGGAGGGAAGTAACAGCAGTAGTAAGTCAAAGAAATAGGCTTAGTTGTCTGCACAAGATTTGCAGATGAGTGTTTCATACACTTAATCATGTGCAGGAAGATAGGTATGCAGCTCCAGAAAAGCTGGACTTATCCTATAATGATAGGATGGGGTAATTCGTTCCAAACGTCTCAGATTTCATTGCTCTCCAGATTTTAAGTGACCTTTTCAGAGACTAGACAGTGATGAAAGATCAAATCAAACAAACTTTCCCTGTGTTACATCTTAAGAAGTTAATGAGACTATACATGCACCGTTTATGTAATTACTTTTTGGTGTGCTAGTACTCTCACTTCTTTCTCAGTATTTAATTATCAAATACCCAAATGAACTCCTAGAATAAAGCTACAATTCAAAAAATATTCACTGAAAAAAGCTGTTGAATAACATTTGACACACAAATAAATACATTTGTAGACAATCCCCAATCAGCAAAATTCATTGATTAAATAATATGTGATTAATTACTCACACATCTCTCACCACACAGCTTTCCCCCTCCCCGCTTTGACAAATTCCCAAAATGATCAAAATGCTGATCACAGCCTAACAGTTTATGTAGCCTCTCGCCTTTATGTGTCCCTTCCAGTTTCTTTCCTCTGGTCCTTTAGTAAGCAAACCCTTCTGGTTCAGTAATTTGGCAAACAAGTGAAATTTTTACTTGCAATTATATTACTGCTGCAAGGCACTCCAGTCAGCAGGAATGACATCCAGGAGATTCACAGACAAAAAAGCATAAACAGCTGCCTTTTCCTACTATAGGACTTATATTGGATATGCAGTCCACAGTTCTGAATGCTTTGATTTATTGGAGTGAGGAGCGATGTGAAAACAGTGTCAGGTTTCTGAAGCCACTGAGATATTAGACTGCTCCATTCACCTACATCACGCTCATGAAAAGCACAGGAATCTGGTAGGCTATAAATTAGAAGATCCTGGAGGAGTGGGGTGGGAAGGGGAATCATGAGGGTAAACTTAGCTTGTGATTAGCTTCAAATCCTGAGAAACATTAAACAAATTTCGTTTCATTACTTACACCTTCCCTTTCCCACTGTTTCTTCGTTTATAATTCTCCAGCAGAAGTGCAGATCCATACTTCCCCCGCTCCTGGCTTGCAGCCACTTGGGCCAGCAGGATCTGCCTGTTCTGTTGAGCTCTTTTTGCCACGTCTTCTTTGGAAACCATTTATTAAGGTCTTAGACCTGATAGATTTTCAATTCTGCTGTGAAGGCCTTACTTAAAGATGCTGCTTTGGCTAACAAGGCCTTCCACCCAGCTGTGGCCCTGTACTGCTCTCTTTTCTTCCCTTCACAGCTACCGTAATCTCACTTTTTGAGGGAACTCTTTGAGACATGAGAAATGAGCTCTCTTTTCCCACCCAGTTTGCACAGTGCTTGGTTTATACTATTAATATAACAGCTCTCTTTTAAAGGATAAACTGCAGCTACAAAATTCATGCTGCACAGATTTCTAAACCTGGATTAGCCTTTAGTTGCTAGTGACAATTTGTATTAGATCCCATGGTCCAAGGCTTTGTAGACCACTTTCAGTCCTGAACCAGTCCCATAACTTACTTCACATCTGATACTCTATTTCTGGTATACAAGATTTTGCATATCACGTCTCCTCTTCAACTCTAATCCTGTTGACAGGTGATCTTCCTCTGCAATGATTCACTGCCATTGGCTGGAGAAAAGCCAGCCACCATTTTTGCTCACATTCTGCACACAAGCGTGAAACCACTGATATTCCCTGCTTTCCTGTCCCCACCCTTGCAGGCTTCACAGCCAGGTATGAGACTTCATTTTAGCTTACCAGAATTCAATGGTGAATCCAGCTGGTCTTCTTGCAGTAGCACTGAAAGCTAATGGTACCAAAGTCACAGTATGGAGCCAGGATGCTCTACTACACCAACTGCTTACATAAACTTGTACAGCAAGGCAGGCTTTAAGGGGAGAGAAAAAAAAAACCAAAACATGTTGTATCAGTAAAACATCTTTTTGCCTCATTTCCTTCTGACTTGGTTTAGACATTTCTCCAGCAAACATTACGAATTATTTAATCCTGGTTCTTTTCAGCTACAGAATATTCTTACAGCATTTTATTTCTTACTGTATTTTTTTGCTTGAATGTCACCATTCATACACCTTCACCTCCCTAGACAAAAAATGGACCTTTTCAACACAGTACATTGGACTAGACTTCCTTAGTGCAGAGTTGTCCTTTTAAGGTATTTCCTAGGGCTCACTCCTGGGTTGATAAGGGAAGAGAAGGCAGGTGAGCCCAAAATTTTGGGAGGGGCAATTGACAGCTAACTATCTGTAAGGCAGTTCTCTTCCACATGGTAAACAGGCTTATTTATTTATCTCATACCTAATGCTTTCAACGTATCCTAAGTAGACAAGCAACCAGTTTCTGTCCTTGGATACCAGCCCAGTTCGCCTTGACTTCACCAGCACACACGGACTATTTGAGGAAAGAATTCAGCTCAGTATAGTATTTACACTATGTACTAGTCATTAAAACAGCCATAAGCTCCTGTTTCATGAGAAAAGACATAAATTCCAGGTCATTACATAAACTGACTTTATAGCGGATTTTGAAGAGACCGTTATCTACAGTCCTCTGCTCACCCTTCAGAGGAGGAACAGAGACAACATCTTCTGAAACAGTAATGCCCTACTCTCCTTTCCTGCAGAGGTCCTGATATGAACCAGGAGAAACATTGCACATCTCACTCACTGCCTGGTCCCCAATGAGATCTTGACCTAAATTCTGTGGCACACCGGGAAAACCAATTTGAGATCTTGCAGCTGATCCAACTAACATGTAAAAGTGAAAGAGTGCCTTCTCGTGAGTAAGACTGTGCCACATAGCAGAGTCATTTCCCAGACGGTCTCAAATGTCCTGTGCCTGTAAAATAGGGCTAATACTTATCCCTCACACACAGGTGATAATGAGATGAAAAATACTCAAAGATTAAGTATAGTCCAGAGAAACATGACAAGCTAAATTCGATATAAACTGTCAGCAACTTTAAAGTTTCAAAGGCAATTCAATTCATGTTTTTTTAGTGCTATTTCAAAATGTTAATGTCTACTCAGCTGCTGCAGTTTGCTTTGCAAATCCACAACTGCCAAACAGAAGTCATTATGGGAAGGGGGGAGAAGTTGCAGTTTATGTAATAAATGATCAGGAGCAAATTAATTCACGTTGGCTATGAATTTTGCATCAGTAGATTTCAGTGCAAATCCAATTGTAGTAAACGGTTTATATTCCCCCTCTAGCTAATTGTTTTGAGCTGTCTTCAGATGCATTCTGACCTCTCAGAATCGCTTTATAGGCCATTCACATTGCACAAATTTTCTTTGCAGCTGATACCCCAAGGCTGGTATCTTCAGGCTAAAAGCTGACACTGTGTAGAGCTCATGTATACCAGCTCAGTGGAGCTGTGTTGATTGATAGCTGAAGGTATGATTTGTAATTACAGAGTAGAAAAATTGGCTGCTGAAAAACAGTTCTGGGACGAAGGTGGAGTCTGCTACGAACTTGATGGCTCTGGAGTTTTAGACAACAGCTTTTAGAATTTTCTGTGCAGGGAAACAACTTGTAAGAGGTACTTCTATCACCTAACCAGTCACAACTCATTGCCTACACAGTTGTGCCAACAAACTGATCATAGGGTGATTCTATACATGAAATCAGCAAATTATTTCAACATGAAACTAGAAGAAGTTAAATCTAGGTCATTCACCTAATCCAATTACAGTGCAGCTCCAGAAACAATTTCATGGGCACAAGCCAAGGGAGCAGGAGTGTGTGAATATCCCTAAAACTACGGAGATTGTCTTTGGGGGAAAAAAGCCACTGTTGGTAGCTTTCCCAGCAACCAGTCCTCACTGAAATCATCTTCATCTGCTACCACAAAAAAGCAATCGTTAAGAGCTTTTAGCCTAGTAGTAATTTTTTTTTTTTTTTTTTTTAAAGGCAGAATTGAGGCCTTCCTTACAACACTCGCTCTTCAGGACTGCATGTCCATCATTAATAGCCAATAAAAAATTTCTTCCAGAAATCCTTTGTGCCATTTTCAGTATCCCTCATAGTGCTGGTTGGAGGCATGCTGGAGACCTCTTCTTGCCAAAGCTTTAGGTAATGCACACACACACAACTCCAATTTAGATTTGATGCTTTTCCTCTAGATTAAATGGGCTACTTGCAGACAGATGACTCACTAACTTCAAAGCTCCCTGTCTTTTAGCTAACAAGAAACAAATTGCTTCCCCAGTGACTCCTCTCAAGGGAGTAATGCAGGATAAACCTGTGATGTTTGCATTAATTCATCTTTATACATAAAGTGGAATAGATTCTGTTTCTTTAATATATTTTCACATCATTCAAATGGACTTATTTTAAAAGCCAGTAACATGTTTGCTTTGGGGATATTTTGCATTTATATTTACCTTTTGGCTGACAGTTCATTCTATGGAAAGATCTGTTGGAAGCAGCTGAGGATTAGAAAGATTTTAGAAAGGATTTACATCTGAGGCCACTTTCATCCTGATTTTCAGTAATGCTACTTCTCTGTTTAGTGACATTTAAGGATACTGGAAATCTTTCAGACAGAGCACATTTGCTGTTATTATTCCAATCAGCTGCCTGAGGAAATCGGGGCTTTACTGTGCGTGCCCTGATACCTGCTGCCTATAGAGTGGTTTTGATTAGCAGATATCAAAGCACTTTGCAGTGGTGCTCAATTTCATCCTCCCATTTTTGCAGTGTGGGAAAGAGATATGGAGGAGTGAAGGGAACAGTATTGTTTGCAGGTCAGCAGAAAGCAGCTTAATTTTTTTCTTGTTTGCTCACAACAAACACCATAGATTACAAGGTGCTTGCTCACTCTGTCCTCTCCAGTTATGTCAAAGTACTTTGAGACCATTATTAGGGTATTCCTGCGCTACCTAGTCTTGTTTTAGGATTCACTGTGCAGTTACCTACACTTCTGGGGGAACTCTGCAGCAGAGCAGGTAGAAAAGGGGACAACATGTTACCCCAGTTGCACAGTCACCATCTTTTAGTTTAATCTGACAGTAAAAGTGGACTTAAGTGCTGTCAATGGAAGAACCTGAGGCATGATTCAATTCTGTACAGAAGAGTGTATGTATGCACAAATCTGTAAGATTATCTAAGTTCAAACATCCTTCAAAGTGAAGAAAAACCTTTCTGGGGCTCAGCCACCAGTTCTTCTTCAGGCCAAAGACCTTCCAGGCTCCAAGCACTCTCTCACAGGATTACTGTCCTGAGAAAACAGAGCTGTTGTGCTATTTTCATTGCTGACCTAACCCACAGCAGCAACACTCAGTGCTACACAGTGCCAGCGATGATACCCCATTGCCTGAACAGCTGCATCACTCCTAGACTTTATCTGCTTCTACAAGAAATTAACTATTACACAGAAATCAGATTGACTTACATTGCATTGTTTGGGAACAGTATTTGTGCAAAGATTCTCTTCAGGCGGATATGAGATTCTGTATTTGTTAATAAAGTTCACAACTGAATATTATGAAGTGCTGGGGGGGAAGAATCAACACCTTGATCACTAGGTAAATGCTTTTGAGTTCTTTACTAGCTTTAAGATTTACTGTTTAGCCACTCCAATTCCTATAATGTAAAATGTTTCCTATATTAACAGAAGAGTGATTTGTGGGCAGTGAATGGGAAACAGGACATCAATTTAACAGGGCCATTTGGGGTTAGCACAAAATGACAGAACAGCAGGAAGCGGTTAAAAGCTTCCCCCTCAGCAATCAAAGCCCTGCAATTTTGAGTCTTTTCCTCCAATCAAGTAGCATACTGACGAGAAACCAGTTCTGATAATGACCTTTGAAAGACCTCATTCTGGCCTCCTGGAGTAATTCATTTCTCTAACTATGGTGTCCTAACAGGAGCTCAGCAAAAGCATGTTATCTACACAATCACTTGGGCAGCATGACAAATGGCAGAAACCAGGGCTAGGAGATATTTTTTCCCTTAACTTGGCTGACTTTGTTTCCTTTTAATGTCCCGATCCCACCGTGAATACGCGGGTATTGCTTTTTCTATGCGCACCTTCCTTTCTCCTACCTGTCTCTCCCAGATCATTGAAATGACAGATAGACTCGCCTTACTAATTCATCAGTCCTACTGTCACCTAGTTCCTTCCTGTGTTACGTATTTTTAAGTTTCATTCGGTAAACCTGCCTCCCAGATTAAGTCACACTCACATTTCATTGCAAGCTTTAGTTCAATTAATTTCACTTTTTTGGCAGTGCTGAAAAGAAACTCTCCTTCTTACAAAGGCAGACATCAGACTGGTGAATGCCAGCTTTCCTAAGTGGGAAACAGTAGGTGTTTCCTCTCAGTCCTTGAGAGTCATATTTCATTAGATGAAAATCCACCTTAAATCAGTGACAACAAGCCTGCCAGTGCAGACTGCGTTACTGAAAAATGCTAAGAAGGAATCAGACCACAGTATCTTTCAGTTGATTTTACTGACCACTCCACAACTCGCCTTGAGAGCTCCAGTTTTCAGTTCTAAGCCTCTGCCTTTCCTCAGTACTCTAGAGCTAGTGATATCCATGATCACTGTGACTGCTCTGTTGGAGAGTTCTGTTTGTAAAATGGGAACAAAAATGACTGCCATGAGCTGGTATGAACCCCATCTTTGCAATATCTCATGTCGCACTTGAATGATTTTTAAAGCTCCTACCACCAGCTCAGAAATGACGTGAAATGTTGACACAATATGAACTCACTCTGTCAGTTCATATTTGTTCAAAACACCGGCAGGCTTTATGCCAGATCTGGGATCATCCACCTCCCCCACCTCCCAGCTGCCAGAAAGGTGACAGAAATCACAGAACTTGCAAAGGCCATCCTGTGTGCCCCAGCTAATTCACCAGAAAGGCATCACACTGAGTCCATGCCTGATTCACATCAAATCAGGATGAGTATTTGGTAAGTGAACACAGCACCCTGCTATTGCCATCCCTGGAAACACAGTGGGGGTGCAGGGAAAGATTCCTCTCTCAACTGTGTTTCGGGACTCCTGCTCTTTGCCATCTTATTAAAAGCCAACAAAGACTGTGCATAGAGGGATGAAGGAAAGCGCTTGACATGACAATTACAGGTTATATTTGAAAAGTGTTTTCCTAAGCAGGGTCAGCCAGCCTGTTCATGTCCTGGCACTGAGGAGGAAAAACAGCTTATGTAGCATATATTAGAATCACAGAATGGTTTGGGTTCACAAGGACCTTTTAAAGATCATCTGGTTCCAACCCCCCTGCCATGAGCAGGGACATCTTCCACCAGACCAGGTTGCTCAGAGCTCCATCCAGCCTCGCCTTGAACACTTCCAGGGAGGGGGCAGCCACTGCTTCTCTGGGCAACTTGTTCCAGTGTTTCACTACCTTCATGGTGAAGAATTTCTTCCTAATGTCTAATCTAAATTTGCCCTCTTTTA
>Ga0181612_140054_pt1 | contig 10027 bp, 5 predicted proteins | sample HoacroProtozoa21_FD_119630 | JGI IMG/M metagenome (GOLD analysis project Ga0181612, IMG submission 119630) | Hoatzin crop microbial communities from Cojedes, Venezuel. Combined Assembly of Gp0051906, Gp0051904, Gp0051908
TTGTTTTTTTTTTAGTTTGCTTATATATTAATTAAATAATCAGATTCTAGCTGCATTATTAACCATTGACTGGCTTCACTCCCCTGCATTGTACTAAAAAATAAAGAGAAGGTTTTTTTATTGTTAGTACAATGGATATTGTTAGTACAATGGAAAGATTTTAATATATAACACCTGTTGTTGTCTTTAACTGCATAGTCTTGATGAGAATGCATGCTTTTGTAAAACATTGTTCTTGTTTTACAGGACGATGAATGGTACGAACAAGCTACAGATGTCCGATCACAGTTAAAGTTTTTTGAGCAGTTGGAGCGTTTAGAAAAGCAAAGAAAAGATGAACAAGAGAGGGAAATCTTGCTAAAGGCTGCCAAGGTATCTGTTTTACCCTATTTTTTTAAAACTACTTAACAATTCATAGTCTTCAAGCATTAATTTTGTGAAATCTGTTTCATTAGCACATTTTGTTTCTTATAACAAAAGGGTGCTGTTGTGGTGACGTCACACCTGTAATTCATAAAGTCATGCTATCTTATCTATGATGACTCCAGACCAACCTGGCTGGAACGCTCCTGCATTTTCAAGATACAGTTCTGAATTCTATGAGTTCTTGGGGAATACAGGAGAAAATGAGTAACATTTTCAAAATAACCTGGTGAAATAATTTTTCACAGTTGCTTTGGAAATTGAATAGATGCCAGGGTTTCTGTGCCATTTGAAAATCATAGCCTACACTTCTGCTATTTAAACACAATGAAGTAAATTATTATGGATTTTTTTTTGAGGCTTTTTACTTCACTTCTTGATTTTTTTGTTCTGTAGCTTTTTACTTCTTGAGTTTCTAGACTTTTTTTTAAGAAAAACAAACAGTTTTGTTCATTTGTTTGTTTTAGTTTAAATACTCTGTGTCCCAGTTGGTGTTCCGGTCACCTCTACAAAACTTGCATTATTTAATTGATTTATGCCAATATACAGTTAACTGTCAGTTCTTCTGCACTTGTCCCTTTGTAACTTTAGTTACAAAGACTGAATTTTCATGCATGCAATAGAACAAACTAAGACAATGTTGTTTCAAGAGCATACAAGTATAGATAAGTCTCCTGTTTATAACTGCAAGATTAATTACATTTTATGTAGCATGTCAATTTGCAAAGGAGTTTATCCCTTTGGTTATCCCAATTTTCACTGTATTTGAATTTTCATTGAATTGTTTATTATTAACCTTCTGAAAAGGTTATCCAGAACAACTCAGTGCTCAATTGTAACACTTAACCTTCTGATTTTGTGCTATTAATGTTCACAGATTGAGAGATGCTTAGAAAAAAGTACTCTTGCTTATTTCAGAAAATTGTTTCTCAGTTTGACTACTTTAATCTGTCCTGTTTTCACTCTTAATTTATAACTGTTCACATTGTTCAATATTCCACAATTTGCCACATAATGTATGTACTCTTTAAATGTTTAGATGGAAACAGGTTTAGTTTTCATTCATAACGCTTATTTTTTAAAAATAAAGCAATGCGCTTTTTTAATGGAGTTTTCTCCACTCTGTGAATACATCTTGATTAATCATGTTTTCTTTTCTGTGTATCCTGCTGCTTGTTTGTTATGTTGGTTGTTTTTTTTAATGGACAATACATTTTTAATGGAAAATATAGTAGCTTGTAGTCCTTTGTTTAAAAACATTTCCCTGACTGTACAAAGCCATGTGGAGGCTTGTCTGAGGTTGGGTTAGGTGACCTCCTGTTGTCCCTTCCAACCTGAGTTACTTCATGATTCAATGTTCTTTGGGTTTTTTTTTTCATTTGTTTTAATCTTAAATTATATAGGCTTCTGTGAAGTCAAAATTTAGGAAATAAATACATAATCAATAAGTTTGATTCCAACAGATTACAGAAAGAGCAAATCAAAGAATTCTACAACGGACAAATATAAAAGAGAGTCCTGTACTTGATCTGAAGAACTTATCTTAATGAAAATAATGAATGTGCAAATCAGCTTCCTAACCAGAAAGTGATAGGAGGCAACTTAGGCATAAATACATGATATACTAGAAAAACACATGAAGGTATTAAAAAACCAAAACCAAACCACAAAGCAGCCATGGAAGAGCAATGCTGATTTATCACTATTAACATTTAGAAAGAGAAGTTGAAGACATTGTGAACCTTTTGGGAGGTGCTTATGCAATGTTGTGATTTAAGTGTAGACACCAATTTAGGACTGAACTTAGGCTGACAGCGCCTTTCCTTTGTGGAGCGTTCAGCTGGCTCTCAGCCATTCGGTGCCGGTGGGTTGACGGCCTGGTGCGAGACTTACCTGGGGCTTGGTTTGGCAAAATATGCTCGGAATGCAACTTGCTGTTCTAAAGAGTAGATTGTTGATGATTTCTTTAGAATCTAGGTTGCTGCTCAGATGCAAGACCACCTGTACATTAACAGCGATAACTGTTGAGGTCTTTATTCTGCATTCCTATGTACCGATTCCTTACCCGGGATTTAGGGTTTTTTCTGGCTTTTTATGAACTTGGCTGGTTGTCTGAGGGGATGGAGAGGATGCAGTAATTGTAATGACACAGTTATTAAATGGGCACAGTTAAAATCTGCCCCAGCTGCCCTGATGCCTGGTGCTAAAATCAGTAACCCTTTCCCGTCTGTCTGTGGCCTGCTGATTGATATTTGTGGCTGCAGAGGGGGTGATGGTTAAACTGGCTCCAGAGGCGGAAGTAGCCCTGTGCAAAGACGGCGTTTGCCTCATCGTGGCATCTTTATCACCTTGACAGAGTTGTGTTCTTGAAGGTTAGAAAACTTAGGATTTTAAAAAGAAATTTATGTTTCTGCTTTTTTTCCCCCCTGTAAATGCTTAAATCTAAAAATCAGATTTTTTTCTTTTACTTAGAACTGCAGGTTCTTAATGTGCCTTTTAGACGAGCAGTGATCTTTATCTTGTACATGTTTTGTCATGTTATTTTGCAACATGTTTTTAAAGTTACTCAGCACAACAACTTTAGGAAAAATTTCGAATTTGCCTGCTAATGGTACCTCATCTGTTGTCTAGTATGGAAGAGCATAAACAGGTTTAACTTGCACAGTGAAAATTCTATTTTAATTATTTACACATTGGAGCCTTGTTACCAGCCAAAGTCCAGGTTTTAACAAAGAATAAGATAATGGAGGAAATGTTTTGGGCATTGGAGTGGATGGTATTGAATATTCAACACAGCACCAAAATAATCAACTGAAAAGATGATGAAAAATAAAGGAACAGGTTGAAGTGAACTGGGAGTCAGCATGAGTCTTTGGGAAGCCTTGAAATGAATTTGGTAATTTTGCATTAGAATTGATTAAGGGGTAAGAAAAATAGGCAAATGGTGGTCAAAGAAACTGTCGGGTTTGCACGTTTTTGTTGTTTTGGGCAGTGGGTTGGTTTCTGTAGGAGGAGATTAGAAAATACTTCACACTAGTGTTGTCAGCAACCATCATTTCAGTTGTTACAGTAGGATGTGTTTGCAGAATTTGGAAGCACCCAAATGGGGTTGGTTTAGCTTTGGAAAATGTTTTTGGGAGAAAGAGAGATAAAATCAAATGGGGACATAGAAGAAAAAAAAAAAGTCAGGTTTCACAAAATACTGTAAAGTTTTTACATTCTGAGAAACGTCACTGTCCAAGTTAAAAACAATCACGAAGCTACAAGGGTACCTTTAAAGCAAAATAGCAGTATTATATGGCTTGTTAAATGAGACAATATTACAAAATCTTATGCCCCATGCCTGGGAGGTACCTCCTGCTGCTGGAACAGCTCCTGTTTCAAACAGCCCGGTGATACGGTGGGTCAAAGCTGTGCAGGGAGAGGCTGCAGCTGCGTTACTTGTGGGTTGTCTTCTTGTTAGTGAATAACAGGGTAAAACAACCATGGCACGACAAGGGACTGTCTTGTACGTAGACATCTATGTAGAGTGCAGTCTCGTTAAAGGAAATACTGGGGAGAGTCACCTCGTGGCCCCCGCCTGCTTTCCCAGTACAACCCCACTGGCTGCTGTCTCCACGTGTGTGCAGGAGCAGGGGTTTTGGGGTCTGTCTTGGGTGGCTGGTATGGGAAATCACACGAAGAGCGAATGAAAGGCTTAAGACTGCAGAAAGGTCAAAAGCCAGATGACAATTACTTGAGGAATTTACATTTGACATGATGTGTGTTGTGTGGGCTTTCTAAAAAAAAACAAAGCCAGAAAACAAAGCGTAACCCGAAGCACTGGTCTTGCTGTGGTAGAAGATGTGTTGCTTGCTGCTTTCATAGCTATTTCCGAAAGCTGGAAAATGCAGGTTGTGTGTGTCAAATTGCAAGAGGTTCTGGTTCTGGGCTAATAATAGAAGTATTTCTGGCAGCAGGAGGAAATAGGAGTTTGCAGTTGATTTTTTTTTTTTGGTTTGGTTTTGTTTCTGGATTGTTTTTTGGAGAAAGCGGTTCTTTCTACAGTAAAGGTGCAGCTTGGGGTTGTCCTTGTTTTCAGAAAATCAATGAACGATACTTTTATGATATCATCTATAATAAAGTGGGATCTTGTTAAAATTACTGTGTTAATTCATCTGCTCAAACTGGCTAAATGCATGTTTATTGTCAAATTAATTTTGAAAATTAATTTCCAATATGTACATTCTATTAGTCTATTATTTTGAGTGTTCTGTATTAGTAGCATAAGCCTGTGAAGTTATGGGGTCTTAAATATGACTATCACAGGAGTAAGATCTAGTCTGTAAAAAGAATAATTACTTCAGTAAATGGAAAATTTTGTTTAGTGTTGTTTGTAAAGGTAATTAGTATTCATGGATGATAGTGATTTTATAGTGCTATAGGCTGAAGGGCTTTTTTATTGGAGAGAGATCACTGGAATTTGGCACTGCAGATTCCCTTGCTCACACGTCCTGTTGTTACTCGAAGGGGCTACGTCTCCGAGCCAGCGCCGAGCTCCGCCGTCACGCCGGTTTAACGCCGGCTCTCTGTGCTGAGCGTGGCGGATGCAACGCAGCTTTCTGCGAGATGAAGCACTCTCCGAGCAGAAAGTCATAACTCGCTTCTGATGAGAGGAGGGCAAAGAGGAAATTATTGTGCTGAGATAATTTTCTGAATTTTCAGAAATTTGTTACTTCAATTTCAATGATTTTAAAATAAATCTTTTTTTAGGCCTGTACTCTGGCATTCCAGCTCGCTGTGGTCGTAGCTCTGAATAGGGTTTTACCCTCAGCTATGCTGCTTTTAACTTTCACTTTTTATTAACAAAGCTAATGTGAAAGCAAAGTGTTTCATGTTGCCAATTTAATTTATTTAATTAAAAGTGAAAGTTATAAGCTGGTACAGCCGTGGGTGAAGTTCTAATGTCATCAATGGGGAAAAATAGGTTTAAAATTGAAACTGTTGGCACAGCAGTGGCTCTCAATAGTACAGCACCTGCAGTTGTGACTCTTAACTATTTAATGAAAAAAGATGAATTTGACGCCTCGAAGACCTCCAGTATATGCATTGGGAAGGGAGAGTAGAGCTGTAAGTGCCTTAACTGGGATCAGATGTTGCTAAATATGGGAGGTGTATTTAGAAGAGACCCTGTGAGACATTTTCTAACACAGGTTTAAAAAGATGAGAATTCAAAATTGTTATAAATCTCACAGAAAACTTTCTTTGTGGTGGGACAACATGTAACAACAGTGCAGCTTTGACATTGGAAATTAGAACAAAATACTGAATAATGATCAGAATTCAATCCATCAGAAGGACTGTTAGTCTGCCCATCTGCGTAGACGCACAGTGTATCCTTCAATTTTAAAAATAATTATTGCAAGTATTTAAGTATTCCATGAGTTTATAGGTATCCTTATTATTTTTAAAAAATTGCTTTTTAATTTAAGACAATTCTATGAAATACAATATCACCTTAAAACTGTGCTGTTACATGTGCAGTTAGATGTCTATTTTTGCAGCATTCTTCTTCAACACAAGCAAGGGGAAAAGCTGAGGTTTGGAACATTAGGGAGTTTGGTAGTATGTAAATGAACCCCCATATTTCTAATGTGTTTTGAATACACTCATTTAACATATGCTGCTTTTCATACTTTGAAAGTCTAATACTTCCATAGAGCTAATGTGATCTATGCAGCTTTTAGATAAGTGAGGTAGCAAGGTCTCTAACACAAAGCACTTTCATTCTTAACAATTAAAATATCAGGTTCTCTGGTCTAATAAAAGTAGCTTGTGTTTGGGAGAAATGTTAACAAACTTGGTTTGGTGAATAAGTTCCCAACAGGAGACAGCATTTAATGTGTTTAAAAGTATGTTATCTGGTCAGCATCTGTCCTAGGCTTCTCTAAAATTGCTATGGGAAGCTAGCTTGCTTCGAAAGGTGTTTATTCATCAACATGAAAATATACTACGTAAACCCAGCTTGCTTTATTTACAGATCCAGACATGAAGAATAGAGAGGGGAAGGGAAAGGAGTTGTGATAAACTCCTTGGAAGTATCCAGGTTGGGGGAGTTCTGTGATTAGCGGGTGTTCCCGAAGCTGTGGAGAAAGGAGGCATCGGTGCATTGAAAGATTTTGGGAAAACTTGTTTCCCAAAACAGCTGAGATCCAGGGTATTAGGATTTGGATGTTAGAGGGAAAGGAGAAGGGAAGACAAAAATAAAATAGGAGATGACTTCAAAGAAAAAATGTAAATGGGAGATTAAAAAAACTGGGAATGATTAGTCAGTAGCTTGACGAAAGTAGGTGTAAAATGTTAAATAATTGGTGAGTAAAAATGGTGACGTGTAGACAAGCACTACAAGAGCTGAGCAGCAGCAAAATTGTTCAAGCTCTTCAGAGGCAGGAAAAGATGTTCACATGTGGAATGGAGTGTAAAGAGAAGCCCGTGACATTTTTAAAGCTTATCTGGGCACCTCTGTTAAGCTTGACATTTTCGTTTGCTTATATTTGCCTTAATCTGTGTTGCAGCAGCATTGAAGAAGCCTTTTGTAGTTTACATTAGGTCGCAAAGTGAAGAATTAATAAAATAGTCAATGTTTATACTTTTTCTTTTCCTTTAACACATTTCAGTCTCCATATGCTCGTTATTGCATTTCCGAAGCTTACTGATCTGCAAACTGACATGGTAGTCAGCAGGAAGGTATTTTAGTCTTAACACTCTGTTTAAAAAAAAAGAAAAAAATGTATTGAAATTTATCTGAATGCAAAAAAATCTAGAAAATGACAGTTAAATTCTTTAATTTTTTTTAGTGCTACTTGTACTAGTAGTGGCACATCCAATATAAAGTCAGAATTCTACTTGTTTGAAACACGAGCTAGTCGGAGCCCTGTGGAAAGGCCATTTGGTGGGAGTTCAAGGGATAACCAGAAACTCGTGTTATTCTAAATGTAAAAGTGGTTCTGCCTTCACCTTTAGCCTGGGCTTACGTATCTAACATCACCTGCTAGTTAAATCTTCATTGCTAAAAGAAATCCTGTATTTAATATCAGTCAGGACTTGAGTACCTGTTTTCACCTCTGCAATCGTTTTTATTATTTATTTATTGTGAAGGGGCTGGAGGTTTACATAGAGTAGACAATCGGCTTTTTGGTCTGCTTTTTCAGACTATCCTGAACTCCGGAGCTGCTTTTGTTTGGTCAGTTTCAGGGGGGAAAAAAAAAACAACCACCCAACTTTTAGATGTGTTATTTTTTTAATCTGTAGCACTTTCCAAATTTTTGGTTCAATTCTGGAGTCCAGGAAATTACAATGTTACTTTTCATCTATTGCTTTAATTTTTCTTACAGCATCCCTGAACACAGTGTAAATCTGGTATGTTTTCCAAGATTCTATCACTTTCTTGTGGAAACGTGGTGACTGTATTAGAAGTCTCGACTGGATTCTCGCAGGACACTCTGCTCTCTCCTTAAGCTGAAGTGCTTTTAACTTGTCCTTTGCATTTGGCAAATGATTCGGCTCCGTACAGCAGTATGACAGCACTTTGTATTTCCATACTGCTTTCACTGCGGGACTCGGAAGGCAATAAGAAGTTCATTGTACATTTATAACTATATCATCAAAAAACGTGAAAGGGCTAAATACGATTTTCTGTACCTCATACTGGAGAAACTGAGGCACACAGTGGTTGAACTGTCAGCACACAATGACAGAGCAAGGACCTGATTCAGCTCGGTTCGTAAACGCTTACCTAAGTCCATCTCCTAGAGAAGCAACTCATTGAATAGGGTTTTTTGTTTGTTTTTAACCTAATAAGTATAAATATGATCAAGTTGTCAGTAATTGCTTTACTGACTAGAGTCCCAGCTCTCTGGCAGATCCACCCGTTCCGTGAAAGGCCTCTCTGTTCTTTAAGCATTCACTAGATCAGATAACCTATGTTTTTCGTTTTGTCTGGCCACAGCAGGTGGAAGGAATCTCAGTCTACGTTAAGACGGGAGTTTCTTTCTTGGTTGGCACACCTACAATGTGAGAGTCTAATCTGGTCATTAGCTATCTGCAGATTTTAATTTCTCATTACTATACTCCAGACACTATCCTGTCAAATGGCCTGTACGCTAACGGGCACAACAAAACCACTGGTGGATGGTGTTGGAAGATGAAGCTAATGTGCTTGGCTCTTCCACTGTGCATATCTTCTAAAAATCTCATGATTGTTTAATTTAGCCATGCTTTGTGTATGCTATATGAATTGAAAAAATAATTCCAGTTTGAAAAAAACAAAGAGGAAAAGGATAGAGAATTCAGTGTCCTTGGTGCCCTGTCTGCCAAATCATAGTCAAGGCTCTCTCCAGGTATATCAAAAATTTGACATGTCCACTTGCCCTTAAAACCTATCTCCCTTTGGTTTTCTTCATGAATTTTTAACTTCTGAACAGAATATGTTATGAAAAATTCAAAGAACAGGAACAAATCTGGGGATATGTAAGTTTGCAAGCTAATATTCTTTCAAGTTTCAGGTCTTTCTTCAGCATAGAAAGAGGTGGAGAAAGACAGGTAGGAGAGGACAAAGGTATTCTTATTCCTATAGGAGCTGTGTCAAATCACTTTAAGTCTCAAAAAAAAACCAAAATAAAACAATTACACCTTTCAGATATCGGGAACAGCAGTTTTCCATGGATGTCACAAGTTTTATTGCAACTTCTCACAACTTTATATGCAGCCTTTTCTGAACACTGACCAAATCATGCAATTAAAGAAGCATAACAAATACATTATCTACCTCTCCAGTTTTGAATTCCATCAATTTGAGTGTGCTTAAGTATTTAATAGGTTTAACATATGGTTGTAAAACAGTCTGTGTCTGAAGAAATGTAGTGTTATGGGTTGTTACTGCAATTAAACAGTTATTCTTAATTTTTTTCAAGCTATTGTTCCTGGTTTCAAAGGAAAATATGAAAGTTGCCATTTGGCAGTATTTCTCCAGTTCTAAAAATTACAACATTAATATTATTAGTAGTAGTATTACTAGTAGTGCATGAATGACTTTGACTTATGTGTATTTCCATGCTGTACTCAGAGTAAGCTCATACAGATAGTAACATCTTTATAATGAAGATTTACTGTTTGGGAGGGTGACTTTACAACTGTTTTCTCCACATTCTCTACCAACAGCTGAATAAAAGCTTAGCTGCAAACATTAAATTGTTTAAAAATAAGTGACTGTAAGGAGTTTAAATTTATAAGTTCAGATTATGGAAAGGGTATCACTTCTGGTCTCGGATGGTTGAATTTGTTTGTATTAAGTAATTGAAACCTAAACCTGTATGGAAACTTTAGCATTGCCAAAAACATGGGTTTTTTTTATTTAAATCTAGGGTAGATCTTATTTACAACTGAATATTTAACAGTCTTTCGGGTGAGGCCTGCGGGTTTTTGAAATTGCACTTCTATGAATTCAGGCATCCCATCTTTGACACCTTGTATCCTGTTCCCCTTTCTTTGCTGTTTTTTAACTTACTGCAACAGATGAGGGGTTCTTAAACCATCTGTTAACCTTTTTTCCCCCATTTTTTTTAAA
>Ga0181612_147408_pt1 | contig 10027 bp, 3 predicted proteins | sample HoacroProtozoa21_FD_119630 | JGI IMG/M metagenome (GOLD analysis project Ga0181612, IMG submission 119630) | Hoatzin crop microbial communities from Cojedes, Venezuel. Combined Assembly of Gp0051906, Gp0051904, Gp0051908
CTTCAGCAAACTTGCTGAGGATGAACTCAGTCGCACTGTCCATGTCGCCGAGAAAGATATTAAACAGCACCAGCCCCAGTACCAACCCCTGAGGCACACCACTCATCACTGGTCTTCACCTGGACATCGAGACACTGACTGTAACTCTTTGAGTGCATCCATCATTGATCACGTCATTATGTGTCGCAGAATCTAAGCCTCACTAGATGAAATCCATACATAAACAGAATGAGTAACATCAATATTGATTCAATATTGATTCAATTTGTACCTTCTTATGTCATTTTTTGTCACTAGCTCCATTTTTTTTTAAATTATATTTTTGCCAGCTTTATTGTATAATAGAATAAGTTATAATACCAAGAATCTTTTAGTAGAAGTCTAATGATGAATGACACAATTTTAGATCACGGGAAAAAAAATCAAATTTTCAAAACCTCTGACCTTTTAATGGTGCAATATATGATAGCAAATGGTTATTAACAATGTCCACAAGCATACAATAAATATCCAATAAAATGTAAGAATGTATTTGTATAAGGCAGTATACTTTCCTACAAGTATGAGTTCCTTTACAAAGAAAAGGAATTTCTCTCCCCAGACAAAATGTTACTCTATTGCACATTGCTCTACATAGAAACAATGCATTATTGTATCAATTTATCAGCAAACAGTTTTCTAAACACCTTTTTTTTTCCTTTTAATTGTGTTCAGTGAGCTTGATGCCCTTACTGCTAAGCAAGAAGATTATCCCTTGCATGATCACTTGCACTTTGACCAAGTATTATTAGTTGTTTTCTTTCCACTGTACATCAGTGTTAGTATCTTCTGAAGCAGATTCAATTTAGAATCAGAATGAGTTGAAAAACTCTCAAAAAGGACTATCAAAAGACTTAAAAATAGAATGCATGACCAAGCTCACTTTCTTCCCCCTGATGTGGGTTAACCTGGTAGATGTATCCATGGTTAGTTATTTTTAGCTTTTGTTAGTACGCTGCTTTTACATTGGTAAGTTTACAGTCTTCCTCCGTAGCACACCGGTCACAAATTCGTAATCCACTTTACACTTCGTGCAATGACTGAGTTCACAACATGAGATGGGTGAGAACAAAAGTGGGATTTACAGTCGTTGTAGATATCTGGAAGTTGTTTTTTCAGTGCAAGCTACTTTTTTTCAGGGTGGTCAATGTCATTATTTTTACTATCTCTTATTAGTCTCCCATCAATTTTTTAATTCTATATATCTCTATACTGCTGTATTTGCTATTCAGAAATTCGTATGCTAATCTCACTTTGTAACACATAACTTCTTTCTTGAGTAGTGGATGCTGAAAAGAAATGTCTATTATTAAGGGACAAGCCACTGCACACCATTCAAGGAGTCACACATACACCACTACAGACTTTAACTGCTAGGAGCAGAGTCCCTTCACAGCAGGCCACTCCACTGAGCCAACAGGTGCCCCTTTTTGACTCCTCACACACGTCCACACACACACACACACACCAGGGAGCTTCCTCTTCCCTCAAGTTCTACCTTAGATTTCCCAAAGCACAGTTTCTGACATGATGTATGCCAGAAAAACTTATTGAGTGGTATAGTGGTGTAAAACAGTTCGAGCTGGGTGCCTCCAAAGAGGGACCCCAAATAAAGATATCCCTGGGCAATTATACCCTTACAATCTAAGTTCCCACCCCACAGGTTCTCTCCCCACTGTGTCCATCCGACAGCTGATCCAGTGGTGCTGTTTGGGTCTGGGGTCTTTTTGTTCCTCATAGGACAACTCCATTGTCCCTGGGCGGGCTGAAGATGCTTCTCTCATCTTCAAAGCGGCCCTGCTGCTGTCTACTGACTGTTTATAACTTCCTTATCTTCTAGCTGCAGCTGGATTCTTGGGGGGCCCTCTTTACTTAGATTGGCAGGGGTTCCAGGTGATAATTTCACAGCGTGTGGCGTAAGTCTTCAGTGAAGCTAGCCACTAATGATCAACAAGTTACTTACTATATATACTATATATACTTACAAGTTACTTACTATATATATATGAGTAATACACCAGAATACAAAACAGCGACTCTTCTTACATTTCAACTAATTTTTTCTGTAATACTATGATATATCCTCCTGATAATCCAGTCAATGTGTCAATGTACATAGTCCCATATAAAGCCCTTGGCAAAAAATTACGTCGTTGGATTTAAACAGAATTTGAGTGCTTCCTGTTATGCGGAGGTCAAAAAAGTTACATAGTAAGATGCACCTGGATCATTGAATGTATGCTTCCATTCCATTTCTGCCATTAGGCAGTCGTACTAACTTCTAGTAAAAAACTATGGTGAAAAACTAAAATCAAACCCAAATGAGTGAATTAAAAAATTCACATAAAGAATAAGGAACTGAACCAGATCCAAAATGATAGAAACTAACTGGTAAGCAACTTTCTGAACTCCAATTGTTTTGCAAGACGCTAAGTATCAGTATCTGTTTGCCTGAGTGGAGTAGAAAGTTCTCAGACTAAGTTCTTCACAGAAACAAGCCATGGCTCAGTCAATAATGCAACTAATGACCTAGTTAATGTAGCTTTTTATATTTGTGTTTCTTCATATGGGATAAAAGGAATACTAATTTATCTTGTTGGCAACTAATGAGATTGTTTATTTGTTTTACTCACTGTAAAGCTCGGAGATATCATAGAGTTGTATATTGTTCTTAAATGTTTTATTAGGACTAGTCTGTGCATTTGCATTTTGGTGAACTGTATTTACTTCAGAAAGAGCAATTGTCTTAGTTATCAGTAACTTATAAGTAAAACAAGAGTAACTGAAATGATACAACATAACTGGTGTAAAATTGCGACATCAAGTCTACTTGTAAACATTAACAATGAATGCTCAGTCTTTTCTGTGAACAATGATTGACTGACCTTTATTTTTTTTAAGGTTTTCATTATTGCTCTTTAGCGTTAAGGACAATCAAAATAGAAATTACTTAGTAGAAACAGAAGTAACACAGTGCCGACAAAGGTTTGTCAACAAATCATGCCAGTCCAACACTAAATTGTAGTGGAACATCTTGAAAAATATCTACATAAACACATATTGAAGCATGTCCTGGAGGTCAATAAAGTAAGTTGTCAACTCGGTAATCTAGAGAATCCTCCAGTGGAGGACTTGTAATTGCAAATCTCCTGATTCCAATTGCTAGGCTAGAACAGGAATAAAGACCCTATAACAGAAGGAGTTTGCATTGTATCTGGGGTTGACCCTCTGTGAAAGAACAGTAGGACACACTATGATTTAAGAAATGCTATGTGGGCAGCTCGTTCTCTCATGCACTAAAACCTTGTAGTGATCTTCAACTCTAGCATACTAAATCAGAGCTTCAAGGAATAGTAGGGGAAACAGAGCCGAGATCTATCTGAAGTTTTACCCTTCTCCTCTTCTTTGTCAACAAGAAGTAAAAGAATATATTTTGCTGTTAAGCAATAGTAAGCAATAGTATTTTTATCATGTACTCTGTACATTATTTGATTTAATCAACCACTCTGTATGTTATGTTAAGTATACATCACAGATGCAAAATCTTCATTTTTGTGCAATGTATTGTGGCTGTGGATTCATACTCCACTAACCAGTCATCATAAAGATGAAAACCACCAGTACTGAAGTCTCACACTTCCACTACATGAACTGCGCCGTCTTGAATAGTTTCATGCTTAGCCCTTTGCAGTGCGCTAGTGTCTAGGGGTTCTTGTCAAGTATCAGGATTTTGGCATCCTAAGAGCAGAACTGAAAAACAGGAAGAAAAAGGTCACACTAAAAGAACAATAAAAGTTCTGTTGAACTGAATCAAATTTAAATTATGTCAAACACCTTGATAATATGCAGCTCTCTTGAAAAGTACGTGTTCAAATGTAATATGTTGTCAGTGAATGTAACACTATACTGTTTCAGTAGGTAATGAATAAACTTGGAGCATTAATAGTTCTTTATTTGCTTAAAGTTTGGTATCCAGTAACAAGGTGAAATGAATCAAGTATTTGGTAAAAGAGTGTTCAAGCATTTTGGATCTGTTTAGATTAGGAAAATTTTTCAAAGTGTATGTGCAATGAAACCCAGCCTAACTTTTTTAATGTTTTTTTGTTTTTTTTTTTCTCATCTTTCCTGTACAGCAATGCTGTGGCTTTGAATTGCAACTTTGATAGGCAGCAAGTGAAGTCATTTGAAAAGTCCTATCAACCACCATAAGGATTAGGCTTAAAAAATATGCAAACTTTGTTAAAAATACGATCAACTATTTATAATGCTGAAAAGTTACATACACATATATACACCGTAGATACATACAGATGTGTGCATTTAGATCACACATACAGACAAAAAGCAAAAGAAAAGAGCAAGGTAAGCAGCAGTTCTTAGACAAGAGAAATGAAAAACACTGAACTTATGAAAGTATTCAGTTCTACCAGCCATGTTTATTGAGATGCGAGTAGGGAAAAGTTTTAATATTAAATATAATCCTAAGGAAGTGTTGCTGTACTTTTATTTTCTTGTAATATTTTAAGAAAGCATGTTCTTTCCTCCCTAAATTTAGATGAATGCTAAAGCATACATCCCAGTAATGATCTTAAAAGATGTATATTCAGCTGTTAACAAACGCTTTACTTTCCAACACACTGACCCACAAAATCAAAGGCTTTCTTTTAAGCTGTACAACTTCTCAAGCTAGCCACGTCGAATGCTGCAGAAAAATGGCTTGTACGTCTGTGATGATGTGCACGTAAGAAGGTGTTCCACTGAGGATACTTTCTGACAGAGCACATGAACAATTTCTGTTCTTGAGCACAAATACCCCATCCAAAGACCATTATACCTGTAGTACCTAAGTAAATGAGTAAGTGGAGAACTTGCGATACAAAAACCACTATTAACTTATATCTATATCTTTCTTATAAATGGATTTTTTTCAAATTTTTAGGTTTTCTTCACATGGGAAGTGGAAAAAAATATATATATAAAGCAGAGCAGAGGTAACAAAAGGCAATGTTTTCCCATTTGCAAAATTATGCAGTGACCACAATAATTATCTTCTTTGGTCTGATGTTTGTGCAAGCAATATCATGAGCATAGATGGAAATCAGAAGCTGGCCCAAAAAATCACAAGGAAGGTAGAAAGACAAATTCTCACAGTCTTATAAAATAGATAAGGAATGGAAAAGAGTCCTACATGAATTCCACTCATTTCAAGAATCTAAGTATCCAGTGCAGGCATATATTCTTAAGCTGTTTGCACGTTGTGGCACAATAGCATCAGTATAAATTGTTGAAAATTTAGGATTCCAGCATTAAATTAATTTTACTTCTTTCAGAAATCCATATAACAGTACAAAAAAGGTGCACACAATATTTAAATTTGCACCAGAAGCATTTATTCTAATTTCCCCAAACACCTATTATAAAAGGTGGCAAAGACTGTAGCCTACATGCCACATGCAGTGCTTCTAATAGAAAGGCTGAAAAACAACAAAATTAATTGTGAAGATTCGAAGGTTATCCCAGCCAGCTCCAGCTCTGGAAATTACAGTGGCAGATGCTTTGCCTATAATCTCTGGTATCATTGAAACACAGTCTTATCACTCATTTTGCTTCATTAAATAGTTCTTTCAGGCAATATGATACATGACATTTTTCCTATCTAAATACAAATTTAAAAAATACTTTTCAGGCTGGAAATGATACATTTGATTCAAAAATTACCTACATAACAAGACGTTCTTTGGGCACCTGTGCTTTCTGTGTATTTCCTCTGAATAGCTGTTGGTTCCAGTAATTACAAATAATTAGACTGATCCCTCTGAGAATACTCTCACTGTTGTGCTATGCTCTTTACCTTGATTATGTCAATTTCTTAGGGGACATTCCATTTAGAAAGAAATGAACGTTTAATTTGAATCATTTCCAGTGAACATGAACAACCCCTATTAGGAATTTTATCTAGCACTGAGCAAGAACGGATAATCAAAATCATTGACTAACTCCAGTGATTTGTTTTAAGGGAATAATGATGCTGGCTACATTTAAATAGTCATATAGTCTACTGAGATCAGTTTCAAAAAAAATTTGATGTTTAAAATATGTTTTTAAACATCGTGAAGTTACTAGAGATACAATAAAAATTATACTGTACATACACGTCATAGATCATTAAATGTATGTATACACATCAGCTTAGCACACATTATTTACACATAACATGTGTACATCTCTATATGCAGATATACCACAAAAATAACATATCTGTAATGAAATGTATTAGACATCTATATCATTTTGTGTAGGTACAGAACAGTATTTTTATGTTCTTGTGTGAGAATATCTATATTCTTTAACAGTCAATGCTGTTAAAAGAGAATAGTCTGTCACTATACTGGAATATATTTTCATGTTATCCGCTGGGATAACATGTGTTTTCTTTTTGATTTTTTATTAATAGCCATAAAATGTAATGTTTATATTTATAGCCACAATAGTTGCAAATATTCACAAAAACATTAAATCTCCAAGTTATAAAAAGGGAAATGTAAAATAAAAATTTGCTCTCTCCTTGTAGATTTAGCCTGTGAACACTAAAGCAATAGTTACAAATCATACATTAGAAAAAAAAAACCATAAAAATTACTACTTGCTCCAAATAAGAGAGGAATGACGTCAATAGATTGTAAGGCTTGGGTAATGAATATGATGAGATTTTCAGAGTACACTGAAAGACTTAGATAAGGAGGAAAACATTTGTATTCCAGAATAAGTAAATAAATAGAATTTTTCTGTGTTTTTATTTTTGAAATTTTAGTTATTCCTGTTTGAAAAAGTGCAGAATAAAATTAACACAAATATTTGTAGACTTGGAAAATAAATTGTTTTCTGCACAACATTTTCAGAACCCTAACAGTATGACTAGCCAGAAAGGCCTAGCCTTCGAATAAGATTGGGCCCAATTGCTGGTTTTGAAGATCAGTCCAAGCATTGCTGACCTGTATCCAGATGTACTCCATGACTACTGTTGAGTGCGCAACGATGCCCTTAGCAATGATTCCTTTAGTGCCACCGAAGTAACGTCAAATATTTCATATTTACTTTTCTGTGGGGATAGTAATTTTATTGCTACTGTTTGGAGAATAATTGAGTAGAAGCGAATATAGTATTTATAGTAAATATTATAATGAATAAAAAGAACCACCTTCTTTTTTTTTCCTTCCTGTCTTTTGGCATAGATCAGGGGTAAGCCACTATTTTCATGGGCTAGTTCTGTTGTATGATAGGATTATTTATATAGTTTTTGTATACTTCTTCTGAGTTTGTTGGTTTTAGTAACTCAAACTGTAGGGTTTTTGTGGAAATTATTTTATCTGACAGCTGACAGTAGATAGAGCAGTGTACATTAAAGGGTATTAAGGTGTTCAAAGATTTAATGCTTCCTAATATGACAGCATGGAGGACTGCATCTTTCTGAGTTAGCAATGCTGCTTGCTTCCAGGAAAATCTGGACATACAACAGTTATCTCCTCCTCAGTTCAACGAGTTTCTTCCCAGAATGGTGACTTTCTCAGCGCAGAAATTCCTCTGAGGAATTTTGGGTGGATGTATTCTCTCTACAACTGAGTTTAATGTCTTTTATGTTCATAGTAGCAGTACAACATCATAATAGAATACGCTATGAATCTCTACTATGCATAATTCCTACATCATAATTTCAGTAGACACATTATGTTTGTCACTTGAATGATGGTTATTGCTAGACTGTGGAAAAACTGAAATGAAAGAGTAATAGGGGCAGCCTTCTTGGAAACTGTATTATTCAGTCAAGTTTGTCTTACAAGTTTTTTGACATTCTCTAGCTCTTCACCTTACTCTAGACTTTAGAGTTATTACTTACTTTGTTTGCCACAGTGCTGTTGTTTAACCCCAGCCAATAGCTAAGCACCACACGGCTGCTCACTCGCTCCACTTCTCCAGTGGGGCAGGGGAGAGAATTGGAAGGGTATAAGTGAGACAACTCGTGGGCTGAGATAAAAGCAGTTTCACAGGTAAAGTAAAAGCCGCCCACACAAGCAAAGCAAAATAAGCAATTCATTCACTTCTTCCCATCGGCAGGCAGGTGTTCTGCCATCTCCAGGCAAGCAGGGCTCCATCACACATAATAGTTACTCGGGAAGATAAACACCATCACTCCAAATGACCCCCACTTCCTTCTTCTTCCTCCAGGTTTATATGATAAGCATGTCATCATATGATGTGGAATATCCCTTTGGTCCATTGGCATCATCTGTCCCACCTGTGTCCCCTCCCAACTTCTTGTGCATCCCTAGCCTACTTGCTGGTGGGATGGTGCGAGAAGCAGAAAAGGCCTTGACTCTGTGTAAGCACTGCTCAGCAATGACAAAGACATCTGTGTATTATCAACAGTGTTTTCAGCACAAATTCAGAACATAGCCTCATCGCTACTATGATGACAAAAAACTCTGTCCTAGCCAAAACCAGCACACATGGAAATAGACACAATCTCCAGCTTTTCTTTATTCAGGCCTATTACAATGTCAGCAATATTTTTGGTTTTCTGTATGAAATACAATTTCCTTCTCTCCATCAAAAAATTATTGTTTTCTTGAAGTTCTACTTTTAGGTCATTTTCTTGGAATATTTCCTGCTTTTTCTTAATGAAAATCTTTTGATTGTCATTTTCATTCTTAGTATGTAAGAGAAATGTTATAGTCTTAAAAACTTCAAAACCAAATAACCGAGCCTTCGAAATGTGCTTCTCTTTTGATGCTAATGCTTTTAATGATGATAAAGAATAAAAAAGCATTTCCACAGTGTATTAGGATATTAGAACATTTGGCTGCTGTTATTTTTTCGCTTACTTGGAATAAGGACTTGAAATTCATCCTTCTATGTCATACAGAGAAACAAAAAAAATAATAAACCAAACACAAAACCTGTAATTACTTTTGATTTATTCAGTAATTTGTTAATAAAATGAAACAGTTCCAACAAGAGATACTGAGGAAGGGTGACATTTTGTTTTTGATTGACCGAACTTCCATAATAAATGTTTTGTATAATATTTTTTTATAGATCCATGAACTTTTACTGTAAATTATCATGTGCTATGATAACAAATTGGAATTGTTAGTTCAAAACAATGGAGAAAAAGATACCAGCAGATATTTTAACAGTTACTGGATTGACTTTTAATAACAATTTATAGAATTCATTATGTGGTTCAACTATGTTGTAATGTAAATACTGAGTTACTTTGTATTTTGATTTGGCATTTTTTAAATCTGTATTAGAAGGTAAATTGTTCACTACACAGATAACATGTAATCTTTAAGTAATAGCAAGACAAACAAAAATTTGGTAATGTTATTTAGTGTAAATTTTTCAGTTTTACTTGACGTGGATACCATTTTTGGATTTGTAAAAAAACTTAATTATGTTAAAATTTCTTACAGCTGGGAAAAGTGAAGTGTATGTTGTCATTTGCTAGGTTATCAGTATTTTTTCTTCTTCCATGAAGAATGGATGGGGATTCTAAATATTCCCCAAGCCCATTAGACCTTTTGATCATCATCACTACTGCTTGCCATCTGCTTTGTCATACTCCTTGTCCAACCTTTTGGGCTTTGGGTGTTATATAATGGAGCAGATGGACATCAAATGGTTTCATTGTGTTCTGATTGGTTAACAGTTTCAGAGGCTAACATCTTATGGCAGTGACAGTCTCAAATACTGGAGTGTCTGTAAAGGCATGTGGAATGTGAGAGCATCTGTTTTATTAAAGGTATCAGGTCAAAGACCATTTCAGTTCAAAGACAATAAAACGGGAGACGGAAAAACATAAACAGAACACAGAGATCCTGTTGGAGTGGGAGACGGATTGGAAGTAACGATGTGGTCTCAATGTGAGTATAATCGTTCTCCTTTATTAGTCAGCAAAACAAGGTTTATATAGCAAAGCAATTACAGC
>Ga0181612_158582_pt1 | contig 10027 bp, 4 predicted proteins | sample HoacroProtozoa21_FD_119630 | JGI IMG/M metagenome (GOLD analysis project Ga0181612, IMG submission 119630) | Hoatzin crop microbial communities from Cojedes, Venezuel. Combined Assembly of Gp0051906, Gp0051904, Gp0051908
CAGTACGTTATTTTAATACAACTCATACACAACAAACAAGCTGTATTTGGGTCATTAGCTGAATTTGTAAAGCAGTATTTCCAAGGGTTAGAAATTCCTTATTGAGAAACTGTTTACGGAGATACGAAGTTTATAAGTTGCGGGTGGGGGGGCAACGACAAATATTTTATATGATCCCAAAATACAGTGAATATAATAACACTGTGCAGTTTGAAGTGCATTGCAGTAGCTAACAGAACAATAGGTGATTCAAACATAAGGTCCCATCTTAAATTAAAGCAGAAGTAATTTAAAACACTAGGCACTGTTTTGCTAAACATCTATGAGGAATAATGAAAGCAAAATGCCACTGATGCAATTTATACTGTATGTATCACCTTTTAAATTATTATTACAATACATTTTTTAAAAAATGCAAAAAGGGAGTCAAAGTAAATCTTGCAAACATTAAAAAAAAAAATCTATAAGAAAAAACCATGCTGATTGTGAGGCAAGACACTGGGGAGGGAATAACACGAGAGACTCCAATTCACCAGTCCACTAGGACTGTTCAGCTGTTATCCTACAGTAGGCTGAGCCTTTCCGAGCGGAGAGGAGGAGATATCTTTGTCTCTAAGCACTGATGTTAGATGTACAATGTTTACTGTGCTTCCTAATCTCCAATTCACATAACAGCAATAAAGGGAAGAGGACAAAACCAAACCCATGCTAATTAAAACTTGAAGTAATAGGAAAGGGCTGGGAGGGGTTAGCTCTTTACAGCCAAGCTCTGCCTAGTCCTTTTGCAGCAATCTGTGATTATTAATCTCTAAAAACACTCCTTGCTCAATATTCTGCAATCTAGACTTCAGCCAATCTCTTTCAACATGCAGGAAACCTTTTGGTTTAGCCATATTTGACATATCATATGAACTCCAATTATCCATCTTTTTGCAATTAATCATCTCACAATTACATTTCCTGCACTTATAAGCATCCAGCTGGGAACTGAGTTTTAATCTAGCAAATATAAAAAAAAAGATTCAGGTTTCTAACAAATTACTTCTAATTAACCAGAACCTTTTCTAGTCATTCCAACCTAAAGACGCCTACAGCAAATGAAAGAATTTGTTGTTTGCATTCCTAATGATATTTTAAAATTTCATTTCAATTTCCCCAATGAGTAACTTTCAGGAAATTCACTGCACTTGTATCTACTTAAACAAACATTCTGTTAAGCAGGAAATGCACAACAACAAAAAAAACCTAGGAGAAGAAAAAGAGAGCTGATATTACACTGAGCAGAAAAGCCACTAAATAAAGCTAAAGAACCAGAATGCTAATGAATGGCAACTTCCAAAACTACACTGTTTTGTGTACTACCAGGCCCTGCCAGAGTTATTGGGAATCTCAAAACTATGCTCCCAAATAACAGCTTAGAAATGAAAGGTTTGGGGGTTTTTTTTCCGAAAAAATGGTCAGTTCTACTGATACAAGGCAGCAATTTATGGTCTGTATAAAGGAAGTGGATTAAATGAAGTCACCTAGTCAGATAACTCAGGAAACTAAGTCAATGGTGGTTAAACAGCACATGAAAGAGCTTTGTCCCACAACTTCCAGTGACTTCCCCAGGGAAAGATTTGGAATAAGAATCATGCAAAACATGCTTACTGCACGACTGGGAAGGGCTTGGTATCACAGGGAGGTAACATGAGGTAAGTATCAGATGTAACAGTTTCATTTACATTAAGTCTTATCAATTTTCTCCAACTGTTTCAAAGTCAATGCAATCATCTGACAGAATATGATTGCTGCAAAGTAAAGTATACCTTTCATGTTCTTTGGACAGTCAAATACCAGAGGGTTTTCTGTCAATTATGCAGTATCACAGATGTACATCCCAAATCTGTCCATCTAACTAACGAAAATAAAACAATATACAGCTGAAAAACGCTATCAAGAGCTACCTTTAAGTAATACATAATATATAAGTCAGTCCAACTGCAGAAATACTTGTGCTCAAAAGGCTGGTGTTCATTAATGTGCTACAAAAGTTTCCATAACACAAAATAGGACTGCATTAATTGGCTGATTGATTCAATACTACATTAAAAGTAGTTAATTATTCTGAAAACAGTTATTTTAATACACCCGAAGCCTTCCAAATCTATTAAATTTCATAAGCCTGCACCAACATCCCATTACTTTGACATTCGCTAACTACGTCTGTACGCACGTTGAGAACACCAAAACTATCGGTGCATTTCTGGTTTTATTTCTAACAGAGGTCCTGTTGTGACTGTGGACATCCTTTAACTCATTTACGACACGGGAAAACCAACAAAATCGGTAGTAACTTCTTCTACCACAAATTCTAATTCCTGCCACAACAGCGACAGCTTTAACTCCAACAGTCCAGTGTCACAAACCAATTACCACCAACCTCCCCTTCCCAAACTTCTTTTTAACCTCTCTATCGGACACGCAGAGAACAGCACGCTCAACGAGGTGTGAGGAAAGATACATCCTTAGCTATTATAGAGTCAATATTTAAACCACACTCTTGTTCTTGGAGACTCCAACCCGAGAGTTGTGTGAAACATCACAAAACATCTACCAATGCAATAAAGGGTCCAATCTACCTGCGCACTTTCAACAGTGATAAAGGAAGACCTGCATGAAGAAGCAGCAAGAACATTATGGAAAAGCTCATCTTGGTTGTGAAATCAATTACCAAAAAACAAAGCAAAAAGCCTGGGTGACAGCAAGCAGACAGTGTGAAAGTACAGCAAGTTTTTCTTCTCAAAGGCCCTCACAAGACTAACATGAGACATTGAGAGACATAATTCAGATGGGCTACAGCCTTCAGCGGGAACTCTGCTCACAGCTCTCAGCATCAAAATGGCCATTCCCATTCTGAAGGCTATGCAAGATACTCCCTACTTCAATGTATGGTCTAAGTCAGCGCTACGAAATCCCACCAGCAGTCCTCCATGCTGGTACACAAAAGACCCGGTACTGATTACCCAGACACCAGACCACAGGCAGACGTGCTTAGGCACGTGATAGGAAAGCATTACTTGAGCAATTTAGATCAAGTAGTTTTTTAAAGGTCAGAGAGACCAAGGACAGGGAAGTTACATGTCCCTTAGGACACCTGGCACAGTTGCCAACATCGCCAAGTTCAGACCAGTGTTCTGTCGGGGTCCAGCTCAGCAGGGACCACGGCCAGGCCGGGCCATGGGGAGCGAGATCCCACGGCATCCCTGGAGCGGGGACCAAAGGCCTTGAAACGGAGCCCTGGGCCATGGGCAGATGGGGGAGGCTGTTCAGGGCCGATAAGGGCTATTGGAGCCCTCAGGGTCCAGGCCACCCAAAACCGGGCATAACTTCTGCACGATTTGATATTAACCACAGCTGGAGGAGGATGCAGAAGAAAAGTCAAGCAGATAACACGTAGTAGATTTACGTCACCATGGAGGAGACTGGGGTCAAGTCAGAAATATCCTGCATACGAAGCAACCCTGATCCGAGTTAAAGCCAAGGCCATGTCTGTCATTACAATAAACTGCTCTAACATTTAAAAAATAGTTTTATTAGTTTACCGCCCCTGAGTCACACTTACAAGCTCTAAACCATTGACAAGCCAGGAATGAACAGGTGATATCGCAGAGAGATTCAGAAGGTACTAGGCAAAGATGAAAAATAAAAAGAATTAGAAGAAAAAACACCCTCTCAGCTGTAGTCATTTAAGTAGGAACACCACAGAGAAAAGCTCTTAAGTGCAAATTTTTCTTATTGCAGCATTACTTTCCCTGGCACATGAAACGGCAATGATAACAGGCTCAAAAAAAACTTTGAAAATAAAGTTAAAAGATACATGTAACTTAAAACTAACATCTTTTCCTACACAGAAAGGTTAAATTGTGGGGTTGACATTTGCATTTGTTACGTTGTCAACGTTTCCTGCCTATCAGCCTATGTACAAACAATATGTAAAGATGTCATCTACATATTTATACCAAAGGAGTTTATGAACAAGACCTGTCAGTTTATTTTAACACCTTTCCAAAACGTCAGCTTTCATCAGGTATAAACACAACATGTTTAATTTATTAGTTTGGTTTAATATAAAAAGTTGACAATCATATGTCACCATAACTATTGATAAGGTAAATAAGGACTACAGGAAAACGCCAAAAAAAGTCATTAAAATATTTCTCAGCTTCCTGAATCAGACTGGATATATTGGCTTTTCTGTCAATAAGTGCATCACACATTTTTCTTCATATGGCTGTTTTTGAAGTGATGTGTCCAACAGTGAAGCTTACAGACAGACTACAATTCTTGGAGAATTTGAATTCCATTTTGACTGTACTGGGCAGGGGAGAGGGCTTTGTTTAATTTAAAAACAAAAAACAACACAGACACAAACTTGTTCACCTGTATTTAAACACACACACCAAAGATCTCTTCTTCTCATCTAAAATATATTAAGCCTGCATAAAAGTTAAAATATAAGGCACCAGAAACTTTGGGTACAACTCCAAAGTTCAGCAAAGCAATACATTTGTTTCCACTTTCTACAGTAGATGCTTGATTGAATTCCCTCAAGAGGAATGCTACTATCATAGGTCCACCTTCTTTGTTTACCACGTCAGGAGGACACCCTGTTCTCGCTTCTTTCTAGATACTTCCCACAAAATGTAATAGAGGGCAGCACAGCCTCATTTCAAAAACTTCATCCCCCCTTCTGCCACTACACAGCCAAACACTGAATCAGCGAGTCGTTCCAGCCAGACTGAAATAGCTTGCTCTACAGGGAATAAAATAATCTTATTTATCTGAATGCAAGGATAAACTTCATTGTATAGATTAGTTCAAACACTCCTGCCCAAGCCAAACCCAGGCCAAATTATGGCCAGAAGCACACAAGAGTTTAAAGGCAGGGGAAACAGAGAACGGACTGTTCATTGACAGCATCTCTCCTTGCTGGAAGAGGCTTTTCTTTTCTTCAGCAAGTGCCACCTCAGCATAAGACATGGAAAAAAATTTTATTATTACACACCCAAGCTGATGCTAGGATTTGATACTATGGATACCAAGAAGTATCGCATGCCACAGCTGCTTAACTATTCCGTAAACTTACATGGCAGGGATAAGAACAGTGATTTCTCAGAATACACCAGACACCTCAAAGACTTGATTTGGAGTATTATAAGTATCACTCACTTAATCCTTTGCAGATATCAGAAATCTAGTGTTGAACTCCTTGAAAGCGCACTGAATATGATGGAAAACCAGGGGCTTTGTTTTTCTGTTCAAATAACAAGTAGGTGGAAGAATTGATACATGGGCCATCATAAGTGATCTTTATATATTAAACAAACTAATTGACAAGACCATTTCAAAAAACAAAAGTAGTCTAAACTTACTAATAATCAGATTTCAGGTTATAGAAGCACACACCCTGGTTTCCTTTGTTTGAGACATGATATGAGAAGGGGAATGGAAATTTCCAAAGGGCCCAAATCTTCCACAAAGGAAGGCAGGACCTTCAGAAGACAGTCCTGCTCCCAAAGGATACATTTAACTACATCGGAACATGTAGCACCTCGAAGTTTTTCCACTATTGTTTCTGCAGTGTACATGATTTCAGGTTTTATTGCAAAATAGATTTAGCCCAGTTCTTAGACCAAACATCCTTACTTCAACATGGTTCAAAGCTGTCTGAAACACCACTCTTTGGTTCAGACCCTTATTTCTGTGTTTGGTGCACAGCAGAAATGGAGTTTCCAGTTCTTTTTCATCAAAAAGCAATCCTATTCAGACTCACATGCAGTAAGTGGGGAAAACTGGGTGATTCACTTCAAAACCACAGTACTGCCAAACCAAACCCCACCACTGCACATGAAGCCCCAGGTGGGAGAGAAGTCCCCAGTTAAAGATGTTTTTTGAAACATACAAATGGCTTGCAAACTGGTCCTAGGTTGTGAGAGAAGGCAACTCGACAGACAACTTCAGCAACAGAGTACTTCTTAGGTACAAATTAAAAGGGAAAACTTTTGAAGTTTGTCCCAGAAAGAGAAGCAGAAAAAGAAAAGTGAAAATGGGGAGGGAGAGGTGCAAATTTTCCTTATGATTGTTCTAAGATTCATGCATTTTAAACCAAGATCTCTACAGGGCACAAGTGCTAAGTCACCAATCTGCATTGCTGAATGCTGGACAGGTAGCTCATGAATGGAAAAAGGGGACCTTAATAACACGTTTGAAACGGATTCCAAGTATGGGTCAGAAGAAAGACGCAGCCCAGGTGCCTTCAACTGAAATAAAGATCTAACAGGAGGACAACATGACAGAAGGTCAGGAAAAGACAAAAGGAGCACTAAGGGCTTAAAAAGGCTGGGAAAGCGATTCAGGTTAGCAACCCTAACTTAACCCTGACCTTTCTGCAACTTTTTACCTTGATTTAGTTGACTGAGTTAACTTTGTGGGAAGCTTACACAACTGAACCACAGAGTCTGATTTCTCCCGAAGACTGGGCAGAAAGAAGAGGAAATCACAGGGTCACTTAGGGGTATTTATAACATGGGATTACAAAACAATATAAAAATGCTGTCATTACAAATCACACATTTCTTTAACTAAAAAAAAAAAAAAATCATAGAACTGTAGTTGAGACCCCCATCTTAGCATTACTAGCTTTACTCCCAACCACATTAATCCCAGATCAATATTTCTAGTCTTTTTTAAGGATGCTAGAAACTATATAAAATGAAAACCTGTACTTTCAAAGACAGCTGCTAATGGAACAATTCATAAAATTTAAACCTATTTTTCTTAAACAAATAAAGCATAAATAATTACAAGAAACACATCAACACAACTCAGTTCTTTGCACAGTTCTATTTGGTTAATACTCACTATCACAGTGCTAAAGAGCTGTACTCATGGGTGAGAAACCCTTTGTGCTAGGCACTCTACAAACAGGGATCCCTGTGTCAAAACACTTCCAGTTACACATCCCAAGATACCAACCATCATTATGGAAAGCTACTTCTCCAATTTTGAAATAAGAGAATTGGCTTTTATATTAATGCCATTGTTCTCACTTAAATCAATTATTAAATAACACTTTTTTCCTGGTTGGTGATACGCCCTAGCAAAGGTTTCAGTTCAATTTAATAATGGTTCAAAGTCTTCTACTCATGAATCCATGGAAAGGAAGGTGCTATCATCGTAACGCAGGAGTGTTTTCTATCTAAGGTCCAAGCTAAGACCCACCAAACACAACACAAGCCTTTTCTTTGACCTGCTAGAATTCATATTTGAGTCTTTAGCGAACAGGCACAAAGTCTGCAATTGCAATTCAGTATTTTCCAAAAGCCTACCTAACATGTTTCTATGCTGAATAGGAGGGTAAGTTGGTAAACAGTACCCTTACTCATTCTAGTCTTAACTTCTCTGAAAATAAAAAACAAACAAAGGACATGTTGCAGAGTTCAGAAAACAAGCACAAATGCCGCTCAATGGGAAACGTGCAGAGCCCACACACACACTCCACAATTTCTTTTTCTTTATACACCAGACACCAAATATTTAGTTAGCAAAACCCCTTTTTCATTACGCTTTTTTCAGAAATGGCTAAATGTTACCACAGCAGGAAAAATTATTCTGTTCTACTACTGATCCCAAAAGCCACCTGCTATATTCCTTTTTACTATCTGCTATTTATATTTCTACTCTAATTTCATTCATTGTCTCTTTCAGGAGTGAAACCTCTGTAGTATTTATTAAATATTGGAAAAGGTTTATTTTCCAAGCACTGGCACCCTAAATGTTGTTTATAAAAAGCAAATGAAAACTAAGGGAGGTGCTGTATTTGATCCACTTAAAATAAAATGTATACAAGCATTACATTGCCAAACATGCAACTTACAGATCCTCCAGCCTTTGCAGGGATTTCCTCCCCAACTGAGTAAGAACAGCAAGTTTAAACAGACTTCGTGGCCAAGAGCCACTTTTTGTTGTGGTTTGTACAGCAGCTTTAAGGGAAGCTGACTGTACTTAGAACTGACTAATAAAGGATTGCAGAATACAAATAAAAAGTTACCAAACAAAAGAACAGAGATATTAACACTTATTCCATATGTTTCACATGGTAAAGAACATCACAGGGAAGGGGGTATAATTCTAATACACTTCCAGATGCATTTTTTTTGCTTTATATTCCTTCCTCACTAAGCCTTAAGCCAGAAATAAGACATCTCCACTGCTGTAAATGTCCATCTCCTTTTACCCACGCTAGCTAGTTTCAAAGAACCACAAAGTTCCTTCTGTGTTTGCTACTGCCATGTTAAAAAGAACCAGCTTAGAGCACAAAATGGGAAGGTTTTATCAGAGAGGAAACAGGCTAACATTGTTTGGTTTAGTTATTAAATAGCATTTTTATATATTTGCAACTTGTAAATATTAAAAGAAATTTAGTATTTTTCAGGACAAATGATAGTCTGCCTACACAAGGAAATAGCCCTCTACCCAACATGGAAGACTTCTGCATAAATATCTACTTTGTTCTCGGGTTAGAGCTTGGGGGAGGGACAGCAAAAAAAAATTCACTATTTCAGTTAAATTCAACCATAATTTATAAGAAAAAAGATCGAATGAGCTGACTGATTGATTCTCCTTAAGAATCCCTGACACTATCACATTCATACTAACATTAGTTTTTCACGAAGACTTTTTAACCCATTATAGTAGATTTCCTGAGAGAAAAGCCAAAAATGGAATTCCATCGAGCTGTGCTCCTGTTGCACTAACTTTCAGTATTCCACTTCTGAAAAGTTGAGATTATAAAAATAAAACTATGCAAAACATGATACTTGGCAACTTCAATTTCTTGTAAAACGCACAAGTTAACATGTAACATCACTAAAGCAGTGCTACAGAAAGCATCAGAAAGAAAAAGAGAATACATCCATCACTATTTCTTTATTTTGCTTATTAACAAATCTATAATCTATTTGCATTTACAGGAATTTTTAACTGGCACAGAAGAATTTTTACTATGCCAATAAAATCACCAGAAATTTACAGCCTGTCTCCCACTACTCTATGGCAAAGGTTTTCAGCAAAAACCAAGGTAACTAAAATATTATTTGTACTAGCGGAATATAATGAATGCTACTATTTGTAATGTTTGACAGCTGTTTGACAACCAGACATACACCATGTTCAGTTACGCAAAGACATTTTTTTTTACACTCTAATATTTGCCTGTGATGCGATCAGAATTTCAACAAGCGTTTAATATGTAATGATCATATAAAAATTTCCCCTTGAATTCTGATTGAGAAAATATCAAGATGAAGCACAAACCTCTTGAAGTTGGGTAGAAATAGCTACTTTTAACCACAGTGCATATATTTCAAGTTTCATTTCATGAAAGCAACAGAACCCGGCAAGCAGGCAAAAAAGAAAAGCCATTAACCACTCGTTTGCCAAACTAATTTTTGACATGGAACAGTTAATCAGTCACCAATAGAAAGTTCACCATTTACCAGACAGCAACTTCACCATAAAGGAAAGCTATTTTTGGCCATGGCAATTAGTCTCCTCATGTTTCAAACACTAAATTCTATTTTCACATTAATTTTTAAAACTATGTGGCTTTAACTTAAAATAAACTGTACATCAAAAGAATGGAAAATAAACAGCCAGGAACACAATTTGACGAATTGGATTTATTTAGTTTATTTAGCTAAACAGGGTCCATTGGATCTCTTTAATAGGCTGACAGTTGCACTGGGCTGGTTAATAAAACATTCAACACAGTATCTTCAGCCAATATAGAAATGCAAATCCCACCAGAAATATTTTATTCATGAAACAGTAATTTCAGTTACTACCAAAGCAAAAAAAAGAAAAAAAGAAACAGCGAAAAAAAACTGGGGGGGGGGGGGGAAAAAGCAAAAAGGGGCTTTTCTTTGCAAACAAAAAGCCCCATCATGTCTCACCCCCCCCACAACAAACCAAAAACCTCCAACAG
>Ga0181612_170419_pt1 | contig 10027 bp, 5 predicted proteins | sample HoacroProtozoa21_FD_119630 | JGI IMG/M metagenome (GOLD analysis project Ga0181612, IMG submission 119630) | Hoatzin crop microbial communities from Cojedes, Venezuel. Combined Assembly of Gp0051906, Gp0051904, Gp0051908
ACTCCTGGAGGCTCGGGGTCCAAGTCTACGATGGAGACGTTATCACGTGCCCCAAAGCAGATGTCTTCGAGTACCAGGTGGGCAGGCAGAGGTTGGAAGGGACTTTATAGATCGCCTAGTTCCAATCCCCCTGCCACGGGCAGAGACACCTCCCACCAGACCAGTTTGCTCAGAGCTCCATCCAGCCTTGCCTTGAACACTGCCAGGGAGGGGCATCCACAGCTTCTCTGGGCAACCTGTGCCAGTGCCTCTCCACCCTCACAGCAAATAATTTCTCCCTTATATTTAATCTAAATCTACCCTCTTGTAGTTTAAAGCTATTACACCTTGTCCTGTTGCCTCCTGCCCTTTTAAAAAGACCCTCTCCAGCTTTCTTGTAAGCCCCCTTCAGTTACTGGAAGGCTGCTGTAAGGTCTCCCTGAAGCCTTCTCTTCTCCAGGCTAAACAACTCCAACTCTCTTGGCCTGTCTTCACAGAAGAGTGTTCACAGACTTCTGTTCATCACCGTTGTTCTCTTTTGGACTGTTTATAATGTAGTACTCAAACAGAATATTGCAAGTGAGCGAAGCAGAAGGATTACTACTTCACGTACCTTGAAGGTTGTACTCTGATTTGTATATCTCAGTATAATTTACCTTTTCTTGTGCAATGTTGACATAATTCTGCCAGTGGTTCACTATGCCCTAAGATTTGTTTCTGCAAGAGCTGTTACATAGCCAGATACTTCCACTCTCTGTCTTTGCATCTGGCTATAACTGCCCAAATGCAGTATCTTGTATTTACTCCTGCAGCAACCAGATCTGTCCCCACCTGAAAATCTTTTCATGTAAACAGCATTCCTCTAGCTTATTTACGTGAAAGCTGTGTGAGACCTTGTCAAGAGTTTTACTAAGCTTAAGATACATGGTATCTAATCCATCTTCCTCTAGCCACAGGCCTGGTTTTGTAAATTGAAATGATACTGATTTGACTTGTTCTAGGTAAATTACTATTGACTGCTGTTAATTGCTTTTATTTCTTTTGTGTGCTTACCAAAACCTGTGGATTATTTATTCCAGAATTTCCCCCCCCCAGGATCAAGTGTTTTGACTCACAGTTCAAATGCATCTGTATCAAAATTTCAGTTCTCATCAATAGTGCACTTCTAAACTGAGTCTCCAAGCACATACACTGTTACCGTGTTGCACTGCTTGCTAAAGAAGACATAGCAGATGGTTCTCAGGCTCTTCCTTTCCCCCTATATCTAACATAGGGGGGCATTTTACGCTTTCTAGTCTCGATAACTCTACCTGGGTCTGAGATTTTATCAGCCAGCTGCTTTGATATGCGAGGATGAAACTCAGCTCTGAGCTAGTCTGAGTGCGTGTTACTCACCTAAATACACTCTGACTCGTTTCTTCCATATTTGTACTGACGTCTTGCGCCTGAAGGGACTGTGTGGGTAACAGCGCTCAGGGAGATAAGAACATTTGCTATTCTAATAATAGAGCAGCAGAGAACAAAACAAAGGATACAATGCTTTCCACTTCTTTGGAACATGTACCCTGTTTTATGTAATCATGAAATGGCCTGCAGGCACAGGTTTCCCAGCATAGAGGAAAGGGTTTCAGCTCTCCTGTCACCGCTAGCTAGTGCTGCACGTATTCCCACATCACATAGCATGGTCAAGATCTCGTGACTGTTAAGCCTGCCTGCCCCTAGTCCTCTCATGCCCGACTGTCCCTGAAAAAGTACAGCCCTGAAAAAGTACCAAAACTGGCTCGTTTCAAGGAAATACTGGTATACTAGTAAAGTTAATGGGAATAAACCTATTTTAAAAACATGTTCCATGCCATGTGATTCCGTCGGGGGTAATAAAATCTGTGAATTTCCCTTCTGGCCACCATTCAGTTGCTATAAAGCATCACATTGTAGTTTCTCTCAAGACTTCTTTGTTCATTCATTCAAGTCTGTGTGTAAGAGCCAATGAACAAAACTGGAGGCATTCAGTAGGTGTGCGCTAAGGTGTTACTGTGATTACTGTTCAAAGGTTATAATCTCCTAACAGGGAGCACATTGTGGAACTTAGGCTATTGATTAGGAAGATGTTTTGTTATGCAGTGTGTAACTGTTATTGATGTGTACCATGCATAGCTGAAGAAGAAACATCGCTATTAATGACGGCTGGGGTCTGCTTTCAAACAAACATCCTCTGAGTTGCCAGCCATGAGATCTACCCTGCCCTTTCACCTTCCAAATTGCCAATCCTGAGATCTGCTCTGCCCTTTCTGATGCCCACACTGGTCACAACACTCTTTGTAGGCTTTAAGACAGAAGTGTGTAAAAGTGGCTCTCTGAAGCTCAACATTGGAGCTTCACGAGCAGAGCCTTGTGGTGTGTCGGTCAAAGCCAAACACCCTAAAAAACAGTGGAAAAACTGCTGTTGACCTAACTGGGGCCAGGATTTAACGCTGTGTGCATAGACTCTAATTCAGTTTATGTTAGTAGGACTCCATAAGTAAGGGTGCAGGTAGGTCCAGTTGCAGGGTCCTGTCTTTTTCTAGGACATATCTGGCTTAATGAATACTACAGAAACAAATAAGGAAAACTCAGTGGAATTGTAGTGGAAACCTTAGGGATATGCTGCATCAGGGTAAACTAGGAGTTACTCTTTCTGGGCCCCTCTGCAGCAACAGAAGAGTTGAGATCCAGATCTCTTTTCCTAGCCCTGAGCCATGGATAGCTCCAGTGAAATTCGTGGAGTTATGCCAGAGTCAAACCAGTGGAAAGGAAATAAGGAATGGGCCTGGGAAAGTCTGGCAAATTACCTGTTCCTGTTATTGGAAGCTTCATGCACGTCTTGGGCTAACAGAGTCTGTCCATACATGAGAGTTAGGTGAATAAAGATTAACATATGTTTAGAAAAAAAGCCAAGGAAGTGTTCAAGGGTCTGAGATTTCTTAAAAGCAGACAGGAAGGAATATGATTACTTGGAGCTTACACTTGACCTTGGACTTTCTGCAGAAATGAAATAGAGCAAACTGCTGCAGCATGCTGAAATGCACTGTTAATTCAGTGTCTGCTGGATGGGTTGTGTTCTCTTTGGCAATCTGATGTACACATAAGAAATCAGAAAGAATTGAAATACGTATATCTAAGAGTAATTTCAAACAGCTGAAGTGAAGTCTTTATTATTATTACCAAGACTATTACATTATTTGACAAATGATGTTGACATTACCTGCCTGGCTATAAAATAATTATTAATTCTTCTAATAACAACACTGATTTGTATTCAACTTTTGCCATAAAAGAATCCAAACAACTTTGTAAATCAAGCCAATGTTGCAGACATTTACACTTATAGATCATTTTTGATACCACAACTTAGATTCATCCTACCTGAATCCAGGCGTCTAAATGAGGCAGTAAGATGGAAGCCCTGAATACCTCAGGTTCTTTGTATAGCCAAAGTACGTAGTTCAAGTATCCTTCAGAAAATACCTTTAGAGAACAGTTGAAGGCACCTAAACTTTGGCTTGCCCTCAGAGAGGGTAGATCAGCAGCTTTCCCCAGCTTAGTGGTGCTAGTTATCCCACAATACTCAGCTTTTTCAGATGCCAGGTTAGTGTGTGCTGATGTCATGGACAAGGTTACGCTTTTAGCTAGATGTGTAAGCAAAAAGAAATTTTCCCCTAACTGAGACTTGCAATGACCTGTGCTACCTTGATTGGTGTTTTTTAGATTTTATTCTTTATTGTGAGCTAGTTTGATCCTCCCTAAAACCTTCCTCAGAAGTTCCCTCCTACTTAAGGGACTTAGTACATGAATGATATTTTCTTTCTGTAGTTGGTGGCTTTTCACTCTTTTTATTCCAACTTGTATGTCTTGTTACAGTGTCAGGAAATTTCTTGATTCAGCATTTTGCAATTTTTTTTGGACTAACCCTTTATCACGCTGATGACCAGGTGATTTTTTTCTAGCCTATTGTTCTTCTATCTTCTGTCCATCCATGAGAGGCTAGCTGAACCCCGAAAATATGAGAGAGTTGTTGCCAGCTGGTAAAGCAAAGGACCAAAATCCGGCCTGGTTTTGCTTCTCAGGCCGAAACTGTGAAGAAACATTGAGGGAAATGGGGCTCTTTAATTAGAAGAAGGAGAACTTGAGAGGGGACGTGATAGTAAAAGATTGCTGCAAGAAAAAAGAAAAAATCTTTGTCATGTCGGTGTGCTTAGGCCAAGAAGTTACAAGCTGGAGTTACATCACAGGATATTCAGGTCAGCTTTTAGAAATGGGAATCAGAAGGTTTGATTACGCTATATGCATTGCTTACGGAGGATGTGGCATCTCCCTCATTGGCAGCTGACACTGACAACGCTGTTAGGATTTGTTCTAGGTACCACTGGGTGACCTAAATGATCTCTTTAGTCCTTTCCATCTCCCTTTCCTTTTTGTTTTATTAAAAATGTGATTTGCAAGGAAGACAATCTAATGAAGAAAACAGAGAGAGAAGAACCCCAAACCCACTATCATACACAGGTCTCAGAGAAGATTACAACAGAGAGGAGTTAAAAGAGGTGAAGGAGTCAAGGGACATGGGAATATAACTCTCAAAAAAAAAAAAGGAAAGTTAATCATAACAAAACCTAGTACTAGATCTTAGAGAAAGAGAACTTTTCATGTATTTACAAAATCTCTGCAGGAGTTGATGTTATGCACTCTCTCAAATATTTCACTTGCTCACAGACCCGTATCACAGTTACAAGCACCTACATGTGTCTCCCTGGAGAGGTTCGCTTGTGTGCAATATAGATAGCAAAGGACACTGTCTGTCACCTGTTCATCATTTCTCTGGAGTTCTTCTTGATTGACAACAATGAACCTGTTTTTTGACAGACCTTTGATACCCTTTAGGAATCAATGTTTGTTATAGGGCAGTCCTTTGTTTCAGGCTCTTGCTAACTTCAGCATCCATGAATCTTGGGCGAAGTTGCTGGTTTTGCCCATTTTTACTTGTTTGTTTGAAATGTACATCTGTTTTTCCAACAGGCCAATGGGAAAAGAAATGTCACATGCTGCAGCCTTGTTGCCATCCTCCTGTTGTGAGGATGCAGTATCTTCTGCTGACAAGTCATCTTGACCTGTGGTCTTAGACTGTGGGCCTTGTGGGCTTGAGTGGAGGCCTTTGGGCTTGACCTAAACATCACATTGCTCAATTCTACTGCTGAGAACAACATTCTGGGAACAGTGTCAAGGGAATGGTGTTCTGCGTTATCAGTACAGGCTATTCTTCTACCCCTTGCTCTGCTGTCTCGTTTAGTGCTTTCACACACGTTTCTATTCATATTGTGTTCATAACACTCTTAATAATTTTTTGTTACAGCCCTCTAAAACTGTAGGAGCCAGCTCACTCACTTTATCTGCACACTGGGTCATTAAACAGTTTCTCTGCCTGAGTCCATAAACATCCTCAATCTGCTGCGGCGTTTTGCCCACAATATATGTCAAAACTATTTATGAAACACATTATTTTACATGTTAACAAGTTCTTTCACTTCAAGCACAGGAATGTGTATACAGTGCCTCCTTTTTGCCTGACACTGAACATCCCTGACTGCTGCTAATGGTTTTGGTCTGCCAAGTGCAAGGCTTTGCATGTTGCTTCTCCATAGAAGAGAAATCCTTGATTTGAAATTGTGGCCTAATCAGAATAGGGCTTACTTTATTTGTAGCTAGTCTAAAGCAGTTTATACCTTCCTCTATCTAAAGCAGTGGATTTAATTATAGATTTGTACAGCTCATAGTCTGCTATGTGTTCTGAAACTGCTCCTGTAAGGTAGCCTGGTGTAACCCCGCGTAACTCGGAATCAGCAACCCAAAGCAGTATTTGCATGCCATTTCGACAGCTGGTGGGAACAGAGCCATCTAGTGCCGTTATTATAGCAGCGTTAACACCATGGGGTACAGAAGCAAGTAATAATCAACGGAGAAAATCATCATCAGAGGGACAACAAGAACTCTGATTAAATTACCCTTTTTACTCTAACAACGATGTCAAAATACGTCCATGGAGAGCTCAGTAAAATCACGGGCTATTTTTACTGTAGACAGATTTCCAGACAGGCATCTGTGATTATTGCACATGAAATAACTTCTGCAGATGTCATTATGCCGTTATTGCTTGCAGTTCCTAGCCACTGTATTTTTTGCTTCGTTTACGGTTATCTTGAATCGGGATTCCTATTCCTCGCAGAGCAAGGCTTACAGGTATAAAGCAGATGGTAGTTTCCCTTTAAGCGACATTAATCCCTTGCGCCCTCATGTTGCTCGTCTTCCTTTCAGTGTAAACACTCTCCCTCTGTCTAGGCCTCAAGCTGGACAGGAAGCAAGTACAGTAAAGTGTTGTTGTTTGGACCAGTTCCTATTTCCAGTCTCATTGCTGACTGATGACCCACGAAACAAGCCCTAGACAGAAAGCACATGCACCGCCTGAACATAATTTTGCGAGGTCAGATAAATAGCCCTCTTAATAATTTCACTGTGAGCATGTGAGTCGCAGGAGACTGTACAAAAGATCAGTCAGAGATCAGGGTCTCCTGATACTACCTTCGTAATCCACGCGATTAGGAAATGTACTTCCCACTCCCCATTGCTTGCGCAAACGCCAGTCGAGTCAGAAAGTTCTTGTTGCTCTCGTGCCCCTGTGTTTAGCTGCCTGTCTTCTCAGACCCGGAGATATTTTGTGTTACATTTCTGTAGGGTCACTTGCCTCAGCGCAGCTGCTGAGAGTGTTACAGAGCTCAGGTCTGCACGTACAACCTTCCTGTTTCTCTAAAATGGAAATTTTTGAAAGATAGTTCACATACTCTAACTAATGAGTTAGCAAGTAGTCATTTTGGACTACCCATACAAGCGCATGAGCCACATTTCACTCGTAGTTGCTGCTGGAAGGGCAAGTCATTAAATATATATTTGTAGAGACCTACAGCCATAGAAAATTTATGATAAATTTTGATTTTTCACTGACCTTCTCCAAAAGTAGTACTATGTTGATTATGGAGTAAAGATTTATTTTACTTTGTTAATGAAGACATGGAACATTCAAAATATCTATAATGCAAAATGATTTTATAACTTTTTTTTTAAACAGCTTCAGTCATGCAATTTTGATTGATTTGCCTCCCGAGGGCATAAACAAATAGCTGAGGTGACCATTATGGCCAAGAAGTGGCTAAAGGGACGCTGGGTGGCTCAGGTATTCTGGACTTTTTCCTCGCTATGTCTTGGAAAAGAGTTGGCTACAGAAACCTCTACTTTATAGAGACAGACATTGTCTTGTCACCTTATTGTCTTCCATCTTATGAAATCCTTACCCTTGCCTTTGCAAGTTTTTTGTCATTTTGCAATAAAATCTCTGAGAACAGTTCAGGAGGTTTTGGTAGCATGTGACTAAAACCTCAGTCTGTCCTACCATGTAATGTCCAATCATATTCCAAACCACAGTCCAAGCCTGGTCCAGAGGTGGTCTTTTAAAGGTTCTGCCCTTCAGTACCACACAGTGGTCTGCTTTCAACTATTCGGGCTACAGCTTGCCTGTATTACATGGCATGTGTTGTAGACAATGTCTTAAACAATTTAGGAGATTCACGATAGTTTGTTCTAAGTGATCTGAAACAAAGATATCTGTTCAAGCACAGGATTGAGGTTTCCTGGGAATTTGAAGGCACATCAGACATCACTTCTGTACCTTGTCTCTCAGGAAAGGACTCCTGGAAAACCCTAGTAACTATTAAAAGTACAGTACTTGCAAGGACTTGTCCAGCGAATGGCACCAGTGAAATCTCTTGCCTATTACAGTATTTGAAATGCAACACATCTTCTTTAACTGTCACTAACTGAAAACTACCTGAAAATAGATTTTTGACATGGCAATAAGCATTTTTCTTAGGCTGCATTAATTATGCTGAGGCAGAAAGCGCAGAGATAGCTGCAATGAGATGTTGCTTTGGAGCCAGAGCTCCTCCTGGTGCTGACCACTGCCAAGCTGACCACGAGCATCGAACTGTTCTGTCAGCCATTTTTGTCTTCAGGCCAAATTGCCCACACAAATGTCATTGCAGGCTAACTTTCCTCCTGTCTTTCTTCCCCTTTCCCCTAACCAGCTACTGTATTAGCTCAAGCCAAGAACTTTTTGTCTTCATTGATGTGTTTCTTATTGCTCAGAGGGAATGATGCATGTAGGTCTGACAGCGAGCACTGTGTCTAGGGAGGAGGAGCTTTCCCCTGTATCAATCTCCTTTCATCCACAACTCCATATGTAGATGGAAGATGCCTGAATACTGGTACATTTTGTTTCAGTACCAGTGGTGAATTTTGTCAAAGTATGTATGAAAAGAAGGTGGTTTCAAAATGATAGAGGTATTGTTATTAATAGTTACATGCCAGGAACATGGCGCAGTAGGAAAACTCACTTTCCTTGGAAGACTGCATCAGCTTCTGTCTGTGCAAGATAAAGTTTATAAATTTGAGACTGTTAATGCTTTTGTATTTTATTTATTGAATGAACATAATGTTTTAGCTTCTGAGAGTCCAGCAACTTCAATACTTCCTTCAAAAGGACTGCTGGAGAATGTTATTGTAGATACCTATATAACATGATGGATGCTGCAATGAACACCTTTACTGGTGATACCTGCTACTGAAACACAGAATATTTTGATAAGGGAACTATTCTGCTATTGTTACAAGCTTTGTAAATTTTCATGGTGAAAGCTGAAATGCGTATTTGCAGGAGAGAAAGCTTTCTGAACAAGAATCTTTTTTTCTACTGTTCAAAGTGTGTCCAGAAACTGTGGTAAATGTAGGGGGAATATTATCTATTATAAAGTAGTATTTCAGTTTGTTTCATGTATCAGGATCCCATTTTATTTATTATGTCCTCCAGACATAATAAAATGTGTTAGTGCATTAAATAATGACATCCTCCCATACTTTCCCCATCTTCTTTTACTTCAATTAATATCTTTATTTTTTGCTCTGGAAATTCCCTCAGAAAATTTTATTCTCAAGGGTATCAGGAATTTACATCTCCTCCCAGCTTCAGTGGGAATATACTGTGTGTTAGCACTGGTTCTTAAGAAGGTAAGTTAAGATTTTCAGAATATGGGGACTAAAGTTAACATCTTGCATTTTGAAAATGCTGAAACAAATGTCGTAGGAATCAGAAAGATAAATTTTCATGCATAAGACTGTTCACCATTTTATCATAATTTCCATCCCAACAAATATGAGATACTAAGGACTCTCAAAATTCCAGAAAAAACGTTTTCCAACTTCTTCCTCTGTGTTTTGTTCCTAAAAAGAAGGAGGAAATAAAAGAAGGAGAAAAAGATAGAAATAACAAAGAAAGGCTGTATTTTTCATAACTAAAAAGTAAAAAAAAATACAAAAATACTTTGAACTTTTTTTTTTATATGAGTAAGACAAAAGCTTCTCAAAGCAAAATTCCAACCAACTCTACTAGTCATGGATTTCCTGTCAGCTGGCAGTGAACCAGCTTCATTAAACCCGAGTTACCTGGGCTGTGTGCTAAGGATTAGGCAGCATACAAATTGGAGACGCTTCAGAACACGGCTGCTGTACAATGGGCCTGCTCATCTTTGTCATTCCCAAAAGTGACCAGATTCCTCTCTCCTTTTTACTTGGATCTCACCTTTTGAGTTACTTTTGCCAAATATCCAGTTCGAATGAAGCCACTTTGTCTTACAAGAGGGTCTGCTCAATGAAGGCAAAAAGGATGTGCAGCTGTATTTTTCCTCAAAGACAAAAATGTTCCTTGAGACATCCTCTAACATGTCTCTATTTTCTCTTCCCCTCGCTTTTTCTCACAGTTGGTCTCCCTGTTTTGTGGAATAACACAAATCTGAATATCTTTAGCTGCTTTTCCCCAACAACATAATATTGCCATAGCAACAGATGAAGTGAATTTGGAGTTTTTTTAAACTAAATAAAAGAGTGCACATGCACATCAGCTGCTCAGGATGAAACA
>Ga0181612_114563_pt1 | contig 10026 bp, 2 predicted proteins | sample HoacroProtozoa21_FD_119630 | JGI IMG/M metagenome (GOLD analysis project Ga0181612, IMG submission 119630) | Hoatzin crop microbial communities from Cojedes, Venezuel. Combined Assembly of Gp0051906, Gp0051904, Gp0051908
CCGTCACGGATAGATACAGACCGCCTAGAAAAGACAGAATGTGTCCCTTCCCCCCCCCCCCCGCCCCATACCTACATAAAGGAGTTCCTTGACTGCACAGAGCTCCAGCATCAAACTATGTATGAATGCAGATCCTTGAGCCTATTGAGTTTCTTGGTCAAGATCAGATTAACGCTAGGAATATGGTTATAAACTACATAACCAAGGAAAGGTGGTGGATAAGGCTACCTATGAACAACCACACAAGACATCACCATTCACATGGGAGCTTTCAGATGGGAAGGTAACAGCACTGGGCACACAATCCAGGATGTTCCTTAATTATGTTGGCAATGGTTTCCCAATACAAATGATAGAAGAGCCAGCCAGGATTAGAGTTGTACTTGACCTGCTGCTCACACACGAGGAAGAAATGATGGCAAATACAGCAAAAAATGGCATCTGGAGCTCCAGCGAGCATGAGGTAACCGAGTTCAGGATACAGAAGGAGGCTAGGAAAGGAAGAAGCAAAATTAGGACTCTAGATCTTAATGAAGCGGACTTTGGACTTAGGCAATGAATTTCAGGGTAGAATATCCTGGGAATCAAAGGGGAAAAAGTGCCCAGAAGAGGTGGCTGATTTATAAAGCACGCTTAATAGAGTGAACAGATCAACTACCCTGTTTGTGTAGGAACACTAGGACTTCCAGCAGAAGACAAACCCAGCTAAGCAGAGTGTGTCTTAATGAATTAAGTCTCAAAAAGGAAGCAAACAAGAAACAGAAACAAAGATTGGCAACAAGGAAAAAGCAGTGGAACAAAAAGGAGGAAGACCAAAGCCCAGCTAGAGCTAAGACTAACAGGACACCAAGGATAACAAGAAACAGTTCTACAGGAATACTAGCCGAGGAAAAAAAGTTCAGGAAAAATTCGGGTCTGTTGATGCACGAGGAAGGGGACAAAGCAGCAGACACAAAAAGAGGCCAAAGCACCACTTTCATCTCACTCTTCATAGACAAAGCCACATCCCAGCACGGTTCTAGAAAGAAAGGGACAGCAAACAGCAGAGAAGCAACAGTTTAGAGATACTTAGAACAAAATGGAAACGCTCAGATGCATCCCAGAATGGGACTCACCCAAGGGTGCTGACAAAAGTGACCGGAGTGACTGCAAGACTGCAGTCTACCACCTATGGAAAACCACGGCTACAGGAGGCCCCAGTGGAACTCTGGGAAAAGGATAACATTATTCCCATCTTGAAGAAAGGCAAAGAACAGGACTCAGGGAACAGTCAGCCTCTCACCTCAGTTCCTGGAAAGATCCTGTTGAATTATCCTCTTCAAATCCCTCTCCAAATGCTTGACCCAGCTTGGGGAAATAGCTGACTACCGAGATGGCAACAGCAGTGAATATAACAGAACTTGACTTTAGTAGGATTTCTGACACTATCTCCTACAGCAGTCTCATCTGGGAGCAGAGGAAATACAGGCTTGACAGACTGCACAATGGCTGGACTGCTGGGCTAACAGAGTACACCAGGACAAATACGGCAACCCATTTTCTTCAATATCTTCACTTACCTGGATGAAACAGACTGCACCATCAGCAAATTTGCAGATGACACGAAGTTGAGGGGCAGGAGGGACAAAGTAAGGGCTGAGCTGACACACTGAGCTCTAGAGCTTTAGACAAGAATGATCATGGTAAACTTGAAGACTAGGCCAACAGAAATCTTATGAAGTTCAAAAAGGAAGAGTTCGAAGTTCTGCACTTGGGGCAGAATAACCTCAGGCATTAGTACAAGGTAGGAACAGACTGGCTGAAATAGCAGCCTTTCCAAAAAGGACATGAGAATTATGAGGGACAACAAGTTGAATATGAGCCAACAGCGTGCTCCCATTGAAAGTATAGTGAGCCACACACTGGGTAGCCTCAGGAGAAGCAAGGCCATAAGCCTAAGTTCTTATTCCCCTCTGCTAAGCACTGGTGAGGTTGTTCCTGGGATTCTCTGTCCACTCTGGGGTGTCCCAGTTCAAGGTTGATACGAATACTGTCCAACAGAGGCTGACAAGATGATCAGAGCTCTACAGCATAAGGCCTAAAAGGTTGAATCTACACATATTTAACCTCCTTTTCCAATAGACTAAGGGGTGATCTAACAGCAGCTTGTAAGTACCTTTAATGCAGTCACAAGTATGAAGGAGCCTAACTCTTCAAAGTAGTGACAGACAACAACAGAGGGAGAGGCTGCAAGTCACGATTTGGGAGCTTCGGGCTGGATATAAATAAAACTTTCTGTATTAAGAGACCATAGGGCAACACTAGAAGAGGTCAGCTCCAGACATGGTGCAGTCTCCTCATCTGTAGAGGTTTTCAAGGCTTGGCTGTGCAAAGCCATGACTGACCCAGTCTAGTGTTCCCAAGAGCTGTTTCAAGCAGTGGGTTCGACCTGATGATCTCTAGAGTTCACCCACTTCTATGACTATTTGTGAAGTCCAATTCAGAGATGCACAGCATGCTAAGACAAAAGCTATTTTGACTTGAGCCCTCAGCAGGAGTGTTCTCCACTGCACTCTGAAACATTCAGTGGTAGGAGTCCACATAGTAATTAACAGGCAAGTAACAGGAGCTACTGCTACTTGACTAGCAAAAGAGGTTATCAGTGAACACCATCCATCTTTTCTAGGTATCATCAGTCTGTTTCCTCCACCTCCGAACACTGCTTTATAGTTTTGGAGTCAGATTTTGAGAGAGAGAGACAGGATAGCTACAGTTGTCTCCTAATAAGACAGGAGAATTCATCAGCATTCAATTGGGCTTTAGTTTCTGAGGAGAATAGATAAGTAGAGGAAAGCAGAGTTAATTACCCTCTCCCATGTCTGCATCCTCAATAATCTGTAAATTCCTCTCTACTACTGTCTCTATACAATGTTTTTACAGTTTTATCACTAATTACAGGAAAACTAAAAATACAAGAATCCAGCTTAATCACACATGCTAAATGTAATTTTGGGACCACAAAGGCAAGACAAAGACGACCTGACTGCCATGCAAAGTACCTATGTGGCTGACATGGCTGTATACTGTATGGATACATAGCAACCAAAGTACAAGCTTGAACAAGAATATCTATTTTTATTTTTCACTGCTAAAAAGATGTCTTGAAACATTAGGAAACTGAAGACTACATTAATATATCTGGTATTATCCCCTCTCCAGAAGCTGATTTAATAGTGTCATGGTTCCTTAAAATACACTTTTAAGACATCACTTCTCTCAAAAGAAAAAATATACTCAAGACTAGTGCAAAAATAGTATTCCGTCTTTTAGTTATTGAGTTTAAGCTACACAGAAAAGTTGAAATCACAGAAGATCATTTTGTAGAAATTAGATGCAACTATTCCATGTTTTAATAGAAAAATAAGCACTTTTATATCTTATCCCTACATAATCAGCATAACAGGTTTGAGGAAAAAAGTAACTGGTAGAAGCCACGAATAACAAATCACATGAAATGAATGAACTTCAGTGAAGGGTTACTCTGGCTAAAGCTATCTTCGCAGAAGCATTCACATCTTCATTTAAATACAGGTAGAATACTACACAAGTATCACTGGCGTTTTCACATCAAACTGATGTTTTTCCATTATGCTTTTGAGCATATCCAGAACTGAAGGAAACCCACATTTTCATTAGCCTGAACAAGCTACACAGCAGCTATTGCTCTCACTTGTTCAATAAGCCTTTATTAACCTTCCTCATACTTTTCCCTTCGTAACTATAAAGTCTAGCTCCTTCCCAAATCTCCCTAATGCTAAGCCGTAATTGATTCTGCCTGTCATTTATATGCAAATCCTCCTCCTCCTACCACATTTTCACTACTGATCTGCTCAGACATGTACATTCCATGCTCCAACTTTCAGAAAAAATGAGATTAAATCAGAAGGTCTCTTTTTACTTTGAATTGACTGAATCTGAACAACTGCAAATACTGCTGTGAGAAAACAGTTACTGGGTTTTCTCCTCAAAGAAGAATGAACTTGTTTCTACAATAAAATTTACAAAAGGACTGATACTGCTGAACTGACCCCAGTACGCTATACAAGCTGGAAATGAGTCCAGTACCTGCAGAGATTAGTCTTAAATACTAAAGTCAAGATTACAAAAGACTAGCATAAGAATTGAAGATTACTGATTTGACTTCACTGGCTATAACTTACTTTAACCTTTTAAGTTTAAAATACCAGTAGTCTAGCTTTCCTTCTAGGGAGAAAAAAAAAATTCCCAAACCTGACCTCCCAGCCAGAGGCCCTGAACATAAAATTCAATCTGTTATTTTTGTGATAAAGAAGTATCTTCACTGAACCATTGTCAAAAAAAGACTGAACAACTACAACAAGGGACAGGGACATGAACAAAAAGATGAATGTTCTGTTTACATGTAAAATAACTTTGTATCCCTTTAAAACTAAAAAAACAACCCCACAAAAATGGACTATTACACTCAACTTTAAGAACCAGATTGAATAGAGTATGACTAGTGTTCAAGAAAATCACTTTTTTTAAAATGCTTTTCCTAGAAGAGAGACTGAGCCCGTTTTGAGACTGAACCCAGCACATTGCGCATCTGAAGGAATCTACTTATGCTACACTCCTTTAATTGATATAGACACTCTTAATCCAAAAATCTATGCTGCATAAAGACAGCATATAGTGACTTTATCGGTATCTTCTCTGTGAATCGTATTTCTGACAAGTTCCTATCAATTAATGCCCTACTCACAGATCCCTAGGATACAAAAAGCAGCACAGACTTTCTCTGGAAAGTTAGTACGAGCAGTAGGAAGAACTGCAATGCTGCTCTTTAGCGGATGCAAGATCTGAGAATCTGGATGTGACAGGACTGCTACGCAAAAGTGTAAAAGCACCTTAGAGAACACAATGCCTTGGACCAAATTTATTTTACAGTAAAAATGAATGCATGCCTACCTCCCACAGCACAAAAATACACACGTATATTGACTGCCTAATCCATTTGGGTTATCTTCAGGCTAATGCAGACTGAAACCAGGGTCCCATCTTCCCACCCACCAGTGCTCTGGGGAAAAAACTTACACAGCATGTGTAACCAGGGGCCAGTACAGGCACAGTGAGATGTGCAAAGCATAGAACCTGACCTTGCTGCGTAAAACTAAAGATGGAAGAGAAAAAGAAAAAAAGAGCCAATGATACCAGTGGCCTCACTGAAGTGAAAAAAAGCCACAATTACTTTAAATGCAACCAAAAAGACAAGCTTGTCTTAAAAAAATTAAAAAGAATTGCTGAGCCCTTGCAGGCATCGAAATGTAAGTTCTGTTTTAAGTCCTAAATATTGTTTTATAAGCCTAGCTTTAGTTTTGAAAAACGCTACCTTTAACTTTGCTAAAAAATAGGAAATACAGCAAAGTTTACAGATTTCCTAAAGAAACAGAGCTGTAAGCACATAATTTCCATTTCATTTGTCACTGATCTCCAGGTTGTTTAACTGGGTTTTTCTTATTCATTCAGAGCTGCTGTCAGATAAAAGTTTAGACTTCAAAGATCCACCACTAATTAGTTATATTCCTAATAAGAGATAGGAAGACTTTGCTGTCCTCACATACAACAAAGCTGCAGTGTTCATGCTAACACTTACCAATTGCTAGGCCATCGCTAAAATTGTGCAGTCCATCTCCCATAATCACCATCCACGCCAGAGTTGCTATCCCAGCATCCTTCAGCTCTTCACGTGAGTAGCGCTGACTGTGACTGTGGGGATGATGGTTCTGATGATGATGGTGATGCAGAATATGATGGTAGTCATGGTGATGATGACTAAGATGATCTGTCTGTCCTAGAGTATCATGTAAGTGAGAATGACATTTGTTTCTACAGCCCCTGGATACATATTCATTGTCAACTTCCTCTTGATGAGAATGAGCTATCATCACTTCTTCTTCTTCTTGTACAGCTGGCTGCTGAGAAATGAAGGGCGACGGATCTTGAGAGTCTGTCCCTAGATAGCCCTCAGGCCCTGTTACAAAAACCCAGAATATAATATTACACAGCTTTAAAATCACCTAGGAAGCCACAATACAATAAACAAGTGATGCAGTAAAGAAGAAACTAGTAAGTCTAGAAGCTGAGACTAATACCCCAGCTACTTGTACCACAAGTTTTTTTTTCCGCCCCCAAGGGTTTTCACAACTTATTTTTCTTTAATCACATTTCTGAGACAACTCCCAATTGTTCAAAATAAGAAAAACTTCTAGTTTCTGTCCCCTACTACTGAAGCAGCCCCTACATTATGGCCACAAATGTCTTCTAAAAGGTAAAAAAGCTTTTAATGCAAGACCCAGCGCAACGTAAACTCAACAGCATAAGGCTCTATGTCCCAGCTTCACAGCATGAAGGCTGTTAGTTCAATTGCTTCAGAAAGACAAAGTGTGTGGAAAGCATGTGCCATTTATTAATTTTAGGGCTGAAGAATAAGAATGAGGAAGAGAATATGATATAGATTATTTTGGAAACTCCTGTATTTCATATAAATATAGGAACTTAAGTTTGAACAACTGAAAAATAAACACTCAAAGTCATCAACACTGACTATGAAACGTCCTCATATAAACATTAGTGGCACACCAAGGTTAGTTATTTTAACTAACTCCTAAAACTGGCTGAATTCTTCCCCTGCAATTAAATGAACAAATACATTTTTTTCACTGCATTACCAGCAACTCTCATTAATTGTAAAATTATTCTGAAAAACTGAACGCCTCTTTTGCCTACAAGAGCTAACAAGTATCTAGTGAGGTATGTTTTGGCTTACAGCATGATCATGGGGACACACGATCATCTGCAGTCCAAAGACTTCAACTAACCTCTAGGATTTTAGATTATCAGCCTTATAAATAAATAAATACTCAAACTAACAAAACCCAGACTTAAAATATACAGAAATCTAAATAATGGATCACACATATAACATCTAACAGTTTAAAAAGTGTAGAAGCCAGTAGGCACAGCTGTATTTGCAACAGGCATAGCCAGAAGAGCTTCACAGAATGACTTCAACTTCTGTAGAAGGCTTAAGATTTCAAAACTGTGAGGTCGCTACTTCCAACCTATCAAACCTTTTTAAAGGAAAGCAGCAAATACAGCTAGTCCTCTACATATCAATGCACAGACGGGTTTTGTTTTGAAAATAATTCAAGTAGGTAGTGACCCAAGCTTCAGAAAGAAGCAGATCTGTGAGTGGCCACCAGTCAGGTGTTTTTTAAACAGTGGTGCCGCAAAATAACAACTGTGCAATATTACTGAGACTTACGATCGTCTGTATCTAACTTGTCTTCATTCGCTGAAAACTTCTTACTTTCTCCATCATCTTCATTTTTTTTCTTATTCCGAAAAAAAAAAATACTGTAGTTACGAATATTTCACTTATTTTTCAGGATATACATGAGCAATATTATACTCACAACATTTACGCTGCCTGCACAGAAAGAGGACAACATGAAGGCCATATAAAGAGCGCAGAAGAGGAACATTAGAAACTCAGTTCTTCAACAGTAAGATGACAAAGGTTCCCTATGCTCCATGGAAAGAAAAAAAACACCACCAAAACCAAACAAATCTATATGCATAAATATCCCGCATTTTTGCATGAGGAATAAGCAGAGGGGTTCATCTGAGAAGTGAAACATATCAAATACTAAGTATAAGTTATTCCAGTAGTTCTTTTTCATTGTAATGTCAGTATAACGGTGGGGTTTTTTTTCCCTAGCACACTGAAGGAAAACCAAGTAAAATCTCCAATCGTTGCTCACTAACATCTGTATCACAACAATTTACTATCAGTGACTCAGTATCTAGAAGGGTATAATTAGTCTAAAAGGAAATCTATTCCCAGAGGCTGAGAGAAGGACAGAGGAAAGACTTGCTCCGCTTGCAACTCTTCACATCCTCTCTTGGCAAATAAATTTAACCAGAGATAGGGAAAGCAATCCAGTCACCCACAGTTAGTTTAGCTTCAGTATAAATCCCACAAACACAACCTGCCGTGACCAAAGTCAAGGAGCTTACATGGCACCTGCTCCAAGACTGCTGCCTTAATGACCAATTTAACAATAAAACTACACAGCAACTATCAGTCATTGTGGTAGCCTAGATATCAGCTATTTTTAAGGTAAGTAATTAGTAGTTTACTAACTGTCTTCAAGCAAAGCTTAAGATATCACCAGCCTTTACTGTATCTTTTTTTACTGAGCCACTTTTTACATCATTGTGTATTCCTGGCTACACTAGTCTTTAAAGAACTGTTACCAATAACTGGTGAGTTACCATCATTTATGACCTGCCAAAATTCAGTTATTATTTACCTTCCACAGAAAAACCAGTATAATAATCCGAAAGCTGTATTACTGTTCTTTTTGAGGGGAGAGAAAGGAAAGAAAAGAGGGGCTTGGCAGACTGCATTTCCAAATGGAACGCTATCCAACAAAGTCACTTTCTACAGTGTAGCTGGATGCTTCTTTATGTAAGCACTTTCTGCCACTCTTACCCGTTTTATGCACGTGCCCCCCTCAACAGGAGTACAATAACAGTACGAGGCCATTTATTTAATCCAGTATGAGAATTAAAATAATAAAACCAGTCCAGATAGTCATTTATATTATTGTTTTGGTATGTCAGAAGGAAGTCAATAATGAACAGTAACTTCTTAACTCACTGTTAAAACAAAGGGTGCAAGTGGCTGACTGCTTACTAAACAATTCACTGTGGTTTCAAGCCTGTACTGTATGGCTGGTTAAGGAACTACCTCAGAGCTCTTCCGTAAGAGGACCACAAAAAAGTTATCATGCAGTTTAAAAGTTTATGTGTCACTAATACAAATGAAATTACAATACTAATCAAGTAGCAATCACTATTAAATCCAGACAGATATGTGATACTCAGTTTTTTTTGTAAGTGTATTCAGAAATGAACATGCAATAAATATAGCTTCAAAATAACAGCTGCTCTACCTTTTTCTTCTTGTCTTTAAACTGCTTTATTAAAGTGATCAGATGCTCCACTAGAAACATGAAATACAAGCCTCCAAGCGCTGTAAGTCCCTTCCACGTAGAATCCAGGTAAGCACTCTCCTCTGTACTTTGAAAAACAAGATGTTTGAACGTAGAGCCTTTGTTCTGTTCAAGCAGAGGTTTTTCATGGTGATGGTGATGGTTTCCATGAGACTAAGGGGAGAACCAAATGGGGAAGTCATTATTATTCAAGAGAACTGATAACATAAGAAATACAGAAAGTATTCTTTATGTTCTTTTTTTCAAGTCTGGAGTCCAGACTTCACAATTTTCATAGGGTAAATGCTCCAGATACAAACTCAAACAAACTCAAACAACTACGAAGTCTGTTCATAGGAAGAAACGTTGCAAGCACTGAGAGCAGGCCTGGTATTTATCCTCTCACTTCAGCTACATGCATTCTGCTCAGAACAAGATGTACAACTGCCCCCACAAAAACTCCTGACACTGTCAAAGAATCTGCATTTTAAGTGGTAGTCACAGCCAGCACACCAATTGCCTTCCCATCTAAGACAGCTCATCAACATCAAATGCCTTTTTCTACTAGGAACTTTGCAGTAATTTCCTTTTTTAAAGGAAGTCTGACATTCTTCCCCTCATCACTGGCTACCGATATCTTCAGAATCAAAAAACTACTAGGATAACTCACTCACACATGTTTAGATTTACACAGCCTCACATAGCAAATGCAAAATTAACTGAAAGGAAAAAGAACCACCCGATGATCTGGTCTTGTTTAACATCAATGATCTGGATGAGGGGATGGAGTGCTCCCTCAGTAACTTAGCAAATGACACCAAGCTGGATGGGAGTGTTGATCTGCTTGAGGGTAGGAAGCCTCTGCAGAGGGATCTGGACAGGCTGGGTCGATGGGCCGAGGCCTACTCTATGAGGTTCAACAAGGTCAAATGCCGGGTCCTGCACTTGGGTCACAACAACCCCATGC
>Ga0181612_120991_pt1 | contig 10026 bp, 3 predicted proteins | sample HoacroProtozoa21_FD_119630 | JGI IMG/M metagenome (GOLD analysis project Ga0181612, IMG submission 119630) | Hoatzin crop microbial communities from Cojedes, Venezuel. Combined Assembly of Gp0051906, Gp0051904, Gp0051908
CAGGACGCGGTTCTGTGCAGCCTGCTGTAGGAGACCCTGCTTCGGCAGGAGGGTTGGACTAGATGACCCACAGAGGTCCCTTCCAACCCCTACCATTCTGTGATTCTGTGATTCTGTGATTCTGTAATGTTGATTTGTAAATAGAGAGCTTAAACCTTTATTCATTTTCTTTACTAAAACTATATCATGTGCAAAAAAGGAATAATAACCTGAAAACTTCTTTATACCAAATTATACAGAAAAATGCTCATCAACTCCAGCAAAATCAGGATTTTACTCCTTCGCATTTCTAGCTGACCATTAAATATTGCAAACACCATATTTTAATGAGGGTGTGTCATCTTTCCTGACTGTAAAACTATGATGCTTTAAGACAGTTTTCGCTTTATTGTCCTCTTTTCCTCTTATTTTTCTGCATAAATCTCCTGGTTCAATCTATCTGAATAGTTCTGAATTCTTCTTCACTTGCCCTTCATATGTTTCTGGCACTTCATAGTTCACACTTTTCTCAGATTTTGAGAAATATTGCCTTATTTTTTTATCAGAAAGAGAGTGTAGCAGCAACAGAATCTCAGTGTAGGAGAAACAGATATATTCAGTACTATCTCTTACTTCACCTTTATCAGAAAGTGAAGAAAGACCTTGCAGACTGCAGGATATGTGCATAAGATAAGAAGTGAAAAAGGACACTATTATCATTATCATTATTATTATTATTACTATTATTATTGAAAAATTGAGAAAATTGAGGGATTTGTACTTAATGAAAGTCAATAAAATACTGCCGTGAGCTTGGATTCTGGTTAGTAGTGTCTCTGCAAAACTAGTCTAGTCAAAACTAGAAGAAGGGCTGACACAATGTTAATTAAATTTATGTTGTGCAATAGGGAGCATTTAAAAAACACCTGAGCTAGCACTAACCTGAACTGTAACTTACACAGCACTGTATTGACAGAGGTAGATAGCTTCTGCTTCTCCAGATCAGTTATGAATACCACTTCAATTTACTAATGAACAAGGATTCAGACGTGCAGCAACTTTTGTCTACCCTGTGGTTACAATGGGACAAATACACCTCTATGAAACCAATCTTTTCGAAGAATAAACATGGTCTACTTTCTCAGTAAGTACTGTTAATTACACCAAATAAAAGGAAAATACTATGGTAGTTTGGGCTTATGAAGAGATACTGCTCAACAAGATCTGTTCTGCCTTATAGGAGCATGAATTGCATTGACTGCTTGCTCATGAGTATTTAGAAACATTTGCATCCAGAGAGCCAAAACCTACAGTTTCAAGGCTTGACTGCCACCTCTTCTCCACATGCAAAATGCAAAACATCCGAGCTCACCAAAGCAAGCTAGCAAGGTACCAGCTAGAAAACAGATTTGCAGACAGCATCAGCCCCAGAGGAGGAAGCACAGAGATTTCAAGGGCCTTAAACACAGGTAAAATTCAAAGTTTCCAATGTTCAGTAAAGGACATGTAATATAGATGCAGACCCCTTATTTTCCCAGCATGTGAGTGTCTCTCCAGGTGCAGTGTACCACTTAAAGCTGAATGAGGGGACTTCTTCAATATTCCCAGAGTGGTCATGTTGTAGATTAGAGAGAAAACCGACAAAATTCCTGTAAAAGGGAAGGGAGGGCTGCATCTGGGGCAATTTGAACTATAGAGATTTTTTGGCCACGCTGCCAAGGAACCACACTTTTGGATACCAAAGCCGCTATCTCCAGTTCCTCACACTAAATTCAGAAGGCTTTTTCCCGAGAATGCACAGGAAAATTAAATTCATGAGACAACGCAGTGTCTCACATGCATTTTTGAAGAGTTCAGAAAAAAGCATCCAGAAAATGTCAGTGTTTTTGTTTTCTCCTATTTCTTGCTGAGCTGCTGTAAGCTGCCACATATGACCTTTTCCTGACTTCATGCTTGGTTGACATCTGGTTACCATATGTTTGCATTGTTATTGCTCTACCCTTTTATTGTAGACTGTGCATCCTGATAGATATCCATCTATGGTACATGCACTCTTTTATAAAAATGTACATTTTAAGTAAATGTCAAAAAGACTAAAGAGTTGAAACATCTGGACAACAATATAGCCCAAATATAGTGTTATGGTAGGAAATCAGACAGAGAATCAAACAGTAGCAGGTTGGTTACATTGTTGCTTTTTCCCCTAACTAGATAAATAGAATTCATTTCATATTTTAGTTAAAAAGGAAAGAACTGTCATAAAAAAACACTTGCTTGAACTGAGGCACTTCAGCTAAAAACTTGTTATTTAGTCTCCATAATAAATGGGAAAAGAGCCATTGATAAACAAGAGTTAATATTTAACCTGTATTAATTCCCCTCATGCAAGATAATTCTTACTTAGGTGAACGTTCCTGCCAACTTTAACTACGTTGCCTGTGTAACTGTTAGCAGCCTGGAGCTTCAGCGATGGAGCAAGCTAAAGGCATGTCTTAAAAACTGTGTGAGGGCATGTTCCTCAACCACAGGATGCTGAGCTAGAGTTAGTATTTTTACCATTTGGTATTTCATAACATCTCAATGTTTGTTGATATTCCACAATCGTGATGATATGACAAGAATGCATATCTCTAGTGTGAACTCCGCTGGAAGTCATTTGGGTAAAGAAGCTCTTCATGAGGCCTAGTTTATGATCAGCAGCAATTACTCATGCAGATGTAGAGGTGCTCTGGCAGTCATTCTGTACTTGGAGGGCCTGTAGATTTCAGCAGGAATTTTAAGTAAAGGATGAGTTGACCATGACTTCCCCCAGGGAAAAAAGTATCGTGCAAACAATAACAAGTAGATCACTCACTTTTACTTTGAGAAGTTCAATTGTTTGCATGATATTCACAGTCAGGTGAGCAACAGGAGAAAATCTGTCTTTCAGAGATGCTTGTTTTTACACTAGTATTATGATGGAAAGGCTCCCAGCGTCAGAAGGGGAAAGTTTATATGCTGAATAGCTGGGGGATAAAGGGTGGGTGGGAGCGGTGACCTCGGTGGCAGACCATTTTGAGTACATCGGAGTCTCCCTCACCACAAGGGTTGTTTGGACCACAACATCAGTCTTGTTTCTGGTTTTGTCCCCCTGGCACTATGATTAACTACAGAGTATAGTTTAATATTTTCAGAGTTCCAGGCACATTAATTGGTTTGCAAAGTTTGTGCAATCACTCACTGTGACAGCTCTGCCTTGCCGATCTTGAAAGCGAGTCACCACAGCAGCGTGCGAGATAAACGGCTTCATAACTTTGCAGAACTTGCTGGGGAAAAAGAGGTGGCATGGAGGATTCTGCAGAGTGCTAAATGGTTTCACTACCCATGTGTTTTTCAGCTGTCGTGCTATGACACAGAGAGGCTGCCTGTCAGAGCAGGGTGAGTCAAGAAAGAGTCGTTTTATGTGATGTTTCCATGTCTTTCTTCACCAGGTCACTCAGGCATTATAAAGAACATGGAGATCAAGCAAATGCCCAAGCAAACATCTGATTCACTATTGGAGAAGTTTTCATGCCTCTGTCTGGTTCTATATTCCTTATTACAATACTAGAAAGAGCCACATTATCGAAACATGTAGCAGACCAAATATGTTTCACTAAGATATTGGTCCCAGAGCTCAAGCATATTTTTTAGCTGGCTTACAGTTTTTCAGACATGCTTCACTACTCCTGTCCGGTGCAAGAGACCAGAAGTCTGCAGTAAAGTGTACTTTTTTTCCTTGAAAATAGAATACCCTATATTTTAACAAAAAGACCATTTTCTCACTAAAACAATTGATCCAGGCTGATACAGAATTAGGCAGCCAGCAACAATCATCACAATTTCTCCAGCTGAGTTTTATCTGATTTCACTTAGTGTGTTGTTTAAGGTCTTGGAGAAGTTGGGTCTGACAGCCTGCATTGTGGTTCCAAACAATGAAGTAGCATAAGGTACAAGCCAGAGGAGTTATTAATGCTCTTTTTTTTCTTAAGCAGAGGACAGAAATCTCTTCTAAGAGGTCAGCACTACAAAAAGATGCTAGTCCTCAAGCTTAACCTTTTGCCTAAATTTTTTGACAGTAGTAAAGAAGCCACAGACAAGAAAAGTACCAATCCTTCAGAATTAAGACCCCTATGTCATCACTGATATCACAAGGGCTGCTTTCTTTAAACAGAACATATTCTTTAACTTCCCCTTTCTACCTAGTCTCCTCCCACGAGCCCTCACCTTCTGATTCTGTCCAACACCTTTCCTCTGGTGTCTTTTCATTTTTATGCCTGCTGTAACACACCAAATACACAGAACAGCCTTTGCCCTGGCCATTGCAGTGCTAAAGAGTTATGCGCTTTTATTGAATAACCTTTTATTTGCCTGGCCCAGGAACTGTGCATCTGGTGGAACCACTGCTCAAGAGCCTGTCTGTACATTACTTTGTGCATGTCAAATAAACACTGAAATCAATCTCAGCATTTCAGTGATCCCAGATTCTGGCTTGTGTTTTAATCACTGAACCATTTCCTTTTCCCTGTATACTTCTCCCATGTCTAAAAATGGTATTAAGTGTATCTGTGATTACAAAGAATCTATCAAAATACGGTGTGACTAAGGAACAAAGGAAAAATTTTACATATTTGGAGATCAAGTGACGTAGAGGAGTTTTAGTGAAGACATTTGCTAATGCACACATGCACACTTATGATCAGACTACAAAAATATTTGATTAATAGAGAGAGATCAGCAAAACTTGTTTTTGAACAACAGTCAGTTTTTAAAAGAAAAAACACAACAGTATTAGGGGAATAAAATTGTCAATAAATCAGTACTAAATTCGATGAATATGACTGAGGGAGAGAGAGAGAAAGAATGAACCATGGAGGAAGAGGATGGGACTAAACATAAATTGTTTGATATCTTTCAAAATAGTGCTTTAACCTTTTGCTATAAATTATCAATTTAATTTTCAAAACATCAGCTTTTTTAAAACCGTACAAAAAAGAAGGCAGAAAGAAAGAAAGAGAAAGAGAGAGAGAGAAAGAGAGAAAGAGAGGAAGCAAGAAAGCGAGAAAGCAAGAAAGCAAGAAGGAAAGCAAGAAAGGAGGAAAGATAGAAAGAAGCAAGCAGTGGGAGGACATAATTGTGACTGACAGGAAAGGAATTCCCTCCACCTTCTTTTCCACATTACCCACAAAATTGTCTAGTAAGAATATGTAGCTGACATAACCACAGCAGTTACAAATGTATTTTTAGAAACTAGAGGAATATTCATATTGTACTACTCTTACCTTTCAAACATTAATATTTAATGATTATTGCAGGGGGTCTTGATGTTCATACTTTTCACTCGCATTCATTGGTCCCTTAGAGAAGGACTGTGCTGTACTTTGGAATAAAGTTCTGCTCTCCCTGTGGAATTCCTGTCAACAAAGGCTGAACTGTAAGCACGACTTCTGCACTTCAATTACTTAATAAAGCTGGTGGCTACTGTCCTGGGAGCATGATCACTTGCCTTAAATATTGCATCCTACAGGAGAAAAATGTAGTGGCACAAATACTCAGGGGAAGAGTGGGAACCGAGTGCTGGTTCCAGCATCAAATGAAATCTGAGTCAGCTCATATCTGCTGGAAAACTGGCCTAGAAGCAGTGCTTGTTTACGGAATAAGGTTCTTCTAACAACGTGCAACAAAAGCAGCTGCCTTAATTAAAGGGTAGGATGCACTGAAAATGGTCCTACCTATTGAGGAGTTTGCTGAAAACGGAAAAGCAAAGTGTCCTCTTGTGATTAAGAATTAGTGTGTAATAAGTTTCCTTACTGTGCGTTTAACAAAACAGATAGTGACACAGGACAGTTGCTTTGCTCACAAGTCTTGACAGCTGGTGCATCTCCTCTGCTCTTATGGCAGAAAAGATATGCTGTTGTTCTCCCCATTATTTCTGTGTCCCTTTTGCTGCCCCGCCAGGGAAAGCCCAAGTCATCACAAAGCAGCAGCAATATCTACTTTGCTAAATGGAGTCCAAGGAAGGATATGTATAAAATCCTTTTATTCTGGGGTTGGATTAGCTGTCGGAGTCAACCCTCTGTCTAAAAGGGATCGCCCCAGGATTAGGTGAAAGAAATTCAGATACTTTCTTTGCCGTCACTAAAAGGATGCAGAAGCCAAGCAGAGATGTAACGGTCAGGCTTATTTGCTATTATCCCCCTGTCTGGTCAAACAAGGACCGGGACAATTTTGCCTAATACAAACAGTCAGTGGCGCACTTGAAATTCCCATTTCAAGAGATTTCATACTGTAAGACCATTATACTTCTATGAGACTCATGCTCTTAAATTAGTAACGATTAAAAAAGAAAGCAGCTTGCTACCATATCCCAATTTAAACCCTGAAGTACCTTATTTTTTCTTTCAGGATCTCTGCAAGTAGAGCATTTTCCTTTCTTTCATTGAATTTTGCAGTTCACAATAACAGAGTTAAAGTTTTCTCCAACCTGAACTAATGAACAATAAATCACTTAAAGCATGCAAACGCAGTTTAGAGAAAAGGAAAAATCAATTGTAACTCATTGAGTTTCCAAACTAGACTTTTCTGCATGATGTTCTTCAGCTCTCCTTTCCACAAAACATGCTCATTTTTAAGAATTAAACAAAATAAAAGAAAAAAAGGAGATAATTTTGATTCATCTTACAAAGTGTTAAGTAGCAGTCATGCCAAGGGAAAGAGGCCTAGAAAGTAGAAGAAAAAAATCTATAATTATTTCCATTTGAAAATATTTCATACATATTTTCTCTCGCAAAAATATTTTCTCTTCTAAATTCCCCAGAGGCACTAATTAATATGGCTTCATTGAGCTTATTAAAACAACTTGATAATATTATACAATGAAATTAAAACCACCAAGACACCTGATAGGAAAATTACAACAAATTATCTTAATTTTGGTCTACCGTTCCTCTCCTCTACCGCAGGACAAGAGTGCTGAAAAACCACTTGTTGGCAATGGGAAACCTAACATTAAATTTTGAAAAAAAAGTTAATTCCAGTAAAATATTTCCCTTTTAGTTTATGATCCATTCTCCAGCAATATTTTCTATTTCTTCAATTTGCAGCACATATCAAACTATAAATATTAAAAATGGATATCCACGCTCCTGTGGAAAGCTAAGCCATGGTCACAGGCTCACTACACACTCAGGATTATACCTGTCTTTGTCATAGTCTCTCCCAATTTAGAAAGAAGATTCTGCCTTCTATTCAAGAAGCCTGAACTTCCTCATATTAACAAATCTTTGCCTCTTACCCCCTCTCCTTTTTTGAACTGACAAACAGTGGTAATCTACATTCGACAAAAGTTCATTTAAACAACTGTTTAGCCCTACTACCTGAGACCCTGGTAAAGAATAAATAAAAGGTGTTTGGTTTTCATTAGACCGGTTACTCTCAGAGACTGAGAGCTCCTTCAAGTGAAATCCAAAGCCAAGTACTGGAAGCTGATAACTGCTCATAAAATCTTGAATGTAATCAGTAGTTTACAATATAGGCTAATGTGGAATATTTGGTAAGAAATTATATCTGTTTTGGTTCAATGTGATTAACAGCAAAATGAACAGTGGTTCTGTAAAAATAATGCTTATATAAAAATAATGGATCTCACTTACATAGTATTTTGATAACATGCAGTTTGCAGACCAGGGTAAGTTTTTGTCTTACTAGAGAAAAGTCAGTGTTTCATTTATGAAGGTACTAACCTTACTGTCTCTGTTGCTAGAACAAGGGAGAGTCTGAAGACTAGTCCCAAACTCTTCAACTAGTCAGACCGAGGACCTTCAAACCATATCTGGCAGGCCAACACAAATCTAAGAAAGTAACTACACTTACAGTTTTAATTGATCTATTTTCCCACATAAGTAATTATGTAAACCATACTACCTTGCTCAAGGCTTACTGTAGTATATAAACATCTAGTTTATATACATGATGTTTCCTTCGGCATAACAGTCATTCATGAGGAAATTGTATCCAATAAAAAAGGGACTCTAAAAAAGTAAACCTTCAGGGACTAATGCTTAATGGGCCATGTGAAAAGAGGAGTATACCCAAATTGATAGGGGAGATTCTGTTTAATTTATGACTAATTTAGTAAATAAACAGAGATGTATATATCTCACAGACATTTACATGTAAACAAGGTCACCTCAAGAGCACATATTTCTCAGTTTATATTGGTAATTATAAGTTTAAGCCACTTTTAAACAAAAATGAAAGATCCTTTTATAATCATGGAAAACTTGTACTGTAAAAACTGAATACAAGCTATGGATTTAGTCCTATGATAGTGTCTTGTGTCTAAAACAATTACATTAAATACAGGGAACAAAGTGTAGTGTAACCACGCCAGACACAGCACTGATCAGATTCCTTTCTGTTTTGAATAAACTTTTCCATAGTGGAATACGAGCAATTAGAAGCTGACCTTGCTCTGGAAATGTGCTGGTTATAAAGGTAAGACATGTCCTGCACTAAAAGACACAACACTCATCTTTATAGCTTCAGAGGACAGTGAGAGATAAGGCAGATTTTAGAAAGAGTTGCTGCTGCTTTCCAAAGAAATGATAATAATACATTCATAACGAGGTGTATTCTAACCATAAATTTTCTGACTGGAAGGCAGGAGATAAGAAATCATCTTTTAGGTAGTTTCAACCACTCTGTGCTTTCCAGTTATGCATTTTGCACAAAAAAGCCTTGCAACATAATCTCCTGGACATACAAGTACCAACGTTTTATGATCATTTATGTCAACTTTGTGTAATATCACAGCGAGTGCCGTCTCTGAACTTGGCTCAGAAAATTATTTTTCCAGAGCTTCGTCTTCCACAACAAGCTGAATAGACTCAGCTCTGAGATAGGATCTGCTCAGGGAAGAGCTGTGCTCTTTGAGCAGGAGAAGCCTAATGAGTGTAAGCAAACCTCAGCACATGCAAATTGTGGAGTAGGTGAAAGCTGGCAATGTAATGCAAAAATTCAAATTTTTTGTTCACAAAAGTGCTGCAGAGGAGGTTACTGTCTCAATCAGTGTTGCAGTGGCCTCTATCTATCTTTTGCACAAAACACAGGGATGCAAATAAATTTCAGTCTCCTTTTGGTTTCCTGGTTGCCCCTGGTCATCTTCTGTGCCTGTTGTGCTGCTCCAATCCATTATCCCAGCTTCATTCTACCTGGCTGTGCTCAGGAAGTTCAGCAGCGTCGAGCAGTTAATAGTGCCTGCAAGGTGTTTGTACGGCTTTATTTATTGAGACGCGTTTTTCTGTTTGAGCATTAGATCCAGATCATTTAACCAACAAAAAATACAACAGCCACCAGATGTTTTGTTGCATTAGTGACTAATTATCAAAGAACATGACAGACGAGTAATTTCTGAGGGTATTGGGAAAGATTTAAGGAGCGGGATAGGCAAGGAGTGAGATTAAGAACTCATGGAATTCAGAAGAAATAATTGTTTTGCTTTATGGAGGAATGTGATAACCTATTCCTAAAGGCAGAAGATCAAATGACAGCACTGCTAAGGCTGGAAGGCACCTCTGGAGAACGTCTAGTCAAAACCAGTTGCTCAGAGCAATGTCACCTGGAGCAGGTTGCTCAGGACTATGCCCAGTTAGGTTTTCAGTATCTCCAAAGATGGAGACTCCAAGCTCTCTGGGCAACATGTGCCAGTGCTTAATCACCCTCATGATAAATATTTTCCCTTCTGTTTACATCGAATTTGTATTTCAGTCTGTGCCCTCTGCCTCTCGTTCTGTCACTGGGCACCACTGAGAAGAGTCTGACTCCATCTTCTTTACTCTTCCAATCACATATTGATACACGTTGACAAGACCCCTCTGAACCTTTCCTTCTTCAGGCTGAACACTTCCAGCTCTCTCAGCCTCTTCTTGTATGTCAGATGTCGCAAGTCCCCAACTATCACCATCGCTAGACTTGTTCCAGCATGTCCATGTCTCTCCCGCACTGGGGAGTCCAGAACTGGACACAGAC
>Ga0181612_113172_pt1 | contig 10025 bp, 8 predicted proteins | sample HoacroProtozoa21_FD_119630 | JGI IMG/M metagenome (GOLD analysis project Ga0181612, IMG submission 119630) | Hoatzin crop microbial communities from Cojedes, Venezuel. Combined Assembly of Gp0051906, Gp0051904, Gp0051908
GATTAACACCTTTGAAGAGATAACCACCTCTCGCCATAAGCCTGCCAAGGAGCAGCGGCTTGGGCGCCAGGGGGGTGGCGTGTCTGGGGGGGGGGCAGGTGTGGATGTGCTGTGTCTGGGGTAGGCGCGCTGAAGCTGCCAGCCCTTTCCTGACTCCCTGCTTTTCTCTTAGTACTTCAAACGAATGACCAACACTATCTGACGTACCAGAAGGGCTCATGTCAAGGCTTCGACCATGCCTGGCTGCTGCCCACTCATTTACCGATTCCATCAGTAGGACAGAAGAATGTGTCCTGCAAAGGCGGTTCCATATCCATGGTGGCTTCGGAAGCTACCATGCATTTCTCTGTCTTTTCTTTACATTGACTGCTGAAGTCACAGATTTTTTTGATGTGGTGGGACACTGCAAATAAGCAAACAGGGTACGTGCAGTGCATTTTTCTTCAAATGGGAGAAAGATGAGCTGGCTTGCTTCTGCTTTTTTGACTTTGGTTTTAGGAAGATTGGTTTCAAATTTTGGAAACTGCGGATACATTTGAGATGAACAGAATTCAACGTCTGGTCAAATTATTCCACTTAGACCTATTTTGGTTGTAACAGCTCTGTAATCCAGCTAGCTCTAGAATACTCAGGAGAATAAGCAAAGCAACCACTATCACCAAGTGCAGAGAGGGTGGCAAGAGATGAGCTGAGAATGGATTTAAAAACCCTGACTGGTTGTTATAAAATTTGTTTGGAAACATTTAAATCCTGAGCACTGCATAAAATCCTCTCATCGCCTCTTTGAGGTGGATGAATAAAGATTATTATTCCCATTCCACAGCTAAAAAAACAAGGACGTTAAGTGTTATTTTCCAAGGCCACACGGAAGGCCACTGGCAGGCTGGGGATAAGACCTCATAAATTCCTGGCTCCAGCCCCACGCTCTGTCCGTTGACAATGGTGACTTTGTGTGCAGACGAGCTGTCCTTGCACAGCAGCAGAGAAAAGCACACACGTTAGCTGGGACGGGTGTAATTAAGATAGTTATTAATGAAAAAAAGTCAAAAAGACATTTGTAGGAACTGCAGAGGTTTCAATAAATGCAGCCACCTGAGGATTTAGAAGGTAATTTCTTGGGAAATGTCAACGTGGCAGTGCAGGGCACCCCTGAACTCTCCTTTGGAGCAACATGCACAGTTCAAGTCACCCATATTCAGACTGGAAGGGGGTGGGATAGCCTGAAGGGTGCTGTATCTGCTCTGTACGCATCTGGAAGGGCTACCGGTAGGGAAAGAAACCCCACGTTAGCTATAATGCAATGTTGGCCCCAGAACAAGTAGTTGTACTCTGGCCAGGTGTTAACTTGGTCAAATTGAAAGAGCCTGACCACCAAGGCAGAGTGCCTTTCAAAATAATTAGGGGAGGGAAGAAAATCCAAATAGCTTTAAGATGGCAATTCAGGAAGAAAGTAGCATGGGGTGGATGTCTACAATCTCATAGGACAGCACTGTTCAGTTGTAAAGGATTTTTCATCTGTGTATGTCTGGGATGCTAGTAGAGTTCCTGCTGCCTTCATTTGGGACAAGATTTTACCTTCGATCTTTTCATAAAATGGTGTTCTCTTTATTTCTGCCATCTGACCTTTTCATGTCTAAGCTTGATGCAAGCAGGGAAGATGTTCTCAGTTCAGCCAGGATGGAAAGCAGTAGTTAGGTCTGAGCCAGGTTCTTCTCTCTGTTTCCCAGAGGGTGGCACAGGTGACGCAGCTGAGAAGGAAGGACAAGCCAGGTTTATCCCTTAAATTTGGAGTTCGTCCTTACCATTTTGCTGTTGACCCTGGTTGGACAGAAAAGGAAGAGCGCTCCCGTCATCTCTCCTTGTCTCTGGAAGAGGCGAAGACTCTGGCTGAGAGCACTTGTGCCTGGCAAGGCAAGGGGGTTGTTAGCTCTATGTTAGGGTCACAGAATAGCTGTGCTTCAGACGGACCTCTGGGCATCATCTAGCCTAACCCTCCTGCTCAGAGCAGTGTCACCTAGAGCAGGTTGCTCAGAACCTTGTCCAGCTGGGTTATGAATATCTCCAAAGACAGAGACTCCACAACCTCTCTGGGCAACCTTTCCCAATGTTTGGCCACTCTTTTGGTAAAACTACAGTAACAATCTTACAGTTTTTTCCATGAATTTAAGTGGAATTTCTCATATTTCAGTTTGTACCCATTGCCTCTTGTCCTTTCTCTGGATACCACCGAGGAGAATCTGGCTCAATTATCTTTACTCCCCTCTCAATAGGTGTTCATGTACACTGATGAAATCCCCCCAAGCCTCCTCTTCTCCATCATCTCCTTGTACTAGAAGGTCACTAATGTGAGTTGAGTATCTTAGTTTTCCACTGACGTTGGTAGATGCAGAAGACCTGAAAGTATCAGCAGGAATCAAGCCCTGATCTTCCAGTGTGCTATACAAACATATCTGAAGATTTGTCTCTAAAGAGTTCTTGACCTCAGCCTTTGGCCATCTCCAGTAACCAGTTCTGCACCGGCCGAGTTGCAAGAACCTATGTATTATGTAGCATTTTGGGTGCATATTTTTGCACTGTTTTCATATGTTTAGAGTGGAGATAAAGATGAGAGGAGACAATGTCCCTCTTTTTTTTTTCTGGGTAAATTGTTCAATTGCTTTATTTATATCTTAGACTTATAGCTTAAAATTTCTCAGTCTGTTTTGTTGGGACCTTGAAAAGCGTAGAGCTGGCTGATAGCATAAACAGTACTTTATACTACTGATCTGCTTACATTTATACAGAATTAGACTGAAAAATGTTTACAAACTGCTGCCATAAGAAAGCTTTACAAATCTTTTGAATGCAAAATGACAGTTTGTTGAATGAGCTATTTTTATTAGTTCGGTTACCATAGACACTCAATAATTGTATTTATTTATTTTTTGCTTGTCTTGTTCAGGATGAGAGAACAATGTTGAAGATCTAATCCAATTTACAATGAACAAAAGAAGTGTCAAGTAGAGGCATTGTAAACAGTGTGTTTTGCAGAGAATTTACACATTCAATAAGGGGAAGTCATATGTTAAATTGTTTCCCGAATGTGTGCGCTGCTGTGGTCCAACTTTTGGTGCCATAGTTTGAAGCCTATGAAGTTAAGCATATTCCTGCTCCTTCTGGAGCTACTGAAGAGCAGCAAAGCCTTCTCCGTTGGTACTCTTGGAGCACCACCTAATGGATGAGTTAGGAAAGGTCCTTTTCTGGCAAGCTTCTGAATTTCTCATGGTCTTATCATCAGGTACCTGCTCATCCCCATCATTCAAAAGTTGTGCCTGGTTATGCCAAAGGGCAGATAAATGAAACAGTTGGTTAAGGAAAGCTGCCATTCTATGTGTGATACCAGTGTGCCTTTCACATGTACTGGCAATGTGAACGTTCTTGAAAAGTTTGGATAGAATATAGACTAAATTTGCAGTTTTCTTCTAAGATAACCTTATATTTGAAATTGTTAAAGAGAAAACTTTGACGTATTTCTTACTTTCTAAACAACCTCCACAAGTATTTGAAGTATCTTCCAGTCAGCTTCGTAAATGACTTGTTCTTCCAGTATCTTTGTAACAGAGAACTGAACATCACACTGATAACTTCCCAGAAGACAAGACAGGTATCAAAGAAGGCTCAAAGGCCCCCAAATTTAGGTAGAAACTACTTTAAAACATTTCTTATAACCCTGCTTTGCCTCTTTATGTTTAGGGTGGGGATAAAGGTGAGAGGAGATAATGGTAGTTGCAACTCAGTTGTCTTCTATTTTGTTTAGTTTTTTCTGCTCCTTCTATCTAAGAAGGAGGAGAGTAGAGAAAAAAATGAAGGCAGAATCAAAAAAGAAGGAAAATGAAAGGCGTTAGTAGACGTTGAGTTTCCCAGAGCAAGGATCTCGGCTGGTTCTCTAGGGCAGACTGTGCTCGTAACCCTCTGTGGTGTCTCCTCGCATGGGGAATGTTCTCCCAGCTGAGGCCTTTCCACTTCTTGGCTGACATCTCCATCTGTTTCCATCAGCAGTTCTCTGAAATGCCCACAGATTTTTTGCTTTTCTTGCTGTGAGAAGGAAAGTTTCTCTTTCCATTGGCAGTTTTCCTGCTGATCAGCTGAGTAATGCTCTCCACAGGCCTGCTGTCCTGTTTGGAAAGAGGTCCTTCCCAGCCAGGTCTGAGCTCCCAGCCAGCTGCAGGACCTGCATGTTCCTGGCAGTGTGGGCACTTTGCTGGCCAACAGTAACACCTACACCTCTTCTCCATATGCAGCCTGCTAGCCCCCAAACTTTCTCTCTTTGCAGTCTGACAAAGGGGGATTTTACCTTTGCTTGCAGTCCCTATTACTGTACATAGTTAATCTCTTTTCCTCTTTCTCCTTTCGCTTTGTCCATTTAATAAGGGCTGGGCTTTTCTGAGTCTGATGAAAGCTCCCCGTTGATTTCCAGCAGAAAATATTATGGAGTGTTATCTGTTATCTCTACAAGAGTAAATTTTTGGACAACATCCTTCCATAACGTATTACATCTGCCCTGCCTAGTAACAAGCTATGCCTGGTCCCATGATCTTCTAAGCTCCTTTCTTGCAGGGAAGCAACATTTATCTGTAAAGGTGAGGCAGCTAGAAAAGTGAGTAAAAATGCAATATAAAGACATGTCTGGCTCAGGAAATCTCAGATCCAAAGACCACTGGAGCCTTGGTGGTTATTTGGAGGGAAATACTATGCTATACTTGTCCTCCTCTGATTCCCTTTCCTGGGCATCCCATCGCCTTCTCTCAGGAGAGGACCATGGCTTACATGGCTCTTTGGTCTGAACCAGTGCCAATGTGTAGCACTGTGAGGTTGACTCACACACCAGATCAGATGTTCCCTGGCCATGCAGTATTCGCTGTTAATATTGTAGGAGCCGTTCTGATTTGGAAGTCCTTGACAAATTGCAGAAAGTGGTAACTTGGGTGAAAATTTGCTAGGAAACAAGGAATCTCTTTTCAGACTGCTACGGTACAGTGAAGAAAGACAAAAGATTAATGGCCAGATGATTTGAGAGCTCAGTGGACTTTAAGTACTCAGCAGGTAGACTGAGTTTTTCCTCTTACTCTTTGGAAGTCCTCCTCACTGACACAGGACCTCGACTTCCTATTTGTATCTGTAGCACATGGACACTTAAAATAATTGACTTCCTACTGGAGGCTCAATTTTACATGTGCCACGTTTCTCATGTTAAAATGGTGTCATTGGCAAAGAAGTCGAGCCATCAGCCGAAACATGTTTTATAGACTTGTGTCTTCTGAGTTTCCCCTCTTATGCCAAAGGGTTTTTCTTCATTTTCCCCATTGTGTTGGATATAAAAAACCCTGCAATGCTCCACATTTGCCAGTTGGTTCTCTTCTCGACGTTCGTCAGACAAGTGCTGCAAGCTGCTGTGTTGGTTCATGCGGAGACTAGTCTCTTGCTTTTGTGCTGGGGTCCGCTGCAAAGGTTTCCGTTCAGGGGAGGTGACATAGGACAGGGGAGAGCTCTAAACCAGTGATTATTTAGATTTTTTTTTTTCATATTCCGTGCTTGTTTGCTGATCATGCAGAGATTTCTTTGCAAATATTCAGATATCCTTAAACAAAGCACACGTTGATAGTGTGTATTTTTTGTTTGTTTTCTGATCGATGCATCTTATAAGATGTGATGATTTTCGTTTGATGGAATGTATGGGAGCAGGTCATTATGAGTCAACAAACTACTAGCAAACAATACCCTACTTGAGATTTTTGAACTTCATTTTGCAGCATTCTTTGCTGTTTGAATCTTGCAGTATGATTTCTCACTGATCTCCTTGAAAGGATTAGATTTCTTTTATGAAGCTTTGGAGAAATGAGAACAAGGTGGAGATGATGTAGATAGGGGTTTTGTTTGTTTGCTTGTTTGTTTTTTGTTTTACCACTGATGGATGTTATTAAAGACCTCAACAATGGTCAAACCTTCTTTAAATTAATAGGATTTTTGCTTGAAGAGCCAGGATTTTACCCTGTAGTAGTCACTCAAAGTTTGTTTAAATCTGCTGTCATAAATATATGAAAATGCAACAGAGGCATCCCAACTGTCCCACCATTTTAATATGGTTGCTAGTTCAATTTCCAAGGGAATTATGGCTGGAAGCAGTACAATCCAGCATGGGATTATATTACGATTTATTCATTCCACAGTTGTATCAGAATCCAAACTGTGCCTCTATTTGGTTTATTAATTTGTTTTTCTGAACTTTTGCAGAATTTTAATATCCCAGTTTTGCCAAAATCAGACCTCAATTTGGCAGACTTTTATCGATTCCAGTTGTTCTTCCACAACCCTTTGAGGATTTTCTTTTTCATGTAGTCAATACTCTGTGTACTCCGTGATGCACTCAATTAGAGGACACGTCAAATACATCTGTATTTAAACACGAACTAAGTTACTTCTCTCTTATTTTTGGCCCAGGCTAGGTTTTGCTCTACATTAAGTATTTTGGAATGACAAATTCTCACAGTACAGTATAGCATCTAAATTGTAGTGGTTTGTGTTATGATTACAGTGTTGTCTTGGTAATATAATTTTTGCAAATGAAAAGCCAGGGTTCACATATGTAGTTCTTACAAATCCTGGAAGGCCTGGGATGGGTCAATTAGTCATACATTTTATAGCATCCCACATACAATAAGCTTTCTTAACTCTTAGTAATGCACAGTATTAAGTAGAATTTGCTGGGAATTCTTAAGAAAGTACCATTTAAAAAAAAAAAAGGCAAATGTAGTAGTTGGATTTTAAAATACCTTCCTCTTTCTTGTTCAAGAGAATTGTCCTTCACACTGCACTTAACACCGATTAGCTCATTTGAGTTGGCTAAGCTGTGTCGGTGCACCACCGATGTAATGTGCAGTGTATAGGGAGAATGGGATACCACAGTGGGAAGTTACGCTGCCTTTGGAAAGATCTTCAGATCATTCAGCTTTGGATAAAGAAAATGCACTTTAGAAGACAGTCATTGGGAAAGTCCATTTGTGAAAGCACACAGCTGAAAAAAGCGCACTTAAGTTTTAGACTTATTAGAACATCCGGTAGGGTTCAAAGATCTGACCGAACAGCCCGAACAGCTCGGTTGCACAGCAGAAGCGGCTGATGAAGCAGGGCAGGGTGCTGGCCGTCTGCCGCGGCTGTTGATTGCTTCCCGGGACTGTTAGGCATTGCCGTGCCCAGGCTGGGTTCATCTCTGCTGGCCAAGAGGCGCTGCGGTTCCAACAGGGGAGCAGGCTCCAGCAGAAACTGCGTATCCAGACTGGAAGCGATGGTGCAGGCTGGTGCCAGGGTGGCAGAGAAATAATAATACACAGTGCACAATACAGTATCAGTTTTGGCATTAAAATACCCACCTTTTAATTTTTCCTTCTGTTACATCTTTTTATTTTTCTCTTGTTATACCTTAGACCTCATTAAATGCAGAAATTGCATTTAATCTAACCGTGAACGTTAGCTATTTTCTTACTTTCTTGATCCAGTAAAATTTGTTTCTGAAGTGTAATTGTCTCTTTATTAAGAACAGACTTTTAATGGAAATGGCGACTGAACAAGTTGGAGAAGAAAAACTGCCTGAGCTTTTAATAAATAACTATTGGTGTCGTCTTTTTTTTTTTTCTGTGCATGTGCAGTCTATGAGTCTGATAGAGATTGGGAACCCTTCACAAAGTCTGGAAAATGTGTGTCGCTGGGCCTACTTGCAACAGAAACCGGACACTGGACACGCGGAGTATCACGACCACGCGATATTTCTCACAAGGCAGGACTTTGGTCCATCTGGTATGCAAGGTAAGTTGCGCCTCAGGTTTTGTTTCGTACATGTCGAGACTTTTGAGCAGCATTTGTGTTTGTCACTTAGCAAGGCTAGCTGTGCAAAGTTTAATTGTGTATCTTTTGCTTAGTTTTGGTCAATGTTTTCTTTCCCGGAAAGCTCTGCATGAGGCCATTTTCAGTTGTAAGTGTTTCACTTATAATTTTGTGCTTTCTTACTGGTGGGATTATTTATTGGATCATTTCTTTGCTCTTGCTGAAGCCAAGCAAATGGGATCCCTGTATAAACAGTCCTGAAAAATGCTCAAAGATTAAAGAATAGATTTTGTGTTTGAGAAGTCTCCAAAGTTGTTACCGTGTTCCAGCAGGATTGCCAAGGAATATTGTTATGGAGAGGTCTGCAACAGCAGGGCCAAGTGCTGTCCACTTTTTCCTTTTTTCAGAGCTCTGCCTCCTGTGAGATCAGGTTTGTTCACCAGAGGGGATAAATCTCAGAGCTTTCCCGTTCCTTTTGAGTTGGCCAGATCTGCTGTCAGCACAGGGCTGGGCTTTGCTTGCGCGTTCCCTGAGGGCTGGAACCGCACTGGGCTCCTCAAGAGCTGTAACACAGTGGCGTGTGGTGTCCTTTTCCCTGTTGCCTCATGCACTTGGAGAAGGGAATTGCAGGATGGTCCTAGAGATGACAACAGTTTTCTTGGTGAGCCAGGAATATAGTTTTAATTTGTTCATCAGGCTGGTTTCATCTAGTTTCGTAGATGAGGGAGCACATGATTAAATGTTCTGGGCCAGAGGTCTCTTGAGAGTACTGCTTTGGTGACATTTGTGTCACAACAGAAGATGGACAGGTGTCCTAGAGCCTCTCACCACATTGCCTGTCCATACTTGTTCATTTTCTGGAACACTTGCTATTTCTCACAGGCTACGCTCCAGTCACTGGAATGTGTCATCCTGTTCGAAGCTGCACTCTCAACCATGAAGATGGTTTTTCATCTGCATTTGTGGTGGCTCATGAAACTGGACATGTGTGAGTAGAACTGTGGACATCCTGTGTCCTACCTTATAATGTCATTGGTACTGACAAATGGCATTGGAAAGATGCAGTTTATGTTAAGAAATAATATTCAAGGTTAGCACTGGCTTCAGATCTCAGCTCCCTCAAGGCCTTCTTTATGATCTTAAGTAGGCTTTATATTTTGCTATTTTCAAATGGAAAAAGGAACTAATACTAAAATACCTTCCAGGTGTCCTGTGAGAGTAGATTGAATGAGGTACTACAGTCTCCTGGTGGAAATGTAAAGTACTCATAATGATGAAATATGAATTCATTGAAATACATGATTCTTGAAAACAATCTGTATTAAATAAGCACATCATCTGTATATGCTACTGCTGGTAAAGGACACAGTACTGTATAGAAGTGAGCTGCCAAGCATTGAGGTTACAACTGTTCGATACATTTTGTACAAAAAGTGCAATCATTTTACTTGTTGATGTGATTAGAACCAGTGACCAGGCAGCAGTTGTCAGAGCTTTGGTTTCTCCCAGAGTATTTTCATTTCCCTGATCTCAGAGAACACCCACTGATTCCCATTTTCTCTTTGGTAGAACAACAGTTCCCAGAAGGCTTTTTCTGAACAGTTTCAATCTATTCTGTTTTCCCTAAGAAAGCCTGCAAGCCCTTTTCGTTTTGTATCATCAGAATTATTACGAGCTTTAAACAAAAAACTGCCAAATTTTATTGAATATCACTGTAAACATATCTTAATTAGAGAGGGATGTAGAATTGATACCCAGATAGTATTTGATTCCAGAAGTTTTGATTTAGGATTAAAAAGAGTACATGGTTAGCTTTAAAAGAGATACCACTGAAGAATGTTTGTAATCCCTCAAATCACATTCGGCCCCAATCTGATACTTCAGTTTAAATTATGGAGACATATCGCCCATGTTAGTCAAACAATGCTCATAAAAAAATGCAATATACGATCATAACAAAGGGAAGGAGAAAATATATTCATAATAATGCCAAAAAGAAATTTTACAGTACCTGTAACTCGGGGTAATTTTCTGGAGAACACCCAACACTCTCCAGGCTTTCTCACATTGAAACAATGTGGAATTGCTACTGCGCAATAGCAGCAGCTAGTCTAAACTAGCTTGCAATGTGGCTTCTTTTTTTTTTTTTTTTTTTTCCCCCAAAAAAA
>Ga0181612_117835_pt1 | contig 10025 bp, 9 predicted proteins | sample HoacroProtozoa21_FD_119630 | JGI IMG/M metagenome (GOLD analysis project Ga0181612, IMG submission 119630) | Hoatzin crop microbial communities from Cojedes, Venezuel. Combined Assembly of Gp0051906, Gp0051904, Gp0051908
CGTAGTCCGCCGTGTTGACGTCGTAGTCCTGGTCGATGTCAAAGTGGTTGACGTCGGCCGCGGCCATCTCCGCGAACATGGCGCAGAAGAGGATGGCCGAGATGGCGGCGGAGCGGAACTTCCGGCTGTTGATGAGCGAGAAGATGATCAGGTACATGACCGCAAAGACGATCGTGGTCATGACGGAGACCGCGTCCACGTTCTGGGAGCCAACCTTTTCGCAGATGACGATGAACAGGCAGGTGACAATGCCGACGGTCAGGAGGTCCTGATTGCGGATCTCCCGGAAATACTTGAGCGCCTTCGCCGCCATGAGGAGCAGCATGAAGACGTAGACGAAGGACTGGCGGTACGGCAGGTCGTTCGGGAAGTGGAAGCCGTGCCAGATGTAGTTTAGGTAGTTGACGTTAAACGACGCATACATGAAGGCCAGGAAGGCGGCATACGCGACCTTTTCCCGCAGGGGGACCGATTTGACGTAGAAGAACAGGATGACCAGGAGCACGGTGCCGATGCCGCAGAACACGTTCGGCAGGACGACGTCTCCGCTGGAGCGGATCGTGGGCTCCAGGCTGTCCATGTGGTTGGCCAGGAAGTCAAAGAAGGTGAAGTAGGCGCGGAACGAGGTCGGGAAGACGCCGGAGGTGGCGGAGACGTTCTGCAGGGCCTTGTAGGTGGGAAGCAGAGCGAAAGCCGAGAGGCCGCCGGCGACCGCGGCAAAGACGGCGCAGCGGACCAGCCCGCGCAGGAATTTGGAGGCGTATGCAGTGCGAAGCGTGGTGGCTTCGCCCTTTTTGTTGAGCTTGATGGGCACTTCCGGGGTGCCGAGTTCATAGTGACTGAGGGTATAGACCAGGAAGTAGAGCACCAGGAAAATGGCCACCATGTAGGCCATGTAGTAGCTGGAAATCATGAGGAGAGTGAGGGAGACCACGTAGATCCAGGGCTTTTTGCTGTCGACCAGCTGTTCCAGGCCGAGGACACAGAACGGCAGGAGCATCATGCCGTCGATCCACATGAGGTTCCAGTAGTAGGCCACAAACCAGCCGCAGAAGGCGTAGCAGAGGCCGAAACCGGCCGTGACCGCGCTGTGCCAGCGGAACTGGCGGGATTTCTTCAGGTAATAGGGGAAGAACGCCGCGGTGAGGGCCGCTTTGAAGGCGATGATGAATCCCAGGGTCAGCGGCACCCGTTTGTGGCCGAAGATCAGAACCATGAGGCTGACCGGGCTGGACAGGTAGTTGAAGAAGTTGCCCAGGAAGTTTCCGCCGCCGCCGGACTCCCACGAGTACACCAGGCTGGAGCCGCTGGTGAGCTTGTCATACAGTTCGGCAAACATGGGGCCGTACTGGTGGAACATGTCCATGCGCAGGACGGTGATATTGCCGAAGGGGAAGACCTTGTAGCTGATGCCGAAAATGCAGGAGATCATCAGCGAGGCAAAGAAGGCCAGCAGAACATACCGGTTGTTGTGACACAGCCGGCGGAACTTGGAGCCCTTCTTCAGGCGGGGTTTGGTTTTTTTGACGGATTCCATGGAATGCTCCTCACTTTTCCTTTAAACAATTTAAATGATTATAGCAAATATTGGATTTGCTTACAATCTTATTAATAATATTGAGAAAGAATGCGTTTTGTGATAAAATTGGTGCAACTTTCAGGAATGGAGGAACCGAATTTCTATGTCTGATACGAATTTCTCTTCGGACCTTATTATTTCGGAAGAAGTGATCGCCACGATCGCGGCCAACGCCGCCAAGGACGTGGAGGGCGTTGCCGGACTGGGCAACCGTCCGACGGATATCAACACCGCCTTTAAAATCGGCGCGGAGAACCTGAAGCACGCCAGCGTCACCTTTACGGATTACGACATCAAACTGCACATGTACGTCACCCTGACGGACACGGCGAAGATCCAGACCGTCTGCTCGGACGTGCAGAACGCCGTCAAGGCGGCCATCCAGAACATGACCGGAAAGGTCGTCACCCGCGTGGACGTCACCGTCACCGGCGTGGACGCCAAACCGGCTGCGGAGCCCCCGCAGACCATGGCGGATGTCGAGGAATAACCCCGTACCTTGAATTTTGAACACGCAGGTCAAACCGCCTTCCAAAATACATATTGTTGTCATTTTGGAGGGCTTTTTTTCGGAGGAAATCACTCTATGAATCGAAGTCAGGAACGCGAACAGGCCTTTCTGGTCCTGTTTGAAAAATCGTTCAACCCGGAGGCGTCCACGGAAGAACTGCAGGAGCTGGCCATTGAATCCGGCTTTGTCAGTCCGTCGGACTATGCCGACCGGTTACTGGACACGGCCGAACAGCACCTCGGTGAAATCGATGAGACCATCCAGAAGTACGCCATTGGCTGGTCGCTGGACCGTCTGTCCAAGGTGGCGCTGTCCATCATGCGGCTGTCCATCTGTGAAATGAAGTACATGGAGGACATCCCGGAAGGCGTCTCCATCAACGAGGCCGTGGAACTGGCCAAGAAATACGCCGGCAAAGAGGACAGCTCGTACATCAACGGCGTACTGGGAAGCGTTTCCCGGGCGGACGCATGAGTCTGTATCTGGGGCTGGACACCAGCAATTACACCACTTCCGCGGCGGTCTATGACGACCGGACGAACCGGATCCTGCAGAACAAGCAGCTTCTGCCGGTGAAGAAGGGGGAGCGCGGCATCCGCCAGAGTGACGCCGTCTTCCACCACAACCAGCAGCTGCCGCGCGTCCTGGGGGAACTCCTGGAGGACGTCAGCAGCATGGCCCTGCCAGCCTATGGTTCGGCCTTGAAGGATGCTCTGGCCGCGGTCGGTGTATCCGGCATGCCCCGCCGCATTCCGGGTTCGTATATGCCCTGCTTTTCGGTGGGCGTCACCAACGCCGTCTCCATTGCCTCTACGGTTGGCATTCCGCTCGGCGTGTTTTCTCATCAGGAGGGCCATATTGCGGCCGCCCTGTATTCGGCGGACCGGATGGACCTGATCGGTCAGGAGTTTTTGGCGTTTCATGTGTCCGGCGGTACCACGGAGAGCCTGCTGGTCCGGCCGGGCCGGGAGAATCCGCTGGAAGCCGAACTGGTCGGCACCTCCACGGACCTGAAGGCCGGCCAGGCCATTGACCGCGTCGGCGTGCTCCTTGGCCTGCAATTTCCATGTGGCAATGCCCTGGAACAGCTGGCCACAATGTCCCGGCAGGATTACCATCCCAAGGCTTCGCTGCAGGGGCTCAATTGCAGCCTGTCCGGTGTGGAGAACCAGTGCCAGAAGATGATCGCGGACGGCGCGCCCGAATATGACGTGGCGCTGTACTGTCTGCGCGCTGTGGAAGCGGCTCTGCAGGGCATGGCCAAAGCTTTGACGGAGAAGTACCCGGGCCTTCCCATTGTGTTCTCCGGCGGCGTCATGTCCAACGGACTCATTCGAAAGGATTTCGAAGCGCAGTTTGACTGCTGCTTCGCCGAACCCGCATTTTCCGCGGACAACGCGGCCGGTGTGGCCGTGCTGTCCGCCCTGAAATACAAAGGACTGTAAGAGTATGGAATTAGTGTCGCCCCAGGCGATGACCATCTTACAACTGAATAACTACGTCAAGAACCTGGTCAAAGGGGACCCGTATATCCAGAACATTCTGGTGACGGGTGAAATCTCCAATTTGACCTTCGCCCGGTCCGGGCACATCTACCTGACCCTGAAGGACAAGGACGCCTCCATCCAGGCGGTCATCTGGAAGGGGAACGCCGCCTATCTGAAGTTCCAGCCGGAACACGGCATGAAGGTCCTGGCGTTCGGCGGTGTGGACCTGTATCCGAAGAGCGGTTCCTACCAGTTCATTATCCAACACATGGAGCCGGAGGGCCTGGGCGCCCTGAACAAGGCCTTTGAACAGCTGAAACAGAAGCTGGAAAAGGAAGGCCTGTTTGACCCGGCTCACAAGAAGCGCCTCCCGCGTGCGCCGCGGAAGATCGGCGTGGTCACGGCCCCCACGGCAGCCGCGTTCCAGGACGTCTGCAACGTTCTGCGCCGGCGCTGGCCCCTGGCGGATGTCACGCTTTCGCCGACCCTGGTCCAGGGCGCGGACGCGCCGCCCCAGATCGTCTCCGCACTGGAACGTCTGGACGCGGCCGGCATGGACGTCATCCTGCTGATCCGAGGCGGCGGCTCCCTGGAGGACCTCTGGGCCTTCAATGACGAACGCGTGGCCCGCGCGGTCTACGCCTGCAACACGCCCATCATCACCGGCGTGGGGCATGAGACGGATACCACCATGGTGGACTTTGTCTCGGACTACCGCGCGCCGACGCCCTCGGCGGCGGCGGAAGTCTGCGCGCCGGACCGCTATGACGAAATGGACCAGGTCCTGGTCCTGCAGAACCGGATGCGCGCCCTGCTGCAGCAGCAGATCAACGAACGCCGCTCCCGCGTACAGTACCTGCAGCGCTCCAACGTCCTGCAGAGCTTTTCCTCTCTGCTCAACGTCAAGCGCATGGAACTGGACCAGCTCTATGACGCCATGGCGCACAGCTTTTCGGACAAAGTGGTCGAAGAGCGCAACCGGTACCAGCTGGTGGCCAGCCGCCTCAGCATGGACAACCGGATGACGAAGGAGCGCCACCGTCTCTCCGTCTGCGCCGGTCAGCTGACGGCGTATAATCCGCTGAATGTCATTGCCCGCGGCTACGGTGTGGTCCGCACCGCGGATGGACAAGTTGTGGAGACCGTAACAAAGACTCATCCCGGTGACTCCATCGACGTCACCGTTTCCGACGGCACGCTGCAGTGCACCGTCGATCAAATCAGAAAAGAGGTGCCATCCGATGGCAGATAAGAAACTGACGTATGAACAGGCCATGGCTCGCCTGGAAGAGATCGTGAAAACGCTGGAGGAGGGGACCCTCGGACTCGAGGACTCCCTGAAGCTCTTCGAGGAGGGCACCAAACTGGCCGGGTTCTGCAACAAGTCCCTGGACGAGGCAGAACTCAAAATCACCGAACTCGGCAAACCCGCGGCACAGGAACCCACGGACGAACTCCCTTTTTAAAAACCTATGGAAATTCAACTGTTAAATCATATTGAGAGCCCGGAGGACGTGAAACGGCTGTCGGAGGACGAACTGAAGCAGCTGGCGGAAGAGGTTCGCCGGACCCTCATCCACACAACCTCTCAGACCGGAGGGCATCTGGCGTCCAACTTGGGCGTGGTCGAACTGACCATTGCCATGCACCGGACGTTTGACTCCCCGAAGGACTCATTCGTCTGGGATGTCGGACACCAGGTGTATACGCACAAGCTCCTCACGGGGCGCTATGACGCGTTTGGCACGCTCCGGCAGAACGGCGGCCTCTCCGGCTTTCCGAACCCGGCAGAGAGCGCCCACGACGTCTTTGCGGCCGGCCACAGCGGCACCTCCGTGGCGGCGGGCTTCGGTCTGGCCATGGGCAAGAACCTGCACGGGGACCGCTCCCACACGGTGGCGGTCATCGGAGACGGCTCCTTTACCGGCGGCCTGGTCTATGAGGCGCTCAACAACGCCGGCCACGCCAACACGCATTTTATTGTCGTCCTCAACGACAACGAAATGTCGATTTCGGGCAACGTCGGCGCGTTCGCCAATTACCTGACCCGCATGCGCACGCATCCGGCGTACTACGAACTGAAAGAAGACGTCAAAAACCGCCTGTATACGATCCCCAAGGTGGGTGACGCCTCCGTCAAACTGATCACCAAAGCCAAGAAGACCCTGAAGGACCGCCTCTACGGGAGTACCTTCTTTGAGGACCTTGGATTTGCCTATATGGGCCCCATTGACGGCCATGACATCCGTGCGCTCTGTGACGCTTTGGAATCCGCCAAGCTGATCGAAGAGCCGGTCCTGCTGCACATCCGTACCACTAAAGGCAAGGGCTATGCGCCGGCCGAACAGAACCCCTCCAAATTCCACGGCGTTTCGCCGTTTAATGTGGAGACGGGGGAGACCGCGCCGTCCGGCGGCACGAACTTCTCCAAGGAGTTCGGCAAATACCTCTGCCACTTCGCGGAGCAGGACCCGAACATCTGCGCCATCACCGCGGCCATGGGCCTGGGCACGGGCCTGGGGGACTTTGAACAGAAGTTCCCGGACCGGTATTTCGACGTCGGCATTGCGGAAGAATTTGCCGTCACGTTTGCCGGCGGCCTGGCCAAGGGCGGCATGATCCCCGTCTTTGCCGTGTACTCCACGTTCCTGCAGCGCGCGTACGACGAAATGATCCACGATATCGCCATGCAGAACCTGAAGGTGGTTCTGGCGGTGGACCGCGCGGGCTTTGTGGGCAGTGACGGCCGCAGCCACCAGGGCCTGTATGACCTGGCGTATCTGCGGTCCATCCCGGACACGGTGATCTATTCTCCGTCCACCTATGACGGCATGTGCTTCTACCTGTACCGCGCTCTTTACGACGAAGGCCATATCGTGGCCGTCCGCTATCCGCGCGGCAAACAGGGCTATCTGCCAGAGGGCTTTAAGGCCTCGTATGAGGACTTTGCCGTCCTCGGGGATCCGAGCGCAGAGATCTGCGTGGTCACCTTTGGCGCCGAATTCTCCGAAGTGGCGCAGGCCGTGGATGCTCTGGGTGAGCAGGGCCCGGCGGTCAAACTGGTCAAACTCAACAAAGTCTGGCCCATTTCGGAACGGGCCGTACGGGAAGCCATGACCGCGAAGCAGATCCTCTTTGTGGAAGAGGGCGTGCGCGCCGGCGGCATCGGCGAGGCCTTTGGCTTCCAATTGATGAGTAATTCGTATAAAGGAACCTATAAACTGATCGCCGTGGACAACAGCTTTGTCCACCACGCCACCATTCCGGAACTTCGGAAGGAGTACGGACTGGACGCCGAGGCGGTCCAGAAGGAGATCCAGTCACTGGTATGAGCGAAAAGAAACGGTTGGACCTGGCCGTGTACGAACAGGGCTACACGGAGAGCCGCGAAAAGGCCAAAGCCCTGATCATGGCCGGACAGGTTTACGTGAACGGACAGAAGGAACTGAAGAGCGGCGCCGGCGTCAAGCCGGACGATACGATCGAGGTCCGCGGCGCGCGGATGCCGTACGTCAGCCGCGGCGGCTACAAGCTGGAGAAGGCCATGCAGTCGTTCCCCATTTCCCTGGAGGGCGCGGTCTGCATGGACATTGGCGCCTCCACCGGCGGCTTTACGGACTGTATGCTGCAGAACGGCGCGGTGAAGGTCTATGCCATCGACGTCGGATACGGCCAGCTGGCCTGGAAGCTCCGCACGGACGACCGCGTGGTCAACCTTGAGCGCACCAACTTCCGGTATGTGACGGAGGCCGAGGTGCCGGAGCCCATTGACTTCGCCAGCGTGGACGTCTCCTTTATTTCGCTGAAAATCATCCTGCCGGTCCTGCGGGAACGCCTGAAGGACGGCGGGCAGGCCGTCTGTCTGATCAAACCGCAGTTCGAGGCCGGCCGGGAAAAGGTCGGCAAAAAGGGCGTGGTCCGGGACCTCAAGGTCCACACGGAAGTGGTGGAGGAAATCACCGGATTTGCCCTGGAACACGGCTTTTCACTGCTCGGTCTGACCTATTCGCCCATCAAAGGCCCGGAAGGAAACATTGAGTATCTGATGTTCCTACAGAAGGCTGACAACCCCGTAAATACCGTGGAAGGCTCCATCGCGGAGCTGACCGCTGAATCGCACAAGACATTGAATGGACCCAAGGAAGGAGCACCGGAATGAGGCTCGCACTGTTGCCCAATCTGACCCGGAAACTGGCCGCGGAGACCACGCGGGAAATCTGCAGATGGCTGCGGGAATACGGGGCGGAATACGCCGCCACCGTCGACACGGCCCGCGTGCTGTCGGATATTGAAAACCTGCAGCGCATGCCGTTCCATGAGCTGATCGACTGGTGTGACGCCATTATCGCGGTCGGTGGAGACGGTTCCATGCTGATGGCCGCAAAGGACACGGTGGACTACGGCAAACCGATCCTCTGCATCAACGCCGGCAGGCTGGCCTTTATGGCCGGTCTGGAACGGGATGAACTGGAGCAGCTGAAGCGTCTCATTGACGGCAACTACTACCTGGACCGCCGCATGCTGATCGAATGTGTGGTCACCCGGGACGGGAATGAGATGATCCACACCCACTGCATCAACGACGTGGTCCTGGCCCGCGGCAAGGAACTCCACATGGGGGACATCAACGTCGACTGCAACGGCCACCGCGTCAACACCTACCACGCGGACGGCATTATTGTGGCCACTCCCACCGGCTCTTCGGCGTATTCGCTGTCGGCTGGCGGCCCGGTCATCGACCCCGGCATTGACGCCATTGTGGTCACGCCGATCTGCCCGCAGTCGCTGCTGTCCCGTCCTACCGTCTTCAACTCGAACAGCACGATTACGGTGTCCATTGACAAAAACTCCCCGAACAACCACGATCTTTACCTGTCCTGTGACGGCGCGGACTCCGTGCACATCCAGGTGGGGGACCAGATCACCATTACCAAATCCCCGAAGTATTCGGAATTTATCCGCATTAAAAACGACTCCTTCTTTGACATTCTGAACAACAAGTTTGCCAGTGAAGAAGTGACCGGACTGGAGGCCAAAAAATGAGTGTACGCAAAGACCGTCAGAACACGATCATTCGTCTCATTGGGGAAAAACCGATCTCCACGCAGGACGAGCTCATCCAGGAGCTGCGCGCGCACGGGTTCGACGTCACCCAGGCCACCATTTCCCGGGACATCAAGGAACTGAAGCTCATCAAAAAGGTGGGCGCCGGCGGGAAGTCCGTGTACAGCATCAACAAGGCGGACAGTGACCTCTTCCAGGCCAAGTACAACTCCATCCTGTCCGGCGCGCTGCTGTCTGCGGATTATGCCCAGAACATCTGCGTGGTCAAGACCCACGTGGGCATGGCCAACGCCGCCTGCGCCGCTCTGGACGCCATGGACTGGGACGGCATTGTCGGCACTCTGGCCGGGGATGACACCATCTTTGTCTGCTGCCGCACCGAGGAAAAGGCGAAAGAGCTGAGCAGCACGTTTTCCGGGATGATCACCGGCTAAACTGTTTGGAGGAACCACTGCTATGTTGACCGAACTGCACATTGAGAATATTGCCATCATTGAATCTGCCGGCCTGGAATTTGCCGACGGACTCAATGTGCTGAGCGGTGAAACCGGTTCCGGTAAATCCATCATCATCGACGCTCTGAGCGCGGTCCTGGGGGAACGGACCTCCAAGGACCTGATCCGGACCGGGGAACACAAGGCCACGGTTTCGGCGCTGTTCCAGGACATCTCACCCGAAGTGGAAGTCGACCTTCAGGAGATGGGCTTTGAGCCCGCGGAGGACCACTCGCTTCTGGTCCAGCGGATCATCAGCCTGGAGGGCCGCAACACGTGCCGCATCAACGGCGCGCCGGCCACGGTCTCCATGCTGAAGACCCTGGGGAAAAACCTGATCTCCATCCACGGCCAGCACGACAGCCAGAACCTCTTGAACCCGGAAATGCATTACCGGTATCTGGACGCTCTGGGCGGCCTGGGGAATCTGTACGACGACTATCTGGCGAAGTACTCCGAGTACGTCACGCTCTTCCGGAAGTTCCGCAAACTGCAGAACAACGAAGAGGAGACCGCGCGGCGGATCGAGTATCTGCAGTTTGAGATTCAGGAGATCGAGGACGCCTCCATCCGGGTCGGCGAATTCGACGAACTGAAGGAGCGCCGGGACTTCTTCCGGAACTCCGAAAAGGTCCTCAAGCGGCTGGAGAACGCGCTGGCCGCCCTGACGGACGGGGAAAACACCAATGGTGCCGTCTCCCTGGCGCTGAACGCGGCGCATGACCTGGAACTGCCGGCCAAACACCTGCCGGAAGCGGACTCCCTTTCGAAGACCGTGGCGGACGCGGCGTATTCGCTGCAGGATGCCCGGGAGCAGTTGAAGGATCTGATCTACAACAGCGCCTTCAATCCGTCCGAACAGTCTCAGGTGGAGGACCGCCTGAGCTTCC
>Ga0181612_128827_pt1 | contig 10025 bp, 7 predicted proteins | sample HoacroProtozoa21_FD_119630 | JGI IMG/M metagenome (GOLD analysis project Ga0181612, IMG submission 119630) | Hoatzin crop microbial communities from Cojedes, Venezuel. Combined Assembly of Gp0051906, Gp0051904, Gp0051908
TGAATATTCCTCTTCTAGTATATGTATTTGTGGTGTATATATACACCACGTATATTCATTTAGTGACTTAAGGTTAGTTAGATCAGTAGTAAAAAAAAGGGGGGGGGGGAGTGAGGGTTGAGCAAAATGATCAGACCACCACCATTTAAATATCATTTAACAATTAAAACTGGAACCAGTAGTAAAGAAAACAGCAGTAAAGTAGGACCAGGTAGAAAGTGTTTTGTTAGCATAAACCTGTGGGGCTATTTTGTCAGAAATAGCTGTGTCTGATTGTCTTAAAAAGAAAAAACAAAACAAAGCAATACCAACACTGTTTAGTAGTGTATAACTGGACTCCTTAATTAGATTTTACAATTAAAAATGCAATGTATTGAGGTCCTCCACCTATAAGAAACTTTTAAAGTTTTTTTACTTTGGATTAAAGGAATTAACTTTTTTACCTTGAGAGAGCAAATTATTCTGGGTGCTTCTGGGAGGGAAGGATGATTTAAGAATTTTAGAGACAGCGCACTAGGGAACCACATTCTGACTCAATGAGCCACCACAAGTTAATCAGTACTTTTCACTCTGTATTGTTTTCTCTTGCCTTTGCAAATCTCATGCTGTTCTTGAAATGCTAGGGAATTGAAAGAACCAATTGGCTGTCAGTACTTGGAAAAAAGATGGTATTTCACAGTGAGAGAAATGTATATATCCTTCTTTTAAAACTTTATATTCTTCTTTCAAAACTTTTCTTAATTTAGCTATTAGGATCCTCAGGAAAGAAAAATGCTCCTTATGGAAACAAAAGTCTCCCTGCACCCTTTCAGAGAAAATTATTAAGAACAAATTTACTCATAAAGTACTAAAATCAATAAAAAAATTGGCCATGAGCAAAAAGTGCTATTAATTTTGACTAGCTTCTGGCACAAAGCTGAAAGGAAGCATTCTTAATGCTTAAGAATGGCTTAAGACCTGAGATCTTACTCCTACTTTCAAAGGTTCAGAAAATACAATAAGAATACTTACAGCTCTGGATATGTATTCTGGATACATCCAGCTAGTTGGAGGTGCTTATTATTAGGAGATTGGCTTATTCTTTTCTCCATTCTTCCTAGCTTTCTACACAAGTTTGTTGGTTTTTTGTAATTTTTTTTTTCCTTCTGAGGTTCACTAAGTTCATACTAATGCAAAAAAGAGACACAGTCCTTCTAGTACTTTTACACATACTTAGAATAAAAAGAAAAAAAGAGGGTGGGGAAATTCAGAGAAGCCTATTTCTTGCAGCATCGAGTCACATTTTGTAAATTTGGTAAGAACTGCGAAGTACCTGAACCCATATCCAAACTCTGAGCTGTAATCAAGTATATCATTATCTGAAAAACTTCAGTGCTTTCTTTAAGTTGGGGGAGGAGGAAAAGAAGAATTAATTTCAGATTGATATATCCATGCATTTTCTGGAAAAATACAGATATAGAAAGAAAATGATTAGTGATGTATGGGGGTTTTTATTTGGTTTTCAATAGGGGTGTGTGCAAAGGCAGAACAGCAAGATTGGAACTGGGGTATTCTTTTCAGGAAACTGAGACTGGCTGAAGAAGTATAAATAAGTTTTCAGAGAGTTCAACGAGTTTATGTACAATCTTCAATTGTGTGCTATTGGTGGAAGGGTTCACTTTTTTCACCCGACCCTAATTATATAGCGCTGACTTTTGGATTTACTAAAGAGACTGAATAAAGTGGGTCATTAGTCTCCCCACACTAAGAGTACAAGCAGCTCAATTCCTGAAACCTAACTGAGGCAAGAGTAAATAAATCAAAACAATTGATCAAATGTTTGATTCCAAACCATGGACCCAGGGAGCTATCTACTGGTGTTAGGAGATCTTGTGTTTTATATAAAGGAAATCAGGTATGCCTGAGTCTTGACTAATCAAAGAATATAAGAATAAAAATCCCTACTGAAATTCAGGAGGTAGTGATGGCTAAGGCATATGTTTAATATCAAGCAAAATTTTGAGGGGCTTGACAGATAATTGTACAGCTTGTCGTTAATATGATGAAACACGGTAAGCTTTCATTAAAATTTGCACCTTAATATATGATACAGTTTCTTCAGTCATTTCCTAGATCAGTAACTGTTATTATAGTAACTGTAATCTGTGTAACTGTTTTAGTAGTCTGTAAGTTTAAGTTCCTAAGGAGTATAGAGGGATCTGTCAAAAACAAAAACAAGCATTCCCCGTGCTTTCCCACCCATCCCCCCCAAATCCTGTGAGATTTCTGACATCATAATTTTATGTTTGTTTGATTTGGTACCATCACATCAATTGGTACCATTCCAAATAAATTTGGAAATTCATCTAGTAATGCATTCATAGGACTTTTTCTGCTTATTTTGCAATTGTTGCCAATTGTTGTTCAATTTTTTTTTTCATGTTTCTGCTTGTGAAAAAGGTTGTTAACGCACAATACATGGAACAGTTAGGAAATATGGGGCACCAACTCTGATCTCCATACACTAGGACCATGGCATGAATGATCTCTTAAAGACATGCAAAACTAAGGTTTCAGACTGGATTCAGTGCTCTAGATTTCTTGGTGGTGGTGTGTGAGAGTGTTGGTTTTGTGGGTTTTGTTTTGCAGGGCAGAGGAAGAGTTTGCTGTAAATATGTAGCCTGGAACAGCTGCCAATAGGAGTGTTGTGACTGATTTCCCCGCCTGCTTTGCTGCAGATGCACTCGCAGTGATCTGACTGCAGCTGCATAAACAGTTAAGGGAGACCTCAGTGCCACAACCCAGCGACAGCTTGGGGCAGCACTCGAGCTCACATTTTTAATGACGCATCTGTCACTACCTCCTCAGAGCTGCTTTCAGACTACTAACGTGGTAGGAAGGATGCTAAGATTTATCATCACCATTCCTGAATAGAAATAAATTATGAAGTTTTATGAGGGGGTAGGAACTATATATGTGTGTGTGTGTATTTTTATAAAACTGTACTAAGTTCTGCTCTTTTTTCTCTTTTGAAAATCTGCACTGCTTTCACTGATGTCACTCTTCTTTCTGTAGTTTTCCTGAGACAACAGTTTGAACCTCCAAAGGCTTATTTGTTGCTTAGTACCATACTGGCTGTTGACAGGAATTTCTTCAGGAAAAGAGCTTTTCTGAAACGTAGGGATTTTAATCTGTTACTACCTCTTATGAACTGCAGAAGATTATTATTAATTTATGTAGTATATGTTAACATATACAGACCACATAGAGACGTGTTCTCTGCCTGAAGAGCTTGAAGTCCAAAGACTGTGTTATGTTGATGAAAACCAGGGAAATACATAGTTTAAGTTGCTATTCAGCAAATGAATTTTACAGGGTATCATTTAAAGAAAGAAGACTGCAGGACTTAAAATGTGGGCATCTCAGCTGCATTCAAGATATGCTGTAGGTGGGTTTTTTTTCTGTCATTAGAAAGCCCAAAATCTCAGAAATCATTTGTCTGGCTACATATCTGCTTGTTACCATCAAAGTGTGTATTAATCTTGCTGTTGATAAAAATAGAGAACCTTTTGTAGTCTCCTCCTGCAAGACAGGTTATTACAGGACTTTTGTCTATGCCAGTGAGGGAAATGTGCAAATGCCATGACTTCTCATGCTTTGTGTTTGCAAAAGAAGAGGACAGCTTCAGTCACTTGAAAAAAAAAAAAAATTATTTATATTCTCTTTCCCAGAAAACCTAGTTAACAGTTTATTAGAAACAAAGAAGTCTATCTAGAGGTATGCCCATCTTATTGAACAGTTAAAATATTTTTTTCCTTAGGAAATCAGCCTCAATTTGAGTTTATTCTGCTCTTTGCAACTAAAATGCACAGCGTGTCGGTATTTTAAGTGCAGTCATGATGTAGCTATTGCCAGTTGCTAGTCCAAGATCAATATTGTAGACTCCGTGCTGTATCTGTGCTAGAGGTGCCAGAATACCTCTGAGTGGAGGGATTCACACATCTTAATTTTATCCTGTCTGAAGAAGATGTTTGAAGTTCCAGGCTCAGCTTCACTCCTTTGTTCCCGACTCTTCTGCTTCCTCCTTCTCCAACACCAAGAAGCACATTTGGCATAGGGAATGGAGGTTGCAGTCCATATGTAACGCTTCGTCTCTGCTTCTCCTTTCTCACACCTTTCCCCTTCTCCAACACAGGTCCTTCCCATGGGCTGCAGTTCTTCAAGAACTGCTCCAGCGTGGGTCCTTTTTCACTGGGTGCAGTCCTTCAGGACCTTCTCCTGCATGCCTTCCCCACAGGCCGCAGTTCCTGCCAGAAAATCTGCTCTTGCATGGGCTCCTCTCTACCAGCTGTACTTCCTGCCAAAAGCCTGCTCCTGTGTGGGCTCTCCATGGGCTACAGCTTCCCTGGGAGCATATACGCCTGCTCTGGCATGGGGTCCTCCACAGGCTGCAGCGGGACAACCTGCTTCACCTTGGTCTTCTCCATGGAGTGAAGGGGCTTCTCTGCTCTGGTGCCTGGAGCACCACTCCCACCCCTTCATTATTGACCTTGGTGACTGCAGGGCTGTTTCTCTCACTTGTCACATTCCTCTCTCTTACAACTCCTACACAGCATTTTTTACCCTTCCTTAAATATGTTATCACACAGGCACTACAAATGCTGCTGACAGGCTCAGCTTTTGGCAGCAGTCCATTTTGGAGCCAGCTGGAACCGGCTCTGTCCAACATGGGGACATGTCCTGGTATCTTCTCTCGGAGGCCACAATTACAGCCCTCCGCTGCCAAAGTCTTGTCATGTAAACCTGATACACCATCTTTCTTTGAAAACAGTGCAGTTTGTTATGTTTCTGCAGACTGAATTTGTCCTTTTCCATCAGCATCAAACTGTTATGCTTTGTCATTACTATGACAAGACAGGATGGGTTTAGGTCTCTGCAGAGTTGTAAGACAACAGGTTGTTACCAGAAACAGTTCCTTCCTTTGAGTAGGACACAATTTCAAATCTAGCATAAAAAGCAAAGGAAAAACAAGTAAGTAACAAAATGGATAGACAGATTTTAAGGAAGCTGTCTTCCTTGTCTTTTTCACATTGAGGTAAAGAACATTCTATGGAAAAGGGATTTCTTGTGGATTGAAAGACCCCAAAAACTAATGCTGTGGTTGTGTGTTGTCTTCCCCTTCATTTGTTTTCTTGTATTCCAGAGGTGGGTTGTTTCTTATTGGCAAGATATTTTCTGTGCCGCTGAATTGTTGATAAGGAGGAATGAGATTGCTTCTGCATTAGAGCGACCAAGTCTTTTTTCACACTCTTTAGTTGAGGCTTCACATATAGGAATGACATATAATTACTTAGACACTGTTACAGTCTTGAGTGGGACACTTACTGAGTGCTTCCACCCTGCTGAAATTCTTTGTGAAGAAAAGGTCCGTGCTCTGCTGAAAAAATAATCTATCCATTCTCTTGAGCCTACAAAAAAAGTGCAATGAACTGGTTTTACTCCAGTTGTCTTACATCCTTTGAATAGCATTTATTTTCAAACTGTCATTCATACTAAAAGAAAATGCATTGAATCAAATTTTACTCTCAAGAAAGCTTAGATTTTAATTTCTGAAGTTTAAATAAATGATGCTACATCTTTTAGGCCGGTACATGTCTGCAAGCTATAATGTCAGGAGATTTGTAAATGCCAGTGGTGATTTTGATGCTCTCTCCATGAGCTTTTTAAATCACAGTACTACTTAAGTACAGTCCTTGAAGTTTTGGTTTGATTGAACCCAAACTGATTCCTGAGACAATTTGATTTGCAGTCTACTTGAGAACAAGGTGAAAAAGATCGCATTTAGGCAGAGGTTTTTTCAGTTGACTTATAAGGGACAAGGATTTTATCGATAGTTTGGTAGCAGCAGTATGTTTAGTGGCACAGTCTTTGGGAATTGAACCATTATAAGTAATTGCTCTGCAAAGTCACTCTTTTTTTTATAAGCCAAAATGTAATTTCATTAGGGGGGAAGTGGCAGGATTTTGTTTTGATTTTAATAGGACCCTTCTCTAGAAGGTTTCTCCTTGCCTGTGATGACTTTCTAGACATTTTTAGAAACCGATCTGGCAGGAATCAACTTTGTGCTGTACTAATCAACCATTATTAAATGTGATTCAGAAAAACACTGTGAATGATCTTAAAGGAATTGTAGCTGAGTAACAAGAACAACACAACCCCTTGAGAACTTAATAGCAAAGTATATTCACTGTATATAGTATATTCACTATATTCATTAGTTGTCATTATCAGCTGTTGAAAAATCTGGGAATAAACAGCGATGAATTAGATGAAGGAACAAATAGTCCTTTTTTCTACAGGTTGATGGCAGATGTGTCAATATTTCTCAGTTTGTATATTCTGAATAGCCACTATTCATTAAAAACATAATATGATTCCATGCCTCTTTCCAAAGTTAAAAAAAAATGGTGAAATTGTTCACATAAATCGTTGAGCTGAGTGAAGAAATAAAGTCTGTCTATGTATCTGGTTTCATCAGTGACATACTCAGGAATAAGCTGAAAATTTATTTCCGTATTGGAAAAAGGTAGGGTTTTCATATATTATTTTACCTAATCTGGTATGCATACATATGCACTTTATATATAGGATGTAAGAAGTAGAAATATTATGGTATTTAACCCAGCAAATAAGTATAAGAAAAAAATTGCCCAGTAAAACAATTTTGGTGGCCAAGTGGAGGTTACATGAGCAGAAATAGGAACAGGGAGGGAGTGGAAGATGGAGCAAACATAGGGACAGCTGCATAACTCACTTCTGTAAATCCTATGACATTTTATATTAACTGAGGATCTTGAAGCAATTTTATAATACCAAACTTTTCATTTCCTTTCTTTCTTTCCAAAGAGTTCTTGCCTTTATAGTTTTTCACTGGTTTTTCTGTTTGTCCTCTTTTGAGGTACATCCTAGTTTCATTCTCCCTCTCTGTTTTGCTGATCTGAGACACATAGTGCCTGAATGAAACAGTACTGTTATGCCACAACTCCACATGTGCACTGCCGAGCTCAGAGAAACATACTTCTTCAAGGTTTCAAGTCCAACTTGTTCGAGGCAGAAGCCTTTATTTACAACTGTTTATCTACGTCAAAGAGATGGGGTTGGGAATCAAGCCAGGGGAATAGTAATTGGCATATTTATTCTAACCTTAAAATGTGACTGCAGTTTCTCTTTGATTTACTCTGACCTTGCTAAAGAAATTACGAAACTGCAAAAGACCATAGTTTTCTAACTCGGGCATGAGTCCTACTCAATATTATTTCAGAGCAGAAGTTTGCTTTGAAGGTACTGCTGACATATTTTAGGGGTCTAAACAAGGTGGGTGATATATGTGAAGCAGCCAGAGTCCTGGTATGTCTGTGCACACCGAAAGCCAGAATACAAATGCCACTTCACTAGTTTCAGTTCTGCACTTAATTTTTCTGCATGTGTGATTTTCATGCTGATTCTTGGCTCAGGGCTAATCAGAGCAACAAGCATTAAAATCCCATAGGTGAGAATGCAAATAGCAAGAGATGGAAGCAGCTTCAAATGATCCTGTTACAAGCCTGGTCACCTTGTTTGCAAGATTTTTTTACTCTAAGGGACTCAAGTTTGAGCTCCTTGCTATTGTGGACAGATCGAGGGAATCCGGGAGTGACACTTCTGCTAAATACGTTTGTTACAACATTTGTCATCAACTTGAAAATATGAACATCTCCTCTGTGTTGGATGGCTCTTTCTCACGCAAGTCCTTTGCTGTGCATACAGCACAGCCTACCCTGCCCTGTGACTCCTCTCAGGGGTCAGCTCCAGGGAAGAGCCACCATCATGCCTTTTTCTTCTTCAGATTTCCAGGTGTAGTGGATCATGATTGTCTGATGCAAAGAACTGTACCCCAGGCAGTCTCCTGATGTGTGGGGTTATCATGGATGCTTTCTGTGTCCTTGCTCTCTTTTCCTTTCTCTTTTAACCTGGACAGAGGATAAGTATGTTGGTAAAAATTCACTGAATCACATTTTTATGTTGACTTTGTATTAAACTCAAAGTTCTGTGTAGTTTTTGGCAGAAAGTCATGTGGAGCTCAACTTTTTAGCCAAGATTTTCACTGGTTTGGGATCCCTTCAGACCTAAAACTCAGAGATTTAAACTACAGCAAATATAAGTTTGAGAAGTGTTGAATCCCTGCAAAGTCACTGCATTTTATGAAGCTCCAAGTTTCAGCAGCTGGACTCAGTTTTGTTTACCAGCAAAGAAAGTGTTGGCCAGATTTACAGCAAATGCAAGCCGATATAGTTCTGTAGACAAGAAGCTTATACTAATTTATTCTAACTTAATAACACGACCCAGTGTTGTTTTGGGGGTATCAATGAACTTTAAATTCTTCATGAAAATGTTGTTCAAGCTATTGGAATATTACAGTTTAGTTCAGACATGGGTATAAACAGACTCCTGACTGAGGTCTTTTGCAAGATGTTCTGCAGAAGACAATGTATGAGAAGGGGGGGGAAGTAAATTGAGAGATATGATAAAAAAATACTGTGAGAATGAAGTCTGTTGCCTACAAGGGAATTTATCCTAGTGCAGACAGCTCAATGTTCAAGTAATATTTACACTCTAATTTGAGGTATCACAAGGAAACTAAGAATGCCTCTTGCTGAAACTCTGCCTTGCTCTTAATTCCTTCCATCAGAGGTGAGAAGTGTTGGATGTTATTAACCATCTTAATCACATTAATCATATTTATAAATATACAAGCCTGTACAATTTAAAAAGGAATAGCTCAAAATAGGTTAAAAAAAAAAACAAACTAGTAAAACCTCATTTGTAAAAGAAGAATGAACTGAGAAGTGAACTGGATTTTTTTTTAAAAAAGTAGACTATTATACTTTGTGGTCTGGTCTTCAAGTATAAATTGAAATTCTGTTAGCAGCAGTGTAGTAAGTGTACAAAGGTTTTAACTGAAGGAAAATCTATATTGGAGATTTTAATAAGTAGATACTTGAAATGAGGTAAGTTGCTTATTTGTAAAACAGGGCATGATCATGCTATTATAAGTGCAGGCTACAGTATTGCCCTTTGTATCCATGTGGACTGGTGGTTTAAGAAATGGATGTTCACCCTCTGTCTCTGCAGTGAGTGGGAGAAGATAGAACGTACACCACTGTCCTGTTCGAATGTGTGAAACAGATGCTTAGCTGTATTTGTCTTTTTCTTTTTATTTAAATGACTGCTGTTATTTTCAGCTTGAATAAAATAATACATCTTTCCAGCTTACTTTTATGTAAATCAAAAGGATTTGGAGTAAGTCTGACATGAACCAGAAATATTGGAGGCGGACAGGACATTTTCCTCCTTAAAAATCTTGTAACTTAGAAAATAAACTCTGTGTTTACGTGCAGGCATCTGGAAAGCAGGATTTGGACAATTTGCTGCCACACGTTCGCAATCCGCTAATCCAACAGAGAAATATTTATTAGCAATATTTTATTTCGACATATTTTTCTCAATCGACGAACAAACATACATGTTGATTTGCCTTAGATTTTATGATACAAGGAAAAAATGTTCACATTTTTCAGTTCCTAAAGCTCTGATAGCAATTTAGCTATCTTTAATAATTTTTCAGTCTTTAAAAACTGAAAAAAAAAAAAATAATCTTACAAACAGACCTTAAAAACAACTCTTTATAAAAAGTGCACATCAATCCTTTGTCTTATCTGTTTAAGTTGTACTCTTTGTCCTTTGTAGGGTCTGAGTACTCCTTAGAGTGCTATGTGGTTTCTTTAGTAAATATGAATGAAACCATAGTATTTCATGTGGATTTTCTTTCTGCACGCTTTGCTTTAAGTCTCAGTTTAAATTTAATTGATGAAGTATAAAAGGTAAAGGTAGAACATTAATTTTGGTAATTCATTTAATTAGAGTCTTTGCCTGTTTCTATATTTTTATGCTAGGTTTTGATTTGTATGGCAGAGTAGGGTGATTAAACAGATAAGTAAATGGGCAAA
>Ga0181612_134609_pt1 | contig 10025 bp, 8 predicted proteins | sample HoacroProtozoa21_FD_119630 | JGI IMG/M metagenome (GOLD analysis project Ga0181612, IMG submission 119630) | Hoatzin crop microbial communities from Cojedes, Venezuel. Combined Assembly of Gp0051906, Gp0051904, Gp0051908
ACTAGCCTAACAAATGAGTGCTCTAAGCAAAATCAGTAAGGCTTTAGATCTTGTCCATATTGTCCATAAATTGCTAAAGATACAGCATTGTATAATTTTTCTGTCCCTGATTATCCATCCATCCATCCATCCATCCATCCATCCATCCATCCATCCACACTGCTGGGTTTGCAGTGATGATATCTAACATCTCCTTACGCACCAAATTGGTTAACGATTGTGTAATTCAGAACACATAATGAAGTGACTGAAGTCACTAGGGTTGTGTGGGTGTAGAAATTCTAACCACCACCATCTTGCTTCATGTTAAATAAATACTCACTGGGTGAAAAATACAAGTCAATTTAATATTAATGAGCGAATAAGAATATGAGAAGAATGTTGAATAGACAGCATGTGTAATATTTGTTTTTTTGCATTGAGCTATCATATCCATAATTGATTTATGTTAGTTTTAGGCTGTTAGAAGCATCACCAAAGAACAAATTAGCCTATTATATTTTAAGTTGTTCCCTTGCATAATTCTTTTTATTTTTTCATTTTTTGCCTGCCTGTTATCATTAGGCACTAGATGGCTTTCTCATTGCTCTTACCACTGATGGGATTATTATTTATGTATCTGATAGTGTTTCATCTCTGCTTGGACACTTACCGGTAAGTTCTGACAGAGCAATGTGTTGAAGAATGATTTCCCTGCCTAACGCAGCCCCATCACTGCAGGGCTGGGGATTGCTTTTGTCCAACCAAAGAGGCAACGGACTGTGGGTGGGGGATAAATCAACAAACTCTTAGGGAGTTTCTCAGGCACCTGTGAATGACAGATTCTCTCTCAGGATCTGCGAGTTAGCTAAGAAAAAACCTATGCAAAATCACTGTACTCGTAGCTCACCACTTGGCTGCACATCTGAAGGAGGGTCTGGGTGGTGTTTGTCCCACCAGGTATATGGAAAATCTCGTGCTTGTGAGATCTGTGCATACTGGAGCTCTTCTCAGATAGTTTAAAGATTATTTCAGGACTGAATCTATGCTTTTCTAATGACTTTGGGTTTTTCTACTTTGAGCCCATGGTCTCTAGTAACAAGTATGAGGCCTTGGAGTTTTCTGGGAGAATTTCTAGAGATCAGTTAGCTGTTGGGTGCAGAAATTTCTGCTGGCCCCTGAAAAGCATTTTTTTATTTTTATCTGCTGCCAAGCATGAGACACCAATGGTGCTAAATGAGGGCAAACGAGCACACAGCTAACCTGGCTGAATGTCCTGGTGTGCAAAGACACAAACACGTGCTGACATTTTGGTAGAACCCCTTTAGTCAGGATGTGTGGGTTTATCAGCTCTGGAACACTTGCAGGTCAAGTTGGTTATGCCAGATGTTCAGCCTAGAAGACAAATGGAGGATGTGAGGAGGAGCTCTCCCACTCCTGTCTCGTGCTTCCAAAGGAAAATGTCTCAAATTTTCATTTTTATATGATATTTCTCATCATGTTGTATTCCTGTAGTACCAGGGTTTCTTCTCCAGCCTGCATCTGGCTGAACTGAAGGGCAACCAATGGGACCTATTCAACCTTTTCCAAAAAGATAGCAACCCCGGGGTAAAATAACCTAAGGGTTATATTCTGCCTTAGATCCATCCGCAGATTGACTAGGCTTCCTGGTCTTTATGCATCCGCACCAGACCAGCAGCCTCTGTGCTCTGCTGTGGGGTGAACAGGCGTGTGGTTGTGTCAGGTTGTACTGCTGAACATGACAAAGCATTCTTTTGTATCAGTCAGATTTGGTGGACCAAAATATATTAAACTTTCTGCCTGAGCGGGAGCAGAGCGAGGTGTACAAGCTCCTTTCTCCACGTGTGCTCATGACAGATCCTGTTGCAGCTGATTTTCTAAACGGTAAGCTCTGCTCTTCTCTGTCGGTCAGGGAGATTTGCCAGAGGCAAACAGCTCCCGGGGGAGCCTGCGCAGGGCTCTCCGGCTATTTAATTCTCCTCCCTGCCAATTCTGTTTTGCCACGGTTAATATTTCTGGGTTTTAATGCAGCACATCACCTAATGTTCCTACATGCTCCCGGTACTCGGTCTTTTATTTGGACAGGCTTTGGTTTACTGTCTGCTTTGCATCGTGGGAAATTAATTTGCCCTCATTAGATATTTTTCCCAGGGCAGGATGCTGGACGGAGCCTGTGAAAGGAGAGTGAGGGGCTTGGGGGAAGGAAAAGGGTAGGAGAAATCCCCAAGAATTTTGCCAGAGTCTTTGTTCCTTAGGAAGCTTGCATGTCTCAGGACACCTGAGAAACCCTACAAGTAATTTAAGAAACAGCCTTCCTATCTGAACAGTCCATCCAGATCTCTGCTGCTGTCTCACCCCCACAATATCCCTTTCCTCCAGAAAACGTCCCCAGCACCAGAGCGGGCAGCAGTGTCTTCCCAACATCCATGTTGCACTAAGCCAGTGTTGGGAGCCCCTTTTCCTGGTGGGTTTGCTGTGGCCAGGCGGTTCTTGCCTCCCTCTCTGCTGCCCTGTAAGCATCACTGGGAGCTGGGCAGCCCTCGTGCTGGTGCTCTGCTCTGGGGTTGGTTTCCCTCCAGCTGAAGACCACGTGGTCTGATCCATGGAGTTCAGACCTTGAGCAGAAAACCCAGTAAGAGCTTGGCACGGTGCCCTGCACTGTTAATGGAAAGGCTTAGGGTGACTTCAGCGCCCTTTGGATCTGGGTCCTGCTGAGCGATGCCACAGCAGAGTACTGCAATGTCACTTGACAGCTTTGCATGAAATCTTGCATGCACAGAGTCAGGGGAAAATACCGTTGACCAATATTCCCAGGGCTTCACGCCCAACGTAGCAGGGTGGCTGTAAAGCTGTGGGAAAAGGGTGAGAATATATTTCCTTCAGCAGAACCAGCTGATCATTGGTATATTTACTTGCGGGTATCAAGAGCATCCCAGCAGAGTGTGCTCAAGACTGATATAAACACCTAGATGGATTTGATATATGAAGTGTGCGCAAGTGCAGACTTCTAGTAATGTTTTGTATGTCTCCCTCTCTTTCTCTCATTTCAGTGGAAAAACAAATAGAGTTTTGCTGCCATTTAGCAAGAGGCAGCTTAGATCCAAATGAACCCCTGATGTATGAATATGTGAAATTTGTAGTGGATTTTAAATACTTTACTCATGGTAAGTTACTGCTGCAGTCTACCTTTACCTTTCTGTCTCTCTTCTTTAGATTATGTGTTAATCTATAGCCTCCTAAAGGCCTTCTTTCAGCTGAAAGTGCCCCATAATTGGCAGGGATGGAATGAGCTGTGGGTATGTTGGAGACATCTGTCACCTAAAAGTGGTGGGGAGGCTGTTGGTCACGAGAGTGCACTCTTCTGCATGCTGTGCTTAAAGAAGTGATACCAGACTGATCCTACCTCTATTTGACCCACTGCCAATTGTAAAGCAACCTACTTATTCAAATAACCAGTAAAGTACGCTGTTCTGTTTCCCTTGTGTCAATCAAATGACACTTCTTAAGAATTAAATAGTTTGAGAAACCTGTAAAATCTTGGCTCTTGCAAATGTTTAGCTGGAGAAGGGCTGACAAGGAGACTGTAGCTGCACAATGAGAGGTGCTCAGAGCTGTCTTAGGAGGCTTCTCTGTAAGCCAGGGGTAGGTGGTTACAACTGCCTAACTCCGAGCCTAGAGGGTTATGCTTTAAATAACATCAGCGTGTATCAGTGTGGCATCACCTTGTGGGTAGGAGGAGTTTGTTTGGGTTTTGTCAGTCATTGTACCTGTCTTAACAGGAAAAGAAAGCTCTCCTTCCTCTTCTTCTTAAATAAATTGTCTGGTTGTGTCTAGTGCCTACACCCTCCTGTAATGGCTTTGAGTCAGCTATTGCACGAGCTTTCAGGTCAGCCACGGAGGAGCAGATTTGCCTCGTAGCAACTGTTCGTCTTGTCACACCGCAGTTCTTAAAGGTGAGAGCTCTGCGACTGCATCTTCCCTTTCGTGCGGGGATCGGCCGGGGCTCAGCGGCAGAGCTGCTGCTGGATCCACGAGCCGGGTGCTCGGCTGTTGCGAGGGGAGCCACGTCGCAGCAGCCTCGCAAAGAGTATGTTCAGCAGCGCAGGTTGTTGGTGCAGGGAGTTGGTAGAGGAGAGAGGACACTGCTGTGTTTGGGAGTGGGAGACAACATAAGTATGTATTTTGGAATGATGAGATACAACATGGGAGCTGCTTTTGAAAAGAGGTGGTCGTGTGATGGGGTGTCTTTTGAGAAGAGGTGGTCATGTGAAGGGGTATCTCAGAGCAGTCAGCCCAGGAAGCACCAGTACAAGGTCACCAGCAAAACCACTTGGAAAGCTGCAGCCTTTAAAGAAATACATCCCACGGCTCCTCTGTGTAAGAAGGCCACCTGCTTCTTGAAACACCGTGAACACCGGGTTTCCTGGGCTCTTTCTGCTGGGCTGTAAGTGTCCTGGCAGGGATAACAACCGTAGGTGCTTCTTGCTTAAGAGAAGCTGGGGAATTTTGCCTACATCCTGCAAGATGAGGACCTTGGATGATTTAGCCTAGCTCTGAAATTCAGCCCAGGGTAAATTATTCAGGCCCTTTTCATCAGTTTATCCATCTATAAAGCAAGGCTTATACATTCCTTACAGGAAAATGAATCAAGTGCTTTAAGAGCCCTGTATGTTGCTAGGGTTTGTTATTCCAAGATGCATTTTTGGTGTTGACAGAGGGCTCCTTTTGGCATTTTGTAGAATTATATGTCTGAATGTGCCAACTGTTTTGCAGGAGCTCTGCAATGTTGAAGAGCCATGTGAAGAATTTACATCGAGGCATAGTTTGGAATGGAAGTTTTTATTCTTGGACCACAGGTAAGAGATTTGGTTTTAGTCACTGAAGAATAAACAAACTGTAGTTTGAAAGTAGAAAACTTTGTGTAGCTGTTGCCTGAGATCGCAAGTAGAATAGCTCTAATTAAATGCAACAGAATAGATAATAGTTCTCTGAACTTACTCATTAGGCATCCTTAAATGCTTTGCTATCTCTCACATTTTAGGCAGGTAAGAAACAATGTAAAAAAGTGGGAAAATATCTACAAAAATGTCTTAACTTCACCAAGACATTAAGTCCTTAAAACTGAGCGGTGTGGGTGCTGTTCCCTGTATTGGTTTAGCTCCTCTGTTTTCCACCTACAACTTTCAGGTATCCTTCTAAATCTTCTGCTGTGTCCATAAACTTTTGATTTTCACTTTGAGAAATGATGGAATTTATATAAATTAAAGAAAAAGCAGTGGACTAGGTGATTTAATTGCAGATTTGTTTTTGGCAATGCCGTATGGTGGGCTAGGATTCAGCTTGATGAATGAAACAGACTGGAACCACTTTATTAAGCTGATTAGTATGGGATTCATTTTCTTCAGAAGAAGCTGGAGGTTTTTGTTCACTCTTTTACTTCTCTGTATTTGATGTGTGTGCGTAAGCACATTGCAAAATCTTACTCTCTCCATTATCCCTCCCTTTGCAAGCTGAGCAAAGGTAATCATTACTAGAAGACTAGTAAATAAGGCTATAGGGAAAAAAATATTTGGGAGGAAAAAAAGCCTTAATATTGTCGGCACATTTAGAGCAAGGAAGAGAGAAAGCAAATATAAATGAATAATAATTTGCATTTATACAGTAAACAAGATCCGTACCTCGTGTATCATACCTTGAAGCGTGGATGAACCGACCCTGCGACAGCCCCACGGTTAATGCCATGTGCTTTGGGACAGTCACCTTATTATTCATGTTGTCAAGATCTTGCTGGAGTGGCTTTGTTAGACTTTAATTGGCCTGTCCAATAATCCACATTTTCAGAATCAGGTGGTTAATGTTAAGATTCCTAAAAGAGCACTAAGCCCCGTCTTTCCCTGTCTGACAAAGTGAGCTGGTTTTCCAAAGGGCTGCGTCCCAGCAGCTCCTGGAAATGAGGCGAGCAGGAGCTGCTTTGAAACCTAGCAAAGAGTCTTTTGATGAATCTGGGTTATGACTCAGAGAGGAAACTCTGTGCGCCGGGTGCTTGGAGCCACTCCGGTCCCAACGATACCCCCAGTGAGGAAACCATTGTTACCGAGAGAAAATAAAGCTGGTGCAGGTGCTGAGGCAGAGTTTGTGACAGTCCCGAGTGTGAGCGGTGAGCCCGGACCCAAGAATGAGCAGGGGATCGTGTGGGACATCTCATTTAATCACCAATTCCAGCCTCTCTCTGGTACAGTCCGCAGGACGCTGTGAGGTGTTGTTGGGTAGTTTGCTGTTGCTTGCTGATTTGCCTCAGCTCGCACTGCCTGATGCGGAGTTGAGCCATCAGCAGGCGGACAGGGTACCCCGCACGACTTGGAATCAGCACCTTTGCTATCATGACAACAACATAAATTGGAGTAAAGATCGATAATGCAGAAAGCACTCCATGGGTCTGGATAAACATTAGCAAACTAGGAAAAAATCTGTATTCTGCGTCTACACGTAAATATGTGTAGAGAAAGAAAACCTGTCAACTTTGATAATGATCTAGTTCTCTTCTGCACTATGGTCCTGTCCTTATTTTACCTTCATTTATTAAAGTACGGCACTCAAAAGGCTCTCTGAAGACTGTGCATGTCCATTTGCACCGCAAGTTGCAGGCTACAAGGCTGGAACTTAAGCTAACAAGCGACTTTTAAATTGTTCCACAAGCAAGGCAGCTCCTGGTCAAATGACAGATGAGGAGCTTTTTGTGGTTGCTTTCTCATTTAAAGAATTCTGGCAAAAGTCGGGAGAGCATAATACTGTCCTGATCAGCTTGAATGTTTATCAGATATGCATCTGAAAGACATTACTGTCTTGAATATAAGCGTGTCATTAAAGATAGGAGAGACACTGGTGCGTTCTGCCAAAGAGACAGCAAGGAAGGACACTTTAATAAATACACATATTATCATCATTAACAGAAATCTGGGTCACAGGAGGAAAAGGGACGCGGTGCTTTATGAGAAGTTATTTGGATAAATAAAGCTGTATTGTGGTGGAGACCACCGTGTTTCAAGAGATTTGCCATTAGAGAGTGTGGAGGAGCGGCTCTTCCAGCCCACCCCTTGTGCTGGGACTCGGCAGCTCCTGCTGAGACCTTGATCCTCCTGGGACTGCTGTTGGTCAGATCCCCGGCTGTGCTGCCTTTCGCCCTGGTTCCCATTTGGTGCCAAACTGCTGGTGGATGTGGGGAAGAGAGAGGTTATAGACCTGTCTGGGCTCTCGTTAGTTGAATAATCTATGCCAACCATGTCCCTGAAGACTGCAAATGTGGAGCTGAGTCACTCAGGGCAGAACTCACCACATTAATATCCAGAAGACTCAGTATTGATCCATCCAACCCCAAATGCTTAAATAGTTTTTTTGCTCGTAATCTTGGCCACTTTGTGGCATTCATCCTCCTTAAGAGGGTAACTCAACGCACCAAGAGAAAGGCAGCAGGAGAGGCACGTTTGATAGGCAGTGACACTTTCAGACTGCCCTGGTTTTGAAACGTTAACCATTTCACTAACACACCGCCACCTTATTCCTGAGGAACGTGCTCAGCTTGGCAGGTGAGCCTCACGCCGTCAGCACATCCAGCAGCCCCAACAAATACGTGGAGCCAAATTACTCCAAGTCCTGCCTCACTTGGTAGGTGCGGTGCTTGAATTGGTGCAGGCAGGAGCGTGCCTGAGTGCTAGGGGACAGAAGGTGGCATGCTGATATAGGGAGTAGAGGCAAAAACAGTGGTTTCCTCCTCACATTTCAGTGTTGTTAGGACACTGCTTAAAAAAAAACCTCATGTTTTGCCTAGAAAATGGAAATTCTAGAATTGACAGCAGGATAGTCAGGTAAGTCATTGCAATGCAGGTCTCTAAATACTTCCTCGATTCTTTCTCTCCCTGCCACAGAAATAACAGTCCATAAAATCAGCCCCGTGCCTATTCTTATCTTTACTACCAGCACAGAAACATTTTTTTCTGTTTATAATTTCCCAAGCTTTTCCATGGGAACAATTACTTTTTTCTTTTACCCAAGCTGGTCCTGACACACATTGCAGCTTCCCACTTACTCTTCTACAGTTACTACCCAGATGACATTTATATCCAACCTACTGGATAATTTTACTCAAGCTCCGAGTTATTATGCAGATGAAGAGCCATAGCGTTTCTCAAGCTGCGTGTCTCACAAGCGTGCTTAATGAATTGAGTCACTTGCATACGTACATACTTTTCTCTACACCCACATAATGAATAGGCTATGAAACAGTAAACACACACCTTTTCATTTGCTCAATTTTTACCTCTCCCTCACTGTTTTTTTTGCTTGTATATGAAAATACGTCATTGTGTATATGAAAATCTGCTCCTAATTTCTCTGCCAAGTGAACATAGAAGATGGTTTTGGTCACTAGTATCGCAGTACATCTGCCAGGATGTCAGTGTCAGGTTTTGTGCTCACTCCCTGCCCTTTGCTTCCCTTCTAGGGCTCCACCTATTATAGGATATTTACCCTTTGAGGTTCTGGGAACGTCAGGGTATGATTACTACCACGCGGATGACCTGGAGCTTCTTGCTAGGTGCCATGAACACTGTAAGTTCCTCTCCCTCTGCAGCATGCCTGTCTTTGATCTCGTTTGTCACTCGTGCAAAACCTTTTGCTGTTGTCGCAAAAGGCGTCTTTCTCTGAGGCACGAGGGAATTCCCTCTTCCCATGACAGGCTGTCACAGCTGACGCTTACCTGGGAGGCTGAATCCCTGCAGAATTCACTCAGATTGGGAACTCTTTGTGCAGGTTTCCTGAATTGGCAGAATTGAGCACAGATTGTCTGAGAGTGAAATGAGATGAACAGATGGGGAGTCAGAACTTCACAGCCTCTGCCCTCAGTTTGTGAGGGCAGCCCCAAACCCTGGGAGTTTTGTTGGTTGTCGCAGTTCATGGGGTCTCGCTGTTCCCTTGGGCTCTGGAGTCAGCTGGGAAGCTCAGCTCACCAAAATGCCCTCTGAAAGCAGCATTGGCATCACCTGCCTGTGCAATTAGATGTCGTGAACCTCACTTGCTGTTAGTAAAATGCTTCTGGAGGATCAGACTCTTCTCTAAACACAGAAGTGTCAAACACGGATTCCCTGAAAATGAAGATGGCTCATTTTCAGTCGACCTGGAAGTATAGCAAAGAAGTCCTGTTCAGGCTGATGTGTGAACACCAGAGAATGTCCATGAAGTTCATCTTCGTGCAAGGTGAAATAAGAAGGAGCCCTTAGCCCCAGTACTGTGGCAGTGCAGCCCACTGCTGAAGCACCACATCCTGCTGAAGGCTGGAGCTGGTCTGAAGAAGGGCAAAAGGTGGCAGCAGACGTGGTCTACTATTAATCAGTGTGCTTTTCCTACCAGACGAGCATGGGAGATGTTTTACCCCAAGACTGTATTTTTCCATTTTATTACATGCACTTCAGACTGAGATACTGAGCCAGAATTAGGTCTGTCCTCCAGCTGGTTTGCATTGCCAAGCACTGTAATGGAAAGTAACTATGCACTTTGTAAAATGTATCTAGGTAATCAAGTATTTTGCCAAGAAATATTACTTAGAGGTTTCCTGTTGGGCAAACTCTCTATCTGTTTGTCTCTCTGATATCTTCATTTGAAAGGAGAGTGTTTTGTCAAAAGGCAACAAGGACACCCCAGAGTGGAAAAAGTGGGATGCTGTAATTGCTGTAATTGAGATGCAGAGCAGCGCGATGCAGGGACACCAAGAAACTCCACAGGACCCCAGTACACTGGAGCTAGACAAGCTGCTGCTTCTCTGAGTTGCAAACCACCCCCATCTCTACCACTTCCATGTACAAGATGCTAAAGCACCTAGTAGAGAGTGGAGAAAATTACTTCTTCTCTGAATGTGAAGTTCCCCCACTCCGCTTTCCTGACGGCTTTTCTGCCCTGCCAAGGCAAAGCGCTGGTACAAAACAGGCGGCGGCGAAGCGGGTTGCGTGGCTGAGCACCCAAACGGAGCGGTGAAA
>Ga0181612_182224_pt1 | contig 10025 bp, 2 predicted proteins | sample HoacroProtozoa21_FD_119630 | JGI IMG/M metagenome (GOLD analysis project Ga0181612, IMG submission 119630) | Hoatzin crop microbial communities from Cojedes, Venezuel. Combined Assembly of Gp0051906, Gp0051904, Gp0051908
GCTTGGCCCCATCCTCCTGACACCCACCCTTCAGATATTTGTAGGCATTTATAAGGTCCCCTCGCAGCCTTCTCTTCTTCAGGCTGAACAAGCCCAGCTCCCTCAGCCTCTCCTCGTAGGGGAGATGCTCCAGTCCCCTCATCATCCTCGTAGCCCTCCGCTGGACTCTCTCCAGTAGCTCTTCATCTTTCTTGAACTGGGGAGCCCAGAACTGGACACAGTACTCTAGATGAAGCCTCATGAAATGAAAATAAAATAAAATAGTCATGCAGGTTCTTTCTACTAAACTTTTTGAAGTCCACCTCAAGGTGGACTCTTGGGAAGATTTTTTTTTTTTTTCTCCTTCATATTGCTTGATTTCCTCTGATCCTTTTGAAGTCACTGAAAATGTTAATAATGACTTCAGTGAGGGCGGAATTGGACTATATGGAGCACTTTTAAAAGGTTCTTGTCTGCTTTCTTTAAGAAGGTCAAGTAAGTCTATTGATTTACTATTGTTAGGTACTTCTGAAGACTTCAAATGATTTAACATTAGTCCATGGCAGAAAACATATATAAGGAGAATAAGCAAAATAAACAATTTTAAAAGGTTCTCTTTTTTTCCTTAGCATAGTTCTATTTAAAATAGGGCTTCTGCCAGTAATTATTAAATTACATATCTCTGCTGAGAAAAGCTACTATTGAAACTTACCATCATGACCAGTCAGTCAGGCACTATAACCTTATGAATTTTACCCCTTTTCATAGTAATTTCTCACTTTACCTTATCTCGTGCTGCCTGTAGTTAGTAAAGCAGGTCAATGCCCTTAGTTAATATCTTTTTTATGCCAGTGAAACAGAAGAATATCTCTTGATGAACTCATTCAAGAAAGCATATTCAATGTTCAACATGGCTCATTGATCTTTCATTAGGTCGATCTCCTCATGAATCTAATATTTCCTTTCATATTTACATTTTCTTAGTTGTAAACTGTTGCTTGGAAAAATGGATATGGATTCAGCACATTATATTGTGTCTAACTTTGAAAGATTACTTTTTTTCATTTGGCAAACAGATTTGACTTCCTCAGTATTTATAATGTTACAGAAATGTTCCCATAAACTCTTATGAAATATCTAGACTATTGTAGGTACTGTACTAAAATTAAGGAACTAAATTATGGAACTAAAAAATTAATATATAGAAAAACAAAGCATATATGTAGAGTCCATGTTGCTCTTAGTTCATGCAGACCAACGCCAACCAAATTTCTGAAACTTACTTTCAATCCATAAAATGAGCAACCATTTATCCAGTACCTGGAATATTCAGATTAGGGTTTGGTTCAAATACACTCTAACAGATAAATACATTAAACTGCCTGCAACAATAAACAGTGTTTATGTTGCCCATGAAGCTAGTGATAAATAGGTGAAGTCTTTAAGAGTCTTGCCCTTGACTTCAGTATGAAACCTGAATGAATGGATATTAAATGGAAATGTGTGTATAACATTTTAAACAAGGGATCTATCCATACAATTATTGTGCCATTTACAAAGGAATAGCTAGAAAATATATTATCTTATGTAAGTCACATAATTTACCCTTTTAAGTTGGAGACTTTTCAATTACCCAGCTGTCACAGAGGAAGGCCTTGTTATGTATCAACTGATAAATCATGATAAGTTATGCTCTATTATCATAAGTTATCATTGGGTTAGGACATCAAAGGCCTGGATGCACCAAGGAAAGCAATAAAAAATTCATAAGGAATCATACTGCCTTGCACTATGTCTCACATACCACTTTGAAATGTTAACAAGGTACTTCTCAAATGTCAGTTATCAAACAACCTCTGTGAAATATGATTGCAAGACAGAAGAGCATTCAATTCATGAAGCCATAATTTATTTTACGAAAAAGAATCAAGTATTAGTTTTGCATCAGTATTTCCTAAAATTTGTCATCCATGTGCATCTGTATATAATTTAATTCAGCAATGTATTTTCAATATAATTTTTGAAAGACCTCGTAAAATAACAACCTATTTTGTTACAGTACTGTAGAACAGATATTGAAGTTTCCTAGATAACCCACACATTTTTTCTGTTGACCATTAACACTCATTTCTTTTCAAAGTCTTTTCTAACAGATTTATAGCCCCAAAAACACAAAACAGCATCTCAATATTTGCAGATGAATGTGTAGTTTTAGAGCTACACCTGTGTTTGCAGAGGCAGACATAGAGTTGCTGATAAATTTCACATGCGGTATTCATTGATGGTTACCATAGCCACAGTTCTGAAACCTAAAGCCTGATTATTTCTTAAAGGCTTTGCATGAATACAAGCATTGTTTTCAGTAGTTTCACCCAAAGTAGGTTAAGAGTCCTGTCCTAATCCTTTCTTTTTTGTAGACTTACATTTAGATACAGATATTATGCTAAATCACACCTTTTTACTTAAAGTGTAGTCATCTCATCACATTTTTATGCTTTCTTTCTCAAGTGCATTCTGGATTGTATTTGTTTTCAACTTTATACATTGGTTGCTTGCATTTTTAAACAATTTTCTTATGCAGAAGGCGATTACACACCTAGGGTGCAGATCACCCCTGGGCCTCATTCTCTTTTTTATTAAGGTCAATCTCTGCCAACTCAGTACAATAAAGGAGCCATAAAAGTGCTGTTCAGGGAGAATTAGGCCCACTTGAGCAGAGAATCTAAGCAAAGTGTAATGGTCCTGATCTAATGGCTTCTTCTGGTCTTCGTATCTGTGAGTTCTATAACGTTATTTTAAAGTTCCTCCTCCACATGGGTCATTGCAGTTTAAAGAAATCTCAGCAATATTTATGCTGAGAGCAGTTAAGCGGTTTTTGTGACGTACCAAAACACCAGGAAACCACAGGCTGCACATTTTTTTAAGATTTCCTGTACTCAGTTGTTCTGAAAGTGATATAGGAAAGAGTTGCTACAACTTGCACTCTTAACTTCATCCACATTGGAATGATCCCTTATGCCTAAAGACTACTTCAGATCAGACTTCTATTGATTTTTGTTACTGACACAAATCCTCAGCCATTATAATGATAGAACATGTAAGTTGGTGTTTGCTAAACTCACTCAAATTCTGTTTTGGGTCTTGACTGAATGAAAAAATTTTTCACTGAACACCATCAGGAAGAGAATGCTGGGTTTGGTGAGCTTTGGTGTGGTTAAAGTCAAGCAAGCTCTGTGTTTTTATGGTACTAAATGTGTCATGTTTGTGTGGATGTCAGCACAGAAATCAAGGCAATGCATCACTGAGGGAATTACGGTCACTTTTGTAAAAGTGCTCCAAGCACTGGACAATTCTAGTAGTTGATTTAAAACGAGTTCAGTGCACAGCCGTGCATTCTCTTTTGGAAGTGATGCTGCTAAATGTGTGGAAATGAGAAATACAAGCTGCTTCAGCAAACTAAATATAGCAAAGGAAATCACTCTTTGTTTTCAGGTTACTTTTGTGCCAGCAAGATGTGAAGATATTCCTGTGTAGACCTGCTCTGAGTCTTATAAGAGATTTGTGATTTGCTGCAACAATGAATCCTTTAGTCTAGACTCCTCAAATCTTCTGATATATTTATTGTAGGTTAGCTCTGCCTTTACAGACCATTTATTATGGCATACTCTTTTCAAGAAGAAACTGGCTTTGAATGCTGTAGAGCAAGTGATGAAATGGTCAGGTTGCAAGGTCTTTGACACAGTTTCTTTCTTCTGATGACAATGAACCTTTCTAGTGATGTTCCTTCTCTGATAATCATTAAAGTGTGTGTCTGCCTCCTCGAACGGTTGACTGAAAGAACTTCATGTTTATAGCCTGTGACACCTGAGTTATTCTGAACTGAGTTTTAGAAGATGAAGGGCTTATAAAGCTGTTCTATAATTCAATTCTGTGGATATCGACGGGTAATACCAACGTGAGTGCAAAGGATGAGCTAGACATCACACATTATGTTATCTGAAGGCAGGCACTGAATTAATTAGAGGGATATGTCTTAATCTGAGCACAGAGCTAGGAAGGCAGTCTTGACTGATGTCAGTGGCAAAGCTTCAGCTGATAGCAGCATGAGGAGGATTTCAGCATGTTTACCCTGCTTGGTTCATTATTCTAGGTCTGACTTGGTTTCTTTTGCCAAATTTGGATTGGTTTACTAAGCAGGGTGCTAAAAAATTACTGAAATTCTGATTCTCTAGGTAACTGTGAATATTAATTTCTTTGTATTTTTGATTAATTAAATGTTCTTGAATTATTGCAATTTTTGGCTCAAAATGACTTTTTCTTTCTCTGAAAAAGCCCTACAAAACATCCATCATTTTAAAACCTTTGCAAACACAGAATTTTCTATCCATTGTACAACTACAAATTTTATATTAGTCTCTCTAGATTTACTATAGAGGATACACTGAAGTCTGCAGCTTTAAGACTTGTATTTCTGATCACAAAGAAAAGTAAGATTCTGCCTAACTGTGCTATTAGACCAAGGGAACCTTTCTAACTATGTATGATTTTAAAATAGGGGCTAAAAATACATATAATATTGTTAATATATCATCCTCACCACTTTGTTTCATGTTCAGATTGTTTCTATGTGAGCACAACATTAAGACTCACCCCAAAGTTTCTGACTAAAAAAATTCTCTCCAAAGTAACCAGGTTTAGTATGAATACATGTATTATTATTAAAAGTAACTGCTGAAACATGACATATATTTATGTTTCTTTAAATGTAATTTTGTTGTCTGACTTTTTAACTCACTTTGTTTAATGTTTGCACCTCATTAGAATACCTAGATATGTCCATATGTACTGGTTGACTCATACTGCTTCCTTTTTTATACACCCAAGGATTAAGTATATTATTGATGATTAAAAGTATTCTTCTATGGAAACAAGAAGTTGCTACATTTCAAATGGTTTTCTGAATTACATTTTATAGTGGTATAATAGGTTTAATAATTTCACAAATATATACCAAAAGCACATAGTAACTGGTATACGGACATGAAATTTTCAATCACATGCTAGATTTTTCAGGGTAAAAATGCTGTAAATATATACTCAGGAAATAAATACATGTTTATGGATACATGTATAGATACATACATATAAGTGTATACATATATTTATTTGTATTACATTTTCTGTCAAGTGAATGGTATTAGTTAAACCAGGCTTTTTATCCATTTCTGAAATATTTTAAAGTAGTGAGGCTCAGTTTTCTGTTCTTTCATATGACTATGTTTGAATTTATCATAAAGATTGTTGTTGCATATCCGTAAAAGCGGTGCCTGGATGTCTAATGGAGAATCATTCCATTACTGGCAGCCCCAGTAAATCATTGATACAAGATAATTCTGATTCAGAATAAGCTATTTTCCCCTGGTAGACTTGATACAATGAAAAATCCTCTCAATCAATGAAAGCAAAGTCAATTGTGAGTAGAAAAATAACATAGGCTTACATTTATGGACATATTGTACTGCTGTAGAACACAGGATCCTCCTGCATTCAGGATCACCCCAGAAGCATTTCCATTTCAGGTAGATGGGATGCACAGAAAATAGCTTTGCGACAGTGTTTCAAGACAGTAGATTTTTGCTTATGAGTTCTGCCAAGACCTGATTTCTGTACGTGACTTTTTTTGTGCATTTGCTTATATAGGCTATAACATTGCATTGCACTGTGCATTACATTTTAGTGCCTGAGAAGTTATACTGAGTCAGGCATTCTGGTGAAGATAAAAAATCAGTATTTTCACAGCACAAATACATATTTGATTGAAATGTTTTAAAGACAAACTATTTTTTTCTCCTCTTTTCCTGCTGTTGCTGACAATAGGTAACTGATGGTTTTCAGGCTGTCATTATGAGAAGTTTACAGTTTGAAGAGCTTAAAGTAAATTATAAATATGAGTCAACAGCATTAATATTGTTGAAAAGAAAAGCTGCTGCCATATTTGGAAAATATACTTCAGGGATGTGGAGTAATCTTCCTATCCTATGACAAAGCAGTGATAGAAGCAGTTCTGATGTATGATGGCCATTTCACAAATAAATTTTAGGATTTCCTACAGGACACATTCCTTCCTTTGCTTTTACTCCCTCTTTGGGCAGTCCTCATTTAATGTGAAACTTAAAAAAATGGTTCCTGCTCCCCTTTTCCCAATATGTCAGCATGAAAACAACCATCCAGCTTTCTTCCTCTTCCCAACCCCTTAATTAAGAGTCAGTGGTTCCTCCTGATAACTACAGGGAGAAGTCTGAGGATAGTACGGCAACGTCTGCTGGCTTCAGTGTGGGAATGTGGACAGGTGTGAGAGGTTCCCCAGCTTGGGATAGGACATGTCTATGTCTATACAGATCACAACAAGATAGTCCACATTTAGTCCATAGAGCTCTCATCAACACCTGCATCCAGGTCACATTCTAGTCACTGTTTGTCAGCACCTTCCGAGCATCTCAGGTAGCACTAAGTCTGCAGAGACAAGGACCAGCTGGACACTTTCAGGAAGAATGAGACCCAGAATGATAGCAAGTTTAGAAAACAGCTCTTGAATGGAAAGTTGGAAAGAACTGAGTTTATTCTGTCTAGACAAACCTGAAAGTCTATGCAAATGGTATCCCTAAAATGAAGGCAGTAATAAAGTAAGGGATTTAAATTGTAGCACATATTTACATTGTATCTCAGGAAAAACAGCTTTCAGAGCTTATAAAGTTGTCTAGGTATCCAAAATGCCTTTCTTCCTGGTAATATGTCAAATATTTACCTTCTCGCTAAAGAACTGTTTGGGAATCGAGAGAGCATACTGCACAAGTTGAATATCCTTAGTGCTTTAAGAGGTAGCATGTGGTCAAATTTCTCTTCTGTTTAGGGCACAGCCCATACAATTTATATGTGCAGATGTCACCTGCTCCAGTTAGTGTGATTAGCTATGAGAATTTACAAGCTTGAAGAAGGGACATCACACATTGGTAACTACATTTTGTTGTAGACTGGGTTACAGTCAGGTTGAATTATTTTGCAGCTCTAAACTACAGATGCAGACAAATTCAAAACTCTCTGTTTTCATGCAAATCAGATGTTGCTATAGACTACCAATCTCTCAAGTTGCCATCACAACCTTTCTGAGCTTGGGGAAGTTTGGATACTCTGCAAGTAATTAGTACCAGTAATCCCCTGTGCAAGGTATCTGCCAAATTCACTGCATAGCTACTTCTTCTAGATATCATCCTGTAGAAAACTGTGTGTCATACTGCCTAAAAATAATCAGTTCATTTCTTTCATTTGAATTACCCTTACATTCATATATCTTTGTAATATGCATGAAAAGGAAGACAAAGATGAGGAATTGCAATCTAAAAAAAGCCAGGCAGCAAGACAAGAATTTACTGCATACACTGTTATTATAAAATGAACTCTTCTAAATGCAGCCATTTACAGATGCTCACCAAAAGCAATTCCAGACCCCTGATATTAACCAAACAAATTTACCTTTGCAAGACCGGCAGCACTTTGCAGGAGAGCATAAGGACTCCTTAATATTTTTAGAGCTTTTAAGATATAGAAAAAACCTGAAAGACCAGAGAAGTACAATGAAAGGAAAATTGAAGAGAGACACTCAGTCAACAAACTCCTACACAGGTGGAGAAAAATTCTCAAATATATTTTCTAATGCTGTCGGTCAGATTTTCGGCAGGAGAGTGATTACACGTGGGCAGAACAGCACTTATCATTATGCGGCCTGCAAACAGATTTTTGCATAAGAAAAAAGCACGAGTCTCCAGCCTAATGAATGCACTCATTAACTGTAATAGTATTAGGTATAGATTGAAGGGGGAGGGACTTTAGAGAAAAAGAAATCAGCTCAACTGATCCCAAGATGCTGCTGCATTCTCAGTTCAGAAAATAAGTGGAACTGTTTAAGAAAGGGAGGGTGGGGAGCCTATTTTTGTTCTATACATGTATCTCAGCATTTTGTCTAATCTTAGAAACAGTGGTTTAGAAATGTGTGCAGAATATTCCCGGCTGTTTTCACAGGGATCCTAAAGCTGCATCCCCCAGCTCACTGTTACTGACTCATGACATTTCAGAGATCACAGTTTGTCCAGAGCCAATAATTGGAAAGTTACTTTTCGTATAGTGAGTTACTTAATGGACCAAACTAGTAGACATGTCTCCAGCTTTCTGTGCTGCATCCCAGTGGTGCAAAAAGACAGAATATCCATCTTGTTAGCTGTAGAGACAATGTGTAATGTGGTGAGGAGCTGCTACAGGAACTTCTCTTCCAGCTGGCAGTCCAGATGTCCACCTACCTAGTTGCAGTTGGTTAAGCATTAGTCGTCTCCCTGCTCCCCTCTCCCACCCAGGCCTGGCAGCAGCTGAGAAAAGACCACTACACCGTCCTCGGCAAGGAAAATCAAGTGGTATCAAGGGAGTGGTATCAGAAGGAGTCTTAGCTCTGAAACCATAAACTGTGGCATCTGAGTGGGATTTGGATGTGTCAGAGACAATATGTACCTTTTTACTCAAAAAAAAAAAAATCCTAGAGCCGTTTCAGTGACGCACAGCAAAGAAACATTGAAATAATTTCCAGATAGTACACACATATTGCGTAGAATTTGCACAGGTTTGTGTAGGTCAGCTGGCTCTGTGTGGAGTGCATTATGTCATGAATAAATTTGTGTGAACTTTGGGAAAGACTAGCTTAAACTAGTCACATTTTCACTTCAGCACGTGTCATCATTTGATATCATTTACTATTTAAACAATCCAAATAAATTCTTGATACCACACACCATTTAAGAAGGATGGCCTCACATTTCAATATGTCAGGTGTATAGAAGGCAGCAAATGATCCTTCCCCATAAATCTTGGTACCTTGAGAGTATATACCTGACAGATCTTCATAGTATATACCTGATATCTTGGTAGCATATACCCCATTAACTTTTTTAAAGTGAGCAGCTAACAAAAATCCCCTCGATAACAAAAAACTTTTATTTGCAATTCTTTGTTTTTTATCTTGTTAGTACAATAAATTTAAAATAAGTTTATGGTCAAAGTTTCATATAATACAGCGACTGAAAAGGGTTGCATTAGTTTCAGGAACTGTCATTTGCACATGTCACCTGGTTGCTCTGTCCCTCTTTCACTTTCCCATACATGTGCTTGCTAAATTTTGAAGCACATTACAATTAATACTCTTCAAGTCATGGGTTCTGTATCTTCCTCTATATACTCAACTCTCAGCACAACAGATTTCCAATTCTGATTCATACTGTTAGGACACTGCATGGAAAGACAACAAAACAAACATAACAAGCATTGACATTGTTCATGAATACTTAATTTGAAGCTGCCCTTGAAGGATATTGTGGTACTGAATGCAAAAATAATCATTTATAGTATCTATATTTAATCTGTTTATCAGCATAGGGTTTTCTTCTTTGAAACTTTTGTAGTCCAACTGTCCTTCAAGAGTTGCAGACTTCTGCTACTTCCTTGGAAGGCTTCTCAAGAATCTGAAAATATTAACTGAAGTCAGAATCATAAAGAAAAATCTGAACACTATAGCTGAGATTTAAGCAATGTCATAAACAGTATAAAAGAGTTGTTTAAAAATAAATCCAGCATCCATCTAGTATGCAGGCCTGTCAACTTGTGCAATCACTTTGCTGTTGTTCAGAACTGATATCTTATCATTGTCTAATTGGCACTAGAGTTTCAGTTCCCATGACTGAGGTGTTTTGGACTACAAAGCAACAGATCTTACATGGAGGGTCAATAATAGAGAATTGCTGCTATGGATATTCAGAACTGAGTGGATGGCCTTAAACTGCCAAACCTATGTTTACCTCGGATTGCTGGCTATAATGTCTAAATTAGGGAATATAGAATTTCTTTTTTGTTTTAAAAACGCAAATGATTATCTTAATTATACTGAGAGATAGTGTTGTTTCAGGAATATATCTAGAACTCTTCCTTTCACACACACAAAAAAAAATTAA
>Ga0181612_104293_pt1 | contig 10024 bp, 3 predicted proteins | sample HoacroProtozoa21_FD_119630 | JGI IMG/M metagenome (GOLD analysis project Ga0181612, IMG submission 119630) | Hoatzin crop microbial communities from Cojedes, Venezuel. Combined Assembly of Gp0051906, Gp0051904, Gp0051908
AAGTGTGGTTATCAGGAAGATGGGGCCAGACTCTTTTCAGTGGTGCCCAGTGACAGGACAAGGGGCAACGGGCACGAACTGAAGCATGGGAAGTTCCGTCTGAACAAGAGGAAGAACTTCTTCCCTCTGAGGGTGACAGAGCGCTGGAACAGGCTGCCAAGAGAGGTTGTGGATTCTCCTTCTCTGAAGATATTCAAGACCCACCTGGACAAGGTCTTCTGCAGCCTACAATGACTGCCTGGGTGAAATTGTGTGACATCACACTAATACCTGTGAAACAGATGTCTCTGCTGAATGCTTGGTGGTGAGAAGGCATTGTGAATCTCTGAGTGGGAGATGGTTGTGCAGAGACTGTCAGGATTTTTTTCAGTTTGAAGCTGTTTAGCTATATGTATGAGCAGCTACAAATGCTGTCCTCTCTATGACCTTCTACAACTAGTTTATGTAAGAAAACAGTACTTTTGTACTGTCTTACCAGAAGTATTTTGTAAGGTGATAAATACCAGCAGAGATCAGGCTTAAAATTACCTTTCAGTTTTGCAACAGGAAAAAAATTGAAACAAGAGTTGAAAAAATCCTGTGTTTGAAGGTGGTTGGGAGATACTTAGACAGTGTGATTTATCCATTTCCTTTGTGTATAACATAGAAATGAAGACTTCTGCACCAGCTGAGAATTATTTTTCTCCTCCACATCTTAAATTCCCCATGTTTTCATTACAACAAAAGAACTAGGAAGTGCGCAGGGAACTTGAACTGGGATCTTTCATGTAACAGCACACAGCCCTGTTAGAATCAGATAAATGGCTTATGGCTTTTGAGGACAGTTTTGTTACTTTTTTAGGTACTTTTGGCTGTTTATATTCTATTCTGCAGATTAGTATTTCTAGATGAAGTGATTTCAGTTATCAAGAGGTAGGCTGATGCTCATACTTCTAGGTTTGTGGATCTGTTTTTAGATGTCAAATTTTGTCCATCACCCATAGAGAGAATAGACGTTAAGTCTTTTTCTTGTCCCTGCTATACTTTTGTCTACTTATACAGCTGCCCGTGAATCAAGTAGTGCATGCAGATCAATTACAGTAAAAGAGATTTTCCACATTTTGACCTATTGTTATACTGCCATCTTTCTAGTTATACTTGGTGGCTTGAGGAAAATCTAATGAAACAGAGGTGGAGGAATGGATTTTAGCATTTTTTTGGTAAATATCACTACTTTTTAATAGTACCCTGTCAAATTCTCTTTTGAAATTTTTTGTGAAAAAAAAAGACATTATCGAGCATGCTTGCTTAGACCCTGTCAGAATAAAATAGCAATCACCATCAGGATGGCTGATACTAGTTTCGAACATGGCTTCTCCAACATTGACAGGAATGTTGTTGAAAAAGCTGCCAAGAAAATGGAAGGATGTGCACATGAGTGTATGCAATAAATAGTGAAAGCTTTGTTGAATCATAGAATCTCAGAATCATAGAATGATTGGGGTTGGAAGGGACCTTGTAGATCATCTAGCTCCAACCCCCCTGCCATGGGCAGGGACACCTTCCACTACACCAGGTACCTCAAAGCCCCATCCAGCCTGGCCTTCAACACTTCCAGGGAGGGGTCATTCACAACTTCTCTGGGCAACCTGTTCCATTACCTCACTACCCTTACAGAAAAGAATTTCTTTCTCATATCTAATCTAAATGTACCCTCTCATAGTTTAATGTCGTCACCCATTGTCCTATCAGTACCCCTCCTGACACTGGGTGCAAGTTCCTCCCTAAGGAGAGTACCGCAGGACATCATGATAAGCATGCATTCCCAGGTGCGAGGTACTGTGAAAGTACATGAATTGCTGCAAGCAGATAAAATGTTATGATTGTTATTGTGATTTTGTTGTGTTATTGTGACTGTTGTTATGATTTTGTAGCAGTGTGCACTCAGTCGTGCAGTGCTGAATGAGGCAGATTTTTCTCACTAATAGTTAATTGTTACTTAAAATGATGGTTAAGACTATGACATTAAAATTCCATCTTAAGTTGTTTTGGAGGAAAATGAATAATTCAGTGGAGTCCTTTCATATAAAAGTAATTTAAAAAAATTTCTTTTTTTTTCCTCTTCCACCGCAAACACCATGCACAGAGAAAACAGTAGGACAAAGTGTGGTGTTTTTAGTAATCTAAGCATTATGATAACCTTTCTTTGTGTGTGTGTGTGTGTATCTATATATGCACACATACAAAAAGTGCTTGCTGTGTGTGCAAGTTGCTGTCATTGCTACTTCTTTGTCTTCTCCTGTCTGAAAAATACAAAGGGAAGACGATCTATTGCTTCTGCAGATAATTCCTCTCTCATTGTCCTGAAAGACACAAAAGAATAGCTGGGAGAAGTATTTTCTACTTCACAGGGGAAAAGATTTCACAAAGAAAAGAGAAACAAGCACCTCGCTCCAAGAGGATCCCTGTGGTAAAGGTTCGAAGGGCAAGAAAAAAAAAACTGAGGAGTCCTCCATTGCTCTCAAAGAAGATGACGGAAAGGAAAGACTTGACTTATTTCTTCTGTCCCACAAAGTATGTAGTAAATTGACCTTTTGCAGCCTTGTTAGGACTGGAGAAGGAGAGATCTGCTGTATAAGATCTTACGTGACATAAGTGTCAAAACCCTGAAGTTGTTGGGGGGAAAAAAATTCATAAAAGGGCGACAAAGAGGCTGACATTTGAAGCTCTGTTCAGGAACGCCTGTGACAGTTCTGACATGAAGGGCTTGGAAAGTTTAAGGTGGAAGAAAAAAAGATTCAGTAAGACAAAATTCAGTAAATTCCCCTGGAATATGCTCAGGTTCACATTCCTCATTTACCTCTGCTTTCCCCTTATTCATTCAAGGGTCATTGAGATATTTGAATCTCAGTCCTTCTCACCATGTTACCACCTCTCTTTAGAAAGAAAAAAATGCTTTGAAAGAACAGGCTTATTCTGACATGAAATGGGGGGAGGGAGGAGGGAGACATCTACCTCCTTTCCTTTCAAACCCAGAAATCTTGGGTAAGATAATATCAGGATCTAGAAGAATTAAGTGTATGCTCTCTACAGGCTGTTGAGCAAGAATGGGGTTCCAGAAGAAGACATTTCTTAACCCAAGCTTGAAAAGGACTTTCAAGATTGGGAATAAGCTCAGCGTTTTTGAGGTTATTCTATGAAACTTTGTAATAGCTTCATTGTGGGATACCAATGAGTTAAAGAACTTCAAATGGATGTTGTAAGAATGGCTGGCTGAGTTGGACCAAAGCTTTTCACTGTATCTCTAGCACTGGCCAAGAGTGAATGCTTAATAAAAGAATGGGACAAGTAGGCAGTGATATGTCCCTGGAATATCCTCCAAAGTAATTCCAAGTCAAGGATCAATGTGAAAGGACTTTTAGATGCAGAATTATGTTTCTGTATTTTATAGCCTTCAAAAGATTTTTTTTTTGTCAAAGTGCTTTTTCCTTTGCTGACTAACTGAATAATGTCTGGTACTAAACTTGTCACAAGTATTTTTAGTATGGAGAAACACAGATATAGCTAATATTTTTCTACTGACTTTTTGGGTTTTTTTGTGGTTATGAAAAAAGAAGAAAGGGGATTGTTTGTGTGTATAAATATAGTCTGATTTAAGAACATCTTGACCCATTTCTAATTATTTCACTCTGAGGGAGGTGATTTCAGAGGACATCCTGTGCTTCTGAGCTGGAATTTGACTCCTCATTGTAAGTTAACTATGTTAGTGGTAAACTCTATTTGATAGTGTCGTTCTCTGAAAGTCAACTTAAAAAGTATGGAAAAGTCTGCTGTTTGTTAGAAGGGAACATCGTTGTCTGCCAAGGTTATTAAAGTTGAGAACTGAAGGGAATAATGAAAGATTCACTTCTGGAAAGAAATGTACAGTTATATTTCATGTATGAGAATAATTTTGTTCAACATACCTAAAAATTAAAATCTTTCATTTATAGTTTTCTTGAACTTCTACCAGTCAGAACCTGAAAGTGAGGTATCATGAGCTAAAGTTTTCTTTTTATCACTATTGCACAGCCTTATTCTCAAATCTGAGTAGGTTTACTTTAGAATGAATGTATCAGGGACTAAGAAGGTATTATTTCATTGTAGCTGATCAAGTTTTAGGCCTTATTCTGTAAGGGAATAAATACTTTCCTGTAATAAAATTTTTTATGCCCCAAAATCTGACCTCGAAATTTATTTGTTGATTCAGCATATCCTGTGGATGCATTGTATAAAAAATTTATTTTCATTCCTTCAAAAAAGTGTTTTACATCTAGGATACACAAGGAGACAGAGGTCTGGGGATTTATTTCTTCAATTTTATCTTCCCAGTATTCCCAGATGCTGGTGCTTGCTCACAAGCAATGCAGGTACCACAGTATGAATCATGAACATTTGACTCAGAAATGGAACAGTTATTTCTTATTTTCTTGTACATCTATTCCTCATTAAAAAATCAGAGCATTTCACTAACAAGGGTTAAACGAATGGATTTTCAGCATCAGATGAGTTACTAGGTAGTAACAAAGGACCCTAACTGTAGATAGACAGTAAAACACTGAAAATCTTATTTCAGACTGGTGGAGGAAAAAAAAAAGTTGGTATAATTAGAAATTATATTCCATCATCAAAGAATAAAATGGGTGGTCACTTGTTATTGAACTCTTACTAAAAAAAACCAACCACCACACAGGATATAACATTCCTGTATGATTTCAATGCAAATAAAAGAACCTAAGAATATATTTTAAGCTTCTTTCAAAAATTATTCTTGATGTATATGCTATACTCATGTCACATATAGTAAATCATAACATCACCTGTTCCACTGAGCTATTAAACTGAGCATGTCAAGGATTATAATCTTTGTAAGTGGTCTATTATAGTTGTTGTTTTTCATAACATACACACAAAAAAAATCCTGTCTGGAAGGCATTTGGTAATCCCATGAAATGATTCTGAAAGATTACAACAATCAGAAATTTAGAAGAGTGTTACAAAACCTCGCACAAAAAGGATAATCTCCAGGCAGAAATAAAAGATTAGTGTGATATTTTTGTTATCTGGTTAAAAATAAGAGATGTGATCAGGAAAGAAAGAATTCCTGTGGTACCCTTGCCATCAGGAGAATTTCCTCTCCGAACCTTTACAACATATTTAGCATACATGAGAGGGAATGAGGAAGAGCACAAGCATTTCTGGAATCTGTCGATCATGATTTGAGCATTTCAGAGGAAATCAAACCAGCAACACAAGGACAATAAGGGTGGTGAACTTTTAGGAGGAAACACCCGCCATTTTAGGAAGATTTAGGCAAGGAATTTGGACAGCTACATCATGAAAGAATCACTTAATGGCTAGAATCATAACACAGAGCAAATGGAGTGAGCTGGACATGACCCTTCATGGATCAGAGAAGGAGTGCAACAGTACACCTTGGAGAACTGCTAGATCAGCATAAATTAAAGCTGTTCTCTGGTTCCCTTAACTTGCACCATATAACATTAAGACTGAAAGAGCAAAGAGTCTAGGCTCTACCTTTCTTGCATTTGTCTCCTTTTCTCTCTCACTTATTGCAGTGATATTAGGGATTTCAAGTCAGGTCTATGTAAAGCCTCCAACAACTTGCAAAAAAGAGTTTTATTTCTGGTTAATCCAAAAGAGTCAGGATGAGGAAGATTCAGACAAACTAGAAGAGGTGGTTCTTCACACAGTGGGCATTAGAGCTGTGAAATTCATTGCCAGAGGATGTTGCAGATGGTGAGAGATTACCTTGACCCAGAGGTTACTGGACAAAAGCATGAACAATAAAGCTATTTAAAGATACTAAATATAAATTGATACCACGTATTTCATAGAAATACTAAATATACATCCTACTGAAGAATTGCACCATATGGAAAATACTTGGAGCCTGGCAAAGCACATGAGTAAATGGGAAATATCCTTCACTGATTCTGATTTTACTCACTTTAAAGCATCTTCTTGTGACCAGGGTTTGAGACAGAACACCAGGCCAGCTGGACCTTTGTTTGATCTAACACGTCTTCTGTTCTTTTGATTTGAAAACATCAAATTAGGCTATTTGGCTTCTCAGCATACGAAGATCTGTGGATGAGTATATAAAGATCTGTGGTTGCCTGCAGTATTCTCAGCTGTACAGACATATAAGGCTTTTGTAGGTTCAAGTGAAATCAGGGGGACCTAAAGCCCTTATATTTACAGCTTAATTCTCTCTCAAGTTTTTCAAGGAGTTTTTATTTCTTTTCTTGCTTTTTCTTTGCTTTTTTTTTTTCCGAAGGGGTGTTGACAGTGAAGACTGAAGGACAGGATGACAGCATGATCTTGTCAGTAACTTGGGGGTTTTTATGCTTACTAAGAAATGTCTAAAATATATAGAAATGGAAGAAGATACTCACCAAGCATTCACAGACTACAGTACTGTGTGGTGGTAGAGTGAAATTTCTGCTAAGATATGTGAATTTACATTTGTATGTTCATTTTTGGAAAATAGTATTCGCATCACTTCAGAGATGCGTATCCTATTTCAAGAAGAATGACTGACAGAAAGGTCTGCAGTATTGTTAGTTGTCTGCAGGTGGGAACACCTCCTAAATGTCTAGGTAGAAATAGGAAGTATCGACAGACGATATTGATTTAGAATACTTGGCTGGGTAGAGTAAACCCTGACAGTACATGTGCCTGCTGTCCTGATCCATGAAAACTGCTCAAGAGTGCGGGCAGGGAAAAAATGTAGAGCATCTTATCAGTATGAAAGGTCATGAATCTGGTGCAGCAGAAATATATTTTCAGAAACCAGGAGTTTGAAAGATTCAGAGAGCAACCAGAGACTGGGGAAAACTCACAGGATTACACAGACACTTAGAAAGACTCTTTGCAGACATACCTATGTATGTAAGATTACTGGCAAAAGTAGGATAAATAGGTTTCAGAAAATCAGAGAAAGGACATAAGGCAGGTATGTCTGTGATTTTGAATCCCTATCGGTATTAACACAGCTGTGAACAACAGCCTCCCATTGATGCCATGCAACATAGCAGTACTACAGTCTTTTCTAGTGAACCTCCTAGACACAAAAGTTTCCACTTCTTAAAGAAATACATATATTGTCTTTTCTTCAAAAACCTGAGTTCATGCAGAAGTGAAGAATCTATCTCCAGTGTTTCTAGTGGTGCATTAAATTTTGTCCACAGCAGTAGTGGATTTTCCAGCAAGCAAAGGGCAAACATATTCAAACAACCATATACTTAAGGAAAAGGGAAAAACCACCCAAAGCCCTGTAACAACACTGCCACTCAGAAAGCTAATGACTTCATCTGTGTGGGTCCTGTGAGCCGCCAAAGAGCAGAAGCAGAACGGGAACTGCAGATGCTTCACCCTATGCTCCTGGGGCATGCCTTATGAAGGGTTGACAAAAGAGAGTAAAGAAGTTGTATGTCGTTGCTCAGTTCATGTGTGGGTCCAAAGACAGCGCAAGACGACACATTAAAAGTGTGCAAAGCTCACTCTCAGTGGAAGGGGGGAGGGGAAAGAAAATGGGAGGGACACAAATTGTCCAAAGAGATATTTCATACCACATAATGTCATGCTCAGTGATAAATCAGTGTAAGATGATTACAATGGGGATTTTGTCTTCCAAGGTGTCCATTGCTCATAGACTGGCTGGGCATCGGTCTGCTTGTGGGAACTTGTTTGTCTTTGAGTCTCTTCTCTGACCCCATCTTTTCTTCACTTATTAAACTTCCTTTATTTTGGCTGAGAAGTTTTCTTGCTTTTCCTGTTCTCTCCCCTGTCCTGCTGGAGGGACCAAAATAGTGAGCAAGTAGCTGTCTCGGTGCCTAGTTGATGACTGGGGTCAACCCATCACAGTATTATAAAGTTATTTAGTATCATATGAACGTGCACTGTAGCTGACTTAACAGCTAAATATATATCTATGGCTATATATATTAAGGTAAAGACAGTATTCATGCCAAAAACATGTCAAGACTTACAGCTGTTAGATTTTAGCTTATTCTGTAATAGAGCCTTACTGTTTTATTCTTAACTCCCATCAAGATTCATTTAAGTATCTCATATTATTAAAATCAGTTTCTAGAGTGAACTTAACACACCTTGAGATATTAACAAAAAAACAGGATTTATAATATTTCTTAGGCTGACTGGAATAAGACAAATTCTGTCCCACCTGGGAAATATAACTTTTTTTCCCCCTCTTTCTCCAGTCTAACCATTTTTCTGCTTTCTTGTTCAATAAGGCTAAAATCTGTGGATTTCAATAGAAAAAGGTCCCACTGACTTCATTTTTTTTTAAGTACAATCACAAGTAATGAAGTACAGTCTTAGCAGTGCTATAGAGGTGCTCTTTTAAAGCAGATCTGTTAGGGCAGATTTTCTAAGGTGCACTAGAATTACTGGAATTATCTAGTTCTATTACAAATATTTTACCTGAATATTTGAATTTACAACTTAATATGTTTACATATCTCTGTCCAAAGAAGAGATTGCATTAAACGGTTATTCTTTTATGTTCCTTTCTCCCCTGTTTTAAAAAGAACACATCACTGAATTTCTGTCAATGTCTTCTTCAAAATGCCACCGAAGAATGTAGCTGGGACTTTGGCTTTTAATCAGTGTAAGGAATAACAGAGAATACACAATTGCTTCTTTATCCATTAAAGCAATGTTTCTTATTTTTCCTTTAGTACTTTTGTGGTGAAAATTCAGTTCATTTTTTCTGTGACTGTGTTTTTTTCCAGTCCAAAGTATTTATGTAAAAAAATGAAATTTCAACAAAGATACTGTATCACAGAACCTCCATGTAGTCTTTTTAGATCTAGTGCATTTATATTAATGAAGTGAATTGATATAGCAGATAACACATACTCAACTATCTTTCAGTGACTGAGGTTTTTTTAAACCCGAGTATTGTGTTATCTGTCATACATGTAATTCAAAGAAGAAACGTCTTCTGTTTTCTTTAAAGATTATGAAATTAAGTGATAAAATGATAATTATTCTCTTTTCGTCCACAGCTCTAAGCAGCCTTTGCAAACATTAAACAGCCCGAGAAAGTAATTAAACAGTCTCTCTCCAATCCCTAAACTTGTCAAGTTGTGTGGTAACAGATATGGAAGGCTCATTAACAAAGGAGGAAATAATCCCTCATTTTATTACAAATTTTAAACAGCCGAAACATACAACATGTAAAATCAAGCTCCCAAGTCACCTGTTATAGAGTGTTAAGCATTAGCTTACGAAAACAGTGCATTCTTCTGAGCTGAAACTCTTCTAAAGTCATTCTCCTTCTTCTCTTTATGTTGTCCATTTCTTGTCAACAGTAAATAAAAGGACTTTTAAAAGTTTTTCTTCTATTTTCACAGTGTACGTTAAAAAGCTCTAACAAAACATTTCTGTGCTTGACAGAGGGTCTTTTGTTTCTTTTTCCAGCTATAGGAAAAATGTTATCTCTTTTCCCATTTTGCCTTGCTTAAGTCCTCAACTCAAAATTACAACCCATAGTTAACTTAGCATGACATGGGTACACTTGGTATCTTGCTCTCTGTCTAAACACGTTTTAAAGCCTTCTTAAACCAAAGTTTTCCAGATGACCTCTGGTAATTTGATCAGCCACAAGGAGGATATGTCTGGCCATGAAAACAGGCATATGATCACTTAAAATTGTTTGGCAAAACTGCTAAGAAAAACACCTGCTGTAATATGTTTGGATTCTAAGGGTCTTTAAGGCATACAGCTATACGAATCATAGAATTGTAAAATGATAGAATGGTTTGTGTTGGAAGGGACCTTATAGATCATCTAGTTCCAAACCCCCTGCCATGAGCAAAGATACCTTCCACTACACCAGGTTTCTCAAAGCCCCATCCAACCTGGCCTTGAACACTTCCAGGCAGGGGACATCCATAGCTTCTCTGGGCAACCTGTTCCAGTGCCTCACCACCCTCATAGTGAAGAATTTCATTCT
>Ga0181612_130369_pt1 | contig 10023 bp, 8 predicted proteins | sample HoacroProtozoa21_FD_119630 | JGI IMG/M metagenome (GOLD analysis project Ga0181612, IMG submission 119630) | Hoatzin crop microbial communities from Cojedes, Venezuel. Combined Assembly of Gp0051906, Gp0051904, Gp0051908
AAGCACGCGCTGTCTCTGACATGGGACCTCTCCAACTAACTGTGAGTACCTATTGCAGACATCTACATCAGTGCAAGCTGCAAGTTGCTCTTGACGGTACAGCAAGCCTAGAGGACTTCAAGGAGCACAGTCAATGGAGATCTCGTGTCATCCAAACGCAACCTACATTATGTCAAATCACTCATAACTTGAGCTCAGCTGCCTGGGAGAGGCAAGACAGCCTGCTCAGATGGGCACTTCTCAAATTAGCTAAGAACAGCCCCGCGTGAAGCGACCCAAGTTGATCATACTATCAGAGGAACTTCAGAAATAGGTTGCTGTGTGCACACAGTTACCACGCGGCAACGCAGTTAAATCCAACGACCCCCCTTCTTGGCAGGCCGGCAGATTTGCTGGAGTTCTCTAGAAACTACCTAGCAAGCACCAGTTAGTTCTAGGCCAGGAAAAACAGCCTCTCCAAAACCAAACAACGACTTACCAAAACTAACAATTCTCACAGGGATTTACTTTTAAAATAAACAAACAAACAGAGGACCACCAAGCCCTTTTTTTTTCCCGTTTTATTTATTGTTCTTTTGGGAGGCACAATGGAAATTTCAGCTTTCGCTCATTTTTTTTTCCCTTGCAAAACAGCAGGGTACAGGTTATAGCCATCAATCTACAATCAGTGCATACTTCAGCAGGTCTCCAATTAAATTTTCACATTTCCTGATGAGAAAAGATGCCAGACAGCAGCAATAGCTGAAATCAGAGTAGTTTAAGCAATACTTGCTTAAAAAGCTGCACTGACTGCTATTTTAAGGCAGGTTTGGTGAACGTTTGACAGGCAATTTCCTCAGGAAATTAAAAGAATTTTGCCTTCAGAAATACATTAACTTTGATTGAAAAGAAACTTTTACTTCATCGGTGTGAAATTATATTGATGTTACATTTCCTTTAGTTAGAAAAGACACTAGTGAATCTCCTTGTTCAGAATTCAGACTTCTCAGCTATTCCTTTACCTTGGAGGAATGGCACAACATGAAGGCAGGCAGTGACGCATTACTGTCAGACAAGGCAGAGCTTTCTCAGGAAATCAGCAATTCGGGCAACGCTGCAGTCTCCAGAATCTCTCAGGCTGTGTTCTCGATGAGAACAGCAATACCTTGGCCGCCGCCGATGCAAGCTGAGCCAACCGCGTATTTCCCACCACGACGCCTGTACAGAAAAAGTAACAGTGAAAATTATTTACATTGATAACATCGTAGTACCTGCTGTCCTGATTTTACAAAAGGAAACTAGCTGTCCATTCTGTGATTCTGTCATCAGCAAGGTACTACTAAAGATGACATTTTAGCATGTCTATGTTCTTCTTTTTCTATAAAAACACCATGAAGCCCCAACTGATGGTGAAATATTTCTGTAGAAAAACAAGGAGTTGCAGGTCTGAGTCTTTTACCATTGAAAAGATGGTACGTTATATCGTTCTTTGGAAGACAAAACGGCAAGGAATGACATGACGGGATGCTTGTGGTTTCAACACATAATAAAAATGGTGTAAGTAAAATATAAGTTTACCGCCAAGACAGTTTTTAAAAGCTGTGTTTTGTACAGCACACTGCAAGAAACAGTCTTCTGCAAGGTGCAAATTAATTGAGGCTGTACGGTTGAACACTAATACAGTGTTGCAAGTACAAGCAAAAAGAAACAGTGATCTTTGCCCTGAAGGGAAAAAAAAAGGAGGAAAATTCAGATTAAAATGGTGCTAAGCATATCAAGCAAGCCAAAAGAGTCAAAATTTGTGACACCGCACTAAAGGAGAAAGAAGGTGACGAGCAAGCCTTTTAAAATGCACCCTGTTAAGCACAGACTTTGCTCAAAGGCCATTTCAATACAGGAAGCCTTCCCACTGACTGCTCTGGGCTTGGATCAGACCCACTGGCAACTACCAGCTACGTACATACCTTAATTCATGAACCAGATGAGCTGTGATCCGTGCTCCTGAAGCACCCAAAGGATGACCTACAGCGATGGCACCTCCGTTGACATTGGATTTTTCCGGGTCAAGGCCCAGAACTTTTTCCACAGCCAGATACTGAGGTGCAAATGCCTCGTTCACCTAAAACAACCGAGAAACAACACCACTGTTCGTGTCTGACTCGCCCACGCAAGCTTTCCGCAGCGTGCGTGCACGCAAGATTAAACGAGGCGCGCTTATTTTCCAGGTCATTTTGATGGAGAAAAATATTAAACATTGTGTTTACAAAAGCGTATTCAGACAATATACAAACTGTCAGGCCAACCCAAAGTAAACTCAAATCCTTCTGGCACATGTGATACACACCAAGTATGTAGTAAATTTTATTAAAAAAAAAAGTTGTGGTATATTCTGACGCGATGTGTTCATGAAGACTGTATTGCTCTGACAAAAACCAGCCTTGTTCACAAACGGAGAAGTGTGACTAACTTAAAACAGTCCAGCAACAGAGTATAACCCCCACGCCACACGAAGGTATTTTTTTCCATGGAATGCTATCACACCATTTTCAGTTTCCACGTGCCTGAGATTTTTGTAAGGACGGTGCAACTGTCTGGCAGAAACTAGATGGACAGAGGTCAGGCAGGACCAGTGAGCTCCAGACATGCAGAAACACCCACCTTGTGATGACGGGCTACACGTACGAGTGGAATGTTTCTACTAAAAAGAACAGGAGTGACCTCACCGTTCACGTTAAGACTCCTTACCTCTACCAAATCCATGTCCTTCAGGCTCAGTCCTGCTTTCTTCAGAACCTCGGTAATTGCAGGTACAGGGCCTATTTGCAAATTGTATGCGCAGTTAGTTCAATAAAACATCAAGAAATAAATGCTTATAAACATCTTATACATAGGATGGCTTCATAAATCCTCACCAGACTCCCTCCCATGAGCCTCTGTGCAGCCAGTGAATTCTGGATATGCCACTCACCTGCTTTAGGAGGTGATAGGAGAACTCCTAAATCTCAAAACTATTTGGCAGCCCTCTCAGTACACTGCCAGAGAAAAGTTAGGAGCGTCACAAATGCTGCACAGCTATGCTGGCAAACACACGCACAGCTTTCAAGTCAGTAGAACTTCCAGTCCCCAGCCAAATAAAACAACTTCACGACAGTTTTGAGGCATTCTCTTCCCGGTACTCTCGGTTCAACTTATTCTTTCCTCAAGACTTGCAGCCTCCAGGTACACAAAAAAGAAAAACGCAGGCTGTACTAGAGTTTGCTGGTTATGTGTTTAGTTATGGTCTTCTTGTTTTGGTGTTCTTAACATAATTTATCTGAAAATCTTCTACTCAAAACAAATCACCAGAAAATGTTCCCTTGGACCCAGGTCCCAGCCAACTGCAGGCAGGAAGATTTTTTTTCTGAGCATATTACAGAGTTTTGCAATAAAACTCTTCTCTGGAAGAAAGCTGACATCTACCACCTAGTATAATCCACTAGAGGAGATTCATCTCAAAGCACAGCTACCTAAGGAAAGAGACGCTCAAAGAGAACTGGAAAGGGCTAATTAGGTATGTGTTTGTAGGACAAACACAGCGAGATGTTAGATGGCAGCTCATCATTAGACAAAAGAACTCCCCATCAAACCAATCCTAGAACGTCAGCAATCCTAAATGCTGTCTCACTACCACAAAACGGTGTTGAAAAGTCCTAGCTCAAAGAATAAAACCCAAAAATAAGTAAGTGACCGAAAAACTAAAAGAAGAAAGGGCCCAGTTCAAAGCTCAGTGGATTATTAGAAAGCCTCAGGCGGCTTAATACGAGACTCTAAATGCATCTCATTACGGACGATTTCAGTATGCCCGTTACGCCCGAGAGTCATGGGAGGGTCTCCTGTGGACAACACAAAGACCATCAATGACAGCCAAGTACACTAGTTTTTCCTCTCTCTGTTGTTTTGTGGTTTTTTTTGAAATAATGAATTCTCTTACTAGACATTGTGAGGCAGGACTCCCTGTCACCATCAGTATGTGAAAGGGCAGTTGCTCAGCCTGAGCTCCTGTTCTCTGATCTGTTGCCGTCCTGCTGATGAATCTCATCTGGTCTTTTGGAGTTGCTGGGGACAAGCTATGGTGTTAAGGAGTGAGGATACTAACTGTTTCTCCATATGATTTATGAAGTTTTTAAACAAGCTAAAAGAGTTGCCTGACCTAGACAGAATGGGCTAGTTTCGAAAGCACAATGACAGCATGAAGTCTAGCGAAAGAGACCCTCCCTCTACATTTGCTTTGAAGGCCGTGTTGGTCGGATAGCCTGATCAAGAAAACAAATCTGACAATGCTTCATTTGCATTTCTACTGACACTTGGAACCAGCCAACAATGACTTCTCTGAACAGAGCGGCGGAAAGGAAAAGCCATGCTGGGATACAATGCTGTCTCCAAACTGAACAGAAGGGAAAAATCCTGGGGTGTCTGGATCGGCTTCGAGGGTTGTTTGCGTTACCAGCTACTTGATTTGGAAGCATAAAACACAGACCAACAAAAAACAGAGAAGCTGTTAGTTTGCCAAAAATAATACCTGGACAGGTGTGTATCCTGGAATCCAACCTCAGCTTGAGCAACTGAGTAACTGCTGAAAGGGCTACACACAGCCCACACTCCTTCAGCAAGACGTGAGGAAGACAACTCATAGTTACACATCTAACATTAGGACTCAAAGCTTACAGGAAACTGAAGTGAATTTCAGGAGGAAACTGGTTTTAAAAAAATGGGGAGAGTGCCTATTTTCTTGACTTACTAACAGAGTGAGAAAAAAAGGAGAAAAAAAAAAGGTGGCTGGGGGACCAGAGTTCAGTGCTAACGCCATAGGTCAGGCACCGCACACACCCTTTCGGCCCGGCCGAGGAGTAACTCTGTCCCTCCGCGTCACAGGGACAGACCGACGCAGTGGAATGGACAAATCTCTCTGCCCTAAGCCACACAAACACCTTCACAGCTACCGCACTCCTGCAGCCTCCTTTTCTTCAGAATGTTCAGCACAAGAGTATTTTAATGCTGCTTGATGCTGTAAAATAAGGTGCTTCACTGCAACTTACCTATGCCCATTATGGAAGGGTCACAGCCGGCTGAGTGATAGGCTACTATTCTTGCCAGAGGAGTAAGAGCGTGTTTTTTCAGTGCTGATTCACTGGCAATAATGACTGCACCACCTCCATCGCACACCCCCTTGCAATAAGAGAGAAAAGCCTTCTTAGCGGAGAAAACACAGACAGACAAAAAAACCCCACACATACCATGTTAAACCCCCCATATTCAACTAAATAAGCCCCTCAAAAAAACCTGGCGTCCATAACACTATTATTAACATTTAACACGTATTAGTGTTTACTCAAAACAACAAACCACAATCTTTCACTATTCGGTGGACGGTGAAAGAAAGTCAAATATAGAGGTTTAATTAATTTCAATGTTTTAGCAAAGTAAAATACGTTTTTGCCGCTTAAAGTCTCCCTTACACTGGAAGTATCATTCTGTAGACTTGCAAGGACACTATTAATATTAGATAGCGCATGTACTATTAATTATAAAAGACACTTTACAGACACCCCTACTTACTGTGCCTACGATCTATTTTAGGCAGGAATTCAGATTACCTGATCACACTGGTCCTTCCGGCCCAAAGAACATTAATTAATTGATTAAGATAATGACTGCAAGAGGAACAGTCTGTAATGACATGCTGCTAAGCGCCCAGCCTGCTCCGGGTAAGAGCAAAATGTCGTTTGCACTACAGAGGATACTAATTGTGGCACCAAGATCAGCAGCAGCAGCACGCCCACCGATACAACGCACAATTTGTAAAGCAAATGTTCAGTAATCATTGCCCCCAAAAGAAAGTAGAACGGCTAATTCCACATAGCCAGTGCCGGTACCAACTGCTTAATTCAAGGCTGATGAGGAAGTGTCAATGCCTCACTAAAAGGACACTGACAATCCACAGAACCAAGTTTTAGGACAGAGGAGCAGACTCAAGGACCCCCTGCCATCTTGGGGCCGGAACAGTCAGCCACGGGCATTCAATTGCAGAATTAGAAATCATTTTCATCAGGAGACACCGCTGACAGCCAAAGGCGGCTCAGTGAGACGTAAATACAGCGACAATAAATTTGGAGAACCTTAAGCGGCGACCCTTTTGCAACCAAAGGCTGTGACATACTCACTGAAGCATTCCCAGCAGTCACCGTTCCATCCTTTTTAAAGACAGGTGGGAGTTTTGCCAGTTGTTCCAGAGTGCTCTGGGGTTTTGGGTGCTCGTCCTTTTGCATGCTTTCCTTCCCCTTTTTTGTCTTCACTTCAATTGGTGCCATCTCAGCATTGAAGTAACCAGCCTCATGAGCTGCAACCACAAAAAGGAAAATAAAAGGACTCTGATAAAAAGATCCAGAGGATTGCGCAGCACAACCACCAGTCCTTTTTTCATGCGCACACAACCTTTGCTCTGTTTTAACCACGAGTTCAGGGACAGTGCTGTTTATGCTTTATTTTGCTTAAATAGGCTGGTTGGTGTTTTATTGTTTGTTTGGTTTTCCAGAAACTGGGCAAAAACTCTACAAATACATTCTCAAACTTCTCCAAAGAAAGTCTCAAATATTAAAGTGCTATTTCAGCTGCAAATAACTGATTTTTTATTTTAATTATTAGATTTATTTTTTGGTACACAGGCCCCTGTGTTGTTGCTGTATTCTACAGCTCTGTCACTTATCAGATGGCCAAGAAGCTGTAAACCTCACACAGAGAGGAATGTGGAAAAAAATCCCGAGCCACATTTTCTCTGTTGATAACCAGCAAAAGCTCTTGTATATCAAATTCAAATCCTGTCCAAGCTCCTCCTCCACAGCATCTCACAGTCAAGTCGCGATCTTAGAACAGGATTCAGCTGCCTAAACAACCTGAGACCATTCAAGGCATTGTACGGATCTAAGATGCCCATAAGAGCATCTGGCCACATCACCTAAGACGACATTAGACACCAATATTCAGGCAACTAAACACTACCTTTTGGGTGCCCAATGTTGATGTGAACACACAGATTTAAAACCAAAACAACTGCTATCTCCCAAAACTGAACCAAGACTCCCACCCATTTCAAATCATTCCCCAAATGCAGCTCTAAGGGATTAAAAACTAAGGCACTGAAATTGCCGCATCTGATGTTGCTTAGCTAGCTCTGAATTTTCTCAGCAAATTCTACACAATCTTTTTCTTTCCTGATTAGCCACAGGACTCTCTGTGTGGAATCAGGTGAACTGATCATAACAAGCAGCAATAAAAACAGCAAGGCAAAATCCTAGAAAACACGAAAGAAGCAAAAGCCTCCTCAAGGGCACAGTTTCTAGCAGAGGCTCCAGGAATGGCAGGAGTTAGCAGGGAAGGTAACGCACGACTAAGAAAAGTTACAAAAAGCACTGCTACACCCATTGAAAAAAACACCAAATCTTCCTTCAAGAGAAGCAGCTGTTAAAAAGCACTGGATTCTAAAAGTAGATCTTTGCTGCTTCTGTTCATCGTTGGGTTGCAATGGATGGTGAAGTCCCAGGGCAACCACTAGCCATTCTTTTGTTTTTTTGGACTACCATCCTGTTTACGCTATCCATCAGTTCCACAGTAACCCCACGCCTCCGACTTCTGGCTTTGGCCACAAAAACCACCCAGAGAACAGTCTAAACACACGTCCTGAACAAAAATCCCCTCCTCAGATTCCATCTGCTCTAACTGTTCAAGGGTTGTAGCAGAGCATATGAATTACAAAAGAAAGAAAACAGGCTTTAGATCAATTATAGCACACGCTGGCATGCAAGAAGGACGTGGGTCGCTGTGGGAGAGGACTGTTCCGCAGGGAAGCGGAAAGCAAAGAGTCAGGTACGCCCGGGACAACGCTGCTCTGCTGCAGGGAAGCCAAGGGCAAGGCATCGCACCAAAGGCGCACCGACAAGCTATGTTCACGCACACGAATCCTGCTCAGGCAGGAGATGACATGTGACAGGCCAACGGCATTTGCTGCCTCAACAGCCACCGAATGTCTGCCAGGAAGAGACGCAGCAAGACGGTGGAAAGGGGCTTGGGACTCAACCTGCTGACAGGCACACCACTTGGCTCAGTGCATCCAAAGCCAAACCCCCTACGAGCGGGCTACTTCTATCACAGAGGAAAAAAAAAACGAAAAAACACCATGAATTACAGTACCTGCAAATAGACAAATTACACCAAGATGCACAAGTTATAGAAAATTCAAAAATACTTTATATCGATGCTAACAACTGACTAGATTTGTAACTTGTATCACATAAACACTTCCATTCCTAAATTCACTAACCAGCTTTGTATCTCTGTTGTGTTTTGAGGGCGTATCGGTCACATTCTTCTCGCGTGATGTTGTATTTTGCAGCCAGATTCTCCGCCGTAATTGCCATAGGGATTTTAACATGCGTATCCATTAGACCTTCCCACAATGTATCTTCCAACTGCATGGAACATGACGAAAAGAAAATCATAAAGCACAGCAATATTAACATTTATTATTGACAGCTTCTACTTAGTCAGCAGCCTCTTGGAATGTAATGTCTCCGTAAAATTAACTCAGGTTACTTACAGATACTTTCTTTAATTTACAACAGAACAAACGCACTGCAAAACAGTATGCAAGTTCTTGTGTGTTCTTTTAGTTAATCTGCATAGTGCTCCAGTGTGGTTCTTTCCACTCACGTGTGGCCCTGAGACACTGGGAAAAGCCTGTGATTCTTCGCATTTCAGCGTATTTCACTGCTGCATGAATCATTTATTCGAGACATATGAGAGGACGCACCTGAATTCCTGGTTACCAAGAAGGAAAGGTGAGGAACTGTGAAAAGGCACAGCAGACTACTGACTCCCTGGCTCGCTCTCTACTGTCAGGTAAAATCGCCTTACTTGAGTCCAAGGTTTCTGTGGCTAAAACATCTTGGGTGAGAAAATACCCAAGTCTAGCTTCACTTAATCTGATAAAGGCAAGCCCAGTCAGTCCAGATGGGTTTTGCCACCTCTCTGTCACCAGTAAAGTTCTGCAAGATAAATCACTTCTTCACCCGCAAGTGTATAATTCAATTATCTTCACAGTAAGAACCCAGCGGCACCTACGGAGACTCAGCGTTATCAGCTACCTCGGGAGGGTGTTCTCTGCGGGAACTGAGGCCGAGTCACACTGCCACGTGAGACTCACAGAACAGAGTCGAGCATACTTCATACTCACCACCGTCATCGTGGAAAAACAGCGTAGAAAAAAACCCAAAGTGCTCAAACACTGAACTATCCTAATTTAGCATTTTGATGGTGATTACGACCCACTGAATAAACGGCAATTATCAGAGCAGAACTGGGTCCTGCTGCAAATTTCCCACAGTATTCCCTAAGGATATGTCTTCAGAAGATAACGTGAAAATAATTTCTCCATCAATGGATTTAAGTTCAGTTTACTATTTTTAAAATTGAGAGACGCTTACAGCTTGCAAGTACACACGTTCTTTACCAGTCTCTCCACCCACTGCTAGCCTTACCAGCTTTGCCTAAACTGTGTATGCCTTTCTTTCACAGCCTCTGACATCAGAAATTTTTTTATTTTTCATACCGTACTTTGATGGGATGTAGCAAGTGAATTAAATTTTCTGGCTAAGAGTTTATGGAGATGTTTAACATGGAACAGAAGTTCAAAGCTGGTCTTGGAAAAGTTAGAAAACTGGCATGCTTAACAAAACTGCCTGAACCTACTGTTTTGATAATGTGAGAATACTGGATAAATGAACAACTAAACCTGGACCTAATCTCTAATTATTTCATTTCACAGAATCACAGAATGTTCGGGGTTGGAAGGGACCTCTGTGGGTCACCCAGCCCAACCCCCTGCTGAAGCAGGGTCACCCAGAGCAGGCTGCACAGCACCGCGTCCAGGCAGGTCTTGAATGTCTCCAGAGAAGGAGACTCCACAGCCTCCCTGGACAGCCTGTTCCAGTGCTCCGTCACCCTCAGAGGGAA
>Ga0181612_181357_pt1 | contig 10023 bp, 5 predicted proteins | sample HoacroProtozoa21_FD_119630 | JGI IMG/M metagenome (GOLD analysis project Ga0181612, IMG submission 119630) | Hoatzin crop microbial communities from Cojedes, Venezuel. Combined Assembly of Gp0051906, Gp0051904, Gp0051908
CAGAAAGTCTATCTAGGCTCTGCTCTCTGGAAACCCATTAACACCAGTCACAAGACTGGCAAAGAAAACATTGGTGGTTTTTTAAAAGTCAGGCCAAGTCATTTTACGCAAGATCTGGTAATTCATTAATCAATCTGGCTGCAAACCTTGAATGAATAACCTGAAATAGTGAAAGAGACTGGCAGCACCACAGAACAGGAGGGAGTTTAGAATCTGAACCAATGTAAATTACCCTGGTGTTCTTTAAGGCCCCCCTCTACCCTCCTCGTCTTCCCGATGCAAACGCTTCCAAATCAATAAGAAATCATCTATCTCCATGAATTTCCCCGCTGCCAGGGGCAAGACAGTATGCGCTTCATTGTGCACCTCTTTCTCCCCCCACATCCTCATTGCTTGTAAAACTGCATTTTTTGGCAGCCTACAATAAAACATAGTAGCCTATTCAGGCTTTCCAAATGCACAGCACAGCACGGTCTTGAAAAGTAGCCTGGGCTACACCTATGCAAAACAAATAAAAATAAAGTCATCAAATATGGTGCTCATCTCTCTGGAATACAGAATTATGTAAATCAATCAAATCCATGGAAGGGCAAGCAATGTGGTTTTTCGGAAGTCTTTTTGAAGGCTAAAAGAAGTGTTTTGCCAAGTATGAGAATACCATGCTTACAAACCCGTATGATTTACACAAGTTCATAATACTTTAACAAGTTTTTGCCTGTCTATGGGCTGCATTTTCTCTTAACATCAGCTGAGTTATTTGTAAGCAATGCCAGCAAAGAGATACATCCACCATAGATATCTTCTCTCTCCACAATGCTAGGCATAGGTCATAAATAATTTTAAATATGACTAACCTCACATGATAAGGTACAGTATATCTGAAGAAGCCTCACGGGACAACAGTTTTCTTGGACAAAAAGCCTTCTCACTCATGCCATGTTAAGTTGTATGGTTGTTCATGTTTTCACATAGCATTGGGTTTGAGAATGAAAAACTAATCATTTGGATTTCCTAAAAGTAGCCAAATCAATTTTTTACAAATACAATTTTTTAAAGTCTAGTTCTTCACAAAAGCAAATAATGAAAGTGAATGATGCAGTGAACCATCTAAATAACCAGTCTTGGGTGGTTTGTTAACTATTTACTTGCATGAACTTGTGTCAATAGACAGTGCCCTGAGGGGCAAGAACTCCTTCATTTTATCTTTCCAGTAGTCAGAACAACAGGCAAGGAAAACTAGGTGAAAACCAGCACTGATCAAGCTGCGAATGTAAAGAAATCAACTAATTGATAATATGCATACGCACACACATTGATAAGGAGACCCTCCACGCTGGGGCAGACGGGACAGGCTTGTCTCGGGACTAGTATCGGTTACATCGGCATGTGAGTAGCATAATGCAGTGATGAACTAGGAGCATGTACAAGATACTGGTGTGTTTTAATACTAGGGTGAAGGCCAGTATCTCATCACACCTAAGCGGATGAGAGCAGGGATTTATACTCAACAGTTACACACTATCTAGACTAATTGGACCTTTATCTCATTTGGCTCCTGGTTGCTACCACAACTATTAAAAGTTCTAGTCCGTGAGACTCCCAGTGCCTTTGGGAGTGTCTAAGCTTGCGGGTGCTTGGCTCGAGCGAGCTTCCAGGAACATGACTTGCAGAAAGCCCGAAAATTCACATTCTGAAATAAAAGCCTTTCTTTAAAAAGTGCACCAGCTTGAGATATCCAGAAACTTTGTAAAGGGCTTTTGAACATCAGCTCTCACCTAGCCAATGCCACATGTACTGCATTAATACCTCAAAGGAAAGTGTGCTTCATTCAGGGTTAGGTTTGGCAATTAACACCGTACACCTTGTGCAATAAATGCTGCTCTTGTACTTCCCAACATTTGTTTGCCATTCTGGTTCTTTCCTTTCCACCCTAAACAGACTGTATTTCTATTTTTCTATGACAAGGCCTCATCTGGAAGCTTAAGTTAGACAAAACGTGCTACTCCCACAACAATATGAGAGAAAAAAAAGTTAAAAAAAAGAAGTTATTTTCTTTAAAAAGAAAAGCCAATGCAGATCAATACAGAAAAATCTAGAGATTACCAAATGGGAAACTGCACAAAACTTCCATTCTCTCAGGCAAAACAAGTAGTTCCTTGCAGAGTACGTGAGAGCATCTCTGGAGGAAGAAGACATCTTCTTCTGTTCTTGAGCACCCCCAGTTGTCACATTATAGAGCGGCAGAGGCAAGAAATAGTGCAAGGTATCTAGCTGCACGATGGAGAATGGGGACAGGGTTAATGTATAGGAGGAGAAAATAACTGTTTCGTTCCCATCTTCCTAGGCCAAGCAACCAAGAAATGTAAATATAACACACTACGAAGCTGAAAATAGTCTAATTTTGCTCTGCAGTACTGCAAAATGCTATTAGAGCACAATTTGTCTCCACAGGTTAAGTATGGGCCAAACAGTGCTGTCGGAGACAGCGATGCAGCCTGCAGCTGAAGCCGGTGAGTGCAGCTGTTTCTTCACACTGGGGCTGCTCATCCTCAGACGCACCTGAACAGGCCCGTTAGAGGTTACAAGCAATGACCAGCACCCCGTGCCACCACCTCCCAACAAGGTTACGTCCAGGCTTATCTCTTTGCCTCGCTGTTTGCAACCCGCTTTGATGTTCAGAACGGGAATTGTCTCATATGACAATTCCTATTCAAGGCGCGTAGGGGAATTGTCACTACCTATCCGAGACAATTATCTACTCGGCAGCTGTTGTCACCAGTGCAGCAGGTAGTTACGCAGAGGGCAAGCAACGAGCCTGTGGTCAAGTTCCACTGGTTTTACTGGAGTGATTTGTGTGCTTGGAGTTGGTAGATGCCTAATTATATCACTTATCTGGAAGTTACACTTTGAAAGTCTGCATCTTAAACTGATTCTTCCGAAATGAAAATGCCTCTGCATTTATCTTCCGATGATGACGAAAAATACACCTTGGTCATAAGAAAAACAAACCCACAATTTCTCATGCCAGCTGTAAATGTGTTCCCTGCCCCCCTGACACCAACCATCCAAACCTACACACCAACACACTGTACCCTGCCCGAGGCGGTACAACTGCAATTCAAGAACAGGACACGGTTTGGAAACTTTGTAAAACAAGGCGCAGAACATTATACAACTAATGAAAAAAACAGGGCCTAAGCATGGGGTTTTGCAAGGATAATTTCATTTTGATTTGAATAAAATTGGTTCCAAGTTACTTGGGTGTAAATGACAGAAATTGAATAGAGAGGACCAGTTTCTGCTATCAGTTACACTGGTATAAATCCAGAGTAACTTCATCTGCATCAGGGAGATCACTGTGGGTTTAGACCTGTATACAAAAAGGAGGAATTTCATTCAGGACATCCTAGGTAAGCATTTTACTATAGTGTTTCAGTTAATCTTTTCCAGCCTTTACACTCCGCCGCGGTAATGCGGGGCTTCCCCGAGCCAGCGGGCCAGCTGTACTTCCTGGAGGTGTGGTACCTGCCGTGTGAGAGGCAGCACCCATGGCTTGCTGTTGCACAAGGTCTTCCTGCCAGCTAACCAATTTACTGTCCAATTTCCCAGTCAGTGGACGATCTATGGCACCTCCTGTCACCAAGGAGGGAAGAAGGTTAGGGTTCAGGAGGGGCACAGCTGTCCCATAACCACAGCGTGGAGAATTATGAAGGCTTTACACAACAAAAGAAGGAAGACAACAAACACACAGAGATAAAAAGACCATAACTCTCCTCTCATACACCCTGCTCCTCAAGGCAGAATTGTAAAGACAACATTTCAATCTCTCCTACTACCCTTCGACTTTTACGTCACCAGGAGATCTATGAAACATCCCAGATGATGCGCTGGCTCCTGAGCTACTGACAGCCCTCACTGCCTTCTCTGCCACATTCAGCCTTTTTCTCCCCTATACATCCACTATGAGGACCTCTCAATTTGTGTGCGTCTTGCACAGTAATGCTCTGAGTGGTAAAAAACTTCACTAGAAATGCTCCAGCTACCCATCAGCTAGCTGCTGTGCTGCACTGTGCTTCTTGCCGGGGAATGCAAGTGGAAGACAACAAACATGTTTTGCCTTTTGTTTTTCTTTGTAGCTGACAATTGTGCAACTCCTTGCTGTGATGCCACAGGGCAGTGTGCTCTAGGCACTCTTCAGCCATTTCCTTTCAAAAATCAAAAGTTCCACTTAATTCCTTTCAAAGCTTCTCCCCCACACCCCAGATCACAGGCCTGGTTTTGATGATGAGGATTAAGGGTGCCAGTCAAAACCCGTAACACACATCACCGCATTTGTCGTCTCTTAACAGGGGAAAAAAAGTAAAACTGTTGTCCACCAGGCTAAAAAAAATAGGAAAAAAGCAAGCAAGGACTTTGCAATGTGCACTTGTATTGCCTTGCCTTACCTCGAATATATTGGCGGGGTCATTGTTGTACTGGTTGGAGATGATCTCTGACTGGTCGCTGTACCACTTGAGTCCCCCCAGAAAGCTGTCTGCATCCAGGTCGTTCACATCTAGTTCGGAGAGGTCAAGTTCCGGGAGATCAGGGCAAAGAGGCTGGTCTTCGCCAACCAGAGCAGCACACTGCAGGAAACAGCAACACAGAAATAGTTTCATTAATTATCAGGAATCTGTTAACTTTAATATCATGTGATAAGAATTAAGCCTCGATTAAGCTACAGCACAGGGTCACTAGAACTGACTTTGTTTTCTGGGAAAAAAAATGCCACGTATTGGATCACTGTTAGCTCTATACAAGTATGCAAAGGGGAGGGGAAAACAGGAGGGCATAAGCTGCCTTCTCTATCACATCTCTGTCCAGGGGCAACGACTATCCTTCTCCCTATACTCTTTGATAACAATTGTGTTCAAAGCTTTATTAAATCCCACAGCAGAGGCCAAAGCATGGCCTTATTCTCCTGCTTCAGAGAGAACCAGTGCAGGTAGAAGTTACAGATGAATACCTCTGGGCAAGGTCTGTCACGCATTTCCTGATGCATTCAGGTTAAAGAGGCACAGCCTGTTACAGCCTTCGGCCCTGGAGGCTAGCTCAAGCTGGAGACAGTCACACTTTCACTTCTACAGATCCTCACCATAATCCTGGAGGTCACTCATGATGGTGGCTACCATCTGGGCATAAAAAAGTACAGGTCAGTGATGCTGCTGTGCTCTTTCCCCATCGCACCTGATGCACAGATCGCAGCCACCCAGTTACACATCAGGGTCCTGACAATCAAAGCGTGTTCTGAAATATCCCTGTATTCACCTTTCGGTGACAGGCATAGTTAGTTCACGCAGCCTTTCACCTGCTTGGTGTGAACACGTGCATTGTCCCAGCCAGCTTCCTAAGCATACCCAGACAGTGGCTGCAGTGAGGGAACCAAACAGGTTTTCCTCCTTGGGCAGCCGCTGATTTAGTAATCCTAACGTAGAGAGTCTGTGAAACATTTTGGCTGAGATGATAGCAAAAAAAGTCTAGCCTGCATGGACCCTCTTCTGCAGTGCAAAATGTTTTTGTCTCCATGACTTATGAGTAGTGATAAATACAAATAAACCTGGAACAAGTGTCCTTCTATATGCTAGTATGAAGCTAGACAGGGTATTGCCTGACCTACTAATAAAGAAAAAGTTAGTAACACGCCTCCACCTCAGCATGGCAATTGAAATGTTAAGAGTATCCACCAAAGCCATTTCCTAACTATGGAAAACACGTAGTAACAGCCTGGCAAACAGCAGAGTCCCACACATCGATGCTGCTTGATGGAGCAATTCATCCTGCCCTGTACCACGTACCCTCACAACTCATCTCCGAACATCTACGCTGATATGGGTATACCGCAAAACACACATAAAGCTGCAAAGGCACCAGGCACTGAATGGTTAAAACACATTTAATGTCAGCTGAGTCTAAGGGCTCCCACCCTGAGTATTTCTAGCGGTGTGTTATGGATGGCCAACAGCAGGTCCTCCTCAACTCCCGTCAGTTGACCGGGTGGTTTGAATGATTTCCCGACTTCTATTTGGACTGAAGTCAACCCAGAAAGTGCCACTTTCTGAAGAGCAATGTCCGTAGGGCACTAACACAGTGTCCGTGGATGCGAACTGCTCGGTGCCGGTTATGTCACTCCCGCAAGGACCTCCTTCCACCACAGTGCAAGCAGGAGCTGCTGAAGGTGCGTTTCATTGAGGATTTTGTCCCTGTGAACCCGGGTGCGCCTGCAGTGCGCGGGCTGGATGCAGCAGCGCAGCCACCAGCAAAGATCTCATCTGTTGGCACAAAGACTCGGTGCAGCTGGTGCGAGCTATAATTCACCAGACAACTTCTACGTCTACCAGGATGCTCTATGAGATAACCACAGAACAGGCCAAGGGGCAAGGGAGGCTGCAAAATGAGGCTCTGAAATAGCAGTTGCTTTTCCTCCTATCATTTAAGGGGCTGCAGAACTTCAAGAAGTCAAAACCCCACTTAAGTATTTTTCACTGCACACAATTTTTTATCATTATTTTGGTCATAGGGGGAAAAAAAACAAAAAGAAAAAAATCAGAGAGTTCCCTCTTCTTTAGTGCGTGACACAACCTTTTGGCAGCAATCTTATAATGCAGAGATGACCTTTTTTGACGCTTGGCCGAAATCTCTTGATATCATTAAAGTATAATCTAGTCTTTGACTGAAAAGGTAGATTCTCAGCATCATTCCCAGGTTTATGTTGTGGAGGTCAGCAGCTTATACCTGATGCCACAGACTTCTAAGGTATCCTGCTGATCTGTTACTGCTTTTGTTTGTAAAACTAGCTTCACCCTGGGAACCACCTACTTAAACATGTTTACTTTTGGTAATCTGCATTTTTAAGTTCCTACAGTAGGCTTCTGAAGCACCATAAACAATGGTATTACAAAAAAAAAAATCCCGCTCATCGCAGCTTTCATTACAGTGACTGCAATGTCACCTAAAAAAATGTAATTGCTGAAATGAACTATATATGCTCTTGCCAATGTTGACATGATAATAAAATCAATGTTTCTGAATATGACATTATGCTTCTAATCTGAGACACATTAGTAGCAAGTGTTCCTGTTATTAATTTATATTTGGCCTTTGGATGATGCCAGATTTAACACTCCAAGTCCTAAAACTGTCCTCATCTGACACGCTGATATTTACTGTTTGCCTATACATCTGTAACAGGTGCACCTGCATTGCTAGCATACATTTTACTGTCTTCCCACCGTTATTTGATATGATAGTTATTCCGTAACTATAGCCTGAATTTTATAGTAACATTTAGGAGGATAAAGCAGTCACTAAACACAAAAGGCTAATTACTGTGCGTTCTTTCACTCCAACAGACTTTTTTTCTCTTAGTTTAGGCACAAACTACAAATTAGCTTAACTGCTCTGATGACAATGAATCATTATAATTAAGTATAATTCTCCATTAACCTTTTGGACATTTTTGTGCCTTTGAAGGTAAATTAAAAAAAAAAGACTGGACTTGTGCCACATTAATTATATTAATGAAAAAATAATCTGTGTTTTATTTTTAACAAGTTTTTCAAACAGCCAAGGGGATGAACCCAGGAAAGCAAGAGAGACTTGACAGAATGTGTCATGTGCATTCTCTCTATCAATCTTCACAACCTTACTGTACATCACCTTCATTAAGCTGTGAAGCACTGGGGACGCTGATCAGCTACAGTGATGCAGGCCTTTATTAAGCAACACGCCATCCTGTCATTATGTGAGCGAGAATATAATACATTTTACATTGACAGCAGACATTAATGATTCAAAAAATGAAAGCTGCCTCCAGTACCTGCCGCCTGTGATATTTTAGATCGGTAAAGGTGATCCCCCGAGCCAAAGCAGCACGCAGACGCCTGTACTGCTACAGGAAGTGCAGTGCAGGAGCACATTGGTAAAATCCTACCCACAGTTAATCCACCCACCACACAATTAATATTAAGATCAAACTGGGTTTTTTTTTTCTTTTTTTTTTTCTCTGCACTGTGAAAAAGTCATTGACATAAATTATCTGTTCTGTTACTAGCTTGAAATTACTGCAGGAACTCTAGTGATTAAAATAAATCTTCAGTATTTCCACATAAGCTGGTTCCTCAATCAGCTCCTAGCAGCATTAGGAATAATACATGATGGAAAAATGAAGCTACGGCAGCTGAGACCCATGCTACAAGCCAGACAACAACCCACAGGATACTCCAGCTACTCAGAAACAATTAGGACTTCGGAGCCAGAAAGTCATCCACTTACATCCTTGACTCATAATAGCTACAGGACATATGAATTATCCATATCTATTCCACTTTACCAAGAAATCAAAACAAGATAAGAGCAATTACAATATGCAAACAGAAATCAGCGGATACAATGGCAAGCTGCAAATATTTAAAACATGACAAAAAGCCTTGAGAATCCGCACGCATGCTTCGCCAGATAGGCAAAATACACTGGAGAACACGGTAGCATTTTTGCTTTAGATGGGTAGCTCTCTACAACACGAACATCTTATTAAAAAGCATTGTCTGTAACCTGTTTTTCCCTCCCCCGTTGCCCGAGGGGAGCATTTTAAGCACTTCTTCCAAGCTCCGCAGCCAGAGGATTGGTTCCTTTGAGCAGGTCTGTATTTGGGATTCCTCTCCATGGGGTCCAAAGAAAGTTTGCCTCGCTTCGCAAGTTGCCCGAACTTTCAGGTACCGCTCCATTTTGCAAACATGCAGAAATCCTCAAACCTCACTTTATACTCCAGAGATTACCAGGGAGCTGCTTGCCTTTTTTCCCCCCCCCCCCCTTTATGAATTGTAGCCAGCAGACGCTGTGGATTTGATGTATTGCCGTCTATTTTTACACAAGCGGCAGCGGCGGCAGCAGCAGCAGCAGCAGTTCACACAGTCCTGCATAAACTCTGTTCTCATGGTTCATCCTGTTGTCTCTGCTGTACAGCGGGATTTAACCATTTGTTGGACTACTCGGATTGACTGCGAACCCTGCTCTACGGGACATTAGCTACAGCGTCATTATTCCAACACCACAAGAAGCAGGGAAACGTCTCCTTCCAGAAATCTCTTTTAAAAGCATTTAAAGCCAAACAACAGGGTATTCATTCTTGTGTGTATGTTTGAATTCTGCAGCTGACAAACAAGGAAAAAACCTTCGACAGAGCACAGTGAAACAAGTAATTAAAATATGAAGCCGTCGGTTAATTTTAACTTCTTTTATTTTTGAAGAAGAAGAAGAAATGTTAATCTTATTCTAAACAAACGTGGCATTTTTCCAACCAGGCCACTAAATGCCACTGGAAGACTTCAGATACTGATTCATATCAATATCTTAGAGCATAAATATTGCATATGACGGGAAAGCAAGCCAGAGGCACATGAAAATAGTTTCCAACTGCAGGAGATACTGATGACAGGAGCTCAGCTTTGATTTGCTCAAGGCATCGCGGAGTAACCTTAAAATAGCAAACTTACTGGAGTTCAGATAAGATTGGGACTTGTTTGCAATGCGTGCTGCCTCGGCGGCCGCGCTGGTGCCCCACGCAGCCCACCGTCCCCGCCGCCGCGCGCCCGCGCCCCTCACCTCCAGATCACTCCATACAGACTCCTGGTTGCACATGTCCCACGCCATCCAGCTGCGGAGCGACGGCAGGAAAGCTGGCAAACTACGGTCCAGAGGCAGGCAGGCAGGCAGCAGACACTCATGCAGGCAACGAGACCCTCTCTGAGAGTGAACCGAAGGCACCTGTCTTACTACTGTTCCCCGTCACATGACAAAGCTATTAAAAAGTAGGCTGGGCTGTCACTCATCCAGCCTTCTGGTGCCGCTGCTCCAGCCCGTGACGTCACCCAGGGGCAGACCCAGCCTGAAGTGAAGTAAATCTTCGCAAAACCCACTCAGACCTCGGCGGCCGCGGCACCACGCTGGGATTCAAAGCAGATTTCCACGCCACACCCCCCCCCCCCA